>Ga0209758_1000386_pt1 | contig 76249 bp, 63 predicted proteins | sample AraplaMF_Col_mMF_FD_184258 | JGI IMG/M metagenome (GOLD analysis project Ga0209758, IMG submission 184258) | Arabidopsis root microbial communities from the University of North Carolina, USA - plate scrape MF_Col_mMF (SPAdes) (version 2) | ecosystem: Host-associated > Plants > Roots > Endosphere... | reverse complement strand
TCAGAGATCGCTTCATTTAGAAATTGGTTAACAGCATCACGGCTAAGACTATTTTCACGAGAGTATGCGGATAGCGATTGAAGTCTTAACCTTTTGCTTTCCATTTTTTTTAAGGTCAGCTGCACATCTTCTATGGCCACATACTGATTATAGATATGGTTGCAGTTGAGTAACTGACCCAATGGTGCGGCAAATGATATAGAGAATTTGGTTTTGTCAGTGGAGTATCTTTCATAATTTATCCTGGGTCCACAAAGCGTCGGTAAATCTTCAATATCAGCGAGCGTAAATAATTGCGCATGCAAATCCCCAATTTTAAGTCCACCAGTAATTTCAATATCTCTTATAATCGGAGGTTCTTTATCACCTATCAAAAAGCAATATCTTTCTAAGAGGCCCGGTTGATCAATAGTGCCCACCAGTTCATCAGTTTTTAGCCGCCTGGCCTGGATATATGTGCTATCATCAAGTATTTTTATAAACTGACTAACCTTATCTAAGAAAGCCGTTAAATCTTTGTTTTCATTCTTATTGTTCGGAAAAATCGATGACTTAATTAAAGTTGATGTTAGGGCTGTTGCCTGGGCCTTTGCATTAAATCGTTTTGTGAGATATATGTAGCTCTTGTGATCAAGATAAGGACGCTCATTAAAGTGCCTATCACTGGACCGAGATAAAAAACTTGCATCTGGGTCTGAAAAATCGGCTGCATATTCACTTTGGATATACCAGTCCTGCTTGTGCAGGATCGTAGAAACGGGTAGCAAACGAATTGCTTTAACCCAAGCGTTATGAAGCGCTTCATGGTCGGCATTCGATAACGTAAAAATTTCTGGTAAAGTAAGCTCGTATGCTAATGTAACGTCGCCTTGACGGGAGAGCAAACAGTCGTTTTCAACTTTGTAAATGGGAAGAACGTCTTCCAGATTTTTCATACTCTTCATTTTCACCTTCACTTAATCTGATAAAACAATTTCTAGTATTTGTATGGATACAGGTGGGCAATTTCTTTTTCGATGCATGTTTGATTAACCCGTGCTCGCCAAATTTTTTACTGAATGTTTGGACACCTGTAATAAGGCCAACACCTGATGGGATGACAACAATAAGACATGCATAAATTCCTAACCCAATAACATATAGTGCGGCAAAGAGAATTAGCAACGCTACCAGGCCTCCTGCCAGATAGATAATATATTGGGCCTTGATGCCTTTGAATACAATACTGCGGTTAATGCCTTTGTTGATTTGATATACTGTTGACATCTTTTGATTAAATTCCGAAGAACGATCTTAAAGCTGTTGCCACAATAACTAAGAAAATACAGGCTCCAAACCAGGAGGCTGCGGCCTTCGACGTGTCCTGATCTCCCGAGCTCCATTTGTTATATACTTTGATAGCGCCAATTAATCCGACCACGGCACCGATAACATACAACAGTGTTACGCCAGCATCAAAATACTTGTTCATGAGGTTTGTGGCTTCCTGGATTCCTTTTACTCCATCCTGAGCTGAACATTTGTTGCTGACTAAATAGGTTAATTGCAGTAAACACAATACTTTACCCACGGAACGCACGGCTCCTTTCAATTTCATTCTGCACATTTCTTTAAACTTTTATTACGAGGAACATTAGAGGAAAAAAGCCCGCCTGCTTTCCATTTAACACTTTTCATTTACACGCAGACGGGCTACCATCACCAGAATCAACCCTACCAATATTCTAATTCCATAAGGTTTGTAGGTATTCCGAAGACATTTTAATATTGCAGTCTCTTTCCACTGCTAAAGCGATGTATGTATTAATCGAATCGAAGTATTCGGTATCTTGTAACAATTTATAGGAGCTAACTACTGCTTTAATTTTAGAAGTTACTTCCTCCGGGTTAGGTGGGTTAGAGGCAATGTGATTGATGGTATCTTGTATTATATCCACTACTTTTTCGGCTTCCTTGAGCAATACTGATCCTTCATCGTCTATAAATTCCAGCGTTTCATCATCTTCCAGCATTTCCTCTACTAAAGAGGTGGAACCTATGGCAGGTGGAAGCGCCATTTTTGTAAACCCACCTTCAGTAAGAACTTGTTTGGGGATTATATCTGTATTATTAACCTGCACCCCTGGTGTAGAAACCTTCGCATCAGTTGGCTTTAAAATTCCCGAACGGTAGAGAACCCAATAATAAAATCCTAAAACACCAATTGCTACTATCACAACAATTTCAATCGCACTTGCCTGGGTGAACATTGTACATTCTTTTAAATGAATAAATCAATTTGTTTCCTGTACAAAAATGCGATCGGTGCGAAGTGATTTTTCAGAGTGTATTCAGTAGTACTGACAAATTATTTTAAAGTATTACCACGATATGCTTAGGTATTAGAACTATTTTTTTGGTTTATAGTTTTCGTTCATCCTCTCCACCCGATTTTTCATCATCGTAGCTAATTTAGACAGGTAAACGGCCTCATCTTTTTTTCTGGAAATGATTTCCTGGAAAATGCGAGGTGTATTATCGAGCTTGATAGAAAAAAACTCCTCAAAGCAGGCAAATATCTCGCGGAGGGATTCATCTAAAGCCCCAGCTTCTTTAAAAGCATAACCTAGCTCCACTAAGCCAACCTTAGGGCCTTTCCATTTAAGGCGCCTCATTATGCTTGTGGCACCCTCTTCTTTATCCTCATTATTATTATCAATGAGTCCAATCCTTTTTTCTAATTCCTTTACCAATTTTTCCGTAGAGGTAATTTGTGAGAAGACGATGCTTCCTATGGTGCAAAACCTGGTATCGGCAGTTAATAGTTGACTGGAGCTAGTAGGGTCGTCAAACGTACCGTTGCGTAGGAAATACATTTCATCAAGGTGATTTGCGCCTGTTCGGTAGTAAGTAACCCAGCTGCGCTTGCGATCCAAAAAATCGTTACTTCTCGTCAATTCCGCTTTATAAAAAGTTCCCTGTCCCTTCTTACCTAATGGCAAAGAGATCTCCAATTCCCATAATTGTTTATAATATAATAGTTCTCCGTATATCTGTGGTTTATAGATTTTGAAAAATTCAATTTCTTCTGCTTTGTCCTTAAATGTGGAATTCAGGATGTAAGCCTTTAATTGAGTAGCCATTTCTTTTGTAATGTTCAGCTTTTGTGTAATAGTTTGGAGCGTATTACTTTCAGATACAGCAGATAGCTGCTGGTTCATCTTCTCCATGATTTGAATGATTTGATTTTTCATAGTTTTTACTATTAAAAATTATTCAATATTCGCTTTGGTCCGCCTTAAAGGGGTCGAACGATTCAACCTATAAACAGTAAGTACAGGGTTATGGAATTTCTACGGAGTGGGCGTTGGGTAAAACGGGGTTTGAATATCAGAACCAGGCTGTTAAAGTTATCATATTACAAAACCCTACTCCACCGGTTTTTAAAACCGTAGATGACTAGTTTGTATTTGATAGTGAATTTTTGATATTCGGAATTACGTGTTTTGATCCCTTAATACAAAAGTGATGGTTAGGAGGGTAAAAGTCAATACGTCTTATCCCGGATTCTCTCGGTTTCGTGTACGCTTTAACGGGCATTTTTAGGAAAACACGCTACGTTTTACCCCGTATATCGCTGTAGAGAAGGGTGCAGGTCAGTCAGGGAGGGTAAGGCGAATTTTGCTCAGGAGTTCAAACCGGCTTCCAACTTGAAGTTTTTTAAAGACACGTTCTTTATGGGTTGTGACAGTTCTTTCAGAGATAAAAAGGGTTTCTGCGATTTCCTTATAGCTTTTTCCATCAGCAATGAGTGCTACAATTTCTTTTTCTCTATTTGTCAGTTTGAAGCGAGCGGCGGCCTCATCGATTCGCTGGGCTTTTGTAATATGATCTTTGTATTTTTCCCTTTCGTTTTTGATAGTTTGGGTTATATAAAAAATGGTGATTACTAAAAACCCACCGTTTGTAAGGCTGGCTTCTATGGGTTGCCCAGCATCAATGTATGCTATCACAGCAAGAGCAGTCCATGGCGCCACTGCGAGGTATAACCCAATGATTTCGGCTATGCTTCGTGCTGATTTTCTTTCTTTATAGTTCGGGAATATGGCACGCGTCATAGCCCATAACAATGTGATTGAATAAAAAAATGGCACTACAAGGCCAAATCTTCTCGCCCACGCCAAATCCTTATTTATAGAATAACTTACAACGAAAAAGATGATATACGGTGCAATCAAAAACAGCCAAATTCCATATGTGGCATGAAACCTCAGCCGGCGAAAATTAAATGCTTTGTAAAAGTAAAATGGAAAGAAAGAGGCTGTGCAAAATCCACTGCCATAAGCAATTATATTCTGGATATAAATTGGGATGGGAATTTTCCTATCCGGGAATAAACCGCTAGCTATATTATAAAATAATAATAAGGTTAATAAGGTGAGATACCATAACCTATACTTGTCTTCCGGCCTGATCAGGTAAAAAACAACCTGAAAGATGAACATGATCGTTTCCAGGACCACAAATATAAAAGTGAGAACGTGCATTTGAGTGCCGAATACTAACATACCTTATGTCCATTTGAGGAAAAATAGCCTATAACCAAGATCGAGCTCATCATATTTCCTGAAGCCAAACTTCTCGTACCACGGTAAGTTGACCTGGGTTGAGGTTTCCAGGAACACGTTTCTTTGTTGAGTTTTTGAATAATGGAGTACCTGGTCAAGCAGGAGGCTTCCTATTCCGCCACCCTGTGCTGCAGGGAAAACGCCAATGAACCATAGATATGTAAACGGATCAGTTGGATGTCGCTTCTTTATTTCTGATTCTCTTTTTACTGTTTTAGGTAGATTGGTGATCCCTATGGAGAAGAATGCAAGTTTTAGATTCCAAATCAGGGTTTGGAAAGTATTTTGCTTTTTCTCCGGATATATCATTAACGCACAGCCCTTTTTGTCATCTGACAGGAAAACATGTCCAAACCTTAAGCACATATGAAAAGCGTAATCCATTAAACGTTGAATACGCCGTACTTTGTGATTGTCTTGTTTGATTATATAGTTGACACTTTTATTTGTGTCAAATGAACTCGTTAAAATGTCAATTACAATGTGTCGATCAGCGGAGGTTGCGGTAATCATATCTTAACGGATTAAAAACATTTAGGGTAGGATGGCTATTTGCAGGGGACATCCTTCATAGTTGTATTTGCAACGGGGGTAATCTATATAAATTTACGAAGAGGACATGTAATAGTTTTGCAGTCTACTGGTCGCTTGATCCTATGCCAGCCACCAGTCCAATGTCAAGACAATATTTTTTGCAGATCAATACATGTAATTTTCTTATAATTTATATTCACTTAATTTTCTTTTGTTTTAATTGAAATGGGCAGGGATGGAAATTTTCAACAATCGGCATAAATTACATACCTATCTTATCTAATATAATATAGAAGAAACCATGCTGAACATCCGCACCGTTCTCTGCCTAATGGTTTTTAGCATATGCCTATCCATTGGTTGTAATGACCGACCAAATCATGAAGTTGCAAAAAAACGGCTCATTTCAGATAGCAGTCTCATAGAACAAAAGCTACTTCAACTTTTAGTGAAGAAAGCCGACCTCAGTGTAAACGCCCGAAAACAAATATTGGATAGTTTAAGCGACAGAATTGCCCTAGCGGATTACAGGGTTTACAATCTGCATTTATACCTTTCTGGGGTTCTACTTGAAAACTCCGGCAATAGTGACTCAGCTGTACAAGTATTTAATAGCATGTTGAATGAAGTGAAGGTAGATTCCTTAAAAGACGCAGATCTTATCATATTAAAAAGCATTGGTTATATCGGTGCTGAAAGCAATACTTGGATTGATGGGAAGCTCATTACGCAATTACAGAACACAATTAAGTTTGCGGAAAGAATTAACTATAAGTACATCTATGAAGTATATAACACTGCTGCCGGCACTTATTATAAGTACGGAGATACGATTAGGCCCGTTCATTATTTAAGATTGGGATTTGATAAATACCCACTCCCTAAAACCCCTTCCTTTAAAGCTTATTATTACAATAGGATGGGCACTTGCCTGATCGCAGCCAGTCGATGGAAAGAGGCTAATAGTTATCTGGACAGTGGTTATCAGGTTGCAATAGCGATGAAAGACACTATATTAATGGCCAGTACTTATGAGAAGAAACGAAGTATTTATGCTGCATCCGGTAATCGGCCAAAAGAAATTTTCTACCAGAATCAAGCGTTTGCTATAAAGCGGAAAGCCGGTTTGCTTACAGAAACTGACTGGAGCAATCAGGCACTCAATTTTCAGCAACAAGGGAAATACGATGATGCTATTCAATATTATCACCAGGCGCTGGCCCTTGCCAAGGACAGAAATAACTCATATATCATTCAAACTTCTTATGCAGGTCTGCATGCAAATTATATGTTGCTGAAAAATTTTGACCTGGCCTCCCGCTACCATGATTCTTCATATGAAGCCTTAGTCTCCATAGTTGAAAAAAGGGAAGCTGATAAGGTGGCTGATATTACATTGAAATATGAACAGGAAAAGAAGGATGAAAAGATTTCGCAGCTGAATAAACAAACATCCCTGCAGGGTCAAATATTAAGCCAGCAAAAGGCAATTATTTTTATTCTGGCCGCTTTTATACTGACGGTGATCACTGTAAGTATTATCCTTTTCCGCGAAAGGAAACTTAGAATGGAAAATGAGAGACTTGAAGCATCCTGGAACAAGGTTTCATTGGAGTTAAGGTTACTACGCAGCCAAATGGAACCACATCTTCTTTTTAACATGTTAGCGGATCTTCAGGGTCTTATCAGGACAGGGGAAAAAGAAAGGGCAGGTAATTTTCTAAGCAAATTTGCCAGGTACATTCAACTGAATTTACAAAACTCTCGTACTGAATGGGTACTATTAGCAGCTGAAATCGAATCGCTTGAGAGTTACCTGGCACTCCAGCAAATGCGGTATGAGAATAGCTTTGATTTTACTATCTCGGTTTATGAAGGACATGAAGACGATAATATTTTAATTCCTCCTATGGTGCTGCAGCCATTTGTTGAAAATGCAATACTACACGGCCTGAATGAAATATCATATAAAGGAAATATTGATGTTGACATTCAAAAGAAGCAAGAAGTGCTCAGGTGTATAATTGATGATAACGGATGTGGATTTGTGAATAGAAAAGCCAAAAAGAAAAATTCGTTTTCAACATCGATAACCCAGGAGCGGCTGCAAGTATTGAGCAAACAAACCGGGCAACCAGCCTCCCTGTTTATTATTGATAAAGCAAAGGAAAATCTCCAGGGCGTCAGAATAGAATTGACGTTCCCGTATAAGTTAAGCGACGTTTGAATTAGTATTGCCTGCTTCTCCCAGGATAATTTTCTTTACAAACTCCTTTCTTCTTGCAGATACAGGTATCTCTATCCCGTCACGAAGTACCAAATAGCCATCTCTATGCAAACCATCAATGTAACGATGGTTTACCAGGTATGACTGATGTGTACGCATAAACCACGATTCCGGCAGTAGTTCCTCGTATTTGGCGATTGAATGAGAAACCGTGACCTTACGTTTATCTAAAAGGTAAAAATGGGTGTAACTGCCCTCTCCTTCGCAGTAAAGTATGTTATCGAAATTTATTACCTGAAGGTAATTTTGCGATCGAAGCACAATCCTGTTTTGCGCATTCTTGAGGTATTCCTGAGCTACCTTTCTTTGCACATCGTGCAAAAATGGCTGATCGTTAAGTTTTTTTAGAGTGTTATTTAGTTCTTCTTCATTAACAGGTTTCAGTAAATAATCAAAGGCGCCATACTTAATTGCTTTTATGGCATAATGATCAAACGCTGTAATAAATATTACACGAAATGCCCCTTCAGGAAATTCACTTAATAAATCGAAAGCCGTACCCTCTTTTAGCTCCACATCCAGGAATACTAAGTCGGGATTAGTTGAATTTATTAAATCCTTTGCATCCTGAATAGACCCGCAATTTCCTGCGATGTAGATTTGTTCATATCTGGATAAAATAAAACGCATATCACGCACCACGATTGCATCGTCATCTATTATAAGCGCTTTGATCATAGGTATAAGCTTTATGTTAAGACGAGCTACATATTCTTACCACAACCAATTGCAATGCTCCTATTGCAATGAACTGGTACACAATTTAATTAAAAAGTTTAACTTATAACATCTACGCTTCGTCTGAGTGGTGTACACTACACAAGCACTTTTTGCAGAAAGCCGGAGCTACTTTTTGGATTTCTCCGGTGCATTATTTGAGAGTATTCAGCTAGTCATTTCAAGCTCCTGGATACAGAAGTCAACGGCTTATCCTTTTCTTTTCATTAATTTAATACAAATGGTGAGCTCATTTATTTCTGAAAAACGTCTGTAAATAAAATGATATATTATTTTCTCGTTGAATAAGTAACACGAAAGTTATCTAAAAAAAATTGTGCGGATTAATAAAATATTTATTTGTTTTGCATCGTACAAATGTTTGAGTCCCTATAACACACCCCCGGGTATGTAGAGAATCACAAGAGATAATACAGGCCGCTCGCCTGAAATAATGAGATTATTTTTTTCTTTTATCGGCTATTCATAATGTGTAATCTGTAAGATTATTCATGATTGAGCTTTAACCCATTACTGTCATGCATCCCTATGCGTTCATGCGTGCGTTAGTGTTAGCGTTATTGTTAACCACGACCGTTGTTTTTGCCCAAGATACTTCGCTAATTGTTAACCAACGAGCAGATAGTATCATAAAAAAAGTGCCAGAAAAATACATTTACCAGGCTGGTGTCAAGGCACAGCATACCCGAAATAAAATCACTGATTATTCGGCAAAATCGCTGACGCGACTGCAAAAACAGGAAATGCGAATGCGTGCTAAACTGGCAAAGATTGATCCCGCGGCAGCTGAAAATATTTTTGCAAGCCCCATAGATTCAATAGGAAAGCTGCGATCCGGTATCAAGCAGAAAGTATCAAACTATAATTCATTGACTGCAACTTCAGGTTATCTGGATACCCTGAAAAACTCATTAACTTTTTTAAAGCGGGCCGGCGCCTTCGGCAGCCAGTCTAAGGCTGTAACGGACAAATTAAGCGGTTCTCTTAAAAGCGTCCAGGATCTGCAGGCGAAATTCCAACAAGCTGAAGAAATAAAAGCATATATCCGTTCCCGTCGCCAGCAACTACAACAACAGTTGGCCCAATACGCAGGCTTTACCAAGGACTTGCAGAAGTATAATAAGCAAGCCTATTATTACGGGCAGCAAATAAAAGAGTATAAAGAAACGCTGAAAGATAAAAAGAAGGTGGAGGCGAAAGCCATGGCGGTATTAAAACAACTTCCCGCTTATAACAACTTTTTAAAAAAGCACTCGCAATTAGCTTCACTATTTAATCTCTCTGCCGCCGGCAATGATATTGCACAAAGTTTGGAAGGCTTACAAACCCGTAACCAGGTCGAGCAGCTCATTCAACAGCGCTTAGGTGGAAGCGGCCCCGATGCACGCGCTGCGATCAGTCAGCAAATGTCGCAGGCACGGGAACAATTTAATGAGCTTAAGAAGAAATTTCCAGATATAGATAACGCAGCAGATATGCCGGACTTCAAGCCCAATGAAATGAAAACGAAAAGTTTTCTGCAACGCTTAGAGTTTGGTGGGAATATGCAGTTTGCAAGGTCTACCCAGTTTTACCCTACTACCAGTGATATTGCCGGCCAGGTAGCCTATAAATTTCATAAAAACGGTTCAGCAGGTATAGGAGCAGCCTATAAGTTAGGCATGGGCAGTGGGTTTGACAATATCCGCTTTTCCAGCCAGGGCATGGGCCTCCGTTCCTTTCTGGACTGGAAACTAAAAGGAACCCTTTTTGTAAATGGTGGCTTTGAGGAAAACTACACTGCTAATTTTCAGAACGCACAACTTTTAACTAATGTCGATAACTGGCAGGGCAGCGCGCTTATCGGCATCAGCAAAAAATATAAAATCAATGCCAAACTGAAAGGCAATATCATGCTGCTGTATGATTTTTTATACAATCAACATATACCTCGTACTGATCCGATCAAGTTACGGCTGGGATATAATTTTTAACAGACGCAGATACGATGCGCAGCACAACACTATTTTTGATGTACTGAATTGTTCACCCGTACTTATGTAATTAAATCCAATACCTTAATATGAAAACAAAATTCTTTTTTATCAGCATTCTGCTGACGGTAGTTGTCATGTCTTCCCACGCCCAAGTTTCAGGTTCTTTTATGGTGAATGGCGATTTAACAAAGTGGTATCCGGTTACGTTTAGTGACAGCGCCGGTTGGTTTAATAATGATGCAACTGAGCTGGAACTTGGCCGTTCTTCATTTCATCTTGACGGATCTGGCCGAGGTTCTCTGATCTCCAAGTTTAGATACCACGGTTCAAATTGGGGTAATGGCTCAAATTTCATTGATGCAGATATCAGGCAGGCGTCAGGTACCAATAACGTATTCATTGCAGGCTGGAGAGATGCAGATGCAACAAATTCCAGCCGCCGCTTCATTATCTGGTTACGTGGAGGCGGTTCTACTTACTATTACAAATCTAACTATGCCGTTAATCCTATCGTATATGATGATGTGCAGAACAGCCTTCCATATGTTGAATCAGGAGGCCCTTCTCATTCATTCAAAACCACTGTAGATCCGTATGTGCCGAAAAATGGCGTGTCTTATAGCGATGCTGCATATTTCACTGGAACGACGCCCAGCTATTTTCTGGATAATCTCGGAGTAGGCACTGATACTGCATCGGCCCGTCTGCATGTGGAGGCGCCACAGGGTACTACTATAGCAAGATTCTCGCAACCAGATGTTTTAGGGTCAGAGGGCTCCTTGAATATTTCAAATTCAACTGGTGGCGCCGGACTGTTTGTTCCTTCCATTACGGGACGCTCAAAAGCTCCAGGATTCCCTTATGGTCTTTTCATCGTCGGTGAATCGGAAGACGGTGTCCCAGCAGCGAATTATACAAATTACGCCGCTGTTGTGATTGATGGAAGGAATAAAACCGGTGCTGCCCTTACCAATAACAATGTATTTGCTGTAAACAGCTATGGTCAAAACCTTTTATTGGTAAAAGGTAATGGCTCCGTAGGCATCGGCACGCAGGATACAAAAGGCTATAAACTTGCAGTAAATGGCACGGCAATATTTACCCGCGCAAAGGTCGAAGCATATGCCAACTGGCCGGATTATGTTTTTGAGAATAATTATTCCCTCATGCCCCTATCTTCTCTAGGAATGTACATAAGCGAGCACAAACATTTGCCGGATGTGCCATCTGCAGCCGAAGTGGCAAAGGAGGGTATTGACTTGGGTGATATGAATAAAGTGCTGCTGCAGAAACTGGAAGAAATGACATTGTATCTGCTGGATATGCATAAAAATAATGAAGAACTCAAACAGCGGGTAACTGGGCTTGAACAACAACTAAAACTTATCCAAAAGCAATAACATCGATGAAACAGTTAACCTTAATCCTAACCATTTTATTGTCTGTTGCCTTTGGACGGCACGTTCTGGCACAAAATACAAGACCCTATTATACCAATAGGATCATTGGAGGCCCTTCTGAAGATGCGCAAGGCACCAACTATATTCTGCTGCACAAGGTTTACAATGGGGCAATGCTGAACGACAGTTATGTTCAAGGGGAAATAACAGCCTCGAGAGGTAGCGCCGGCGCCTGGAACCGTAAATGGTCGGTAAAGCTAAATACCGGAACTGCTTACAACACCAATCGTGGGAATATCTTTTCCTTTAATGAATACGCCAGCCTGGTAACCCTAACATATAACAGCGAACCCTATCTGGCCGTACAAATTTTAAGCAATTCGTCCCTTTCAAATTTCTTGTTTACAGGCTGGGCGCAAAATGAATCGCTGATCCTCGTATTTGATCAGGCAGTGTCCAATGTTCAGCCGTTCACCAGCTTCGACGTAACCACCATTGGAGGCCCGGTGGCCATAGGCACCAACTATGTGGGTACCAGTAAACTTGCCGTGGAAGGTACCATTTCAACGCGAAAAATAAAGGTGACACAAGGAACCTGGGCCGACAATGTATTCAATAAAAGTTATGAATTGCCATCTCTTGCTGTCCTAGAGAAATATATCGAAGACAACCACCATTTACCCGATGTCCCGACAGAAGCCGAGGTAAAGGCTAATGGTCAGGACCTAGGCGAGATGAATAAAATTCTACTCCAAAAAGTGGAAGAACTGACACTTTATCTCATCGAACTCGAAAAGAAAAACGCTGAAATGAACCAACAGCAAAGCATATTAATTAAACGAATTGAAAATTTGGAAGCATGTAACCATGGACAATAAAACAGTTGTATAAAAATGGTGTAAAACAAACTTCTTAATAAACAGAGAAACCGTTATTAACATGAAATATATTTCAATAGCAATACTTTTTCTATTAACCACATTGCAGCTGGCGGCGCAGGGAACCGATAACAAGCTCCTGCCTGTGCTGACCCTACCTTCGCCAGAAGCCAGTTCGCTTGGAAAATACGGGGTATGGCCGGTGTCCCAATATACTGGCGTTCCAAATATCAGTATCCCGATTTATGAAATCAATATCAATGGATTCACCCTGCCCATCAGTTTAAGTTACCATGCGGGAGGCGTAAAAATAGACGATAAAGCAGCCTGGGTGGGTACCAACTGGTCATTAAATGCAGGAGGTATGATTGGAAGAACTGTCGTTGGATTAGCTGATGATAATCCCAATGGTGGGATGGCTTCGGAATTTAAATTTGGTGCGTCTATAAAAACCACCTATAATCCCACAACCGCAAATGATTATTCACTTTTTCTTAACCTTAATAAGGGGAATAAAGATTCGGAATCCGATATTTACTATTATAATTTTTCAGGTTTATCTGGAAAGATACTCGTTGATAGCAACTATACTATAAGAACGGTTCCGGCCAGTAATTTAAAGTTTTTACTTACTCCATTTTCCGATTTTCTGCCGAATCCTCCTGTGAGAACTGCCAGCTCCGGCCTGTGGGAAATTGCCGATGCCGATGGAAACATATATAAATTCGGTATAGGTACCCAAGGCAATGAAATGACACAGGTAAAGCTATCTAGCGGTCAGATTGCATCACAGGGCACTACAGCACTATATCTTACCCAGATTATACTGGCCAATAAAGCTGATACAATCAGCTTTGAGTATGACGATAAGAACGAGTTTTATGCGCTGCCATATACACAGTCCTGTAGGGCAATCACCGTGGTTGAATATCATTCCGCAGCACCCCCAAGTACGACAATTGATCCAGGTTGCGGCACCTATGATCAGGCGTATTCTACCAATGAAACGCTATACAATGGAGCTACTCAGGGAAATCAAAAAAGGAGTTATACAAGTGCTATAGGAAAGTCATTACTAAGGAAAATTAAATGGCGAGGGGGACAGGTTGAGTTTAAAGCAACTACCATTAGGCAAGATATGAGTAATCCAACAGGTAAAATGCTTGATAGTATTGTTGTATCGAATTTGCAGGGCGCACGCATCAAGTCTGCACAATTTCAGTACACTTATTTAAACGGCCGTTATTATCTGGATTCACTCAAAGAAAATGGTAGCACATCTATCGACCCATTAATATATGGATTTGCATATATCAACAGAACAGCCTTGCCGCCGAGCGAGCCGCTTAAAGGTGCTAGTCCATTAAATTCATTTGCACAAGACCATTGGGGCTACTATAATGCAGCGACAGGTAATGCTAATTTACTTCCCCCAAATGCTGCAATGCCAGGCAGTGCAACAGGCACTTTGTCCAGTAATCGTGAGGCAGACACTATTGCAGTAAAAACAGGGACGCTTAGTAGAATAACCTACCCAACGGGCGGATATACAGACTTTACCTATGAAGCTAATAGATACGATCCAGCCAGCCCTATAAATGGCACCAATCCACCGGCACCTATCATATCTGTGAGCACATCAGCATCCATGAACCTGTCCAAGCCTGTAGGTCAAGCAGTGGAGTTTCAAATTCCATTTGACCAGAACAATGCCCGAATATTAATGCATTTCAATGACTATGCGCACCCTCCTAATAAACGGGATGCAACGGTTCAGTATGTAAAAATTGACAGGAAACTTTCCTCTGGCCAATATCAAAATGTATATTATTGGGATGCTTGGGATAACTTTCCTACTGGTCCTGTGACACCAAATTCAAGGGGATATTATGACTTTGATCTCAACGTCAATCCAATAACGCTATCCACCGGAACATATCGAATTTTCGTTAATGATTCCTGTCCGCAATATAATGGAACATTGGAAGACTGTTTGGACCAGCGTTACCCCGATCCCGATCCCGCGGACGATGACTGGATTATACCGCGTGTTTCAGCAATCGTTAGCTATCAGAAATATGATGTCACAACTGGAACATTACCTGTTGGTGGCGGGCTTCGGGTAAAAGAAATTACGAGTTATAATAACGACAATACATTAGCATCCAGGAAAAGATATGAATATGATCCGGGAAATCTACTGATGTATCCGGGTTATTTAAGATCATATCAAAAATACACAGGGATAGTTAATACGGCATGTTATTCTCAGGTAAGACTAAAGGAGGTATCCAGTACCAGTCAAACGATACTTGGGTTTACACAGGGGGCAGCAGTAGCATATACGCATGTTATAGAAAGAGAGCTTGACGCGGGGAGTAATGACAAAGGATATACCAGCTATAACTTTTCTTATACACCTGACTCACTCAATTTATTACATATCAGATCCGATTACTGGCCGGGAAACCCTGCTGAAGACCCTACCTTTCCGGTTAACTCCTTTGATTATAAACGAGGTTTATTGTTATCTAAAACTGAGTATAAGAAAAATGGGACGAGTTATATAAAAATTGATTCGGTCGACAACAAATACGACTTCAATGATTATAATCCCAGCAATCAATACTACAGGCAGCGCAATTTACGTTTGCGTCAGCTTAGCTTTGGGAACTTTAGTACGCCCCTGGAAGAATCACCGAATTATCCAAATACAACACCTGGTGTAGATTGGGATTTTTGTTATGCAACTTATGACTATATCACCAGTTGGGTCAAACACTTATCCAGTGAACATATCACCTATGATCCAAATGGGCTTAATCCTTTCACAACCCTGACAAGCTATTATTATGACAATATCCAGCATATGTTACCCAGTCGGGTTGAGGTGGCAACCAGCGATGGACGCAAGATCATCTCATACACCAGTTATCCCCAGGACTATTCAACTGGTACGACATTCATAGATGACCTGGTCACTGCCAACAATATAGCCAAACCAATCGAGGCTATCACTTATCAAGTGGATGCAGCAAATGCTGTGAGCATATTAAAAGGCACACTATCAGTTTACAAAACCGGTGGCAAAGGTCTACTCGACAGAATTAAAACACTAAATATTGATAAGGCACTCCCCCTCAGTAGCTTTAAATTCTCCAATGAAAGCATTGGCGTACTTCCTTTCAGCACCACGGCAAAAACAACACTGGTAGCCGATACACGTTATGTAGACCGGGTATTAATCACCAATGTGAACAGTTTTGGTAATACCCAGGAACAACAAAAGGCAGATGATGCCAAAGAAGTGTACCTATGGGGATACGAAGGATTGTATCCCGTGGCAAAAGTATCAGGCGCTGACTATAGCACAGTCAACGGTATGGTTAATCAAAGTATTTTGAAAAGCCCCACATCGGATCAGCAATTACGCGACGAATTGAATAATATCCGCACCGGGCTAGCCAGCAGGACTGCACAAGTTATAACCTACACATATAAGCCGCTATTCGGTTTAACCAGTGAAACTGATCCTTCGGGAAGAACAACTTATTACGAATATGACAACTTTGGCAGGCTAAAACTGATTAAGGATACAGATGGCAAAATAATAAAGCAGTTCGATTACCAGTACAACAAGCCCGTTACGCAATAATGCAAACAAATTTTCAATCCTACGATATGGCTAAAGATAAATATATAACCGCCCTGATAACCCTTGTTTTCTTATGTTGGCAGGGAGCTTTCGGTCAAACCCCCGACGCAAGTGTCCGGCCCACGGCCACCGCGGTGACGCCACCAGCGTCCTATACCGCTTCCAGTATCAATTATATTAGAACATGGATACCTAATATACCAACAACAGATACTGCCGCCGTTAGAGGGGCCAGCACCATTAGCGCGGTCAAACAGACAACCATCTATTATGATGGCTTGGGGCGTCCGTTACAGACTGTTCAAAAAGGTGTAACACCAAATGGAAAAGATGTAGTAACACCTGTAGTCTATGATAATTTTGGACGGGAAATTTATAACTACCTCCCTTATGTTCCCAAAACAGGCAATACTAACGATGGCAAATTTAAAACGGATCCATTCAATGCACAGAAAGCATTTTACCAGGATGCAGTAATGGCGCCCGGCGCGGTGGGAGAAACGGTCTATTATGATGAAAAGGAATACGAGCCTTCACCACTTGACCGGCCAGTAAAAACCTTTAGCGCCGGAAACAGTTGGGCCAGGCCCGGGGGAAACAGGCCTGTACAAATAGACTATCTGGTAAATGCTGCAGCCGACAGCGTAAGAATATGGGATCTTCCTGCTACAGGGATTATACCAACCAGCGCCAGTGGAAGAATCTATGCTGCAGGGCAGCTAACTGAAACTGTTACAAAGGATGAGCGTGGGTTACGGCAGGTAGAGTACAAGGATAAGTTAGACCGGACGATATTAAAAAAACTGGAACTGACCACAGGTGCGACGGCGGCTCATTTTGGCTGGCTATGTACCTATTACGTGTATGATGAACTAAACATTCTGCGTTGCATAATTACCCCGAAAGCTGTTGCACAAATTAACAGTAACTGGATCATTGATGCAACAACTGCCCGCGAATTGTGCTTTTTCTACCGGTATGATAGCCGGGAGCGTATGATAGTAAAGAAAGTGCCAGGCGCCGACTCCGTTGAAATGGTGTACGATGTTCGGGATCGGTTGGCCTTCAGCCGTGATGGCGCACAAAAACAACGCGGTCAATGGGTTGTTAATTTCTACGATTCACTGAACCGTCAGTCCATGACCGGGCTTTATGCGGCTACCACATCGCGTGATGCTTTGCAGACAAGTATGAATGGCGCCACTAGCAACGTACAGACAATTACGCATAGCATCCCTGTCATTACAGACCTGGTAACTGCCAATCACGACGGAAGGGCGCGATATGTAGCAGGTAGCAGCATCACGTTTGAGGATGGTTTCGACTCAGGAACCAATGAAATGGTGGCAGAAATTGACCCGACTGCAAAGCAGGATACATTTATTGTGGTTGCCACCAATCCATTACCTGGCATTAACGCTGCTGCTATTACACCACTTATTTATACCTATTATGACAACTATAATTTTACTGGTGCAGTAGCAGCTGGCACCGCAGATTTAACCCTGCCACAACCAGGCACCAATCCTTATTACGAAACGAATACGGTAATCAGTAATAGCACAAAGGGCCTGGTGACGGGTAGACGTGTTAAGGTATTGGATGGAAACAATCAATGGCTGACAACCACCAATTTTTATAATGGTAAAGGCCGGCTCATACAAACCATTGCTGATAATATTAGCAACAGCAGAGATACCTTAACTACACTGTATGATTTTTCCGGCAAGGTGTTAAGCACATACCTGCGGCATCATAATTCGCAAAGCGGATTAACGCCACGTACAACCGTGCGTACAATGACGCACTATGATGCTGCCGGCAGGGTAGATTCTATCTCTAAACGCTTGAATGATTTGGACGCCTTGAAGCGGACTGTTTCCTTGAGCGCATATGATTCCATAGGACAACTAAAAAGCAAACGGTTAGGCGTAACCGCCACCGGTCAGCTGGAGACACTGAATTATGATTATAATATCCGCGGTTGGTTGAAAGGCATCAACAAAACCTATGTCAACACACCAAATAGCGCTACTAACTGGTTTGGTCAGGAATATTGTTATGATTATGGTTTTACTACCAATCAGTTTAACAGCAACATTGCCGGGATAAAATGGAAGAGTAAAAGTGATAGTATTTCACGCGCTTATGGATATACCTATGATAATGCCAACAGGTTATTAAGTGCGGAATTTAGCCAGGTCAATAAAGGCGCTTCTACCTGGACAAAGGACAAAATGGATTTTTCGGTCAGCAACCTGAGTTATGATGCTAATGGAAATATCCAGACTATGAAACAGCGTGGGGTAAGTGGCACATCCATTCTAACAATGGATAGTTTAAAGTATGGCTATAGGCTTAATAGCAATAAGCTGTCGTATGTATACGATGGAAAAAACAATGCAACTTCTCAGCTGGGTGATTTTAAAGAAATTACCAATAATGAGACGCCGGATTACAACTATGATAGCAGTGGCAATACCATCAGCGATGCTAATAAAAATATCCCGTTTATTAGATATAACTACCTGAACCTCCCGGACAGTATCGAAGTAACCGGCAAAGGAAATATCCGGTATGTTTATGATGCTACGGGCAATAAGCTTCGGAAGGTTGTTACAGACAAGACTTTCTCGCCTGCTAAAGTTACCACTACAGATTATATCAGTGGGTTTGTATATCAAAACGATACCCTGCAGTTTTTAAGTCATGAGGAAGGTCGCGTGCGGGCGATATACAAAACCGGCCAACCCATTGATTATAAATATGACTATTTCCTGAAGGACAATCTGGGAAATACAAGGATGGTGCTGACTGAGCAATCAGACTTCAGCATGTACGCTGCCACCATGGAGTCCGAACGAGCAGCTACAGAATCTGCTCTGTTTAGCAATATAGATGAATCACGGACCGCAAAACCAGTGGGATATCCTGATGATCAGGTTACCGTAGATACTTCCACAAATGATAACCAGTTTGTTGCTAAATTAAATGCGGGCGATGGCGGCAAGAAGATCGGGCCGGCATTGGTATTAAGGGTAATGGCCGGTGATACCATACAAATCGGTACCAGGGCATTTTATAAATCTACCAGCCCCAGCGAAAACAGCTCAGCTTCACCCGAAGATATGCTCGCCTCTTTGGTTCAGGCTTTTGCGCGGTCCAATGGTTCTGGAGATCTTTCCCATGGAGATGTTAACCAATTACCGGGTGAATCTCCCCTGGTTAACCTAACCAGTAATGATCTTGAACGGTTGAAAAAGAAAGATGCAGATGAAAATCAGGTTAACAGGCCAAAAGCTTACCTAAGTTTTGCATTATTCGACGATCAGTTTAACTTAGTGGACGAAAATAGCGGTGTCCGGCAGGTAAAAAGTACCCCCGATGAACTGCAAACACTGGCCGTAGATAAGATGCCGATTGAGAAAAGCGGTTTTCTCTATGTCTACACCAGCAATGAAACTCCCCAGGACGTTTATTTTGATAATGTTGTTGTACAGAATATTACCGGGCCATTACTGGAAGAAACCCATTATTATCCGTATGGTCTTGCAATGTACGCGATTACCAGGACTGCTTATGGCAGCCTGCAGAACAAGTATCTGTATAATGGTATAGAGAAAATTGGCGATCTTGGTTTGGAGGATTATGATGCACAATTCAGGGAGCTGGATCCCCAGACCGGTCGTTGGTGGCAGATTGATCCGAAGATTGAGAATATGGAAGCATGGTCGCCCTATGCTTCCAATTATGATAACCCGATCCGTTATAATGACTTCCTGGGTGATGAGCCAAACGATAATGATAATCCAGGATTCGTTCAGGGCGTAGCAGATGGATTTGTCGGGTATTTTTCAGCAATTGGCAATGCAGTAGCAAATCCTGGTCAAACCCTCAAAACATTGGCTGCGCCGGAAAATCTGGCTAATAATGCGCTGGACACCTATACTTTTGGTACATCCAGCACTGTTCAGGCGCTCGTTGGAACAGCAAGTGCGATCATCAATGATGGCGCACACGGTGCTGGCACGGAGGTAGGAAAAGTAGGTGCAGAACTTGCTGTGGCGCTAGTAACTGAAGGGTTGGGCAGGGCTTTCCGCGCGCTGAGGGCTCTAGGAAGGGAAGCTGCCGCAGTGGAAAGTGCAGTTCCAACACCAACGGAAGCGTATAATCGGACTAAACATTATGGAAGGACCCCTACGAAGGCAGATAGAAAGGCAATGGGAGCTCAACCTGGAGAGGTTCTTGATCACAAAACTCCTCTGGTTCAGCACTACTATGAAGGAGATGGTAAAGGTGGAAAGCCAGGTCATGCGATGACACCTGCAGAGCGAAAGGCGTATGCTAGCGACAGACAAAATATGCAGCGTCAACCTCGCAAAGATTCTAATAAACAGGGCGGAGAAATGTCTAAGTACTCAAAAGAAAAGAAAAAACAATACGGTCTTTAAATTTATTGAATTATTATGTTGTTTAAAAAAAGTTATCAGGAGGAAATCATCGGTCACTACGAAAAAGTATGGCACAACAAGTGTAAAACTTATATATGGGATAAAGGTCCGTTTCAGAAATTACCACCAGACTTTAGAGTATTAGAATTTGCTCCCAATGAAAAAAGGAAGATGTGGACGTACTCCACTTGCTGCATGTCTCAATTGGAAGATGATGAGCCGATTGAATTGCATATTTTTTCTTCCAAAAAGGATGAAGGTTTGATAGAACTCCTGACAGCGGTTGCTTATTATCACAGGCAGACTGCCAAGTTGAATTTAAATCATACAGTAAACTTTGGCAGACCTTGGCAAGATGCTTCTTTGTGCACATACGGATTTATCTCGTTGCCATATTTAGATGGCCCTACTTTGGAAAATTTCAAAAAGAATAAGAAAGAAATTAAATTCTATTGGCTTATACCTATTACCGAACAGGAAGTTGAATATAAAGCTAAAAATGGTTCTGAGGCGTTGGAAAGTAAGTTTGAGGAATCTGAATTTGATTATCTTAACCCTGCGAGAGTAGGTATTCTATAAAAAAAGTGGCCGGACCGTTTCAAATCGAAGGGTACAGATAAAGCTCACAATGATTGTGTTTTATATAGAACTTATAACATCCAAACGGAAAATAAGGGTTATTAATAACATGAGTGGTCTTGCTATCTCATAAGTACTAGAAATAAAAGGAAATCCGCTTCACCGAGCGGATTTCCTTTTGTTAACGAACCTGATATTTTATAAGCGCGGTAATGTAGCTTGATAGTATATGCATTGTGGTTAATCAGATGAGAACTAAAAATCTTCCAACATTAAAGCTGAAATATCCCTCTCCACAAAAGGCAAACCAATTGAACATTCTGTTAAGCAGTATTTAAAGAAATAATTAATTATGAAGGATAGATTTATAGGTATTTGGAAAATTGATCCAGAAGATTACCGCGCCATAGAAGCTTATGGAAACGTTACTATAGAATTTAATTCGACAGGTAGGTTGAGGTACATTATCCATACGGAAGAGAAAGAACAAATAATGTTTATGACTTATGAAGTTGATGGTGACAGACTCATAACCGATCAACCATCTGCCCCTAGAATAGAAACCAGCAGGTTTGAATTTGTTTCCGATGACAAATTAAAACTGTTCTTTGACGGATTTGAGTCGACTTATATCAGATTAGCAGGAAAAAAAGTTAGTCCTTGGAAAAAATGGCTAGGCCGTTTTAAATCGAAGGATGCATAGGTCTCTGATGATGGCTGAGTCTTAAAGAGAACCTGTAACATTCAAAAGGAGGAAATCAGGTTATTGACAACCCGAGTGGTGGTCTTGCTATTTCATAAGTACCACATACAAATGAAAGCCGCTCCTGGAAGCGGCTTTCATTTTGTTAACCAACCTTTATTTCATAAGCGTAGGTAATTTAATAGAAACAATAATACCATTTAGTTAATCACATGTAAATGATCGCATTCAGCACCTGATCAAAATATTTGATAGTTTTGGAGAGAAATAATTCTTTTTAATCGCCTCAATAGCATTGTTAGATGAATTCCCCCTCTTCTACGTAAAAAATGAGAAGATAGCAAGGCGTTTACATCCAATTAACTGCTATGCATAGTTTGTTTTTTAGATTTATAATGCCTTTGAAATTTAAGGTTGGTTAACAAGGAGGGAAGCCGCATGAGAGAACGGCCTTCCTCTTTTTATTAGACCAGAACTTATCCCCTGACCTGATCCCGGTAGCTCTCACCGATGATTCTGTAGGCATTCCTACCTGCTAATAGTTACCATTATTTGTTAATGGACATGCCTTAAAAACAGAATTATTTATTCTGTGTACTGAATATATCAATTTGATTATCAATAATATAAGAAGACAGCACTCCACCAGGTATTGTTAAAGGAATTGACAAACTAAATAAATTAGTATACTATTGCTAATATAATTAGTTGTCGTAACGAGGGGGGAAAGCTGTTGAAAATACGGCCTGGAACTGCGTTGCCGAAATCATTGGTTTATTCATGGCTTTTTGCTTGAGCCCCATTTGAGGAAAGATGGTTTATACAGAATTACAGGTAACTTCTAATTTCAGCTTCTTGCGGGGAGCTTCTCATCCCGAAGAAATGGTGGTGCAGGCAAAGATCTATGGGTATAACAAGATTGCTATTACTGATCGCAACACGCTGGCGGGTATTGTCCGTGCTCATTCGGCAGCCAAAAAACATGGTATAGGTTTTATACCAGGTTGCCGTTTGGACTTGTTGGACGGTTACAGTCTTTTAGCTTATCCTACTGACAAAGCTGCCTACGGGCGCCTTTCCGCGTTACTTACAGAAGGTAACCTCAGAACTGAAAAAGGCAAATGTGAACTATACAAGTCGGATGTATATAAGTATGCGAAGGGTATAAAATTTATTGCCCTCCCTCCGGATGAATTAAGCAATACTACGTTTGATTTTGCACCAGCCTTTTGCCAAACATTGAAGGAATACCGCGCTGTATTGGGCACCGAACTTTACCTGGCAGTTGCCCGTTCTTATCAAGGTGATGACACTAAGAAGATCTTCCGGCTTTCACAATTGTCTGAGCAATTAGACATACCCTTGGTGGCTGTTAATGACGCGCATTACCATACGCCTGCCCGCCGGCAGTTGCAAGATGTATTAACCTGCATCCGTGAAAAATGTACTATTCAGAACGCCGGTTTTCGACTTCATCCCAATGCTGAAAGACACCTAAAACCAATACATGAAATGATACGGTTGTTCCGTCAATATCCTGATGCCATCCAGCGCACGCAGGAGATTGCGGAGGCCTGTCAGTTCTCTCTCGATTCATTGCAGTATGTTTATCCAGAAGAAATTACCAGTGAAGGCCGAACACCACAGGAAGAATTGACCATGCTTGCCTGGCAGGGAGCTAAAAGACATTTTGGGGATATTGTTCCGGAAAAAACGGCTAATGCTATTAATTACGAGCTGGCATTTATTGAACAAATGAATTATGCTGCCTATTTCCTGACGGTCTATGATATTGTACGTTTTGCCAGAGAGCAGAAAATCTTGTGTCAGGGTCGAGGGTCAGCGGCTAATTCCACTGTTTGCTTTTGTTTGGGTATTACGGCGGTGAATCCCGAAAAATTTGACCTGCTGTTTGAACGGTTTATTTCTTCAGCCCGGAATGAGCCGCCGGATATAGATGTAGATTTTGAACATGAACGCCGGGAAGAGGTTATCCAGTATATTTATAACAAGTATGGTCGTGACCGTGCTGCTATTGTTGCAACTGTTACCCAGCAGCACCACAAAGGTGCTATCCGTGATGTTGGCAAAGCGATGGGGTTATCGGTGGACACTATCAACCGGCTTTCTGGTTCGATAGGCCATTTTACCAGTGATGGATTGGAAGACCACCGCCTGATGGAACAAGGCTTACATCCCGGTGATCCACTGTTACGCAAAGTGCTGGAACTTACAGAACAATTTTCGGGCTTTCCACGCCAGCTCGGGCAGCATACAGGTGGTTTTATCATCACGCAGGGCAAGCTATCCGATTTATGTCCGATACTCAATGCCCGCATGGAGGACCGCACGAATATTGAATGGAATAAGGACGATATCGAGGATTTAAAGTTTCTCAAAATAGATGTGTTAGCTCTGGGGATGTTGACCTGTATCCGCAAAGCCTTTGACCTGGCTAAACAACATTATGGACTTGACCTGACACTCGCCAATATTCCCCAGGATGATCCGGCCGTCTATGAAATGATCAGCCATGCCGATACGATAGGTGTTTTCCAGATTGAAAGCCGTGCTCAACAATCCATGTTGCCACGCCTCAAACCGAGGACATTCTATGACCTGGTGATCGAGGTCGCCATTGTGCGTCCCGGCCCCATTCAGGGCGATATGGTACACCCTTACTTGCGGCGTCGCAACGGAGAAGAACCTGTCGAATATCCGTCCAAAGAACTGGAAGATATCTTGGGTAAGACCCTCGGCGTACCGCTTTTTCAGGAGCAGGCCATGAAGATTGCTATCGTCGCCGCAGGTTTCACGCCGGCTGAGGCGGACGAGCTGCGGCGAAGTATGGCGACTTTTAAAGCGAAAGGGTTGGTCAGCCAGTTCCAACAAAAGCTGGTGGCGGGAATGCTCAAGAACGGCTATACGGAGGAATATGCTCTACGGGTCTTTAAGCAACTGGAGGGTTTTGGGAGCTATGGTTTTCCTGAGAGCCATGCTGCCAGTTTTGCCTTGCTGGCATATGTGTCCTCCTGGTTGAAATGCTATTATCCGGATGTTTTTGCTGCTGCTTTATTGAACAGTATGCCAATGGGTTTCTACCAACCGGCACAGATTGTTAGTGATGCCCAGCGTCATGGGGTGGAGGCCCGTCCGGTAGATATTAATCATTCCTGCTGGGATAATACCCTGGAAGAACCAACCGGTCAATACCGGGCCATACGGCTAGGTTTCCGGCAAGTGAAAGGATTACGCCAAGAGGACATGCAACTGCTTGTTTCAGGGCGCAAACAGGCTTATGCATCTATCTCCGGCATCAGGGAGGCAGGGGGTTCACAGGCAGCGATGGAAAGGCTGGCAGATGCCGATGCTTTCAGATCCATTGGCCTTGACCGGCGAAAGGCCTTGTGGGAAGTATCTGCCTTGCATGACCGGCCTATAGGCGTATTTACCGGGCAACCATCTGAAAGTGCTACGGAAACACCAGCAGACTTGCCTGAAATGTCAGCGGCTGAGCATGTGGTACAGGACTATGCAGCGACTTCTTTATCCTTAAAATCCCATCCAGTGAGCTTCCTGCGGGAAAAATTAGCATTACTCCATATTGTTCCTACTCAGGATCTCCCCTCTATAGCCGATGGCACCCAGGTTCAAGTCGCCGGCCTGGTGCTGGTTCGCCAAAGGCCCGGAACGGCTGCAGGCGTAGTTTTTATTACCATTGAAGATGAAACGGGATGTGCTAACCTGGTAGTGTTTCAAAAGCTATTTGATAAATATCGTAAGGAGATATTGCAATCCAGGCTTTTAATGGTAGAAGGAAAGCTGCAGAAAGAAGGCGAGGTAATTCATGTGATAGTCAAGCACTGTTATGATCTCACCAAAATGTTAAAGCAACTCACGGCTTCTAAAGGAGAAAACCTATCATCATTGACATTGGCTCGTGCAGATGAAAAAGAATCATATAACCCTGAAAATAAAGGGACACAGATAAATGAAAATGTATCAGAGGGAATATTTCCTAAAGGGAGGAATTTTAAATAATCATTTGTACTTTGATTATTTATAAAAATAAAATTCATTATTGACGATCAATCGTCTGTCTACTCATAGTAAGGGTCAATATACGAAGACGTTATTGGTCAAAAAGTCTATATCCTGTTTGCAATAATTTCGGTAAATTAAGAGTAATTAACTACTAATTACCCCGCTATGAAAATGATATGCTTTTTTCTGTTGCCCTGCCTCATTATTCTTTCCTGCGGAAAGGATCGTCTTAAAACGGAGATTGATCTCACGGGTCAATCTCTCCATACCGTGCAAAAATACACATCTGGGAAATGGAGGCTGATGTCTGCACAGGGTGGATTTTTTGGCAACGCCCACATTGAATTTGAAGAGAATTATTTTACAATTACTCCTGGTCATTTCCAATGGATGGCTCATGATACTGTGATAGTAGATAATACACTAACATGGATGCCGATAACAGACATCCTAAACCGTAAAGCATTTTTCATGGTAACGTATGACGTGGATAGCATGCCAGTGTTCTTTGAGCCCAGGGGCTATAAGGATGGACAGCTTTATCTTTCCCAGGATGCAACGGACGGATATGGATTTTTTCTGAAAAAAATTCAGTAACGAATAATTATGCAGATCGTTTGGGGTTTCATCAATACTGTATTGTAACTTAGAAATATAGTGGGCAAAAACTAATAACTGTTCTTTCCCCTGGCTGACGAGTTGAACCATGATTTTTTCTACCTGCCACCCCCAGCTGAGGATACAAACACCGTCAATATTTCGGTTTAAGTAGATGGGCTGAGTAATACATTAGAATTGACGGCAAAAACCCAGCCATTAACAGATAATTCAATCAGGTTAAGGACGACCCTTGAATACCCGTTCAGTTAATTAACAAAGTCCCCATTTTGTTAAATTGCCACCTTATAAGTACTACGGTTTAAATAATGCTATTACCCCAGCGACGGCCCCCACTATCCCTGCCCAAACGGAAACCCATAACATAATTTTGGAGTGCCTCGCTTCTCTGGTAGATCTTTCTGCAGCTATTACTTCAAGAAACTGACGATCCATTATCAGGTGCTTAGTTCCTTGTTGTTGCTTATTCTCCCACTCTTCTATAAAATTTCTCATACTTTCGAAATTTGCAGCTATAAATAATTTGAATGTGTTATAATCTAAAATGATGTTATCAAACCTTAAGGATAAGATAATTTTGATCTTATTTCTACTAACAACTTTGTAAAATCTTCAGGTAATCCATGGTCGCATTCGCAACTTTCGCAAAATGCTTTACAAAAATTCCCTTCTGTTATCTCAGGGAAATTTAACCGTGGAAATACACGATAGTTGAATTGATGTTTTGTCAATTCAAGAATGGCATTTTTGTCAACGGCAGTTGAGGAGGCTACATTGTTAAGAACTATATTAAATATCTCTAATATACTTTTTAATTCCGTGACATGTGCATTATTTTCAACTTCATTCTCGTACTTGTGCGGATTACAATAAAAATCATTCAAGAAGGCGTAGATCGCCTGACTTCCAATCTGTCGTTTTCCATTGGAAGGTTCAAACGAATAATTATCGATACTTGATTTCAGAGAGCTATAATAAAAATGTAGCATGCGAGTTTCATCGGCTAACCTTTGCTTTTCGTCATTGTCTTTAGATGATTGAATTTGTAATTTGATCGTGATGTAAAGAAGTAAGGCACTTAATACACCTACAACTGGTGCGGTAATACCTCCAATAGCGCTACCCAACCAGCTACTGCCTTCATCAAATGGAGAAGGGATTAAATGAAGGCTTAATAGGGCTGGAAGGAACATAATTACCAAAGCCCCTATTCCTATTATCCCCTTTTCCAGATTGCTAAAATTACTTATTTTCATAAATACTTTTAATCAGATTTATAATAGTTATTTAATAATGCTTAATCCGAATAATATGATAAGAGCATAAAATAGCAAAAAAAACAATCTCCTTTAGTTAACAAGTATAATACACTGGCAGTTTTCTTAATTTTCATATTTACTCCTTATTATTAACTCCTGGCTTATACTATGATAGCTGATAAATCTTTTAAAGCCATAATCTAAAATTGCAGAGGGTATGAATTATTTAAAAACGGGGCGAGCTGGATTGCCCGCCACCTAAAAAACTACCTGAACTGGATCAGGGACGGGACGAATCTAAGGAACGTTTATGTAATAGGCATTGTAGCCATTGCGATCCTGATCAGGAGCTATTAACTCTACTGAATAATGCTTTTAAAAATTATCCTTAAAAGTTTAAATCAACTATTCGTATGATTGTCCAAACCTTATCTATGAGTGACGCTTCCTCGACAAGCATCCCAATAATCACTTTAGCCCTTCAAGTTATAGGTATAATAGCAACGACGCTATTTGCTTTTCTTAATTTAAAAGTCGCAAGGAAAAACATGGCAATGGTCGCAAGGGTTTCAGCCGAGAACCGTGTGCCCCATTTTCGAGCTATCTCCCAAACCATTAATGATCATACTGCGGAATTTACAATAAGGTTAAAAAACGTGGGTGGACCGTTAATTCTTGAATCATGGCATACGTGGCTGACGGAAAATATTGATCCAACCGCCAACGAAACATTTGAACTTGTGAACAACATAGATGGCAAAACCCTTTTTCCGAACAAAAGTTACCAAACTAAAAAGCCTTTTTTTCCTCCCTTCCCAGCCTATATTGAACCTGAAGAAGAAATTGTTATTTCCTTCAAGGAGCGCACCGGCTTTATTCATACGGGAAGCATTGTAAACTATAATGTAACTTTTTGGGATGTAAAGGCAGGCGCTTATAAAACCCAGTTGCTTTACGGAAATGCAATCTTTTTAGAGCTTGAACCAGGAATACCTAAGATTGTTATATAAAAGTTCGGGGGATGTGAAATGCAGGCCCAAGCTGAGAAAGAGTCTAATAAACTCCTTATTAACATTGCATCCTACCTGGCTAAAGGGTCGAATCACGCCTTAAAGAAATTCGACGAAAATGGCCAGTTTTATATAGAACTTGCAACATAAAAAAAGCAATAATTAGCTATGACTGATACATTAAAAGTATTAGTCTTAGCTATTGAACCAAAAAATATTTTCACTTCCAAAGTATTATCTTATGACATTTGAAGAATTTAATGCTGATATTACCAGGTACATTGAAATAGTGAGGCTTGATCTTGCAGCTTTGGAAAACATCGCCGAAGAAGTTGCTCAAAAGGAAATAATGGAGATACGCGTTCCTCCACCAACAACTAATCCGCATGGCATGGGTCAAACTCCAATTGCTATTGCCGAATCAAGATGTACTGTTCCAATAACAATGGTATGTTTTTCAGTAATAGATTTCATTGGAAAACTGTGTGATACGAATGACGCGGCGCTAACTCCAAAGGATTTAGATGATTTTGAAAAACATGCAAAAGTGTTCTTTACCAGGTTAGCTCTGAGAGATGATCTGAAGAATGGTCATACGCTTAATATACTGCAAGACTTTTATCGACATTCGATAATGCATAGTTTCTTACCTGTTAAAAATAAAGGTATAGGTTATTCAGTGTCGTATACGTACCATATTGAAGATAATTCACTATTTAGCCGTAGTTATACGGGGATGGCAATTCTCAACGTTAGGTATCTGCTGGCTCGTGTCAGGGATGGACTTTCGGCATTTGAGGCTATTCTCCAGGAACCTGCCCTTGCTGCGGATATCCTGGAAAATTACAAAAAACATATACAAGCATAGTTTTGTTAATTCACTTTATTAGGTGTAGCATAACAAAGACGCATGCTGGTGGAGGGGTAATCACATCTAACTTTCATTATTTATGGCATTAAAAGGATTATTTATAGGGATAGATAGATTCACTTCGCCTTCAATTCCCTGGCTTAACTGTGCGAACAGAGATGCAAAGGCCTTGTATGCACTATTTGCTGATACATTAGGCGGCGAATCAGTTCTCCTCTTAGATGCAGCAGCTACAAGGGATGCTATAGAAGGCGAAATTAAAAAATTGGCAAGCTGTGATGAAGACGATATTGTAGTAATTACTTTTTCAGGCCACGGATCAGACAGCAACGAACTGGTAGCTTATGATACCCGCGTCGAAAATTTATCCTTTTCAGGCATTCCTTTAGCAAGTCTATCGGAATGGCTTCATTCAATTAATCCCAAACAACTGATATGTATCTTAGATTGCTGTTATTCAGGTGCTGTAGGTGCCAAAGCCATACATTCTCCAAACAGAAAAAGGCAGCTGGAATCTGCAGAATCCTTAATTAAACAGATGGCAGGGAAAGGCCGTTTAGTATTAAGCGCCTGCCGTGCCGATGAATCTGCATGGGAAGCCGGACGTTTTGGTCATGGCTTGCTAACGCATCATTTGCTACTTGCTATGCAAAATGCTGACCGAGTAGGATCTTCTGGCCGGATTTCCGTTTTTGATCTGCTGAATTATGTTACGGAACAAGTAATGTCTGATTCGCTTAGCATTGGCGAAATCCAGCATCCGGTTTTGCTTGGTGCGATAGAAGGCCGGTTGGAATGGCCTGTATTTGTTCGTGGCAAAGAATATTATAAATTTTTTCCGGAAACAGCGCCTGTTAAAGTTACCAGCTCATTACAATCACTTTCAGTTCATGGCTTTTCGCAGGCAGTTATAGATATTTGGGCAAATAGTATCCCCGCTCTCAACCAGCTGCAACTAGAGGCTATTAATGATTGTGGATTGCTCGAAGGGAACAATTTGCTTGTTTCAGCGCCAACATCTTCTGGCAAAACGTTGATTGGTGAACTATCAGCAGTTAGAAATGCTTTAGAACGTAAGCGAAGCATTTTTCTTTTCCCTTTAAAAGCATTGGTGAATGACAAATTACGGCAGTTTCAAACCTGGTATGGGGATTACGGAATTATCACAATAAAGGCTACCGGCGAGAGCACTACCGATGATATACTCCCTTTGATGCGTGGGCAATATGACGTTTGTCTAATGACCTATGAAAAGTTTTCAGCTCTTATTGTTGGACATCCTCATATACTTAGGCAGGTCAACTTAATAGTAGTTGACGAAGTACAGATGATCACGGATAAAAACAGAGGGGTAAACCTGGAATTCCTGCTCACCATCCTAAAGATGCGTCGTAAAAAAGGCATTACTCCCCAGGTGATTGCGCTTTCTGCAGTAATTGGTGACACACACGGATTTGAAAACTGGATGGAAGCAAAGCTTTTAAAGAAAACCGAAAGGCCGGTGCCGCTGGATGAGGGCATTATTAGACATGATGGTAGTTTCCGATATATTGAATCTGATACAGGTATCGAAAAGGTAATTCCAAATTTTATTCGGCGGTATTTTAGCGGAAAAAGTAGTAGCCAGGATCTGGTTATACCCTTGGTATCTAAACTGGTCAGTCAAGATAAGAGCGTAATTGTTTTCAGGGCAACGCGTGGAAAAACTACCGGATGTGCAAACTATTTAGCTGAACATTTACGTTTGCCACCTGTACGTGCGGCCATTGATCTTATTCCCAAAAGCGATCCTTCCCTTAACTCTCAAAAACTGAGGAAAACGCTGTCAAATGGCGTTGGCTTTCATATTTCAGATCTTGATGTGGAAGAGCGCCTATTAGTTGAACAGATGTTCCGTGATCGGACTTCCGGATTAAATGTAATAGCTGCTACAACCACCTTGGCAATGGGCATCAATACGCCGGCTGAAGCTGTTATCGTCGCAGGCTTGACACATCCAATTGATATTCCTTATACTGTTGCAGAATATAAAAATATCGTTGGTCGAGCTGGCCGACTTGGATTTTCAAATCGGGGAACATCTTTTATTGTGGCAATGAATGCGAATGAAGAGAATTATTTCTGGCAGAAGTATGTCCTGGGTTTACCTGAAGGGGTGAAATCACTTTTTTTGTCTGATTCCGCAGATCCACGCACGCTGATCATACGTGTATTGGCAGCAAGCGTAACTTCCCCCGGCATGTCATCCGATGATATATGTTTATTCCTAGAAAATAGTTTTGGAGCATTTCAGCAGAAACGCCTGGATAGTGGGTGGAAATGGAGTAGGACCGGTCTTTCAACAGCTTTGAATGAGCTGCATATTAATGAACTGGTCACACTTTCTGATGGCCTATATCATTTGACGCCGCTTGGCCGCCTTGCGGGAGAATCCTCATTAGAAGTTGAATCGATATTCAACGTAGTAAGGGTAATAAGAAGTTTGAACGAGGCTGAAATCACTGAGGTGAACCTACTGGCCTTGTGCCAATTAACGTCAGAGTTAGAACAAATACATTTTCCTCTCAATAGAAAAAGTACCCAAAGTGAGCCGCATACCTGGTTTGCTGAAATTAACAGGCAAAGGGTCGCTCCTGGTATCGTTTCAGCAATGCGTCGGAGTTACAATGGAGATCCTGTAGCAAGCACTTTGCGGGCTAAGAAAACAGTCGCTTTATTGCTGTGGGTTTCCAATATGCCTTTAAATAAAATTGAGGATACAGTAACTCAGTTTGGAGGTCGCTTTGATGGAGCAGCAGGAGCTATCAGATCAATTTCTGCAAGAGCCTGCGATGTTTTACCAACCATTGGCAGAATTATGGAACTATTATTTAAAAACATGAATTTATCTGCAAGACTTTCACGACTGCTAGTGAGATTGGAGCTCGGGATACCTTCGCATCTTGCTCAAATTGGTTATTTCGTTGGCAAAAACCTTTCCAGGGGAGATTATTTCATGCTTGCGGCAGCTGGTATTACTTCAATGGAACTGCTGGCTGAAGCCTCCGAAGAAAGGATATTCGAATTATTAGAAGGCAGCAAGGAGAAGCAACGAATAGTATTTAAAGCAATCGCAAAATTTAATGAACAGAAATCTCAACGCCCAGCTGATATGGAGATTTTGCCAATATTTGAGCCATAGTATTATAAATATAGCTGCACAATTATTTTAACGACTGCATTTTTATTGCAGTTATTTGTAATAATTTCAATACTGTACACTAAAACGGACAATAAGCCCTGACAGGACTCATAAAATTACTTCGTCTGCAGTTAATGCTATTTTACGGTGATCACCGTCTAACTGTTTGGATTAGGCATTTAATCGGGTATTTCCTTTGCCGATTAATTATTTTGAGAAATTACAATAAGCCGCACTTGTATTGGTGTGGCTTTTATTGGTAACTTCAATGTGTTCTATTATAAATATTACCTCAATTAGTAATGTTCCCTGCAACAATATCTTTTGTGGGGCCTCAGTACCCTCACCGAATTTACTTCGTCTTCATGCCTACAGGTAAGTAATATTTTCATTTTATGAGTCGAAATCTTCCATGACAACTTGGTACATTGCATGTGTACCAAGTTGTCATTATAGAATTATTCATGGAATTGCATCATGTTTTATATTTCTAAAATCAATCGCTATAATTGACAATATTTTTTTCTAGTACTGCATTTTATCTGCAGTGCTAGTTTCGATCTTTGATATCGAACAACAAAAGCCTTAATTATTGTAATTCCAGATAGGAACGGTACCGATGAGAAACCATTAAAACCTGTAATAAGCTAGTGTTAATCGAATCCCTCAAAACAACGCGTATATGAAACTGATTTAAATTTTATATCCTCAGAAGGCACACTCCATTTACCATACTTAACCTGTATACACGATTTTTCTTTCCCGTATTCGAGTTTTCGAGTTATTATAACCGGGTGCGTTTGAATTGATCATTAGCCATCCTAATGCTTTGCTTGAGGACTTTATTACGACTATCCAATAATACAATTATTGATTCTTGCTCTTATTCTAAGAAGATGAATATGAATCGTCGATTTATCAGCACCGCTAGTGATGTATTTGTTTCTTGTTTAATAATATTGTGGATATACACTGGCCTAAATAAGGCAATAGATTTCGAAAATATGAAACTGCAGCTGGGGAGATCCCCATTTATCAGTTCATATGCGACAATCATTGCGTATACTTTACCTATAGCCGAGCTTATTACAGCTCTTTTACTTGTAATCAGGAAAACGAGGCTCATAGGATTATATTTATCCTTGTTTTTAATGACGTCTTTCACTGAGTATGTTTACTTCATGCTAAAATATAGTTACGACTTGCCGTGTAGTTGCGGTGGCGTATTAGAAAAGCTGTCGTGGGAAGATCACTTAATCTTTAATTTTATTTTTACAGTGATTTGCTTGGCGGCCATTATTATTGATAATTATCTTCCGAAGACATTGGTTCAAAGGATATCTTCCAAGCGACCTGGAATGTACTAATCTTTTGTTGCAACATACGTTATCCCATGACGGATTATGGGAATATTAGCTTTAACATTTAAAATACACTTTTTATGAAATCACTAAAAAAATCTTTCGCCGTAATCGTAGCAGTAGCTGCGATTGGTTCTACCATTGCAGCGAACGCTTCCATGAAGCCATTAGTTACATCTTGTTTTACTCAAATTGTAACAAGCTTAGGAAACGTTAATAACGGTGAGTCTCGTACCACCGCTGATCCGAAACTTAACTCTAGTGGAAGTAAGACAGGGCAAGGCACGATTATCGCCAATCCCGCTACTTCTTGCGTTGGATCAACCTTATTCTGTTGCGCTACGCTAACAGCTAACCCGGGATCAATATCTCAGGTATTTTACAGGAATTAAAAAAAAGTTCGGCGCCAAACGATCTGTCTGGCGCCGACTTCTTTGAAAGTGCAATTAAATTAAGAATGCGATATAAATCTTTCTATATTTCGACTGTCTTTATGAAAATCGGTGTTGTACTGATTATTGCTACTGCAATGATGTTATATTTAGTTGGCGTAGCAAAGCTACCTAATTCTTACAATAACGGATTCACGCGCAAAAGTATTGGGAACCTAATTTCAAGTCAGAAAATCTATGAGGTTAGCCCCGACTATATTAAGATTTGCGGTGTCACTGACCATAGCCTTTTCTTATCTTCCTCGCTGCCAAATTCTTTACTTATCTTGGATAAGGATTTAAAGAATTCTTCCGTTGTGCCAATTTCGTTGAATGCTGGTCTGGACTCCTTAGTTCCTTTCAAAATATTTGTTGACTCTCCAAGAGTGTACATTCATGTCAACAATTTAGCTGCGATGTTCCTTGGCAATTTGGGCGATACAAATTTCCATAGGAAAAATATGTCATTAAATACATTTACGCGATCGGTTCAAATTTCTCCGAATTTAGTTTTGATGCGGGGGTTCTTTAGTAATAGCTTCGACCAAGAATTTGCACTTATAAATACTAATACCAATAAGATATTAAAAAAGGAAACGCTTCTTAAAGATCATGATGATGCCGGCTTTGTTTCGGATGGATCACTTCAATTTGACTCGGAAACAAACAAGGTAGTGTATGTACAATTCTATCAAAACAATATTTTCGTTTTAGATACCAATCTGGAGGTATTGACCCAGAGCCATACGATTGATACGATCGAACACAATTTTATTGAAATAAAAAAAATTAAATCGGGTGATCAAATTAAAATTTTACCCTCAGCTCCTAGACAACTTGTAAATGGTGAGTTTGCTGTCGCCAATGGAAAGATATTTGTTCTTTCACAAGTTAAATCAGATGATATGGATATTCACCGTTTTCGCAGCACCACAGTAGTGGATGTGTATAAATTGTCTACCTGTAAATACATGGGCAGTTTCTTCTTTGAAAAGAAGCACAATGAAAAGGTGCTGTCAATTTCAGCTGTAGGGAATCATATATTTTTGCTTTACAAAGGATCTGTTTATTCTTATTCCTTGAAGGCGTAAGTCTCATATTACAACTCATTGTTCTGAGGATAGGTGATTGTTTAAAGCCTCGTCGAGATCATTGCCGAATAAATCAATTGCAATTATTTGGCCATGATTATTTAGCAAAAAATTAGTTGGAAGCTTTTGAATATTGAATATAGTTGCTAGTTTACCATTATTTCCATCCAGATCAGATACATTAGTCCACGGCAGCTGATCTTTTTCCATCGCCTTTTTCCAAGAGTTTAAGTTATCATCATTTGATATGCTCACAACATGAAATCCCTTATTTGCATACTTATTATAGGTTTTTTTTAGATTATTAAACTCTTCTCTGCAAGGAGGGCACCAGGAAGCCCAAAAATCAATTAACGTTAATTTATGTGTTTTCACAATTTGCTTTATATTTATCATTTTGCCGTCAGCTGAATACGAGATAAATTCAGGAGCTTTGTTCCCCACTCTAACCTTGCTTGACATTTCCTTGTAACTAATACGTTCCCGCAAGATCTTGCCATAGAAACTAGCTTTCGAATCGTCGGATAGGCCATCAAACATCTTCTTAAAATCCTCAAAGGATACTACACCTTCAAGTTTTAATATTAAATTTGGAGTATACATAGATTTTACATTTTGTATGCAATAGGTGACCATTTTTTTGTTGAATATTTTTCCGAGCGAATCTATCGTAGACATTAGCGCTGCAGCTTTTATTGATAACCGTGCACTGTCGATATTGGATTGATATAAAGGGGGCTTTTTTTCTATCATATTCTGCGTTATATACAATTCTTTGAATAAGCTATCAATTACTTTCTGATCCGGCTCAAGGGAACTTAGCATTGAATAATATTCATCATTTGGCTTTGATCCATGTATTTTTAAATTATTTGGCCATCTGCTTGTGTCGCCCATTATTTCTATTTTGGAATTCACAAGGAAAAAGGTTTTGCCAACTTTCGATACATTACTATCAATTTGAATAAAGTGTATTTCAGGTTCAGCGGTTAATTGTCCTTCAAATCTAAATGTGCCATTGTGAGTAGTAGTAAAAGCTATTGTATCGAGCCGATCATTTATGAGATGGGACAGGAATACATGTGTTCCGGTTTCTAAACCCTTTATTTTTCCTTCAATTGTATACTTTCGAGTTCCTTGGGCCATACAATTGAATAGCTGAAATATGAGAATGGCAATCAACAGTATCTTTTTCATGTATTCTTTATTTACTGGTTAAATCTTCAATAGTAAGGACATTAACTGACCGGATTTCTTCTGTAATTTGAAGGCCGTGATTTCGCAAGAGTTTATTTAATCCTTCCAGGTCAGCGGTTTGAATTGGTAGGTCAATATCTATATTCCCCTGGACAGCTGCTTCATCGATCAATACTGTTTGGCTCTTGTTTGTAAATTCTTTCTCTATTGTACTTAAAAGCATACTGTATGGTTCATTTCTTATTATCCACTTGTTGTTTATAGTCTTTTCATAAGTACTTTCACCATGTTGGGTTTTTAATTTGATAGCATTATTGTTTGAATGCACAACCCAGCATTTTTCTTTCCTAATTTCCATATATGAGTTTACCAGAAAGTACCTTTCTATTTCCTCTTTTAATACTCTTCTGAGCCTTGCTATGCTGCTGTCCTCCGAGTCACTGGACAGTTTTTGCGATAGTTTCGTTTCGAAGCAGAATGTATTTTCCTTTGCCCAGTTTCCGTAATCACTTGCATTATCAGGGGGCACAAATTGTGAAATATCTTTTGTTTTATAAGTGATCTTCTGAATGCCGTGCGTGACATATGCAAACCGTAGCATATCTGCTATCGGAGTATTAATAAATTTAATTCCTACAAGTTTTGATGAATCATATAATCGTTCGAAAATTCCCTGCTGTGTACCCATGTGCCTTTTGGTTAGTATTGTATACCCTTCAAGCTGCTTCATCTGTCCTGCTTTGAACAGTTGATCTAGTAAGGGCAATTGGAAAACAGATGTTTCTATTATGTCACGGCGAATAGGGAAATTAATAGTTCTTTTTGTCAAAAACTGCCTTATGTTTTCTTCTGTACTACTGCTTCCGTTTGTGGTTGCCACAAGCCTTCCTTGTTCATCTATCCAAACATGATAGGGTACTGCAGTGTGCGGGAAGAAGTTATGTAGTATAGTATCCCCAATAAGTATCGGCAATTTTGTTTCTCGTAATATTGGCGACTTTTCGAAAAGCCTTTTGAGTTCTGATTCGCTGTTTCTAGCGACTAATATTATTTGAATGGTATCGGCAAACCTATTTTGTAGTTTCTCCATTTCAGGGAACGCCGCAATGCATGCCGAACACCATTTATCCCAGAAATCTAATATTAGAAGCTTGCCCTTGAAAAAACTAAGCTTTGCCTCTTTAGGAGCGAAATTCTTAAAATCCTTTAATGTAATGTCGGGCACATTCTCTCCAATTTGTATATCCTCCCGTTGATGTTTTTCTTTAACAGTGTGCGCTTCCTGGGAATAGCTTCGTAAGCTAATGCAGACACTTAGTATAGTTATGATTAATCGCATTGGAATGTCTTAAATCAGAAATATTTGATTACCAGCCTTCGTTTTGTTGTACATGACTCAGTTTTAAAACATCATCAGGAATGGGCAGCGTGTATTTATAGCTATCAGGTTCAAGTACAAAGCTTCGTCCATCTACTGATCTGGTAAATGTTTTGGCAAAGAGTGGGTCTTTATTTATTCTTCGCAGATCAATCCACCTTAATCCTCTCATAACTAACTCTCGTTCTCGTTCATTAAGTATAAAACTTAACAGTACAGTTTCATTTTGAAAATTTAAAGGTATATAGGTTCCCGTTTTCCAGCGCTTTGAGAGTAGTATATTTAAATCCTGTTGTGCCTCCTGTAAGTTGCCTAATCTGGCATTGCATTCACTTCTAATTAAGTACATTTCATCAGTAGCGATACCTGAAAAATATTCTGTTGTGCTATTGAAATAATTTCCTTTAAATTGAATTGTACTATCAGGGTTGATTTGAAAATAGATTACTTTTCTTAGATCATTGGTATCAAAGTTTGAAAACAAACCTGGGTCTATGTAACTATTAGTAACTGATGTATTATAGGAGCCGCTGCTATGATAAATTACCTCATCATTAAATGCGCCAACAAAAGGGCTCTGAGTATCCAATTGGTTGTAATCAAGAAGTGTATTGGTGACCGAAAGACAGGAGTCTGAAAACAAGTAAGCTTTTTTATAATCTCCCATTGTTAAAAAAATCCTTGCAAGAAGCCCAAATGCCGCAGCTTTAGATGGTCTTGTCTTAAATGCTGGCTTCATCGGTAGTAAGTCTTTAGCTTGCATCAGATCTTCTAAAACCCGGCTATAAACATCATGAACAGAACCCCTGGTTGTCAAGGAATTGATATCAGGGTCTAATTTTAGTGGAATACTTAAATCGCCGCTTGATGAAGAAGAATCATACGGTGCACCCCAAAGTTGTGCGAGTTCAAAGAATAATCGACTCCGGGTAAACAGGGCATTACCTTTGACGCGGTTATATTGATTATCGATTTTAGGGTCTTGCATTTTTTGCAAGCCTTCCAAAACAATGTTTGTATTTAAAATCGCTGTGTAACTATAATTCCAATCGGTCACCTCTAAATTTGGAAAGTCATGCGACCAAGTGTACAAATTCTTCTCTTTATTACTTAATGAAGTTCCCCATATGGCGTCAGTAATATAGTGATCAGGGGTGCCGGCTTCACCGGATGTGAGAGGACTAAAATTAGAGGGATAATCGTCTAAAAGCGATTCGAAGTCTTTTAAGTTTGCAGGAATAGTTAAATTCTTATCCGGCTTTTGATCAAGCCAATTTTTACTGCATCCAGTGGCACAAACAGTTGAAAAAGCTATGGCTGTGCAGCCGATTGTTTTAGCATTTAGCAACCTATATATATTAATGTACATTATAGTTCGTTAAATAATTTAAAAATTAGTTGTAAGTCCAAGTGATATTGACTTCCCATTTGGAATAATTATGTTATCGGGATCAATGTGGAATTTGTTTGCCCGCCATATTATACCAATGTTGGTTGCATATAAATATATCTGCGCATTTTTTATTAGATTAATTCGTTGGCTTAAGCGATGCATATTAAAATTTAGCTTTATATCCTGTAGCCTGATGTGATCGCCTTTTTCCACAAGAATGTCAGAATTTGAATAAATTAAATCTCTTAAATCCGGTGTCTCAGGAGCAGCTGGTACATTTGTGGTTAATTCGTCACCAGGCTTTTTCCATCTCCTAGAATAATCAGCGTGTCCTCCCCACGCTGAGATAAGTGAGTAATAATTAATCGACGGTCTACGGAATACGTAGTTTAGTTTATAGGTGATATTAAATGATAATGTTAAATCCTTGTAAGAAAATGAATTTCGAATTGATCCAAAATATTTAGGTGTAATACTGCCACCGAATACAAGATCGGATGGCTTAGCATAAATCAATGCATTGTTGATGTCAGTTTCCTTGCCATCAACAAAAACTCTAGGCGTACCATTATTGGGATCAAGGCCGGCCCATTTGTAGCTATATAAATAAAATAGAGGCTTGCCTTTTATGGGTTGGGGGCTTAGCGTTGTAGTTAAGCCGCTTAAATACTGATAAACGTTGTCGGGTTCAATCTGGTAATCTGTCACTTGATCAGTAGCATAGCTTAACAATAAGTTCGACTGCCATTTAAAGTTATTGGTAGAAATATTAGAAGTGTTTAAGGTTAAATCGAATCCACTTCCTTTAATACTCGCATTATTCCCAGTGAATTTGGCCACACCATTCGTGGGATCGACCAGGTAATCACTTATGAGGTCCAGTCCGCGTTTACGGTAATATTCAAAACTTCCGTTGAGGCGATTACTTTTAATTGCAAAATCAATTCCTGCATTAAGCATTCGCACTCGTTCCCATCTTAAATTCGGATTAGGGGGGCTAAACAGACTGGCTGACACAGCGCTAGTATAATAATTTATACCATATTGAATTGTGGGATAGCTTGTGGCTGAATTATTAGTATTACCGTTGAAACCATAAGTTAACCTTGCTTTTAAGTATGGCAACCAATAAATGTGGTAAAATGACTCATGCGACACTTGCCATCCGAGTCCTGTTGACCATAAGGGGACTATGCGCTGATTTGCCTTTACGCCATAAAAGTTTGAACCATCTACGCGACCACTTGCTGTGAAGTTGTATTTACCTTTAAAAGTGTATGCAGCGTTAGCATAGTAGCTTCGATATCTGCTTATTGAACCTGCTAATTGATCAATTCTTGGTATCGTAGTGGTATATCCGTCTGGTCGGTAAGTGTACTGGTTAACATAGTCTACAGGCACACTCGTGTTCGTCTCTTTATCATAGCCGTATGATCTATTTTGATTAACATCGGTATTATTTTCTCTAATTTCTGTTCCGGCAATTGCTATTAAATTATTATCAGTCCAGTCATGACTATAGTTAAGCTGTGCACGAAAATTCCAATTTGAGGATTGAGATTCTGTTAAATCAAGAATTCCGCCAATAGGTATTGGTGTGGTTATTGTACCGTTATTTACGTTCATATAACGATTAATTAGGTTCCTGGCAAAGTAGCTGGACTCACTATAATAAAATCTATTGTTGGCCTGAATTGATTGGTATTGGTATCTTACTTCTGCATCAAGGCCTTTTATGAGCGTATATTTTATACTGGCGCCAAGCCTATACTCAATTTCTTTGCTTCGTTTATCAGTATTTTTTAATTCATCAAGAGGTTTATAAGACCAATCCAGTAGACCGGGATATGCGGCTGTATCTAAATAGGCAGTCCTTAGATCTTTGGGAAGGGAAGCAGGTTGTCCTTTTTCATCTACTAAACTTGAGTATGGTGCAATGTAATTTCCATTTGGAAGTAAAAAGCCCGGATTGTTATTTACAGTTTCTGCATTTGCAAATACAACATATCCATTTATTTCTAAAGGTTCAATTGGCTTGTAAGTGTTATCAAATCGTGCCGTCACTCTTCGGCCGCCATCACCAACATTATTACTTCTGTTTTTGTCGAAACCAACAGACCCGTAGAAACTGTTGGTTTTGGAACCGCCTGAGAAATTTATTGCGTATTGTTGATTTATTGATGTTTGCTCTAGGTATTTTCTTATATCTTGACGAATGTCTTTCTTTTTAAAATCTGCTATTTCAGCATCTGCTTCAGCTTGTGTAATTTCATTTCTGCGTTGTGCTAGTAAAACCTCTGCTACAGGTGGCAAAGCCGTAAATAAATTATAAGAGGGATATTGATCATCATATACATTATAAAAGCCAGAGTTAAACAAATTTTGTTGGAAATCCACCACTTCACTAGAAGACATCATAGGAACGTCATAAATCCTTGGCTTTTCTCCTAAAGTCAAATTTGTATTTAATTGTACATTTATTTTCTGATTTAACTTTCCCTTCTTCGTATTTATGACAATTACGCCGTTTCCTGCCCGGACTCCCCATATTGATGCAGCTGCCGCATCTTTAAGAACTGTAACGCTCAAAATATCATTTGGATTTATAGTATTTATATCTCCGTCAAACGGAAAATTATCAACCACAATTAAAGGATTCATATTTGTATTGATTGTACTTATGCCCCTAATATTAATTGGACTTTTTTTGGGATTTCCAACACTTGAAGGGGTAAAAAGTAAACCACTTGTCACATCTGTTATTCGATCTAGGACGTTCGTTGAGACTTTTCTATTAAAAAGATCTGGATCAATTTGCGCAAAGGAACCAGTCACTCGTTCTCTTGGCAAAGTTTGATAGCCAGTTGAAACTACTGCGACTTCATCCAAGCTGTTTAATGCTAAATTCATTTTTATAAGTAAGGAATTACCACTTGCCTTTATTTCTCTTGTTTCAAAACCTATCGATGAAATGACTAAAATCGAATTCTTAGGCACCTGCTCTAAAGAGAAGTTTCCATTATCATCGGTATTTGTGCCTTGATATTTACTTTTTAGCCTAATGGTGGCACTTGGAATGGGCAGCCCTTCAGCATCAACTACTTTACCCGTAATAGACGGGAAAAGAATGGCTGTATCACCTAAGTTTTTTTTTGACAAGATATCGGGCTTCTTTCTAATTACCACTGCCACATCATTATATCGCCATTCCATATTTTTATCTTTAAACACAGCGGTAAGCACTTCCTCTACCGGTTGATTGTTGAAATTCACATTCACCTTTTCCTGTGGATTAATACCGGATACATCGTCGCTGTACATCACCGTTAATCCGGTTTGCTTTTTTAGTGCTTTAAATACTTCGTTGAGCGTCATTGTGCCGGCGATGCTAACTTTTCGGCTACCTGGATCATTGTCAGGCTGCCGGTCCTTTCCTTGCGCCTGCGTGATGTAAAAAGAAAAGGATACCGAGATAAGCAATAAGAGGCGGCAAAGATTACCGCTTCCTGTAAAATGGCTTTGTTGCATAATACAGTTCAATTGATTTTGGTTAATAAGTCCCCGGGATACGTAGGGAAAGTTTCACATGACCATAATTACTACACATAAATGCTCATTCGGTACCACTAAAATTGACAATAAAATAATCTGGAAAGCGAGATTTTAATAAAAATCAATTTGCGTAGGGGGTGCGGCTATGTATTGAGGCTCTCTCAAATTGATCCTTTAAATTTCTTCTAAATTATTTTCTTGGGCGATCGGGATCAACCACCCAAAAACGATTGAGCAGCCACTATTGGAACAGCTATTTGGTTCATCCTCAACCATCTCACTGCATTCTGATAACAAACCGTTATCAATTCGGTTAACATCCAGTTAACTGTAAACAATTTTTTTCAACGTAATTTTCAACTGAGTATAAAGGCGATCTTCAATAGCTTTCAGCGTTCTCATTCATTCCTTCCCGTTATGTTACATCTTATACGTGTAGCGAGGTGCTTTTTGTGCATTTCGTTTCGTAAGTTTATGGTAACATAACCTGTTCCTGTGAATGAGGAACGCCGGGAGCTGCGGCCTTCCTTTAAAAAGTTAAGTCATGTGATTATGCTACCTGCACAGGAAGATACCTTATTGTTAGAAAGGCTGAAACGAGATGATGAACTAGCCTTTGCAGCAGTATATGAGAAGTACAGGGAATCGTTGAAATTCCAGGCTTTTAATATTCTCAACTGCCATGCTGAGGCGCACGATCTGGTGCAGGATTTTTTCATGGACTTCTGGGAGAAACGGCTCTATGAAAAAATCGAGGTGGAAAAGAGCAGCTCCAAAGAGGCAGTGATTAAAAATTATATTTTCAGCGCTATTCATAACCGCTGTATCAATGCCCTCAACCGTTCCAAAACTAAACCGGTATCTACTCAGCAGGGGCCTTTAAAAGAATATACGCCTGGAATGATTTGGGCTGAAAGCCAGCTGGAAACAAAGGAACTTGCCCTGCAGGAAGATCAAACTTTACATCGTTTGCGGGCTGCCATAGAAGACATGCCGCCACAGACGGTCAAAATATTTTCGCTTGCCTACGGTGAGGAATCCAAAAGCCTCCAGGAAATTGCCGAAGAGCTCCATATCAGCTATCAGACCGTAAAAAACGTTTTATCAAGACGTTATGCCAAATTAAGAGTTTACCTGAATGGTACCAAACCTGTGAAAATGTGTATTAATGGCAAACACCCTAGACAGGTAAACAAATTATCTCGTGAAAAAATCTGATACGCAAAATATTCAACAACTTATTATCTCCGACCTAACCGGTGTTATAGACGCCAGGGAAAAAGAGCGTCTGGAAGAATTAAAGGCTACAGATCCGGAAGTGCTGGCACTGTCGGAGAGTATGAAGGTCACTTTTGCCCAGTATCATGCTTCAGTTGAACTGGAAAAAGAAGAATGGGTGGACAGTGCCCAAATTACCTCTCATCAGCAAATTGGACGGTCTGCTCGCTTTCGCAGCTTTACCAGGTATGCGGCAGCTGCGGTTTTATTAATAGGAATTGGTCTTACAATTTATTACGGCGGCAAACGGAAATCCCTTCCTGATCGGCTGAGAAATGGCGGGGCAATTGTTCAAACTATTAATAATAAGAATACACGGCTTGCCCTTGCTAATGGAAAAGTGGTTGACCTTTCCGCCCTGATGAGTGATAGTGTTAGTCTTGCCGGCGTGCAACTGGCTGGCACAGGCAAAAGCCTTACTTATAATATAAGTCAGCAATCAGAAACAGCCACCCAAATGAATACACTCACAGTTCCCATCGGCAAAGATTTTCACCTGGTACTGGCCGATGGCTCCGAGATATGGCTAAATTCTGCCACTGTGCTGCGTTTTCCATTCCGGTTCTCGGGGACAAGCCGCGAAATTGAAGTAGATGGCGAAGCTTATCTAAAGGTAGCGCAGAACGCAGCTATGCCCTTCCAGGTGCGCACACCTAATGGGCTGATAAAAGTGTTAGGTACCGAATTTAATGTAAACTCATATGACCCTGGTGTAATGAAGGTGGCGCTCCTGAATGGGGCTGTCCAACTGCAGGCGGGTAATAAATCTATTCAGCTAAAGCCAGGTAAAGAAGCTGTGTACACGCAGCAAGACATACAGGTCCACGATTTTGATGAAGATTTTGTATTGTCCTGGACACAGGGCCTTTTTAACTTTCGGACCGCCACGCTGCAGGAAATTAGCCGCGTGCTCCCCCGTTGGTTCGGGGTAGAGGTAGTTATGGACAGACCGCAGTTGACCAACGCCCATTTTACTGGTGTGATGAACAGGAATGCGCCAATTACAGTGTTCCTGGACAATATTAAGTTCGCTATGAACATTGACTACTACTTTGATAAGGCCGGCGCGGTTCATTTCAAATAGTTATTCTCCAAATCTTTCCTGTTTATTAACAGAAAAAACCCGACAACTTTCAGATTAAAAATATATGTCCAGAGCATTAGTTATTTTTTAGGATGCGTGAAGCTTTCACATGAAATAGTATTTAGTTGATAACCATAGTTACAATTTGATAATAAATTGGTATTTTGCGTGAAATTTTCACGCATGATAGCTCGCTTCCTGGTTAAAAACCTATTTTCGTTTAAGGAATTGACTGAATTCAATATGCTACCTGGACGGTTTAACCGCATGGATCATCATGTTTATCAAACCGGGGGTATAGGTATATTAAAGATTAACGCCATGTATGGTGCCAATGGAGCCGGCAAAAGTAATTTGATCAAATCACTAAGTCTCCTCAAGCAATTTGTTGTAACTGGTGACTTGCCAATAGAATTCCTGCTAGAAACTTTCAAATTTGATCCTGAAAGTCGTACTAAGGACGTGTACCTCGGAGTGGAATTCATAAAAAATGAAATACCATATTATTATGGGATTACCATAAACCAAGGTATTGTTGTCGAAGAAGAATTAGCTATTAGCGGCCTTGGCAGGAAAGATGACCATTATCTTTTTCAGAGAACAGACAAAGCTGATCAAAAAGATCTTACCGTAACATTTTCACCAGACCTACTGATAGAGCAGGAAAATGCTTTTGTTCCAAGATTTTTGCAAAATCAACTACTTCAGCGAAATCAACCCGTCCTGCATTATACCAGAATTTTGGGACACCCAGTGTTTGACCCTCTTCTGAATGCATTAGATTGGTTCAATGAGGATCTGGTTACAATCATGCCTTCTTATAAACATGCCAGTTTAGCTATTCAATTAGAAGCTGACAAGGCATTTTATGCATTTGCAACCGATGTGATGCAATCATTTGATACGGGAATACAATCCATTAAAATAGACACCATACCGATTGAAGATTTTTTCGGGGAGGATGACAAACAACAGGCCGAAAGAATAACGGCAGAACTCAAATCGAATCCCGACCGGGTAAAACCCATTATTACCAATGACGAAGAAATAATCTTTGTACTCAACAAGAAAGGTAGGGCATTTGCCAAAAGATTATCCTTTGTACATGATACGGATGGTGGCGTTGAAAAGTTTACAGCGGCAGAAGAATCAGATGGAACTAGAAGATTACTGGATTATTTGCCTGCATTTTATACGGCTATAAAATTTGGAGGCGTTTTTTTAATTGATGAAATAGAACGAAGCATACACCCCCTACTGATCAAAGAATTGCTCAACAAGTTTTCACACGACAAATCTACCAAAGGCCAGATCATATTTTCAACGCATGAATCAAACTTATTGGATCAGGATATATTCCGGCCCGATGAAATTTGGTTTGCAGAAAAAAATATGGGTGAAACCAAAGTAACTCCTTTGAGTGAATTTAAGGAACATCATACCATCGATATTAGAAAAGGTTATTTAAACGGGCGATATGGAGGCATCCCCTTTTTAGGTAATTTAAAAAACTTAAATTGGGACAAGTATGCCGAAGCCAATTAAGTTTAGCTATGAGAAAAAAACTCCTTTTAGAGATGCCTTCTTCTTCATTATCATGTGTGAGGGTAAAAGTCGTGAGCCCGATTATTTTAATTTCTTTGTTGGCATTTCATCAAGGGTGAAGATCGTACCAGTTGAGAGTACAACCGGAAGCGCACCTAAATTATTAATAGATAATGCTATTTCCACCGAAGAGAAGTTAGGTGCCAAGCCCGATATAGATCGCGTTTGGTTCGTGATAGACACAGATAGATGGAGGAATCAGCTACATGAAATAAGAACTTTTAGCAGCGACCGACCTAACTGGTTTGTTGCTCAAAGTAATCCATGCTTTGAAGTATGGTTATATTTTCACGCCAAGGCAACATTACCCCCGCTTGAAAACCTGGCCCAATGCAATGCCTGGAAGGCGCATCTACCTGCCGCTATACAAGGTGGGTTTAATTCTGATTTCCACCCTATAGCTATTGAAACTGCTATTATCAATGCAAAAGCCGCATATCACGCAACTGGATATTTTCCCGATCCAGGAAGCACTGATCTCTGGCGGTTGGCTGAAGCTTTGCTGCCTTTGATTATAAAGGAAATGAATATGATTAGAAATAAATTTCCAGCGCCAGTAGTGATAGGTTAGCTTGAAATATAAGTTTTCAAAGCCTGCAGCTGATTGCAGGCTTTTTGCTTTTATGCATCCATGCCAGGAAGTACCCATTAGTCATTCTTTGGACGGCGCTTGGCGGGTAAAGCCCGTGGGGTTGGCTCCAATAAATCGTATACACTAACCTCCAAATACTCCGCAATACGGTAAAGGACCGGAATAGGTGGCTGATTTACGTTTGTATTCCATTTTGCCACCGTACTAATATGTGTATCTAAAAACTTTGCCAGATCCTCTCGCGATTTCCCCTTATCTGATAAGACCGTCTTCAAGCGGTTATATTTCAGCCGATTTTCCATAGTCAGCTAAAGATAAGAAAGCCTAAAAAACTGATTTAAAGTCAAAAAGACATTTTAGGTATATTTATGTGTACTATAAATGACCTTTAGTGTATTTTTAATGTTCTTTTTATCATAACTTCATGTTGTCGAAAGAAGAGACGAAGAATACTTTTTAAAGCATTTTATATGCTCTTGAGTATACTGGAATTGTCTTAAGAATAGGAAAACAACTTAAAAGGAATCCCGTATCAGGTTCCGGGTTCGACAGCGTGGAGATATTTCATTGTTTAGTTTTTTCGATAGCAATCCCGGCGCTGAGTCCTCAGCAACCGGTTGTTTATGTACTAAGCTTTCCTGCTGGAAGAGGTCTGCTTACGGAAAATGTATTGGATAGTCCGGGCCTGTTAACCGGAAAATATGCTTTCCGCTAAAAGGAAGTAAGAGAACTGTTTTTAAACATAAACCCAAAACCAAACACGATGGAAAAAGAAAATGAAATACCCCTGCATTTGCTGGGTTACCCCGACTGGCAAAAAGAGCCATTCCGGCTTAATAGATACGAAATAGCCTATCCGCACAAGGTTATTGAGAGATACCACAGTATTTACAGCCTTCCGGATTTCAGAGATTATTTTAAAGAATTGGTGTGGGATGCACACAATTCGGATAGTCCAGGTGGTAAAGATTATCTCGGCTTTCAGGAAGAGACAGAAAAGGTCATTGAAGCCATGTATTTGATCCATGAAGGGGAGCTTATAAGCGATGATCTGAAAAAACAGCAGGATGAAAAAGCATTTATTACCCGTTTACTAAGAGAAATAGACGAGCGGGCTTTTGACATGAGTATAACATCCGATAAATTGGAAACCTATCAAAATCCACCAACGGATGTAAGCCTACCTGAAAAAGAACAACTGCTACAAGAAATCAAATCATCCATCTGGCAGATCCGTAGTGCGCTGGACAGCCTGATTCTAATGGTGGAGCATCATGGAAATGATCAATATGATCTGAGCCTGGTGCCGGCTACCTTACAGACTGCACCCTATATTAATAGTTGTGTGCGTCCCTTTGATAATTTTAAGACGGCTTTTAACAAGGGATTCAGCCTGCAAATTGATCCTCTGCTACCTTCCACCATTATTTGCGACAAATTAAAGCTCAAAGATACCATCCAATGCTTATTGCATACCGCCTTTATTGTATGTCCCGAGGGGAGTGATGTACACCTTGCCTGTTTGTTAACAAGGGACAAGTTGGCCATCAATGTCCATGTTAAAGGGCCAGTATCGACAACAGTCAATCAGGAGTTTTTTGCGGCTTACCAGGTTTTTGCGAACAGTGCAATAGCAGGAGCACATCTGTATCAGAGTAAAGTGCTGGCAACCGCCCTTGGGGGAACACTGACCTACCATTTTGATGAGTTGAAGATGTATTTCAAAGCGCTAATACCTTTTAGTGTCAAGGCGCAATAGGCGCATGAATGAATCCCGGCTGTTGTTCGCCACAGCCGGTTATATTTTAGTACAGAATAATCCAATATTCATATGGAAGAGACAATCACTAAACATCTTGTACCCCCCAAACAGCTCTTTATAAACCAAACGGAATTGGTAGCTGCTTTACTATGTTTGGCGTCTGGATATGAGGAGGAGATTACCTCCAAGCCCTTGCAGGAATTGGCAGACTTTAACATCTGGGAGTATTCCATCAAAACACCAACAGGAAATTTACTGTTAACTGAGGACGAGTATTATGACCAGGTGAATACTTACGAGAACCAACTTAGAGCCCAGAAACAACATCCAGATAAGGAGAAATTTCAGCAGGAAATTGACGAACTAGAGAAAATTACGCTGGCTTATGACAACGCTACTGCTTCCAGAAGGCATGTATATTCCTGGTGGGTGGTACCTCATTGGTTAAGCGACATGCTGATTGAAAAGGGCGAGGCCGTTCTTCGTGGCTATGGCAGCAACTGGTGGGGAATTGCTGATAAAGACGTTCCGCACCCGCTTATCTCTGCGGTTCTTATAAACATTTGTACCGAGCTTTCTAATTCACCATCAAATGACAATAATCATCATGGAACAGAAACCTCATATACCCAATTCTAACATGCTTTACGACTTATATACTTCATTATATAATTCATCAATGGAGATAAGAAATCGAGTCTGCACCCAATGCAATTGGAGTTTACCTACTTTTTATCGTAAAATGAAAGTAGACAGTCCGAAAGAAAAACCGGAGGAAATGTCACAATTTCCATTTAGTAATGCGGAAAAGGAAATGATAATCACTCTTTTTGACGCGTTACTTACCGAAATTTCTCAGCAGGCACAAAAATATAGAAAGTGAACTTTTCCAACTTAGGCTGTTCGTAGATCATTTTAATTATACTCACACCTGAGCAGTAAAAGCAACTTATATTAAAATCCTTTCCAAATACAATCATATGACATGGTTTCCCTGCAATTTTTTTTAAATAAGGTACATAGTACTCTGCATGTAAACAGTAAGTTTATGCATATGACGTTAAAGATGCATCAGAACACGTATAGTTCCTGGAAGACTGGTAAGGTTAAAAATATTAGTGCCCCTTTTTCTTTAAAATTCAGAGACGAATTGGGCATTGAACTACATGGGTCTATGGAAATGAATAAAATAGTAGTGTCAAATATTTCCCTTTTTCAAAAGGTATTTCGACATGCATGGGATAATCTGGAATTCTCCAAAAGCAATTCCGGGAAATTCATTTTTGTGGACCAATCTTAAGTCTTTGCTGTTGACCTCTATCCAATAAGGAGCACCGTTAACTGCAGAGTGCACACTAGTGAAAATATATGTCAATAAATTATAGCTGTTGTTTAATCAATCCTGCTATTTCTTAACAAAGGCAATAAACACATATGAATTCTCCAGCCAAAATACTTTTAAACTTTATAAATGACTACACGGGGCGAAACGAATTGCTGCCCATGTTACGTAGAATTTATATTACGTGTGTTGGTAGTGACATGACCGATGACTGGGATGGAAACACGCATGGATTTCTTTTACCTAATTGAAAACTTAGAAGAATTAATTCCATGCATTGACGAACTGACAGAAGATTTAAGACCAATATTAAAAAACCTGGATGCAAAATACTGGGTAAAACTTAAGGAAGCAAGAAAAGAAGGCAATAGCTGATATCTTTTACTACAGGGTAAAGCAAATGAATCTCACCATAAATCTGCATTATAAATACTAAATAATCTTTCATGAGAAATTTACGAAGATTGCAACAGAACCCGAATAATTTCTTGAACATGGCATATTTGAATATGTTTGAAGTCCCTTTCAATTTCAGAGAAAGGGTGTTAGAAGAATGCAATTATAGCTTACCTACCTTCTACCGGAAATTAAAAGACCCCTATATTTTTAGTAATGCTGAAAAACAAAAGATGATTTCGATAGTGGATGAATGTATCGAAAACCTTATAGAATTTGTTGAGCCGTTCAGGAAAAAGGCAAATTAGGACCACAAATTGTCCCAATGACTCGATGCTGCTAAATTGAATACGCCCTGCCCGTTAAAACTGCAGGGCGTATGATTTTGATGAAGTGTTTACTTTGTTACCTTCTTGCCCTGGCCCGTCTGTTGCCCGTTCATAGATTGTTCCAAAACTGCAGCTCCCTTGGCAATATTCTTACCGTCGTCGATTGCTTTCATATCATCCACTGCAACCACTTTACTTTGTTTATTATCAAAATTGATTTTATTCCCAGCTTTGTCGTAGGCAAACACCACATTTAAATTCGGTTGAACAACCAGATCGGCCTTTTCCCTCGTCCCATCAGGCATTTTGACAAATGCGGAAATAGGATCTCCGTTTCTCAAGCCGGTCAGCATGGCCTCCTTGTCAGTTTGGCTCATGTACGGCATGGGAATTTTACTCACGGCGGCAACAAGGTTAAACTTTGTTATATCATCTGAATAAGTACGAACTATCGGTTTACCCATATCGTCCTTCCTGTTGTGATCTACAAAAGACCATCCGGATTTTCGCTCGCCCTCCCGTAAATATTCGCGGTACACAAAGCGGCCTTCCATGACATTGTACATTTGCTTTATATCCATGCCTCTTTGATTATATATCCGGAAGGTTTGGTCCTGCACCTCACCATTCTTTCTTGTCAGCTGTGCATCCACCCTGTTTAAGTAATAGCGGTTATCGCTTTCACTTTTTTCGACATTAAAGGTAAACTGTATCTTATTTTCGTCATAGGTGGTTTGAGCCTTTAACTCAATTATTGGAACGCCTTTATCCATTTCCGCCTCTAACTTCTTATTGAACACTCCATCCACACCAAAACGGGGAAAGACCTGCTCAGACAAATAATCGAAATTTTCAAAATTCTCCTTTTTCATACCATCACATTTAATATTAACAATAAAGAATTATACACTTACACTTGATTGATTACCTTGAGGCGGTTTCTCGGGGGAACTTGGCTGATTGGTTTGGTTATTTTTTGGTTTTTTTACCAGGTGTTTAAAAGCAGGGTTATTCTTAATTTTATTCATTTCAGTATCGATAATGCGCCTGACATCTTTTCTTATACTATAAAAATTTTCGGTTAAGGTATGTTCATCGATATTTCTTATTATTGGTAAAGGCTTGAAGTTTTCTTCTTCTATTTTGATGCTTTCCGGATTATTAATAATCCGGCAGTAAAAGGCTTTCTTTTTGATCGGTTGTTGTGGAGTATCAGCGACAGTACCAACAAACTCTCCGCTACTAAGGTTGGATATCCTTGAAACAGGAACGGCATTTTCGAGTTGAGTAGACTTACTAACCGATGTGTCGCTAGCATTAATGGACAGGGATTCTTTTTGCTGATTAATTCTTCCTATGCGATCACTTAATGTTTTGGCGCTTTCTCCCAGAACCTGTCCACTTATAATATTTCCACAAATGTTAATCACAACTTCGGCCTGTTCCTTTCCATAATCCCTTGTTAATTGAGAAATATCCTGCAATCCCAGAAATACTGCCACTAAATTTGATCTGGCGGTACTAATTAAAAAGTCGGTTGATGCTGTTATGCTTGCATATTCATCATATACTAATGCGCAAGGGCGCTGCCCTTTTTTATTAATCAACTTGTGCACTCTTTCTAGGTATAAGCTGATCACTGCACCATAAGTGCCCTGTTTACCTGGATTGTTCCCTAAACACAGGATTTTAGGAGATTGAGGGTTATTAATATCCAAAGTAAGATCTGAGCCACTTAATACGTAGTACAGGCTTGGCGACACCAGGCGAGCTAATGCAATTTTTGCTGAGGCTATCTGTCCCTCTAACTGTTCGGATGCGTTTCTTAAATAGGCGGAAATAAATGGATTGATCAAAGTTGATATAGAATCTTCCATAGATAGCACAGGCCACAGCTCATCGTAATCTATCATTGAAAGTTCAATCGCGTGGGGAAGAGTACAATATCTCCCATTTTCATATTGCCGTAAAAACCAGAACAGGGCGGTTACGAAATTAATTGCACTATCCACGAAAAAATCGCCAATTTTTTTTAACCACTCCCTGTTAAGCGCTAACATAAGCGTTCTGCTGCTGTCAGATGCATCGGTCATTTCCACCATATTTTCTGGATAGAGCACATTGCATCGATGAGACTTAGATAAATCGTCGAAATTGATTATATAGAATTTGGGGGGTACAGGGTACTTGTGAACATTCTTCAGTATCTGATTATAAAGAATTAAAGACAGGTCGGGAAACTTTAGATCATACAGGCAAAAACAAAAACCCTTAGCAGACAGTTGAGCAAGTACTTCACGAAAGAAGTAGAACGTTTTACCGGAACCCGGAGTCCCGGAACAGATCGTGCCCCTGAAAATATTGGGGAAATTTATGAACCCTTTTTTAGTCTTGCCCTGCAGGCGATATTCCATTGGGAAATTCAGCGAATATTGGTTTTCTATTAGGCTCTCCTCCTGTGGGAACGTTTCGTTCAGGTCATTGAAAATGTCAGAATCCATACGATTCTTAAGTAGCCGGCTAATTTTAGTTCCACCTGTTAAAATGAGCATATAGCCGGTGCTCGTAAAGGAAATGTACAGTCCGGCAATCGTTGATGGAGACGCAGTTATTTCTAATAAAAATGAGGAAGCAAAGAAAAATAGCAATCCGACACCTATGTACAGGCAGATGGGTTGTACAGATAGTTTTTCATCTTTTTTGCCTTTTACACCCAATAAGGAAACCGCGAGCAAAAATAGTACAACCAGTTTCGGTCGGTTGATGCCACGGAGAGCAGAAAAGCCATTAGACAAATTGTAAACGATACGGTTTACGAAATCCACCGACAATTTGTATTCAACAACCGCAGGAAAGCATACACTGTAGAAATGAATAAGTAATAGCACAATGCTTCCATACCTTATAAAGTCAATGATTTTTTGTAGAGCCTGTATATTTTCACCCGTTTGCATACGCACAAAATCTTTTCACATTCAGGTCAATTGTTTAATACCTGGGTTTTCGCTTTTTCTTCTTTTTTTTCATAAACTCCGGAATTTGACCGCTCTGCTCGTATTCCGGTTGACTTAAAGTTTGAAGGAGTCTAAGTGCCATATCGGACAATATGGGTTGTTTGACTTTTGGTTCTTCTCTTTTAAAAGCGGATTTTGAAATAACATTTTTAAAATCATAGGGGGATAGAATGATTTTACTTGCCAATGCTTCAATAGATAATTGGAGTTCATTACAAGTAAGAACTACCTTTTTTCGATTATCCACAAACTTAATGTCGGTTAACTCCCCTAAAGCATTTTTCTCAAAGTGGCACCGGATACCTTTTTTTGCCAATCTAATCCTAAACTGCGGTTCCGTTAATTGTCCTGGTTTATTCAAAATTTCACCTAATGCCTGAGCTGTATGGCTACTATACTTTTGCTTGTTGCCTTTTTCTTTTTCAAATTTCTCTTGCAGAACCTTTAAAGTGGGAGAATTAAAAATTGAGCTCGCTTTTATAGCGACACCGATTTTGTTGCCGTTATGATCGCAATTGGAATATACCAGGCCATTATTCAAATGCATTCTTGTTCCAGCCTGTCCAGGATCAGCTACAACCAAATGTTGTTTTAGAATAAGATTAAATTCCTCAAGGTTTGTAAAATGATAACTGCGGATTACTTCATTGACAATATTGGAGATACTCTGCTTTGTTTCCCTGGCTTGATGTTGCTCTCTTTCACTTTTCATGGATTCGGCAGGAAGCAGGCTAAACTCATTTTCAATAGCTTTTCTTGCCGGCTCGCTCTTAAGTTTGCCAATGTTATGAAGATCAATTGGGCGCCCATTTGGTTGGATTACAGGCGCCACTATATGCATATGGGGATGATTTGTATCCATATGCCTGTACACCAAAAATGGCTGATTTCCAAAACCGATCCGGTTCATATAGTCTATAGCTATAGCTTGCATTTTTTCGGGGTCAATTTGGTCATAAGGTGAAAAGTTTAAGGAGAGATGGATAGTGTTGGTTTTTACTTTTTGGCTTCTGCTGTTTAAACGTTCAAATCTGTTTATCTTCTCTGTGAACCCCAAAGAACTAATTTCGCAGCCAAACCTTGAGGCAAGTATCATTTCTGCCTTTCCCGCCTTAACTTTTTGCTCATTGTAGCTTAAGGCACCCCTGATAGATTTGCCGGTCCTTATTCTGACAACCACTTTTTACATAGATTTGATACAATCACTAATAGCCTGTCTAATTTTCCTTCGATTAAGGAATATTTCTCAAAACCTATTTTCGCATAAAATCTCTTTTTAGCGTCTTCAGAATAAGTATTGAAGTATCTCGTTATCTGGTTAAAATTCACGCCTATTGCTTTTAGCTCGCTTCTTAATGCTGCTAATTCCTCCAATAGGAGATCCGTTGTTTCGTCGTGTGAATACACTTTCACTGGCCGGTTATGGAGAATTGTTCGCACCAGCCCTGCTAATGTTTCATCTTTGGTTTTTCCGATAATGGCATTTAATTGATCGAAAGTGGTTTTATTTATTCGGGTCATGATTGGGAAGTCCAGCTTCTCTTTCTCCTTATGTTTATTTGTACTCACGATAACACTTTCACTTTTTCAATAATATTTTCACTCAAATAGCCTAATGATTACAACACTACATCTTGCTGTGTGCTGTATGAGGCACACTCAGCCTCCGCGGTCGTCGTGGCCAAAGTATTCTAGTTGATTAAGGCATTAAGTGTATAGGTCATCTTCGCATCCTTGGAGCAGAAGTTGACCCCAGAAACTCAGGCTTTTCTTTGTGTTGACTTTTTAATTCTTTCAGGTATAAACGGTGATAATTGTTTGCAACCACCGCCGCAAGGAAGATTATACCTGGATCTTTATTGATGATGGGTTTTTCAGTTGCCCAGCGATTAGCAATAAATTGAACAAGCGAACCTCTATCATGGGAGTTTTTTAGATTTGAATATTGCCAACGGCCTTGTTCGTGGAATATTTTTATTAGTTGATCATCGTCTTTTCTGAATAAGGATTCTCCTACATTGATAAAGTTATCTGCCTTTAGAGCATATGGAAAAATGTTTGTTTCTTCAATTCTTTTTAGAATTTGAGCGAACTCCTTAAATTCTTCATTACCAACCGCCACATATGTTTCTTGCATCTCATTAAACATAGAGCTCAAATTGATCTGTTTTACCTAATTGGTTAATTCAAAGGATATTGGGTTTTCCTTAGTCTGTCCCCAGACGTCCCAACCTCTACGATTTTGGCGGGCAAACAGTTGAATCCTTTTGCCTGTTGTTACTTTCTCAATGATTCTATAGAAATAGTCAGGTTTCTTTCCCCGTCTAGTTTGCGGTTCATGAAAGCAATTACGAATGGGACTGCCAAAAGCCTTAACATTTCCTTTTATTGCTATAACCAGGTGTTCGGTACAGGTTTTAAACCAATAACCCATGCATCCATCATTGGTTTTTTCCCAGGTGAATAAGGTTTTGTAAGTAAATCCCCATGCCTCAACGACTTTTAATGCCTCGGGCAGCATGGGCGTCGTTGCCCATATAAAAAGAACGCAGTCATTTGAGGCTACCTCTTGCACCGGAAATGTCATTATTTCATCCAATGGCATAGGGCCATTGGATATGTTAAACTCTCTAGCCTCAGTGGCTTCCGCCTCCTTAGGGTAGTGTTTGTTGTACATCCAGGATGGATGAGCATAGATTACAGAATACTTGTCCATGATCGTATTTTTGGATTTTCATAATCTTATGGCCAGTTCCGAATATTGTCTCGCTCTTCGTAATTTGTTTCAATTACGTTTACACTTCTGATCTTATCCGTATAAATAGTAAGCACCTTGTCGTCCTTTAAACTGTCAAACTCAATCTTCACCTTTTCAATCTCGGCGGTCGTAAGTTTTCTACTGGCGCCGGTTACATCATCGTAAACCACCCAACAATCGGCATATTTTCTTATGTAATACATGGAATAAGTTTTAGGTTCCAAGCTCTTTTTTTGACGGCTCAATATTTTTCCGAATTTTATTTGTATTACTGGCAGCAGGCAACTGCAGTAATTTGTTTGGATTGATATTGGAAACTTGTAATGCGAGCAGAATCTTCGTGTCCAACAATAAACCAGGAAAAAGTGATTTCAGGCAGCTGATCTCCGAAGAATCAAGATTCCTACTATTATTCTTATTGGCATCGTAGATTGACCATGTTTCTGAAAACTTACACAGATAGTACATATTGATGACTTTAAATTGTTAAGAGTATTCACGCTCACCTGATAAAAGGCTTGTACAGCACCTTATGTTCCTGGAACTGGCTTTCCTTCTTGTTAAGGAGTTCAATTATTTTATTATTGGAGATATTGAGTTTTTCTGATATCATCTCCAGGACAACACTTTTCGTCGGAATATTATCTGCTTGATATTCCTTTTTAATGAGTGTAATTGATGGTGACGGTTTTTTGAAGATGTTACTTACCGGATGACGGTTAACTATTACTGATAGCCGGTTTGCTTGCATCGGACCTCCAATCCTGGGCTCATGTAAGTACAACAAAATATTGGCGTTATCTCTATTCTTTGTCAATTGGGATAGATCTATCTTTTCGCTCACAATAACGGCGTTATTAGTCATCTCAACTGAAAACCGGCCGGCGTGGTTAAACTCGTATCCCAATCTTTCCAGACAATCTTTAACCCTATTCGACAATGATTTCATAAATCTGGCATTCCTTTGTTTTGATCATTCTTATCTTTTACTGCTTTTCTTTCCAACACAAATATGACCGTGAGAAAGATGGATATTTCAGAGTGAAAGCAGTAGTACTGATAAAAATATTCTGGCGGCATAGAAAATGATTAATGTATTTCCTTATTGAATCGCCAAGATTCATATTTTATAATGCCCAAAATCCATTGGTAGGCTATATTCTTCCAACTTTTCAAAAAGTTCCCCCTTTTACTCTTCCAGCCTCTCTTTTCATAGAAAAGAAAAAAGCACTCAGCCTCCGCGATGGGTATGCCTCGTTGTGTGAAATATATTATTACATCCTCTATTCTTGGAGGCAGAGAATTGGGAAAAATTGCAGATACTGACATTGGCGTTATTTTTTGAAATTTATAAACCGGCGTTCCATGGCTTTAAAGTCATATTTCCTCTTCTCCAGTACTTTGCTCACTTCATCCGCATCATAATATATGGTTCCACCAATTTTTGAAAATGGTATTGTTCCGTTGTTTCTGAGAGTTTGAAGTGTTCCATTCGAAATGTCCAATAGCTTCTTAACTTCATATGTTTTCAACCATTTTTTGGTTTGTGGCGACGCGTATTGGACAATTAACGCCCGGATTGAAACAAGCAGTTCATGCTTAAATATTTCCAGATCTTGAAGGGTTACAATTTGATTTCTTGTAACGGATTTCCGTATATGGGTTTCTTCCGATTTCTTTTTATCCATACCGCTTCGGTTTCCTACACAAATATGGGGTTTGGTAAAGGGGGTATTTCAGAGTTAAATCAGTAGTACTGAAAAATTTCATGGACTTGCCATGACAATAGGAGAACATATATTTACATGAATACCTTTTGTGCTACGGATAACGAAGACGCCTGAATTGAATTGCTAGCAGCTACTGGAAAAATCTGAAATTGCTTTTAATACTAAATGCTAAATATTGGTGAAATGATGATAGTGGAAACTCTTAAATGCAGCTTTGGACAGTATGTGCCTAATCCTTTGTGAGCATTCCCGGCAACTTACTGGGAGGTCAATTAAAGCATTAAGGCAGCCGATATCAAATGGATAAAAATGTTACCGGGATGGAGGCATAAATTGGGTCTATTTGCTTCGCGGTGGATATTTAACAGTTGAGCAACTAAAGCAACTATTTTTTCCCTTAACTAAGCGCAGCGACTTTAACTCGCTGGCATTTAACTGTCATGTCCTAATATTCCTTTCACATCTGGTAAAACGGATATTAATGAGAAAAAGTATTCCATTAATATCTAATTAACGTTTTGCATCCTGAAAGGCAGTTACATTAGTAGAAACCACTAATTGATCCTGCTATGCGTTTCCAAAGTAAAAGGCGTCAGAGTAATCAGACCGAAAAATACAGGATAGCCGAAGAAATGTATATAAAGTATTCAAAGCGGTTGATCAGTTATATCTATTGGAAAATTAAGGATTATGATCTTGCCAAGGATATTGTGCAGGAGGTGTTTATTAAATGTCTAAAAAAAAATGATCTTGGCTTGGTCGAGCCATCGGCTGTTTTTCGTTATCTTCAGAAAGCCTGTTATTATGGTCTGTTGAATAAATTAATCGAAGAAAAGAAAGAGCAAATATTTTTGGATCAGCTCGCCAGGGTATCATTTCAAAAAGAGGATGCCTGGTTTTCAGAAGATTTTGATGTGATCCACACCATTAAAAAGGTAATTTCAAACTTTCCGGAAAATTGGCGCCAGGCAATTATAATTCATGTTATTGAAGGGGAGCCGGAAGCCAAAGGCGCCGCAATGATAGGCATTACTGAGGACCGGTTTAAGGATATACGTAACTTGGCTCTGAGACGCCTACGTAAAAAATTGATTCAACTATGACCAATCTATGTTATGCAATACAACGTAAATGAATTTTTAGATCTTATTTCCAAAAAATTAGCAGGCACAATTTCGGATCAGGAAGAGTTTCAGTTTCGGCAGATTATCACCGAATTCCCTGAAGCCATGGATCTTTTCGCCGAAGAACTGGCTTTATATAATGATCCTATATATCAGAAGCATGCCGCTGAAAGAGATATACAAAGAGATTTTCTTGAAGTTATTGAAGGTGCTAAAAAGTTAGACAACCAAAGAAAGATTAGAGTTTTGGCGGCATGTATGGTTGCGGTTATTATAACCGGTCTCTCTTATTTTCAACTTGGTGTACGTTATTCAGATAAGAACAACGAGGCACTGCCGGCTGTAGCAACAATTACTGCACCACCCGATGGCAATACGATGGTTTTACCAAAAGGGAAAGAAGATAGCATGGGTTTACCCGATGGTTCAGCCGTAATTGTTAATGCAGATTCAAGGCTGCAGATTTTATTTTCCAGCAAAGGAGAAAAAAGAGAAGTGAAGTTCTCTGGCGAAGGATATTTTAAAATAGCTCCTGGAAGCATCCCTTTTATTATCCATACTCCGCATGCTACCATTGAAGTGCTGGGGACGGAATTTAATTTGAATACCTATGATTCGGGGTTTACCAGGATTTCGCTGATCAATGGTAAGATCCGTTTTAAGGCCCTAAATAAGTCGGTTATTGTAAATGGCGGTCATGAATTATTATATAGCCATGGGAGTTCCATTTATGTTAACCAATGCTTTTGCTCCGGCTCTGCATCCTGGCGAAAAGGGATATATCCTTTCAATAATTTGAAACTCAAATCCGTATTGGCAAAATTGGAACGCATATATAATACCCCAATTATGATTGATGAGGGAGAAGTAGTAAACCGCAGAATTACCGGTGTAATTGATAAAACAAAGGGCCTTGAACGCAACATAAGTAATCTGCAAAGCATCGTATCCTTTCATTATTATTTTTCTGACGATACTCTACATATTGCTCCCTAACAATAATTATTGAGTCGGTTCTTCCAAATCTTCAACTTATCTAGTTGGAGATTTTTTTTTACATAAGCCAACCGATTTTACCTGTTTTCTTGTCTTATATATAGCACCTTTTGTGGTAGTTATTATCCTTATTAAGGTGATAGATATAGTTATAACGCGTTCCCGGTGAACGCCGTGACCGAAGTTATTTCAAACATATAGAAGATATAAATATAGCTGCGATCAGTTCTCATTTTATTTAAGGCTATTACAATTAAAAAAGAAAATAATGAAAAAATATAAGTATGATACCGCAAAAGAAATATTTGAAGCAACGAATCCAGACGCGGAATCACGGCGTGTTCTAGTTACAATATTGTGGTTTAAAATAGCAAGGCAGATATTGCTGTTTGCATGCACAATAATATTATTTATTGTTTTAAGCTACCATGTGTGCCCAGACGTGTTGACAGGAATAAGTGGCATTGGGCTTGTTAATTTAATTGCTCCGATGAAAAAACTCTCATACCGGTTTAAACAGTCAGAAGGTGAAAATGGGCTATAAATGTATTTAATGAATTCTATTTAACATCGTGTTTAACAAAAGCCTTTCACTTTATAAATATGAATCGTACTATAAGATGGTTTTGAGATTGTGGTGGCCCTCCCCAAGTAAAGCACGTATTAATCCGGTAGTATTTGCCTTTAAAAATAATGTTTGTAAAAGGAGGAGCTGCGCTATTTAGATATAAACAACCTAAAGTCCAGACATTCTGGAAGAACTCCTGCAGGTATCCGGAAGAATTGTAAACAACAGTAAATTGCGATTGAAATATTGATGCGGATGTAACCTTGTTGACTGCCTGATATGTCATTTTATTAATGATCCCTCCCGATAGATGTTCGCCGTTCTCCAATTCTACGCTGTCAACGCTGAGTACTGGATTGCCGAAAACCTTTATAAATTCATCAAAAGAGTTTATACAGGTTGTTGGTGGCGGAAGATAGCCTCCGCCGTCATTAGGTTGTCGGAGGTAAATTGGTTGTTCATCGGGTCTTCTTTGCGGCGGACGGAGATTAGCATCCTTTATACAGGATGCATTTAATAATCCAATAACTACCAGGTACAAAGAAATTACTTGTTTCATATAAGCTTTTGAGAAGCAAATATGATGTCGCCTGGAACCGATTTTTCAGAGTGTAATGTATGCCTCGGGTAAATAAATTATTATAAGGATGGTCATCACCATCTGGCAAAGAATGGTCCATTCAAGATCTTCACAGACCTGTTACCCATCTGGGGTGAAGCTAAGTAAGTAAAGATGGGTTATTGCAGGAGGTAATGAAAGCCTAAACTGGTCTATTTGAAAAATCAATATAGCCACGGTTTATGAATAGTAATAGTTGTTGAACCTGCAACAATCTAAAGATTCGGTATATGCCCGCCAGCTAATTATGATTCTTAATCAATACCAGCCGATTAAAGCTTTTTGCCTGCGCGGATCATTCCAAAAATGTAAAAGGAATTCTTTGAAGAAATATGTATCTCTTTATCATTCTTTTTTGAAAACGCCACACTTGCGGCAAATGCACTATCTTTTTTTACTTCTTCGGTGTTATTAACTACCAAAACGTCCAACGAATTTTTAAGGGCAGCACTTAAACCGACAGCAAAGCCACGCTTATAAAAAGCATCTGCTTGAAAACCTGAGACCTTAATGACTTTGGTAACTATACGGTACTTCTTGTTGAAAACTAGATCCCAATAGTAGTTAATATCGGGATTGTCCTTATTGTCTTGTAGGTACCGGATAAAAGCAGATTCCCTGATGTAATCCTGTTGCCAATTACCGCTGATCACCTTAATGGAATCCCAGTTGGCTAACTCCAGTCCAAGTTTACCTGTCAAACCCTGGGCTATCACTCCTGATAATACGGCATCTAAGGAAAGATGTATTTCCCGCACCTTGCTGAGATCACAATTATCCACGCTTTCGCCGATGACGGCGAATTTTTTAAATTCTTCAGGTGCGATCAAATATTTAAGTTCATCTTTAACATTAAAAGAATTTTTGAGAAATTTCTTGTCGATGATCGTCCCCAAGTACATGTTACTGGACGGCCCGAGGTACAATAGATCATTATTGATAATACTTTTATTAAAATTATCTGATTCATAACATGCTTTCAGCAAATCCATCCAAATCCGTTTTTGACTGGAAACCGCTCCTGTAATTGGAATGGAGCCGCCGGATGTATCTGCACTCATTGCAGTTAGTTTGTCTTTGATTGCTGCTAGGCTATCATCAGAAAGGGGAACAAGACTAACTTCAAACGTCGTATCCTGTTCTTTTTTGACGTTGCCTTGGTGATTGTCTCGGGATTTAGGCTTACAACTGAATAAACAAAGAATAAAAAGGGGCAATAATATGTTAGCACTTTTTTTCATATATTTTATTTTTGAGTATTACAATTTTGATTGCGAAAAAATCTTAACACTGCTGCCTTTTTGAATATGTTTTTCCCCCTGCTGTCAATCTCCACCAGCGTAAGCTTATAATCAACTGACTTGTATGCAAAACAACGGCTCGAACCTTCACTTATATACAAATCGTCCTTAATAATTTCACCCGTCTTAATATTGCTTATCCTGAAGGTTGCCCTGCCTTTCACGTCACTCACATAATTGCAATCTATGCGGAACTGGTCCTTCGTGGTATAGTATCCTGATTTTATCCAAAAGCTGATTTCGTCATTTACGAACTGACTGTTCGGCTTAAAGTCCTCCAACGCTTCGGGTATGTGACTCGTTTCGTTCATTATTGTCCCTGCCCGAGCACCCACATCCGGGCTAATGAGCTCACTTTGATGAGAACATATGAAGGCATTAAAAACGATGTTCTCAGCTTCTATTACCTTATATCCTAGCCAAAGAAACCCGTTGTCACCATGTCCACGGCCTTGCCAGTCCATGACCTTAAATGCCTGTTTATCTTCATCAAATCCGACAATTAACATAGCGTGCATCCGCTTCTTGTTCGGTGTTCCTGGGATATCCCAGCGCCCGCTGTATAATTCCATAGCATCATCGTATCTACTGTTAAGGAAAAGGCCAATACAAATTGGGTAGAAAGGGGTATCCAGCAGCAAACTTTTAAAATCATCTACGGTACACAGCGAAGGTTGAAATATGTTTATTTTAGTCTTGCCAGCCTCTTTAAATACCGCCCTTGCAAAAATCTCAGTGCAGCCGGTAAATTTCGGGGTATATCTGGCTATGCTTAATGTAGGAATACCGCGGTCTCGCACCACGAGAAATGCATCGATGAAGCTAATACCTTTTTTGCAATTACTTTTAAATGGTTCGGCATATTTTGCTTTAGCAACATTGAAAACAAAGCTTGGACTAAATTGAATCAGCTCCTTATCTCGTTGCAACAAAGAATTATCAATATTCCTCTGGATAGAAATGGCAAAGGCAACCGTAAAGGCAGTGCAAGAAAACTGATCTCCCTGAGCAGTTAAATTCCAATCGCTTCTTAAATATTTCTCCGAAAGGTCAAATCGCTTCCATTCCTTTAAGTCCACCTGTCCTCTGGATTCGACGGTCCCTGGTGTAAGAAACAGGTTGATGTTTGATTCGCAGTCCGGCAATAACCCACCTTCTGTCTCTTTTTGAGCAGTATCTATGGTCTGTTCCGAAATTTGAGCCTGTGCAATAAACGGTAGAAACATCCACGTAAGAATCAAAATGCATCTGCTGAAATGCCGTTGAGGTATGTGTGGGAAAATATACATATGTATTGAGATTAATATTTTTTGACTAGACCTGTTTCCCGAGTCTGCAAATATCCTGGCATTAGAAAGCACCTTTACAGCATGACGCTTATAAATTTAAATTAGTAGAGATCGCAATCATATTAAGTTAGACTTTTGGGGAACCATACTTCTGGTTATTGAGATAAAACAAATTACAGACTAAAACGTCGACTTGCATTAACAATTGTTGCAAATAATATATTCTATTTCGTAAACGTAGTAAAAATACAGGCAATTGCTCTTATTAATATTCCTATTATATTAAATCAATCGACATATTATCTTATTTAGTGAATAGTTTTTAAAGGGGCAAGGTTCCTGAAGGCTTACTTCTCTACCTTACGAATAATAGTTTTTTTAAAGTAGTTTAAAATAAACTACTCAGAGATTGCAAAGATTACGCTAATTTTAAAACGCTGATACAAACGGGATCAGAATATGTAACACAAAGCTGCGCTAAGTGCAAATCAACGCTGTAAGCATACAATCATCTCCTCTTTACTCACAGTCATGCCTTCATCTTTAAATTGTTCTACTGGTGAAAGCGACTTTGCATGGCTGATATTACGTGGAACACCGCCGAAACGAGAAATATAGCTTGATGATTTGATTAAAGCTGGTCATCACTGTTTTTTAGCCATCGACTATAAAAAAGGAGTACATTCCGACAAATTGAAAAAGTCAATGTGACCAGGCTCACACATTTTTTTCTTTCACTTGTTCTAATCTGCGCACAATATCGTTCTGTTCATCATAGATGAGCATTTTCAATATCTTTTCTGGTATTGGTCCATTTAGAACTGGGCCGGTGCTGCCGCTACTTCTTAAAGTTTGAAGTGTGCCGCTTGAAATACCCAATAATCCTTAACCTCATAGGTTTCAATCACCTTTTAGGTTGCGGCCTGTACTGAACAATCAAAGCACGAATTGAAACAAGCAAGTCCTGTTTAAAAGCTTCCAGTTCTTCAAGAGTTACGATCCGGTTTCTCGTAATGGGCTTTACAGGACGTGATTCCAACGGCTTCGCTTTGTCCATGCCGCTTCACTTTCTAACACAAATATGGGCTTAGAAAAAAGCGAAATTTTAGAGTGAACCAGTAATACCGAAAAATATTCTGGGGTTGATCACGGTCTTATTGCAGGAAATAAGAAGTAGTAATGGCGGACGCTCCATCTCACCACTTAGGTAGTCTATCCCCCACTTCTATTGTCGGTCAGAATACACGACAACGGCCTTGAGGAGAACAGGAAGACCTGCAGGAACTGAACGACATCTCGGCTCCAAGAAGACCGGCAGAGGGGCTCAAGACCTTCAGGGGCCTGAAAGTTTACCGGCTTTCATCTAGGTTTAAATCCAAGCATCTTTAATTAGCACTCCCTTGCTGCGAACTTTCCTTGCATATTTCGAAAAAGATCCCTTCATTCAATTCTATTCCAGTAATATGAGCATGCAACTGAGGATAATTTTTTATATAGCCTTTGAATCCTATTTTTAGTAATACTATGGTATAAATCATCCTGTGTAAAACCATACAGATGTGGTATACCTGGCGGAAAACATTCTCATCAGTAATATCGGCCACAGGTAATTCCCCATGCTGAAACTTATCCCTGGCTTTCAATGCATCTCTTTCGTACGGGGCTAGCTGACGATACCCCAACAGGCTAAAACACAATGACAGGCGTTCAAAATTGGTTGAATTATTGAGACGATGGATCCTATCAACCAAAACCGTACGTGGGCCTTCATTGGCAGGAATATTCGGCAATGCGCTATCTAAAATCTTGAAGAACTTGTCCTTCATGTTCTTGAAATCGGGCTTTGCCATAGGCTTAGGAATATCGGCATCGAACTCCTCGATAATTACACTCGCTATAGCTTCCAGTGCAGCACTATATGCGGATCCCTTAATTTCCAATGGTAGCAGATTAGCCTCTAAAACGATTATCGCCGCGCGATTAAATGGTTCGCTTTCATAGAACAGCTCACACAATTTTCCAAATACCCCTTCTGTGATTTCCTCCAATTTCTCGCTCCACTGCTGCGCAACATCCACACGCTGTTCACTTTCCTGTTCGGTTCTGGATGTCATATCAACAACCGAATAAGCATTTGTTGTATATATTCCATAACCTTTCAACAAAGAATCCCGATAAGAGGAATACCATAAATTCTCAACGACAGAGAAGTCTGCATCTAAGGATGAAAATACATATCCCTCATTTAAATGCAGGTCACCGAATAAGAATCCTAAACCTAATAATATACTATGACTTAGCTTTCTAAAATCTGATAGTTGAGTTGTTTCGGTCGTATCTACTGCCAAATAAGATTGATCATTGTATTGAAAGGTGAACAGATGATATTCTGCTTGATTGATCATCACTTTAATTAATTCCCCTCGGGCCACCTTTAGATCCGTATTATAATGATACCCTCGTATGGCTCTAAAAGAACTCGAAAGCGCACCAGGCTTCCCCACAGGAATAACTAACCTCAGAAATTTGCCGTCGAAACTTTCGTCACCGCCAGTTGCTAATTGTGTAATACTCCCTTTAAGTGTTACAATTGGGCGGGCATCAAAAAAATCCGCGTTTGTCTGGTAGAGATTTAAGCTATGTGCAGCAAGGATGTAACTCACTTGCGAGTTATATATCCTTATGTTTGAGCTGCAGTCAATTCGGTGTAATTGTGATGTGCTAAAGCCGGGGAATGGCTTAAACTCAATTTTCACCGAAAAATCTCTGGCTTCCTTTTGCATATCCAGCTCATACCCCTTAAGCAAATAATGATCGATGTCAAGGGTGAATTTCTGAGCTTCATTAGTGCTTTGAATACGTTCAATACTAGCACTTAGCGTTTTGGCAATCATTTTTTAACTTTTTAAACGTAAATGGTGAGTTAAAGTAAGATCAATATGCATTAATTCCGATAGTTACCCTGCGTGCATATCCTTATCTGTTGCTGATGACAAGGCTTGATCAATAACAGGCGACAGTTCCACATATTTTTTTCCTTTTATAAAGATATACACCCTGATTTCAAAAGAATCGACACTTCCGCCGATGATAAGCAAAACAGGCTCGGGACACTGGTATTTTGGATCCTTAGAGATCGCCAGCATTTGCACTATATCGGTGCCGCTGGCGCCGGCACTGGCAAACGGGTGCAAATGCCATTCACCCAAATAATAGCGGTGTTTATTCCAGTGAATATTTAGCAAACGTTGTAATCCTTTGATGCCACGATTAAACCAGGTGAACCCTTTTCTGGAATCGCCTGGCTCTTTGGTGGCAGACTCTATCACTGCAAATTGCAGTCCGTCGTCGTAGTGACCGACCAGGATGCCACCTGTTTCATATCTTCCGGCAATTTTAACCTGTTTAAGTATTTGACGTATTACCTGATCACCCAATTGAACAACGAAATGCCCGTCTCCAGATCTGTATTGATGATATTTCATCATGTTATTCTCTAATAAGGGTTATTCCAACAAAATTACCGGATGCATCCACCTGCTTTTCTATGACTACAAATTTCAACGCCGTCAGTTCCTCTATCCTCCTTTCTATTTCTCTAATAACGGCATTTAGCAACAGCAGCAGATCATCGTATCTGGCAGGGAATACCGGGTGCCAGCAGCCAATACCTTCACGTGGCATAGCCTCCAGGCTTGCCTGCTGCTGATCTTTAAGCAGCCAGGGTTGCAGCGCAGAAAAGAAACGCTCTGCGAAATATTTGTCCTTTTGCAACACTCCTCCATAACAATATAGCCGGTTAGCCTCCAGTCCAAGTGAAATAGAAAACACCTGTTTATCTTCCAGCGTACCGTTTGCCGCCAGCTGGTAGATTACATCATCATTTCCCGTCGTGTCGATAACCAGGGTACTGTCTGTAAATATTGAAGGCTCCCTTTGTAATACCTGCTGTAAAGTTTCCGCTCTGTATTCTGCCTTAACATGCGGAGACAAACTGTTTAATCGATCTGCTAGACGGCGAGCTTTCGCGTACCGAATATCCGTCAACGATAGAGTATGGCGGCATAAGTTTCCTGCTGTCAGTGTCTCACCATCAAGTATGGTAAGATGTTCCATTCCCAGCCTTACCAGTATTTCGGACAAGGAGGAGCCAACCGCTCCGGCCCCTATGATCACCAATTTCGCATCGGACATTGCTTTGGAGAGCTTCCCCCTGGTAGAGATTTCATCTCTATGCCAGTTTTGGCTAACACACCATTTTAATGCTGCCCCCCTTTGAAATAAGGCCTTGAGTTGGTGATCAGACACCCGCCTAAGGTTACGAAATCCCTTCGTCGGAGGCAGCTCAGGCATTCTTACCGCCATCCAGTACATTGAATGATCTGCACCTCCATATATGGCAGGTATAGGAAACCCCAGCAGGATAAATGTAGGATGCACAGATTTACATTGTTTCAGCTGTTCGACGAGAAGTTCGTATAAGGGGATATGTTGCTTGTCAGCCACGTCCAATAGCTCTGCCCATGTTTGTGGTAACTGATAGGGATACATGGTAGGCACCCGATTAAAGCGCACCCATAGACCACGAACGGAACTAGTCGTTTTGTCGCCAATATATTTGCCCCACCGATACTTAACACTGCCCTGCTTATCACCAAACGCTTCAATAATATACCGTTCATCTCCCACCGGTTTAAGTTGGGCGATACCAGACCTCTCTGCTGATTGCTGCCAGGTTGCAAGCATTTCTGTTCCTTCGCAAAAGATCACTATTTCTTGTTGCTTAGTCGGTGGCAGGCAGGGAAGTTCGAAGGGTTCACCTGGATTTACCAGGCTATCCGTGGCTGCAGCCTTTAGCCAATCTACAGTCCTTTGAACATGCCAACCCAGCTTATCCTCATCATCGACTGGCTCGTTGGTCAATTCCTTACGTCCCCACTTATTCAGACTAGTATTTACACAAATGACGCCTTCACGCCAGGGGCCATCCTTACTGGGTGCATTGAACATTTGATGTTGAAAGGTAGCGTTGATGCCATTGTCTGTGGCAGGGCAAATTATAATATGGCCATGAGGAAATCTGTCATCCACCAGCGCGTACCATTCCTGGCTGGCGGGGATGTTGGCATGCACAATACCACTTAGGTTCAGTCTAAAATGCAGCGACCAGCGCTGCATTTTAGAGAGCCATTCAAAATCTGAAATCATTTCATATTCCGGTATGTCGAGCAGCCTTCTTCTGGCTGCTCGCAACGCCCGTGGTAACTCTTTTATCATCCGAATCGGCCACCTCCTATGACAGTTGGTGCGGTGCGCGGTGTAAATCCTCCTGATGATTCACTACCATCATCGCTTTTGCCCTTTGGTTTGGGCGGGTCAGGGAATTTGTTACCGAAAATAGATTGCCACAGTTTTACTTTTTCTTCGATAGTGGTAGCATCGTACGCCTGCCGTGCAACTACAGCGTAGTTTTCGATATGATCATAAAATTTTTTGAAATCATCCTCTTTGATACGCTTCCATACGTCATGGCTGGGCACTCCTCTATCCCGCAGGACAGGCACCCTGGATAGTAACCTCTCCGTCCTATAATTGGAGACAATGTTCTCCAGGGCTTTAACAACCCCTTCCTCCACCGAAGTAATATCACCCGGGCAACAATCACCAACCATGTGTTCCAAAGGATAGCCTTTGGGATGTTTAATATCGGCAAACTTTTCCAGTCGGAACCATTTAAGCGCTTTTACTACATTGACATAGTGGCCCTGTGTTGTCGCGTTTTTCGCATTCGTCCAGCGGATTTGCTCCAGTGGATGGGTTTCAACCCACTCCTGTGCATCGCGGTCAGGTATCCACAACGGTGCTGTCTTCCATTCAGCGGCTTCGCGTATGGCCTTACTGAGTTCTCCGTAATTGCCGTAGTTATCTGCAACCGGGTCGGCAAAACCCTTCACCAAGCGCCATGGATAGCGTGGAGTATAATCTTCCAGCATCAACTGGGACTGCACACTTTTAGAACGGTATACATTTTCCTCCACTTCCAATGGTGCGGAGGTAATAACCACATCCAAGTCGACATAGGAAAGCTCTATGCCAATAGATCGTCCCTGGATACGATACTTCCCTTTATAGTACTTTTCCATAAAGGGCTTAAACAGTTCGATCACCTCTTCGGGAGTAACGCTGTCTTTGTCGATATTGGTAACAACGATTACATCGACATCAGCACGTTTACCAGCTAATGGTCTTATGGCTGTTGCACGTCTGTAGCTGCCCTGCAAAAAGGTCGCGACAATGATCTCCTTCAAAGCTTCATCAGTTAAAAGTCGATCCCGTAAAGTGGTGTGCCCTCTTTTGAGGTCATCTTTCTGATTTTGTGTAAGACGAATTCCCGCCAGGAAATCCGAAAAGTAAGAGTTTATATTCATGTTTATTGTTTTATGATTGGTAAAGAGATGGCTGCATGGTAGCTTCCATCATGTAGTTGTTCAAAGTCGTATTCGAAGAGGGCGATTTTTCCAAGTGATCGCGCAAATTGACCAAAGAAAAATGCAAATGCTACTGGTCCACTCATAAATACGCGCACAGTTGCACCAGGTTTCATCGACTGCTTTTGTTCACGAATCTTAGCTACCAGTTCCTGCACTGCCACATATATATGGTTACCGTTTTTGAAAGCGGCCCCAGAAGGCACAGGATTTATCACTGCAGACAATACCTTACCTGGTTTTGGCACTTGCGATTGTTCAAACTGTAGCACATCGTTTAAGATGTTGTGCGTCGCGCTGATACAAACCGTGAGGTCATTACCTGTATCATCCATTGGATGGGTTTCAAAACTCCAGTTACCCGCAGGCTGATCTTTCAGACTTTGCAAATCCACAGACCAACGTAATTTGCCATGAGCAGTTTTCTGGACGATCGTAACAGGTACAGCCGCTTTTGAATCCAGGCAGTAACCAAAACCGAAAGCCAGCGCCAAATGCGTATCTAGGTGCAATCTCACCGGCTTTTTGATAGCTATTGCTTTAGCCGCCAATGCCTGAACTTCTTCATATACCTGAGGCCATGATGTTGATTCGCGCAGAAACCGCCCGGAGAACTTATCCAACAGACACAAAAGGTCGTGCACTTCCTGGTGCAGATCTTCTGCTCCACGGTAAAAACTACGAATACCAATAAGATGGACATCCTCTGAACTTCCCTCCTTCAATACAAAACCCTCCTCCTCACAAATTTGCTGCAGCTCTACTTTGGTAAACTCTTTTTTACCTGCTGCGTGCAATCGCTGAATCAACTCCACATATCCTGATAAATTTCGCTTATCAGCCTCTATTGGCTTTAATTTTGCCAGCTGAAACTTGTCAGTCAGCATATCATGCAGCCCTTCAAAGTCGTGATGCCCATATCTGATTCGCAGAGGCGTTACTATCTTTTTCAGCTCCTCATTAGATGTTAACCCTAAATATTCCCGCCATGCTTTTCTAATTTTACCATATTTTGACCGGTCGGTCGTGCCATCAAACAGTGTTTCCAGCTTCAGTCGCCCACCTAAACCAATAAGCTCAGGAAGCAGACCCGCCATATCAAGTCCCCAGATATTAATGATGACAAAACGGGATTGACGATAGCCCTGTGGGTCCGAATCGTAAGCATCCTTTAATCTGGAAAGAATGGTTGCCTCAGTGGCCCCGATGAAGTTGGGATCCATCAGCGATTGCCACGTAATCGCTTTTGCTTGGCTGACATGAAATTTTACCTGGTAATAGTCTCTTTTAATCAACTCTTCCTTATCCCTGCGGCCAGGATCGGCGTAGTGTACTACTACGTCGTCAAAGCCGCCCGTATTATCTGACTCCCATAAGACCCTCTCCACGTCTGTGGTGGTATAGAGTAATTTGCTGGCTTCACACCAGAAGAACAGGGCCTGGTAATGGTCGCCCTGCTGTCTTGGTACCACATTATTTCCCATAGTTTTTTTCAAAAAGAATTTAAAGTGCATCTGCCTGCAAACGGTTCTGATGCCGTAATCGAATAAATAATTGTCCCTCAAATAGAAATTGTGTCCTATCTAGCAAATAGGATGTCGCCGTTATTGGTCTTCGTTGCTAAGCTCCCTCAGCGACCGTTCCTGATCTATTGCTGGAAAACGGCCCCTCTATGGTTTGGTGTTAACCAATGTTGTAATTGTCTTTGTGAAATTGCAGCATCCCTCATTGCGAAATGCGTGTGTGGCATGTAGCCAACGTCCTGTTAAAACCATGTAAATCGTTTTTGATGAAAAAACTCCTTCAATGAGTAGGAGGATTTACTCATATCAGCAATAGCAAGCTGATACACCTTGGCCAGGACGGGCAAAAAGATGAGAATTTGTGCTTGCACAAAGTATAAGTTTCCTTACCTTTGCAAGCGAGTTGAAAAGAGGTAGTACAACCTCTCATATCATTACTGTCCATCCGACGAATGAAACTTCAGTAGGGCTCAGGAGCGACGAAACCTCCTGGGCCTTACGTCATGTTCAAGCCTATTTTCTTCTGTTACCTTTTTTGTCTCTTACATAGGCGTTACATTTTATTATTGGTTTTTAATTGTTCGATATATGCTATGAGCTGTGGCACCGTAAAAAATGGACTTTTTAGATGCTGCAACTCATTTTCTCCTTCAATTTGCAGTCGAGCCGCCCGTCCAATGGCCTGGGGCATCATAGCGTGCAACTCGTCAAATACGCCAGCTTTGCACTTTTTATATTCAGGCAAGAACCTTCTCACCTGTTGTAATGCCTCTTCACAACTGCGATAATGCTCACAATCTTCGAAATGAATGGCTACCCAATATTCAAAACAAATCGGCGTATAAGCCAGGAACAAACCACCCTGTTCCATCGCTTCAAATGCTGTAGCATCATCAGCAGTATTGTTTTTACAGAAGAACAACCATACTGCGGTAAAAGCGTTTCGGTCTGTCTTGGCCTGATGAACTCTGCGCGTCGCTTCTGATAACAGGGCGCGTAGGCCCGTATCATAGAACTGATCAACAGATACAGATCGCTGTTGATCTTTAGGCAGTTCTCTTACTAAAGCTTTTGCATACAGATACTCGCTGATGCCCGAACACAAAATCAATATCCGATCATTAATTTGCCTCCTGTTCATCTGTCTGCATCTCTGTTATAAAAAGATCTTCATGAATCACTGGCGTCGCTCCCAGGCGGCCGCTTGCATACCATTTATCTAAAGGCGCACCCAGACGCAGCCCGGGAATATCTGAACAACGGAAGATATTGGTCACACCAACCTCGTCTTTTTCACTAAACCATACCTGATCTCGTCTGAAGTTATCAATTGAGAGCAAACTAACGTCATGGGTTGCAAAAATTAGCTGTGCATTATATTTATTGACCTGCGGATTATGAAACAATTTGATCAGGAACTGTGTCATGCCCGGATGCAGGCTCTTTTCAAATTCATCTACCACAAGTACGCTGCCCGTCTGCAGTGCTTCTATGATAATACCACCGATCGCGAACAGACTCTTTGTACCGTCTGACTCCTCCCTGAAATCAAATGCAACTTCTCCCACTCTTTCTCTACCCTCATACAGGGGATGGATGGTTTTAATGTCGTATTTGTAATCTTCCTGAAATTTCTTTTTCACCTCTTCCGGAAGATTACCAGGGAAGCTGACCTTACTCCAGTCTACCTCCTCGGCAGATACGGAACAGATGCCTGTGTCAACGGCGCAGATCAACGCGTTAAATCTTCTTGAAAACGCAGAATTCATATTCTCGGCCAGTCTTCTGGCAAACAGCCGCGCATGGGTTGACTCATATTTCTCCTCTAAAAAGGTGAATACCATCATTCGGTGCCTGAAATACCTGTAAGGAACCATCAACGCATCAACGTTATTTTCCACTGCTTTTGACAAAAACAACTGATTAGGTAAGACCAGTTTTTCCACCGTCTTCTTCGCACCTTTATAAGAATCGCCGAATTTAATATCTTTGTCCACCGTCCTGGAATAAAGCAGCGTACGAGTATTGCTGGGATAAAAATGCAATTCCTCTGTCTCTATGCGCGCTAGTGTAAAACTCACAACATAGTCAAACTGTATATCGTCTGCCATGAAGACAATTTCGAACACAACGGGCTGATTTTTACTGCTTTTATCTAACCGGAAAGGTTCGTACGGTTCCAGCACTTCATCAGGCTTATAACTGGAGGATGTATTAACCAAATATTCTAACGCCCTCATCGCCCTAAGCAGATTGCTCTTACCGGAAGCATTTGGCCCGTAAAGCACCAGCGAACGCAGCAGCTGCTTCCTATTCTTAGCCGTAAGGTAATTCGCACTGAATCCCTTGAGTCCTGTCTTTAACATATTGAATTCCAAACGTTCCCGGATGGATCTAAAATTCGTAACCGCAAATGATATGAGCATCGTAAACCTTTTCGAATTGCAAAGATACGAAAAAAATACCAAAATCCGAAATTTGAATGAAATTTGCATATTTTCAGCAAATACAATGATTTAAACAGGTATGAATTCGTTTGTTGGTTAGTCAAATGCCTTATTTCGCTTCATGCAACACGACCAACCCGACAGAAATTTGAAGTGTTCAACCTGTAGTCCGGTTTTTTGAATCAATCGGGACGTATAACATTACTTCCTAACAAATACAAATTGGGTGCTGTTAGCGGAAGAGATCGGCGAAGCCACAGAACAACTTTTCATGGTAGTGCTTCCGACATATTTAATTAGTTTACAACTACTTATGCCACAATCTTTATGCTTCTTTACACGTCTTTACACCCTGGGGATTGGTTCTGTTGCAACCACAACGGCGTCGGGGCGGGATCGAATAGTAAGTGAGCCATTTACCAGTTCTAATGCCACGTAATATAGCCTGCATGATTGTGAGTGCATCGTGCCAAGTCGGAGGATCAGGACCGGCAAGACGGAAAGTTCAGTAGCATTTCGGAACGGTTCGTTTAGTATCTTTGTAAAGCAAAAGTTCTTTGTTTAAAACAATTCAAAACAGTCCAAATGGTAAGGGTACCATTTCGGGTACCATTTGGGTTGATTAAATGTTTTAAAGTATTTTGCTTTAAAAATTAATTAGTTATAAAAGGCCAATGGGCGGATTCGAGTCCCGTCCGGTCCGCAAGTTAGAACTGATACAAAGTTATCGCCGCATAAATCGTATGATTTGTGCGGCTTTTTTGCTTTGGGCATAAAAGGCAACCACCCCAAATCAATCTGAACGGATAC
>Ga0209758_1000382_pt1 | contig 76653 bp, 72 predicted proteins | sample AraplaMF_Col_mMF_FD_184258 | JGI IMG/M metagenome (GOLD analysis project Ga0209758, IMG submission 184258) | Arabidopsis root microbial communities from the University of North Carolina, USA - plate scrape MF_Col_mMF (SPAdes) (version 2) | ecosystem: Host-associated > Plants > Roots > Endosphere... | reverse complement strand
GCGCGGTGCCGGCCAGGATGCTCATTCGTGCGCTGTGCATCGACGCGTACTCCACTGCCAAAGCTCGCGCGCGTCGTTTGAGAAAGCGCCACGAACGGCGCCGCGCCGCGATGCAAAGCGGGACACTCACAGCAAATCGCTGCTGCGTCCACGCAATGGTGAATCGACAGTTAATGCAGCAAAGCGCGAACGCTCGCCATGGTTCATGGCGAGCGTTAACGCGGCTCGGTCAGTGAAATCAGGCCGGCTCTTTCGGCTGCTCGTCGAGGCCGAGATGCTCGAGCTTGCGATAGAGCGTCGAGCGGCCGATCCGCAGGCGCCGCGCCACCTCGGACATCTGTCCGCGGTAATGCGCGATGGCAAAGCGGATGGTCTCGAACTCGAGCTCTTCGAGCGGGCGCACGTCGCCGTGCGAGTCGAGCAGCGCCAGCGTGCCGGGCGCGGACGGTGCGCCTGGCGCGACACCGCCATCGTGATGGTGCTCGACCATCGCCGGCGCGGACGAAATATGCGGCAGCTCGGCAGACGCGAACGGCGCCTGCGCGATCTGGGCCGCGACCTGCGGGAACTCGCTTGCTCCGATGATGTCGCCTTCGGCCAGCACCACGGCGCGGAACACGGCGTTCTCGAGCTGGCGCACATTGCCCGGCCAGCGATGGCGGCCGAGCAGCGTCAGCGCCTCGGCGCTCACGCCGCGCACGCGCTTGCCTTCTTCGGCGGCGATCCGCGCCAGGAAATGGCGGACCAGATCCGGAATGTCCTCGCCGCGCTCGCGCAGCGCCGGCACCGAAATCGGAAACACGTGCAGCCGGTAGAACAGGTCTTCGCGGAAGCGGCCGTGCTTCACGTCTTCAATCAGGTTGCGGTTGGTGGCCGAGATGATGCGCACGTCGACCTTGACGGGCTTGCGGCCTCCGACCGGCTCGACCTCGCCTTCTTGAATTGCGCGCAGAAGCTTGACCTGCGCAGCCATCGGCAATTCGCCGATCTCGTCGAGAAACAGCGTGCCGCCCGAGGCTTCCAGGAACTTGCCGCTGTGCTTCTCGGTCGCGCCGGTGAAGGCGCCCTTCTCGTGGCCGAACAGGATCGACTCGACGAGGTTGTCCGGGATCGCGCCGCAGTTGACCGCGACGAACGGCCGCGCACGGCGGTCGCCCTGGCCGTGGATCGCACGTGCGACCAATTCCTTGCCGACGCCGGATTCACCTTCGATCAGCACCGGGATGGCCGAGGCCGCGGCCTTCTCGGCGTTGCGCAGCACGTTCTGCATCTTCGGGCTGCGGGTGACGATGTCCTTGAGGGTCAACGTGCCGGACTGGCTGCGCTTCATGCGCGCCAACTCGTCGGCGAGCGCGCTCTTCTCCAGCGCGTTGGTCAGCGACACCTGCAGGCGCTCGGGGCCGACCGGCTTGACGACGAAATCGGCCGCGCCTGCGCGCATCGCCGACACCGCGTTGTCGATGCCGCCATGGGCGGTCTGCACGATCACCGGAATGGTGTTGCCGGCCTCGCGCATCCGCGCCAGCACGCCAAGGCCGTCGAGATCGGGCATCACGAGATCGAGCACGACGCAGTCGACGCGCTCGCCGCCGGCGAGCATCGCAACGGCCTGCTCGCCGCTTTCGGCGATCACCGGCTCGTGGCCGAATTTTCGCACCATGTTGTCCAGCAGACGCCGCTGGACGGGATCGTCGTCGACGATGAGGATACGCGCGGCCATACCGATTACTCCGGACGCAACTGTGCCGTTTCGAAGCAATTTGCGCCGGCTGGCCTTAAGGCAGCGTTAGTGCGATGCCTTAAAAAGAAATTAAGCCGCGACGCGGTTTCTCAAACGTTCCTTCTCTTGGTGCGTTTCGTAGCATGATCATGCGCGTGGTCGTGCTCATGGTTGTGATTAAGGTTATGGCGATGGCCGTCGCCCTCCGGCGCAGGCACATAGACCACGTGGCCGTGCCGGACGCCTCGTTCGGCGATGACATGGTTGGCAAAAGCCTGCACCTCCGAGCCGCGGCCCTTGAGCACGGTCACCTCCAGGCAGCTCTCGTGATCGAGATGCACGTGAAGCGTTGCCTGCGACAGGTCGTGGTGGTCGTGGAAACCCTGCGTCAGGCGCTTGGGCAGCTCGCGGGCGTGATGGTCGTAAACATAGACCAGGGTCGCCACGCAGTTGCGTGAGCCGGCCACCTCGACGGCGGCCTGCTCGAGGCCCGAGCGGGCCAGATCGCGGATCGCCTCCGAGCGGTTCTGATAGCCGCGCGCCTCGATGATGCGGTCGAGGTCCGCCATCAGGTCGTCGTCAAGCGTAATGGTCACGCGCTGCATCGAGGTCTCTCCGTGTGCGGCCGTCATCATAGACGAGCGCGCCGCAGAGGTCAGGCCAAGCGGTGACAGGCGTGTGACAGGGCCGGTGACCCGGTCAGGACAGCAAGGTGCGGAAGGTGAGCAGCGCGCCGCCGTCGCAGGTCGCCTTCGGCACGAACTGGCAGCCGACCTGGTGCGAGCCGGTCCAGATCATCTCCATCGCGACGTAGAGCACGATCGCAAGGCCGATCCAGGTGATCCAGTGATAGCGGGCGAGCAGCTTGGCGATATAGGCCGAGAGCAGCGCCATGAAACCGACCGCGACCGTGAGGCCCACGGCCAACACCCAGATCTCGCCCTTGGCGGCGCCGGCCACGGCCAGCACGTTGTCGAGCGACATCGAGACGTCGGCGACGATGATCTGCAGCAGCGCTGCGCCGAACGTCATCTGCGGCACTATCGATGAGTCGGGCGCGCCGCCATGGCCGGCGAAGGCAGGCTGCGGCGCCTGCAGCGCGATCTCGCGATACATCTTCCAGCACACCCAGAGCAGCAGGACGCCGCCGGCGAGCGTGAGACCGACGATGGTGAGAAGCTGCGTCGCGACCGCGGCGAACATGATGCGCAGCACCACGGCGCCGCCGACGCCGAGCAGGATCACCTTGGCGCGGATCGACGGGTGCACCCGCGATGCCGCCATGCCGACCACGATGGCGTTATCGCCGGCCAGCACGAAGTCGATGATGACGATCTGCGACAGGGCGATCAGCTGCTGAGTCAGGTCCACGCGATCCTCGATGACCGGTCAAGGTTGGAGAAAGGGGTGAGGCGCCCCGGTGCGGCCGGAAATCCGCAACCGTCCGGCGGGCCGCCTCAGCGGGGAGAATCCGCGCCGGCGACGAGCTGAACCATCTGCTCGGGCTCGACCGAGGCCGATACGCAGATGCCGATGAAGGTGAGCACGCCGCAGGCGTCCCAGTAGGTGAATTGCCGCCGCGACATCGGCCGCAGCCACGCGATCAGCGCGACAGCGGCGGCGAACAGAAAGATGAGACTCGCCGCCATCGGCACCAGCGCTTCGCGCGTGACCTGAGGCTGCAGCACCGCCGCAATGGCCAGCGTGCCGGCGAGCGCGCCGGTCAACGCAATGACGGGGCCCGTCGACCGGACTGCCGGGATCCGCGTGGTTCCGATCGGATTGGTGATGGTCATGGACGTCGTCCTCCACCCTGCGGCGGCCTGTCAGGCTTTCGGCAGCCGCGAATTGTGCTAGGTCCTATCTAGTCGGACATTATCTAGTCCGACATAGCTTCAAAACAGATAGTTTAGTAAACATGAAACGTACGGGAAGGCAAGCGGGTTCCAGCGCCAGGGCGGGCGCGATCGGGGGCGCAATGCATGCGGCAAAGACCGAGCCGACCACCAAGGAATTGCGAAAACAGGCCGGATCCTGGCTGAAGGAACTCCGGGGGCGAGCCGGATTGTCGCAGATCGAACTCGCCGCGATCCTGGGCCTTAAGTACTACACGTTCATTTCCCAGGTGGAGAACGGGTTCGGCCGGGTGCCGACCGAGAGCATGGAGGCCTGGGCGAGGGCGCTCGGCGCCGACCCGTCGGCCTTCGCGCGGGAGCTCTTGTCCTACTACGAGCCGGAACTGCACCGGCTCCTCTTCGAGGTGAAGTCATGAGCACAGTGGTGAACTTTCCCAAACGAAGCGAGCCCAGGCAGGGCGAGCGGCTGCCGGACGGCTGGCGCAATGACGAGCTCCAGCAGATCGTCTCGGCCTGCTCCGGATCGGTCTCGGTCGGCGAGGCCAGCGGCTGGGAGATCGGCACGACCGAGAGCGGCGATCCGCAGGTCTATCTGATGGGGCCGCCGCCCGGTTACGACTGCATCCTGTGCATCTCGCGGGTCGGCCGCCACTACGTCATCGAGGACGGCCACGGCCGCGTGCTGCTCGAGCACGACAGCCCGATGCTGCTCGCCGAGCAGGCGTTCGCCGCGCTCCGCCGCCGCAAGGCCGCGCTCCTGGCACAGATCGCCGTCGCCTGGCACGCATTCCGCGAGGCGTTCGAGGAAAAGACCGAGGCGCTCACCGCCGAGCCGATGGAGGTGTTGGCACACCTCGCGCCGCAGCTCGCCGCGCTGGCCTGATCGATCCTGCTGTCCACGAGTTGAAACACGCCCGGCGATTGTCGCGGTGCGTGCACAGACCCCGTTGCCGGATGCGTTGGCGGGCTTATGTTCTGGGGCAGTTTTCGTTCCCCCCGAACCGATCAGGATTCCATGAAACCGATAGTCGTATCCGCGCCCGCGAAGCGCGCCGCCGCTAAGAAGGCCCCGAAGACACTCGGCGCTCTGCCGGAATGGAATCTTGCCGATCTCTATCCGTCGATGGATGCGCCCACCGTGAGAGCGGACCTCGACAAGGGCGAGACCGAGTGCATCGCGTTCGAGAAGGACTACAAGAGCAGGCTTTCGGCCATTGCATCGGGCCCTGACGCCGGCAAGACGCTGGCCGAGGCGGTGCGCCGCTACGAGGCCATCGAGGATGTGCTCGGCCGGCTGATCTCCTACGCGGGCCTGCTCTACAGCGGCAACTCGACCGACCCGACCGTCGCCAAGTTCTACGGCGACATGCAGGAGCGCATCACCGCGGCGTCGCTGCACCTGCTGTTCTTCCAGCTCGAGCTGAACCGGCTCGAGGACTCCGCGCTGGAGGCCGCCATGGCCGATCCGGCGCTCGGCCACTATCGGCCCTGGATCGAGGACATCCGCAAGGACAAGCCCTATCAGCTCGACGACCGCATCGAGCAGCTGTTCCACGAGAAGTCGGTGACCGGCTATTCGGCGTTCAACCGGCTGTTCGACGAGACCATGGTGGCGCTGCGCTTCAAGGTCGGCGGCAAGATGCTCACCCAGGAGCAGACGCTCAACCTGCTGCAGGACGTGAGTTCCGCGAAGCGAAAGGCCGCCGCCGAGGCGCTGGCCAAGACCTTCAAGGAGAACCTCCGGCTCTTCACGCTGATCACCAACACGCTCGCCAAGGACAAGGAGATCTCCGATCGCTGGCGCGGCTTCAACGATGTCGCGGCGTCACGGCATCTCGCCAACCGCATCGAGCCCGAGGTGGTGGACGCGCTGGTGGCCTCGGTGCGCGAGGCCTATCCGCGGCTGTCGCATCGCTACTACGCGCTGAAGGCGAAATGGTTCGGCAAGAAGAAGCTGCCGCACTGGGACCGCAACGCGCCGCTGCCGCAGGTCGCGACGCGCACCATCCGCTGGCCGGACGCGCAGAACATGGTGCTCTCGGCCTATGGCCAGTTCTCGCCGAAGATGGCCTCGATCGCCGAGCGTTTCTTCACCGACCGCTGGATCGATGCGCCGGCGCGCGAGGGCAAGTCGCCCGGCGCCTTCGCGCATCCGACCGTGCCGTCGGCGCATCCCTATGTGCTGCTCAACTACCAGGGCAAGCCGCGCGACGTGATGACGCTCGCCCACGAGCTCGGCCACGGCGTGCATCAGGTGCTCGCCGCGCCGAACGGCGCATTGATGGCGTCGACGCCGCTGACGCTGGCCGAGACCGCGAGCGTGTTCGGCGAGATGCTGACCTTCAAGAAGCTTCTGGCCGAGACCACCGACAAGAAGCAGCGCAAAGCGATGCTCGCCGGCAAGGTCGAGGACATGATCAACACCGTGGTGCGGCAGATCGCGTTCTACACCTTCGAGCGCAAGGTCCACACCGAGCGGCGGGACGGCGAGCTCACCTCCGAGCAGCTCTGCAAGATCTGGATGGAGGTGCAGGTCGAAAGCCTCGGCCCCGCGATCGAGCTCAAGCCGGGCTATGAGACGTTCTGGAGCTACATCCCGCACTTCATCCATTCGCCGTTCTATGTCTACGCCTACGCGTTCGGCGACTGCCTGGTGAATTCGCTCTACGCGGTCTACGAGAAGGCGAGCGACGGCTTTGCCGAGCGCTATCTGCAGATGCTCGCGGCCGGCGGCACCAAGCATCATTCCGAGTTGCTGGCGCCGTTCGGCCTCGATGCCCGCGATCCGAAGTTCTGGCAGGGCGGTCTCGGCGTGATCGAGCGGATGATCGGCGAGCTCGAGGCGCTGGACGCGAAGAAGTAAGCGCTTGTCCGCTGAGGACTCGGCCTCAACGCGTGCGGCGGCTCACGAGCACGGGCCGCCGCAGGTCGTCAGCACATATTCGATGCATTGCATCTTGATGCTCCGCTCCGGCGTCTTGTCGAGGGCATAGCGGAACGTCTTGAGGAACTTTGTCGTGGTCTCCTCGCGCCGGCCGACATGGCCGTTGCGGGAGAAGGTGATCCGCGACGCGGTCTCGGTCAGCGTGAGCTTGCGGCCCCGCTCGTCGTTCTTCTCGAAGAGTATCGTCTTCTCGAGGCCGCCGTTGCCGTCGAGACTGTTGAACGTTGCGCCGTCGTCGGTTTCGAGCTGCGAGCCGCTGCTGCCGAGGTCTTTCAGCGTCACCTTCGGCTGCTTCGAGGCCGTCACGATCAAGGTGTTGCGGTCGAAGATGACGCGCTCGCTGCCGAGCTTGCCCATGCAGCCCCAGGCCCAGATGCCGGCGGACGCCGGCTGCGCCATGGCGGCGATCAAGGCGACGGTGCAGGCGGCGATCCGGACGATCATGGCAATTCCTCTGAAGACGTCAGTGTGATTTTGCCGCCGCAAGCGCCGTCTGCAAGGCCGCGAGGCCTTCGGCAACCTTGCGGTCCGCATGCGACTTGCGCAGCTCGCCGACGATCTTGAGCAGCCGCTCGCGCTCTTGCGCATTGACGATCGCGGTCCATTCCGGCGAGGTCTCGCGCAGCGCGGTGAGCAGCGCCTGCTCGCCCTTTGGCATGATGCCGGGCGTGATGAGCGTGAGCGCCGCCGTGATGCATTCGACGCCGCGCTCGCGCATCAGGGCGATGCCCTTGAGCTGCACGGGTGTGCGTTTCTCGGCCGGCAGCGCCTTCACGAATTCGCCGGCGGTCACGCGCGACCGGGACTGGAAGTGGATGGAGAACACCCAGGCGGCGACGTTGGCGGCCTCGTAGCTCTCGCTGTTGCGCTTGCCCGCCTTGTTCCGGCCTGTGTCCGGCTGGCCGTCCGGCGTCAGAATCTTGGTCGCGGTGTCGACCGCATCGGCCCAGTCGCTCAGCCACGCCATGTCGCCGGCCTGCGGCCGCGGCAGCGCGTTGAAGGCCTTGAAGTCGAAAATCTGCGCCAGATAGCCGGCGACCGGCTCCGTGCTGTAGTCCAGACCGATGCCCGACTTGGCGACGGCGTCCACGTGGGTCTTGAGGTTTTGCGCGGCCTTCAGCGCAAGGTCGGCCGACTGCGGGCCGTCGGCATGCGCAGCAGAAATGAGCATGGTGAAAAGTCCAAAAACAGCAACAGGAGCGGCAATGGGCAGACGCATTCACGTCTCGTGGGGCAATCCAGAAACAATCGCTGGCTCCTTTGTCGCTTTAGCGCGGCGCGCGGTTCATGCCCAAAAATATCGACCCGCCCGTGCGTTGCCGCACGGACGGGTCTCGTCCGATCGGTGGAGGGTGGCGCGTTATTTCACGTTCTTTTTCGCCCAGTCGTCGATCGCCTTGGCGATCTCGAGGTTGTTCTTCTCGATCATCACCATATGGCCGTTGCCGTGGATGCCCTTGGCGTCGAGCGGCACCCATTCGGCCTTGGCGCCGGCCTGGTTGAGATACTTCACGGTGCAATGGTCGTAGAGCCGGTGATACGAGGCCTCGCCGGCCATCACCACGATCGGGATGCTCTTGAGGTTCGGCAGCTGCCGCGCCGGTGCTTTCTGCATCGTGCACACGGTGAGGTCCGGACCGTCGGCCTTGTCCTCGCGCACGGTCTGCAGATCGTCCGGGCTGTTGGCCGGCGGATCGTAGGTCATCTTGATGTCGGTCAGGCCCCAGGGCCGCGTCTTGCCGGTGCCGATGATCACCGCCTCGAACGGCGGACCGGCCGGCTCGATCGCGATGATGCCCTTCACGAGCTTCGGCCTGCTGTCTGCGATCAGCCAGCCGAACGAGCCGGATTGCGAATGCGTGAGGATGACGGCGGGGCCGATCTTGTCGAGCAGCGCCGCGGCGGCATCCTGATTGCGCTGCTGCGTCAGCTCGGGCGACAGCACCGTCTCGACCTGGGTGGCATAGAAGGCGTCGAAATACGGATCGCCCATCTTGCCCTTGTTCGGTCCGCTGCCCGGCCACTGCGTGTGCTTCTCGCGGCCCGGCCAGGTGCCGTCGCTCTCGATCGCGGTGAACTGGAACTGCTCGTTCTGCGCCGTGAACATCCTGGTCGCGCCGTCGCCAGGGTGTGGCGCCGAACGGCCGCGCATCGGCTGGTCGATCATGTAGACGACGTAGCCCTGCTCGACGAAATACTCGGCCCAGCCCTTGCGGCCGTCCGGCGTTCCCATCCAGTTGGTGGCGGTCTGCGCCGCGCCGTGAATGAGCACCAGCGGGTAGGGGCGGCGCTGCGTCTTCGGCGCCAGCACCTCGACATAGATCTGGCCCTGCATGATGTTCTTGCCGGGCTCGCCGACATACTTGCCGCCGACATAGAAGTAGCCGCGCTTGGCGACCGCCGACTGGTCGACCGCCGGCACCGGCAGCTTCACCTCGGCAAGCGCTGTAGTGGCAAGCGCCGTCACGGCAATGAGGCCCGACAGCAATGCGCCCGACGGCAATGCGCCACCAGGCATTCGCAAAGGAATGCGGTTCATGAACGTCCTCCCGGCCTATGTTCGTTGAGCGGCGCGATTTTGCCGCGATCTTTTTATTTGTTTTCAGCGTGGCGCTGCCCATCTTGTCTTGTCAATCGGTGGGCAAGGCTTATCGATAAGGCTGGAATTGAAAGTCTCGTGAACGAGTTGGGTGCCCATGGCCGACGACGAACGAAACCGCCTTTCAGCCCGCGCGGCACGTTATGCCCGCGTCGGCGCCAATGTCGGTGGGGTGGCGGCGCGGATCGCGGGCGCCCGCATCTTCGGCCTCGATCTCGACCGCGCCAAGAACGCCGCCGAGCTTGCGGCGGCGCTCGGCGGGCTGAAAGGCCCGATCATGAAGGTGGCGCAGCTGCTCGCCACCATCCCGGACGCGCTGCCGCCCGAATACATCAACGAGCTGACCAAGCTGCAGAGCCAGGCGCCGCCGATGGGCTGGGCGTTCGTCAAGCGCCGCATGCAGGCTGAGCTCGGCGCCGACTGGCAGAAGAAGTTCAAGAGCTTCGAGCATCATCCGGCCGCTGCCGCCTCGCTCGGCCAGGTGCATCGCGCCCGCTCGCTCGATGATCAGGATCTCGCCTGCAAGCTCCAATATGCCGACATGCAGTCGGCCGTGGAGGCCGACCTCAAGCAACTGCGGCTGCTGTTCACTTTGCATCGGCGCATGGAGCCCGCGATCGACACCCGCGAGATCATCAAGGAGATCGACGCGCGGATGCGCGAGGAGCTCGACTATCACCGCGAGGCGAAGCACATCGCGCTCTATCAGAACATGCTGGCCGACGAGGATCTGATCCGCGTGCCGGACGTCGAGCCGGCGCTGTCGACCAAACGGCTTCTGACCATGCAATGGCTCGAGGGGAGCCGCATGCTCGAGCACAAGGACGATCCGCTCGCGGTGCGCAACCGGCTCGCCACCGCGATGTTCACCGCCTGGTGGCTGCCGTTCAGCCGCTTCGGCGTGATCCACGGCGATCCGCATCTCGGCAACTACTCGGTGTTCAAGGACAAGGGCAAGCCCGCCGGCATCAATCTCCTGGACTACGGCTGCATCCGCATCTTCCCGCCGAAGTTCGTCGAAGGTGTGGTCGATCTCTACAACGGGCTGCGCAACAACGACGACGCGCGCATCGTGCACGCCTACGAGACCTGGGGGTTCCGCAAGCTCTCCCGCGAGCTGATCGACATCCTCAACATCTGGGCGCGCTTCATCTACGGCCCGCTGATGGAGGATCGCGTGCGCAGCATCGCCGACGGCGTGAAGCCCGGCGAGTACGGCCGGCGTCAGGCCTTCGAGGTGCAGCGCGCGCTGCGGCAAAAAGGTCCGGTGACAGTGCCGCAGGAGTTCGTGTTCATGGATCGTGCTGCGATCGGACTCGGCGCCGTGTTCCTGCATCTGCGCGCCGAGCTCAATTTTCATCAGCTGTTCGAGGCGGCGATCGAAAAGTTCTCCGTGTCGACGGTGGCCGAGCGGCAGCGTGCGGCGCTCAAGCGCGCAGGGCTCGAAGTGTAGGGTCTCGAAACGTCGGGATAGATTGCTCGCCTCTTCCATTCAGGTTGGACATCGCGGTCCGGTCGCGTTATGGGGCAGCGGGGCGCCGGGAATGGAGGCGGGTTGATGCTGGTTCGGCTGGGCTTGAGTCTGCTGATCGGGGCGGCAATCCTTGCGCCTTGCGTTGCGCATGCGGGCTGCTCCGAAGAGCTCAGCAAGCTGATGTCCAAGGACACCGAAAAGCTGACCACGCGGTTCCAGCGCATCTCCAAGCAGATCGAGCAGAGCAAGGGCGGGGGCGCCAAGCTGATCCTCGAGCAATGTCGGATTGCGCGCCAGCTCAAGCCGCGGCTGGAGGATCAGCTTGCGGCGATCAAGCAGTCCGGCTGCCTCAAGGACCCGCAGATGGGCAACATGATCGCCGACATCGTTCGGGGCCATGAGGACGACCTCGCCGCCGCGAGCCGCAGCACCGCCCGGTCGGAGTGCCGCTAGCTCCGCTATTTTGGGGTTTATCCGGGCGGGATGACCCGCCCCACGGCATTGCCCGGCCCCTGCGATTCCGCTAAATCCTGAATCCTTCAGTGAGCCGTTCAGGGCCGCATCGGCGGCCGTGGATGCGCTCCGTTCTGACAGCTCTCCCGTCCGCTTACTCTCTTGGGACCGGCACTGGACTTCGAAAGGACCGCGCGATGGCGCATGACACTGTGGAATATTCGGTCGCAGAGGGTAACGACTATCCCGCGCACGAGCAGACCTACCGGAACTTCATTACCCTGGTGAAGTGGGGCAGCGGCACGGTCATCCTGATCGTCGTTTTGATGGCCTACTTCCTGGTCTGAGCGTCGTTGAGGCCGTAGCTTTTGGCCTGAGACCATCCGGCCGCGGGAGGCAGCATGAAAATCGCGATTGGCGCTGAATCCGACGCTTCCGAACCGCGAGTCGCGGCGACTCCCGAAACCGTCAAGAAGCTCATTGGCCTCGGCGCCGAAGTGGCGATCGAGCCGGGCGCGGGCGTGAAGTCCGGCATTCTGGACGCTGACTACAGCGCGGCCGGGGCTTCGGTTGCCAAGGGCGCAGTGGCCGGCGCCGACGTCGTGCTGACGGTGCGGCGGCCCAATCCGGCGGAGCTGTCCGGGGTCAATCCCGGCGCCCTGGTCATCTCGATCATGGATCCCTACGGAAACGAGCCCGCGCTGAAGGCGCTGGCCGACGCCAAGGTCACGGCCTTCGCCATGGAGCTGATGCCGCGCATCACCCGCGCGCAGTCCATGGATGTGCTGTCGAGCCAGGCCAACCTCGCCGGCTATCGCGCGGTGATCGACGCATCCTCCGAATACGGCCGCGCCTTTCCGATGATGATGACGGCGGCCGGCACGGTGCCGGCGGCGCGCGTGTTCATCATGGGCGTCGGCGTCGCGGGCCTGCAGGCGATTGCGACGGCGCGCCGCCTTGGCGCGGTGGTCACCGCGACCGACGTGCGGCCGGCCACGAAAGAGCAGGTCGAGAGCCTTGGCGCCAAGTTCCTCGCCGTCGAGGATGAGGAATTCAAGAACGCCCAGACCGCCGGCGGCTACGCCAAGGAAATGTCGAAGGAGTACCAGGCCAAGCAGGCCGCGCTCGTCGCCGAGCACATCAAGAAGCAGGACGTGGTCATCACCACGGCGCTCATTCCAGGGCGCCCGGCGCCGAAGCTGGTCTCGGCCGACATGGTGAAGTCGATGCGGCCTGGCTCGGTGCTCGTCGACCTCGCGGTCGAGCGCGGCGGCAATGTCGAGGGCGCGCAGCCCGGCAAGGTCGCTGAGGTCAACGGCGTCAAGATCGTCGGCTACACCAACGTGGCCGGCCGGCTCGCAGCCTCGGCCTCCGGCCTCTACGCCAAGAATCTTCTGACCTTCCTCGAAATCCTGATCGACAAGAAAGAGAAGAAGCTCGCGGTCAACTGGGACGACGAGATCGTCAAGGCCACCGTGCTCACCCGCGATGGCGCGATCGTGCATCCGAACTTCAAGCCCAAGTGAGCTTAGCGACCGCGGCGCAGGGCAGGCGGCCCGACGCGCGCAGCCAAGGAGAGCCCTTCATGACCGGAACTGCGCTCGACGCCGTTGACCCCTTCGTGTTCCGGCTGTCGATCTTCGTGCTCGCCGTGTTCGTCGGCTACTACGTGGTCTGGTCGGTGACGCCGGCGCTGCACACGCCGCTGATGTCGGTGACCAATGCGATCTCCTCGGTCATCGTGGTCGGCGCGCTGCTCGCGGTCGGTGTCGCGCTCGTCACCGACGACAACGGGCCGATCTGGGCCCGCGCGCTGGGCTTCATCGCACTGGTGTTCGCTTCCATCAACATCTTCGGCGGCTTCCTGGTCACCCAGCGCATGCTCGCGATGTACAAGAAGAAGAAATGAGCAGCGCGCCATGAACGCCAACATTTCAGCCCTTCTTTATCTCGTCGCCGGCGTCCTGTTCATCATGGCGCTGCGCGGGCTCTCGAGCCCGGAGTCGAGCCGCCGCGGCAACATGCTCGGCATCATCGGCATGGCGATCGCGATCGCCACGACGCTCGCCGGCCATCCGCCGCACGGCATCGGCTCGTGGGTCCTGGTGGTCGCGGGCTTGGTGCTCGGCGGCGGCATCGGCGCGGTGATCGCGCGCCGCGTGCCGATGACCTCGATGCCCGAGCTGGTCGCAGCCTTCCACTCGCTGGTCGGCATGGCCGCCGTGCTGGTCGCGGCCGCGGCCTACTACGCGCCGACCGCCTTCGACATCGGCACCCGCGGCAACATCCACAAATCGAGTCTGGTCGAGATGTCGCTCGGCGTCGCCATCGGCGCGCTGACGTTTACTGGCTCGATCATCGCGTTCCTGAAGCTCTCCGGCCGCATGAGCGGCAAGCCGATCATCCTGCCGCTGCGCCATGTCATCAACGTCGTGCTGGTGGCGGCGCTGATCTTCTTCATCTACGGCCTCGTGGTGTCGCAGAGCCAGCTCGATTTCTGGCTCGTCACGCTGATCGCGCTCGTGCTCGGTGTGCTGATCATCGTTCCGATCGGCGGCGCCGACATGCCGGTCGTGATCTCGATGCTGAACTCGTATTCCGGCTGGGCCGCGGCCGGCATCGGCTTCACGCTCGGCAATTCGGCGCTGATCATCACCGGCGCGCTGGTCGGCTCCTCGGGCGCGATCCTGTCCTACATCATGTGCGCCGGCATGAACCGGAGCTTCATCTCGGTCATTCTCGGCGGCTTCGGCGGCGAGGTGGCGGGGCCTGCCGGCGGCCAGGAGCAGCGCCCGGTCAAGATCGGGTCTGCGGAAGACGCCGCCTACATCATGAAGAACGCCTCCAAGGTCATCATCGTGCCGGGCTACGGCATGGCGGTGGCCCAGGCGCAGCACGCGCTGCGTGAGATGGCCGACCACCTCAAGAAGGAGGGCGTCGAGGTCAAATACGCCATCCATCCAGTGGCCGGCCGCATGCCGGGCCACATGAACGTGCTGCTCGCCGAAGCCAACGTACCCTACGACGAGGTGTTCGAGCTCGAGGACATCAACTCCGAGTTCGCCCAGGCCGACATTGCCTTCGTGATCGGCGCCAACGACGTCACCAATCCGGCCGCCGAAGACGACAAGACCTCGCCGATCTACGGCATGCCGGTGCTGCAGGTCTGGAAGGCCGGCACCGTGATGTTCATCAAGCGCTCTCTGGCCTCCGGATACGCCGGCATCGACAATCCGCTGTTCTACCGCGACAACACCATGATGCTGCTCGGCGACGCCAAGAAAATGACCGAGAGCATCGTCAAGGCGATGTAGCCGGGAAAGTCTCGGCGCGTTATCAGATCGCTTCGAATCTCGACGTTCTCAGCAGCTCGGCGTTCCGGCTCACGTAGCCGTTTGCAAAGGCCTCGAACTGCGAGGGTGTTTCCGACACCGCCTCGATCCCGAGCTTCGCAAGCTGACCCTCGCGCTTGAGGTCTGCGACAGCGTCGTTGATCATCTTGTTGAGTTCAGCGATCAGAGCGGCGGACAGTTTTTTCGGCCCCCAGACCCCATACCACGACGAGTGGTCCATGCCGGTCAGCCCGCTTTCAGACGCGGTCGGATAGTCCGGTGCGAGCGGTGTCCGCGCGGCCGTCGTAACCGCAAGGCCCTTGACCTGTTTGGCAGTGGCTAACGGCAGCAGTGCCAGAATCGGATCGATCATCAGCTGGACATGGCCGCCCGCGACATCGTTTAACGCAGGCGCTGTGCCGCGATAGGGCTGGATCGCCAGACTGATCCCTGCGAGACGGTTGAAGTCGAGTTCTGCCAGATGGCCCGGCGCGCCGAGCGCCGAAGTTGCAAAGGTCCATTTCTCCGGAGCTTTACGGACCTCGGCGACGAGCTCCTGGATGCTGTTCGCCGCCACCTTGGGTGACACCACGAGTATCATTGGCGCTTCGCCGACGCGTGCGATCGAAGCGAAGTCATTGAGCGGATCGTAGGGCGGGTTCTTCAGCACCTGCCGCGCCATCACATGGGTTCCAGCTGAAAACAGCAGGGTCGTGCCGTCGGGCTCCGCGTTCTTGACGGCGTTGCCACCGATCGCGCCGCTCGCCCCGCCGCGATTGTCGACGACGATCGTCAGTCCGTCCTTCTGCCGCAGTTTTTCCGAGATCAGCCGGGCGAACACATCGACGCCGCCGCCAGCCGCAAATGGCACGATGAGTCGAATTGGCCGGTCGCCGAGCTTTTGCGGCTGGGCGACCGAGGGAGCGCTCACCAGCGAGGCAGAGGCCATCGCCAACGAAGACAGAATGAACTGGCGGCGACCGATGCGGACGAAGGCCGAGCGCGACGATGCGTCGCTGGCATGCGAAGCCATGGATATCCTCCCTATGCTGTTGTTTCGGCGGAGCGGAAACCCGCTCCGCCGTCTTGTTGCAAGTGGCGTGTTTTATGCCGCGCGCGATTGGGCGCCGGGCACAAGGCCAGCAAAGCGCAGCGCATTCGTGATTTCGACGTCGGCGCCCGGTTCGAGCGGCAGCAGCGGTGACCTGACGGTGGCGTGTTCGAGAATCCCGCGCGCCACCAAGCCGTGCTTGAGCGCGACCGTGCCCTCCATGTGCGAGCCGCGGTGGTAGACGGTGCGGGTCACCTGCAGCAGCTTGTCGTGGATCGCGCGCGCCTTCGGGTAGTCCTTGGCCTTGCCGGCTGCGATCAGCTCGATGAGTGGTTCGGGCGTAAGGCCGCCATAGCCCACCAGGGCGCCATCGACATCGAACATCGTGTGCAGCAGATATTCGTCGTGGCAGGTGAGAAGCTGCAGGTTGGGCCGCTCGCGGCGGACCACCGGAATCTCGGTATCCCAGCGGCGCATGTTGCGCACGCCGTTCTTCATCGCGAACACGCCTGGCTGCGCTGCAATCTCAAGCTGGGTGTCGAGATTGTACGTCGCCTTGGTCGCGTCCGGGTACTGGAACAGGATCAGCGGCAGCCCGCTTTCTTCGTAGACCGCGCGGTAGCGGTCCTGAGGTGCGCCCTTCTGGTAACCGAAGCGGAGCCAGCCATGTGACGGATAGAGCAGGCCTGCCGCGGCGCCTGCCTTGACGGCGCGTTGGGCTTCCTGAGCGGCGACCTTGGTGCCTTCCAGGGTGATGCCGGCGATGACTGGAATCTTGCCGTCGACTGATTTGATGAAGCTCTCGATGGTGGCGGCCTGTTCGTCTGCGGTCAGGAACGTGCCTTCACCGGCATGACCGAGCACGACCAGGCCTTTGACGCCGCTGAAGCTGCCGAGCCAGGAGCCGAGGCGTTGGATCGCCGGATGGTCGACCTCGCCGTCGCGGGTGAATGGCGTGACAGGGGCAGGAACAAGACCGCGCAGATCAGGGGCTTTCATGACGTTTCCTCCGTTGGATGTTGGCCGGATCGTTCGCGGGCGCGTGCCGATCTCGTGGGGCGAAAACTACGGAGGACGGCTCTCTTCCAGAAGACGTAAGACCGATATTTCAGATATAATGAATCTGATATATCTGGAGATGAGATGGACTACGCCAGTTGGAAGCTCTTCATGGATGCCGCTGAATTCGGCAGCCTGAGCAAGGTGGCTCTGGCCTATGGCACGAGCCAGCCGAACATCAGCCGCCAGATCGGCGAACTCGAACAGGAATGCGGCGGGCGGCTGTTCGAGCGGACCGGCCGTGGCGTAGTTCTGACGGAGCTCGGGCGGCGAATAGCCCCGAAGGTGCGTGCCTGGATGGTCAGCACCGACGAACTTGCCAATGATGTGCGCGCCTCTGCCGGCACACCGATCGGCAAGGTGAGAATCGGCAGCTTGCCATCGACCGCTCATCCGCTGGTGAGCACGCTTTATCAGCGGCTGAAGGAGCAATATCCCCTCGTTCAGCTTTCGGTGCGGGAGGGGCAGGGGGCGCAGCTCGAGACCTGGCTTGAGGATGGCAGCGTCGATCTCGCAATTCTGTATCGGACAAGCGAGCAGCCGAAGAATGGTGATACCTACCTCGTCGAGACATCGACCTATCTGGTCAGCGCGGCTGGCGATCCGCTGACGTCCCGGCCAACGGTCCGCTTTTCAGCGCTGCACAATCTGCCGCTCGTGCTGTTTTGCCGTCCGAGCAGTTGGCGCAGCCATCTCGAAGAGATCAGTGCTCGGCGCAAGATTTCGCTGAATATTGCTTTGGAGGCCGATTCGCTCAGTCTGCAAACACACATTGTGTCCCAGGGCGGCGTCTACACCTTGCTCGGACCCTACGCGGTCGCGGCTGCGTCGAGAGACTACCGCTTGCAATCTTCGCAACTGGTTGACCCGGTCGTCACGCGTCACATTGCGCTGGCCATGTCGCGTCACGGCAGCCTGACGCTTGCGGTACGCGTCGTGATGCAGCTCGCGCGAGACATCGCAAAATCGGGCATCTCCGACCTGCGTCTTCGACCGGCAAAGACAGGATCAAACCGGCCACGCCGCTAGATCGGCTTCACGATGCGCTTGTTCGCTTCCGCGATGGCGAGCAGCGGCATCCCGCCGCGATCCTGCTCGTTCATGCCGCGCGCGAGCGCAGCAAGGCGCGCGGTCTTCACCCAGATCACATCGAGGCTGCCGGGAAAGCTGTCGAGCTCGCTTACGTCGATCCGCACCGTACCGCCCGTAGGCCACAGCACGAACGGCGAAAATCCCGCATCCTTCAGCCGCTCCATCATGGCCGCGGTCGAGAGTCCGCCGGCTGCGCTGAGATCGGGCGAATATTCCAGGATCAATCCGTCGGTGCGTTGCAGCGTGTTCGCCGCGCCCTCGATCACCTTGGGCTCGTAGCCCTCGACATCGATCTTGATCAGCGACACCGGCCGTTCGCCCAGGCCCAGCGCCGCCAGTGCGCCGTCGAGATCGGTCACCGGCACGGTGCGCGAGCCCTGACCGTGATCGGCGGCGAGCGAATGGCGTCCGAAGTTGTTGCGCCCGTAGCGGTGCAGATGCGCGGTGCCGGGCGTGGCACCGACCGCGCGGCTTTCGACGATCACGTTGCTGATTTCGTTTTCCGCGAGATTGCGCTCGAGCAGCCACGCATTGAACGGATCGGGCTCGAAGGCCACGACAGTTTCCACGTTGGGATGACGCGCCGCATGCAGCGCGTGCCAGCCGAGATTGGCGCCGATATCGATTGCGATGCCGCGTTGCGCCGCGCTTAAGAATTCCTCCATCCAGCGCGTCACTAGCGGCTCGTGGGTGCCGTACTTGGCGATGTGCCGGCCGATCGCGTCGCGATGATGCGCGTAGAACTTCAGCTTCGATTGCTCGGCAGCGGTGCGGAAGGCCGGCCGCCACGGCACGAACCAGGCCGCGACGAACGCCAGCGTGCCGAGCGGCCGCGGCAGGACGAGTTGAGACGGAGACTTGTGCAAGGAAGGTTTGGAAGAATTCATGCGCCGCCATGTAGAGCATATTGCGGATGTCAGTGCAGCGACTCGTCTATGGCCGGACGACGAGTTCATGGTATCAACCTATCATGGCATTTCTGAAAGCGCTCATTGCTGCGGTTGCGGTCTTCGGCTGCGTGGTTCTGGCGGCGTATCTGGGTCAGCGCCAGCTGATGTATCAGCCCAATCCGACGCGCATGGCGCCTGCGGCCGCCGGCTTTCCGGCCGCCGAGGAGGTCGTGCTTCCGACCACCGACGGCGAGAAGGTGATCGCCTGGCATGTGCCGCCCAAAGGTGACCGGCCGGTCGTTCTCTATCTCCACGGCAACGGCAATGCACTGCTGATGCTCGTCAGCCGTTTCAAGACGCTGGTTGCCGACGGCACCGGCCTCGTCGCGTTGGCCTATCGCGGCTCCAGTGGTTCGACCGGCAGTCCGACCGAACAGGGGCTGATCACCGACGCTGACACGGCTTACGCATTCACCGCCGCGCGTTATCCGGTCGAGCGCATCGCCGTGTGGGGCGAGTCGCTCGGCACCGGCGTCGCGGTGGCGCTCGCGGCGACCCATAAGATCGACCGCCTGATCCTGGAGTCGCCGTTCACCTCCGCGGCCGATGTCGGATCGCGCGGTTATTGGTTTCTCCCGGTGCATCTCCTGATCAAGGACCCGTTCTACTCCGACGCCCGCATCGGCAAGGTCACGTCGCCGCTCCTGATCCTGCACGGCACCGACGACCCGGTGATCCCGTTCAGCTTCGGCCAGAAGCTGTTCGCGCTCGCCAATGAGCCGAAGCGCTTCGTCCGCCTGCAAGGCGGCGGTCACGGCAATCTCGATCAGTTCGGCGCGCAGGATGCCATCCACGCCTTCCTGAACAAGCGCGACTAGGCAGCCGAGCTTTGGCAGCGCGTTCCGCCGTGATATCAACGCGCATGACGCTGCTGAAATGGCTGCTGGCTGCGGTCGCGATTTATGGATGCGTGCTCGCGCTGGTCTATATCGGCCAGCGTTCGCTGCAATATCACCCGGACCGCAGCCGCGTGACGCCCGCCGCGGCCGAACTGCCGGCGGCCGAAGAGATCGAGCTCAAGAGCGCCGACGGCGAGACGGTGATCGTGTGGCACGTGCCGCCGAAGGGCGACCGCCCGGTCGTGATTTATTTCCACGGCAATGGCGGCTCGCTCGCCTGGCGCGCCAACCGCTTCCGGTCCTTCACCGCGGACGGCACCGGTCTCGTGGCGCTGAGCTATCGCGGCTACGGCGGCTCGACCGGCAGCCCGACCGAGGCCGGGCTGATCGCCGACGCGGATGCGGCCTATGCTTTCGCTGCCACGCGTTATCCGGCGGAGCGGATTGCGGTGTGGGGCGAGTCGCTCGGCACCGGCGTCGCGGTCGCGCTGGCTGCGTCCCATAAGGTCTCGCGCGTGATCCTGGAATCGCCGTTCACCTCGGCCGCCGACGTCGGGGCGGGGGTCTATTGGTACCTGCCGGTGCAGCTTCTGATGAAGGACACGTTCCGGTCCAACGAGCGGATCGGCAAGATCTCGGTCCCGATCCTGATCTTGCACGGAACCGCCGACACGGTGGTTCCCTTCGGCTTCGGCGAAAAGCTTTATGCGCTCGCCAACGACCCCAAGCGCTTCGTCCGCCTGGACGGCGGCGGCCACAGCAATCTCGATCAGTTCGGGGCTCAAAACGCGATTCGGGCGTTTCTTTACGACCGCGAATAGCCGGGCCGCTGTCCGGCGCCCGCTCGGAGGTGGGGACAGGGGCGTGGCGCCCGGACCAGACTTCCCTTAGACTTATTCCAGCTGCGTCGTGACGGGAGCGATGCGGCTTTGAGTTCCGAATGAGGCCAGCGAGGTGGGGATGTCGCTGCGCAGAGAGCCGGAATCATCGACCGAGCCGTCGCTGGTCCGGCGTTGGATCACGCCGATCACGGTGTCGCTGCTGCTCGTGGCGATCACGACAGCGATCCTGTGGGTGCTGCAGCCGCGGCTGCAGCAGGATCACCTGATCTTCATCTACTTCGTCCCGACCACCCTGATCGCAATCCGCTACGGCAGCCTGTCGGCCATGGGCGTGACCATCGCGAGCGGGCTTGCCGCGGCCTACTTCCTCTATCCGCCGAACTTCAGCTTCCTGGTCGGGAGTCGGCTGGAGGTCCTGGAGATCGTGCTGTTCTGCATGCTGGCGCTGCTGGCGAGCCAGGTCGTTTCGGGCTTTGCCAACGACGACGATGTGGTCAAGCGCAGGCCGGTTGCTGCGCCCGCGCTTCTCGGCAAACCTTCGGGATGGAGCGGAACGCTGAGCCGTCTACGCTCGAAGATCGCGCTCTTCTAACCGTCGCCTCAGAACGTCTGGTAGGTCTGGCCGGCCTTGCCGCCGACGCGGGTGAAGCCCTGCTTGGCCGGCTCGTGATCGGCCTTGATGTTGAGCGCGCGGGCATAGGAGCCGGCGGCCTTCTCCTTCTCGCCGAGCCGCTCGTAGACGAAGGCGCGCGTGGTCCAGGCCTGCAGGCTCTGCGGCTCGACGCCGACCGCCTCGTCGAGATCGCCTGCTGCGGCCTTCAGATCGTTGATCGCCATGTAGCTCAGGCCGCGCGCGATGTAGGCCTCGGCCTGATTCTGCGACAGCCCGATCGAGGTCGAGAAGTCATCGATGGCGAACTGGTGCTGCCGCTGGCTCTGATAGAGCAGGCCGCGATTGTAATAGGCCTCGGCATTGTCCGGACGGATCGAGATCGCCTGGTTGAAATCCTTGAAGGCGTCGAACGGCTGCTTCTTCAGGCGATAGACCACGCCGCGGCCCAAATAGGCGACCGGATAGTTCTGGTCGAGCGCCAGTGCCTTGTTGTAGTCGGCAAGCGCCTGATCGAGCCGGCCGGTCTTGCGATAGATCAGACCGCGATTGGCATAGGCCTGGGCGTAGTTCGGATCGAGGCTGATGGCCTTGTTGAAGTCGGTGAGCGCCTCGTCGTTGCGGCCGGCCTGGCCGAACACCGAGCCGCGCATGTTGTAGGCCTGCGGATCACTCGGATTGCGCTGGATGACCGCCGACAGCGACGAGATGTTGGCAGGCGATGCCGCGAACTGATTGTCCTCGCTTTCGGACGTCTGGCTGGTGACGCCCCCGCCGCCGCCGTTCATCAGGCTGCCGCAGCCCGACAGCGCGACCGCTGCGAGCAGCACGGCTACGCCCGCCATGTGGCGGGCCGCGGCGCGAGGCTTCCTTGCGATGGGGTTGCGCTGTCTCATCATCCGAAGGGTCGTGGCCAGGGCTGCGATCCGCGAGTGCGGTTCATCCGCTCGGCCCGCCTATTGCTGTTCACCCAATGAATGCGGCGAAGGTTCGGCCATCGAATCAGTCCGCTTAAAAACAAAGCGCGGGCCGCAATTCCTGCCGCCCGCGCCCCAAGCCCACGGATCAAAATCAGAGCGATCAGCGACCGAAGCCGCCACCGCCACCGAAGCCCCCGCCGCCGCCAAATCCGCCGCCGCTGCGGCCCGGACCGCCACGGCCCGGCCCGCCGGCACCACGTCCGCCGCGGTCGCCCGGACCGCCGATCACCTTGGGCTTCATCGGGATCAGGCCTTCGCGCTGGGCGCGCTTGCGGGCCAGCTTGCGGGCGCGGCGCACCGCTTCGGCCTTCTCGCGTGCCTTCTTTTCAGAGGGTTTCTCGTAGTGGCCGCGGAGCTTCATCTCGCGGAAAATGCCCTCGCGCTGCATCTTTTTCTTGAGCGCCTTGAGGGCCTGATCGACGTTGTTGTCACGGACGAGAACCTGCACGCGTCTTTCCTTCTGCAAATCCGGGTATTTGAAATCCGGGCGTGGATGTTGGGTTCGCGGGAGGCCGATGGCCCCCGAGTTGCGCGTCCGTACCAGATCGGATGCCGAAAGTCCATATTCCTGGGGTTTGCTGGGCTTTTTCGCCCACCGACGGCGGGAACCCCCAGGAAACAAGGACTTGGCCCGTCAGTCCGCGTCGATCCGCGGCGGCAGGATGTTTTTCGCCTCGGGCAGGGCCAGCCGCTCGAGCACGACCATTTCCCGGAAGAACGCCTTGAGCGGTTTGGCATTGGGGAAGCCGCCCCAATGCTCGCCGGCCGGAACGTCCCGGATCACGGTCGAGCGCGCCGCCAGCACCGCACCGGAGCCCACGGTGACATGCGGGATAATGCCGACCCGGGCCGCCAGCACCACGTTGTCGCCAAGGGTCACGCTGCCGGCCAGGCCGCACTGCGCCACGATGATGCAGTTCTTCCCGACCACCACGTTGTGCGCGATCTGGACCAGGTTATCGATCTTGGTTCCGGCGCCGATCACGGTGTCGCGGATGCCGCCGCGGTCGATGTTGGTGGCGGCGCCGATCTCGACGTCGTCATGCAGGATGACCCGGCCGATCTGCGGCACCTTGATCTGGGCTTCCCGGGTCGGCACGTAGCCGAAGCCGTCCTGGCCGATATGGCAGCCCGGATGGACGATCACGCGATCGCCCAGGATCGAATGTGTGATCGAGCTGTTCGGCCCGACGGTGCAGTCGCGGCCGATCTGCACCCCCGCGCCGATCACCGCGTTGGCCCCGATGATGGTGCCGGAGCCGATCGCGGCGCCGGCGCCGATCACCGCGCCGGGGTCGACCGTGACGTTCTCGGCCAGCGTCGCGGTCGGATGCACCGTCGCGTCTCGCGCCACGCCGCTGTCGCCATAGGGCGAGCTCGGCCGCAGCGACGACTCGTAGAATTTTCGCGTGACGACGACGAAAGCCAAGTAGGGCTGCTTGCTGCGCAGCAGGTTCAGGCTGCGGGGCGCCTTCGGTTCGAAACGGGCCGTGGTGAACACCGCGCCGGCGCGTGTGGTCGCGAGCTCGTCGGCAAATTTCGGGTTTTCCAGAAAGGTGAGATCGTCGGGCCCGGCCAGATCAATGGGCGCCACGTTTTTGATGCGGTGGTCGAGGTCGGTGCCGTCACGCGGCTCGGCTCCGGTCAGCGCTGCGATCTCGCCGAGCGTCAGCGACGGGCCGGCGTTGAAAAACTGCGAACTCAGATCCATCACACCCCCCTCGCTCATGGGACCGCGCCGCGCCGGACCGTTCCGGGCCCGCGACGATCAACGGCTGTGGATAAGTAGGATAACTTTGCTGCGCTGCGACGCCGCCCCGCGGCCGCTGACGCAAAAACCAAGCAATGGGCGCATCCGTAAGATCAGGCGATTGTGGCTAATACGCCCTGAACAATAAGGCACAAACCCGCGGCCGGACAGCCGTCCCGGACGCAATCCTGGACGTCAATCCAACCGGTCTAGGCGATGATGTCGGGGGTCAGCTGGTCTTCGATCAGGATGATCCGATCGCGCAGCTGCAGCTTGCGCTTCTTAAGTCGCTGCACCTGAAGCAGATCCGCGCCCGGCGAATTGTACAAGGCCGCGATCGCGGCATCGAGGTCGCGGTGCTCCTGGTGAAGCTGCGCCAGTTGCGCCCGCAATTCGCTTTCGTCGTCTTGCTTCATCGCGGCCGCCGCAACAAGCGTCTGATCCAGCAGCCCGGTCGGACCACCGGTCGCTGGCAGCGAGCCCTCTATCACCACAAAGTCTTGAATACTCATGACTTCCGGGCCCGCGGCTGGCCTCTCCTGCGCCCGAACTCCGACATTGGAGTTCCCTGGGCGCGAGCGCCAACCATTTAGGGAATTATCCGCTTTTTCTCAAGCGGTGTCCAAAGTGGGCGCGCGGAAATTTTCCGTGCAAAACATGCATTTTTCGCAGCGCACAAGAAGCGTTATTCGACTTCGGACCCCCTTCATGGCACACTGATGAGGTCAGGGGTGTTTGCTGAACCGTCTCCGAGGAGCCACTCCAAATGACCATCCAAGCGCATCTTGCGGAATTAGAGCGGAAGCATCGTGCCCTCGACGAGGAGCTCGCCGAGGCCATGACGCATCCGTCGACTGATGACTTCAAGATTGCCGAACTAAAGCGTCGTAAGTTGCTCGTCAAAGACGAGATCCAGCGTTTACGGATCACGGAGCCGCAGAGCGTCCACTAGGCCGCCCGCAGGCTGCGACCAGGTACCACACAGCGCCGCCGGCTCTCGCAAAGGGGGCCGGCGGTGCTATTTTCAGCGCCCAGAACAGAAAAGGTGAGGGACGACTCAAATGGGACCGAATGGGCACTGGTGGTTGCGCTGGGTTGTGGCGGGCTTCACGGCGCTGGGAGCGCTGGCGGGGCCGGTCCAGGCTCAGGCGCAGGACTATCCGAATCGCGTGGTGTCGCTGGTCGTGCCGTACCCGCCGGGCGGCGGCGTCGACGTGCTGGCGCGGGTGGTCGCCGAAAAGCTCTCCGGCGTGATCGGCCAGCAGGTCATCGTCGACAACCGGGTCGGCGGCTCAGGCCTGGTCGGCACGCGCGCGACGATCCGCAGCGCGCCGGACGGCTACACGCTGTTCTTCGGCCACACCGGCTCGATCTCGATCAACCCGTCGCTCTACGCCAATGCCGGCTTCGATCCGCGCAAGGACTTCCAGCCGGTCGGCCTGTTCGCCTCGATGCCCGTGGCGCTGCTCGCGCATCCGTCGTTCCCGGGCAAGACCATCGGCGACGTGGTGCAGATCGGCAAGAAGGAGGCCGGCAAGCTCAACATCGGCACCTCCGCGGTCGGCACCGGCGGCTATCTGTCGGCCGAGCTGTTCAAGTCGATCACCGGTGTCGAGGCGACGATCGTGCCTTACAAGGGCACGGCGCAGCTCATGAACGATCTGCTCGGCGGCCAGGTGCCGATCGCGTTCGGCGTGCTGCCGCCCGCCATGGGCAATCTTTCGGCCGGCACGCTGCGCGGCATCGCGATCCTCGACCGCCAGCGCTTCAGCCTGTTGCCGAACGTGCCGACCTCGCATGAGTCCGGCCTGCCGGGCTTCGAGTCGGTGCTGCATTACGGACTGCTCGCGCCGCACGGCACGCCACGGCCGATCGTCGACAAGCTCAACGCCGCGATGCGTCAGGTCGCGGTCACCGACGAGGTGAAGAAGCGCATCAACAACGAGGGCGGCGATCCGATGACCTCGACGCCCGAGGAATACGCCGCCGACATCGCGGCCGAATACGAGAAGTGGGGCGCGCTGATCAAGAAGCTCAATCTGAAGGTGGAGTGATGCGCGCGCTCGCGATCGCGGCAGCGCTTGCCGCAGTCCTGGTCGCCGCAAATCCCGCAGCTGCGCAGGACTACCCCACCAAGCCGATCACGCTCGTCGTGCCGTTCCCGCCGGGCGGCGGCAACGACGCGCTGGCCCGCTCCGTCGCCGACAAGATGAGCCGGCCGCTCGGCCAGCAGGTTGTCGTCGAGAACCGCGGCGGCGCCGGTGGCACCGTCGCCACCCGCGCGGTCGCCAAGTCCGCGCCGGACGGCTACACGATCCTGCTCTCCTACACCGGCACCTTCGCGATCAATCCGAGCCTCTATCCCAATGCCGGCTACGATCCGCGCAAGGACTTCGCGCCGATCGGGCTGATTGCCTCGATGCCGAGCGTGCTGGTGGTGCATCCGTCATTGCCGGCACGCACCACGGCTGAGCTGATCGCCTACGGCAAGGCCAATCCCGGCAAGATCAACTACGCCTTCGTGCCGGGCACGGTCGGCCACATCACCACCGAATTGTTCGCCCGCACCGCCGGCATCGAGCTCACCAAAATTCCCTACAAAGGCAACGGCGATGCGCTCGCCAACCTGATCGGCGGCCATGTGTCGATGATGTTTCTGTCGATCGCGCCGATCGTCGGCAACGTGAAGGCCGGCACCCTGCATGCGCTCGCGCTCACCACGGCGGAGCGCTCGCCGCTGATGCCGGAGGTGCCGCCGATCGCGGAATCCGGCGTGCCCGGATTCTCGGCTGCGATCCGCTACGGGCTGGTTGCGCCGCCCGGGACACCCCGGCCGATCATCGACAAGCTCAACAAGGAGCTCCGCACAGCGCTTGCCGACGAGCAGCTCAAGGCCAAGCTCGCGGGCGAGGGCGCTACGCCTGCGCCGAGCACGCCCGAGGAATATGCCGCCTTCATCGACGCCGACGAGAAGGCGTGGTCGCCGATCGTCAAAAGCCTCAATCTGAAATTCGAGTAACGTCCATGCGTATGACTGCTGTGCTGCCGCTGGCAGCAACGATGCTCATTGGCGGTGTCCTCGACACCGTTGCCCAGGACTATCCCACCAAGCCGATCACCATGATCGTGCCGTTTCCGGCAGGCGGCGGCGTCGATGTGATCGGCCGAATCGTCGGCGAGAAACTTTCGGCGGCGCTCGGCCAGCCGGTGATCATCGACAACCGCGGCGGCGCCGCCGGCGTGATCGGCACGCGGGTTGCTGCGCGCGCCGCGCCCGATGGCTACACGCTGGTGATGGCCACGTCAGGCTCGATCGCGATCAACCCGAACCTCTACGTCAATCCGGGCTACCAGACGCTGAAAGACCTTGCGCCAATCGGCCTGATCTCCACCACGCCGATTGTCATGATGGCGCACCCGTCATCGCCCGAGCAGACTCTGGCTGAGGTGATCGCCACAGCGAAGCGCGACCCGAGCAAGATCAACATCGGCACGCCGCCGCCCGGCACCAGTGCCAATCTCGGCGCCGAGCTTTTCAAGTCGCTCGCCGGTATCGACTACACCATCGTCACCTATCGCGGCACCGGGCCGCTCACCACCGACCTCCTCGGTGGCCACGTCAAGCTCGGCCTCAACGTGCTGGCCCCGGCCATGAGCAATCTTCAAGGCGGCACCTTGAAGGCGGTGGCGATGCTATCGCCGAAGCGTTCCAGCCTTCTTCCAAATGTTCCGACCTCGGCCGAGGCCGGCCTGCCGGGCTTCGAGTCGGGATTGAATTACGGCCTGCTCGCGCCGGCCGGCACGCCGCGTCCGATCATTGACCGCATCAACCGCGAGCTTCGTATTCTGGTTGATCTGCCTGATGTACGGGCACGCATCTCGGCCGACGGCGGCGATCCGATGCCGTCGAGCCCGGAGGAATATGCCGCCGACATCGAGCGCGAGGACGCCAAATGGGGCGCGCTCATCCGCAAGCTCGGCCTGAAGGTGGAGTGACGATGCTCGCGCTCAGGATCGGCTTGCTGGCGCTGCTGTCGCTTGTCGCGGCGCCGTCGCGTGCGCAGGACTATCCGAGCCGCACCATCACCATGATCGTGCCGTTCCCGGCTGGTGGCGGCAACGACACCATGGCGCGCCTCGTCGCCAACAAGTTGTCGGCGGCGCTTGGGCAGACCGTGGTGGTCGACAACCGCGGCGGCGCCAACGGCGTCATCGCCATGCGAGCCGCCGTGAAGGCTCAGCCCGACGGTCATACGCTGATCTTCGCCAACTCCAGCACCACCTCGATCAATCGCGCGCTCTACGCCAACGTCGGCTACGACTCGCGCAAGGACTTTGCGCCGATCGGCATGATCGCCTCGACCAGCCTCGGCATCATCACCAAGCCGGATTTTCCGGCGAAGTCGGTGGCCGTTCTGATCGCGCGTGCCAAGGAGAAGCCCGGCGCCTTTGATATCGGCACGTCGCCGCCCGGCAGCGGCTCGCATCTCGCCGCTGAGCTGTTCAAGGCGCTTTCCGGCGCTCCCGCGACACTGGTGCCGTACAAGGGCGCTGCGGCGCTGACCAGCGATCTGCTCGGCGGGCATGTTCCGGTGGTGTTCAGCGTGCTGCCGCCCGCGCTCGGTAATATCCAAAACGGAGCGCTACGTGTCATGGCGGTGACCGGGCGCAGCCGGCTCGATCTGTTGCCTGATGTGCCGACGGTCGCGGAATCCGGCCTGCCGGATTTTGCCGCCGTGTTGAACTACGGTCTGCTCGCGCCTGCGGGCACGCCGCGCTCCATCGTCGAGCGGCTGAACAGAGAACTGCGCACGATGGTCGCGGCCAAGGAGTTCCGGGAAAGCGTGGCCCGTGAGGCCGGCGTTGCGCTGGCATCGAGCCCGGAGGAATATGCGGCGGAGATCGCCCGTGAAGACGCCTTATGGGGGCCGTTGGTGCGCGCGCTCAATATCAAGGTCGATTGAGGGCCGTTGGGCCTGACGGATCCGCAATCCTGTCGTCGAAGTAGCAAATCCCGGTTGCTGTTTGTTAGCCATAGCCGGGAAAACGGAACCTGCGTTCAGCAATTGCTAACCAGCAGCGAAAATTACGGCACGCAACTGCGAAATGGGGCGAGTAAGTCTTAGCCACTGACGTTGCATATCGGGCTGTTCAATCCGGAGGTTCGGAGCCCGATGTCGTCACCGCCGATGCCCAGCGCGCCAGAACGAGGCGCGGCATCCGGAGATATGCCTGTGCGCGTGCAGCTGCCGATGGTGATCACCGCGGTGGTCGGCCTCGTGCTGTCCGTATTCGCCAGCAGTCTGGTCTGGAACTGGGAGAAGCGCACCGCGCATCAGGAGTTCGTCGCCGCGACCCAGAGTCAGGTGATCGCGCTGCAGCGCGGCCTCGACGAATATCTCGATCAGCTGCAGGCGTTGCGCGCGCTGTTCGAGGCCTCCGACGACGTGACGCGGACGGAGTTCGAATCCTTCGCCGGCCGGCTGCTCGCCCGTCAGAAGGCGATCCAGAATCTGTCCTGGGTGCCGCGCGTCAAACGCGAGGAGCGCACCGACCACGAACTGCATGGGCTGGCGGTCGGCATTCCGAACTACCGCATCCGGGCGGTGACGCCGAACGACGGCATCGTCATCGCGCCCGAGCATGACGAGTACTTTCCGATCTTCTATTCGTCGGTGCCGATCACGTCGCGCATCTACGGCATCGATCTGCTGTCACAGGAGGCGATCGGCAAGCACCTGTTGCGGGCGCGCGACGAAGACACATTGTCGGCGGTGCCGGATTTCATCATGCACAGCCGCGACGACGACGTGCACGGCTTCCTGTTCTCGCTGCCGGTCTATCGCCGCCATATGCCTCATCGCACCGTCGAGGAGCGGCGGGCGGCGCTCGCGGGATTTGCCCATGGCGCCTTCATCACCGGCGTTGCGATGGAGCAGGTGCTGAGCCAATCGGCTGGCGCCCGTGGACTCAATCTCTATCTTTTCCTCGACGGCGCGGCCGATGACGCGCGGCCGATCCACGCGTTGGGCGCAGGCGTCACGCCGCGGCGTTTCGCCGGCATCACGTTCGGCGCGCTGCGCCCGCAATGGCATGCGACCGGCACGCTGGCGGCAGGCCCGGCACGCTGGATGTTGGTTGCGACGCCGGTCGAGAACGGGCCGCTCGCCGAGCATCACGACCGCTCCGGCCTGGTGCTGTTCGCAGGCCTCGTGATCACCGCGCTGGTGGTGCTGTTCCTGCGCTCGTCGATCCAGTATGCGCATCGTCTGCTGCGCGCCAACGAGGAGATCTCCTCGCTCGCGCACAAGGATTCGCTCACCGGCCTCGACAACCGGCGCGCCTTCAATCAGCGGCTCGCCGCGGCTTTCGCCGCGCGGCGCGGCAAAGGCAGCTCGTTTGCGCTGCTCTATTTCGATCTCGACCATTTCAAGGACGTCAACGACACGCTCGGCCATCCGATCGGCGACATGCTGCTGCAGCAGGTGGCGACGCGCGTCAGCGCTGTGCTGCGCCGCGACGACGTGGTGGCGCGGGTCGGCGGCGACGAATTCTTCGTGCTGCAGCCCCATGCCGACGAAGGCATGGCCGCGGGACTTGCCGCACGGCTCAACCGCACGCTCGCCGAAACCTTCCTGATCCAGGGCAACGAGGTCCATGTCACGGCGAGCATCGGCATCGCCCGCTGCACGTCCGAGACGCCGACCGCCGACATGCTGATCGTGCAGGCCGATCTCGCGCTCTATCGCGCCAAGGAGGACGGCCGCAATTGCTTCCGCTTCCACAGCGAGGCATTCGACCGCGAGGTCCGCGAGCGGGTCTCGATTGCCGACGATCTGCGCGGCGCGGTCGAGCGTGGCGAATTGTGTCTCTACTACCAGCCGCAGGTGGCGCTTACGACCGGCCGCATCGTCGGCGCCGAGGCGCTGCTGCGCTGGAAGCATCCGCAGCGCGGCCTGGTCAATCCGGCGAAGTTCATCCCGGTGGCCGAGCGCACCGGCGCGATCCTGGCGCTCGGCGAATTCGTGATCAGCGAGGCCTGCCGCCAGCTCAAGGAGTGGAACGATCTCGAGCTTGCGCCCGGCGTGGTCGCGATCAATTGCTCGGCGAGCCAGTTCAAGGCCGGCTCCGATCTCGTCGACTTCATCGGCGCCGCCGTCGAGCTCTCCGGCGTGCCGCCTTCGCAGCTGGAGGTCGAGCTCACCGAGTCGGTGCTGATGGAGGTGACGCAGCAGCACAGCGAGCTGATGACGCAGCTGCGTCAGCTCGGCGTGCGGATCGCGATCGACGACTTCGGCACCGGCTATTCGTCGCTCAGCTATCTGACGAGCTATCCGTTCAGCCGGCTGAAGATCGCGCAGCAGCTGGTGTTCGATGTCACGCGGGAGCGGCGCAACGCCACCGTGGTGCGTGCCGCCATTCGCCTCGCCGACGAGCTCGGCATCGAGTGCATCGCCGAAGGTATCGAGACATCCGACCAGGCCGCGTTCCTGATCGAGGCCGGCTGCCGCCAGGGGCAAGGCTATCTGTTCGCCAAGCCGGTTCCGACGAGCGAGATGACCGCACTGCTGCGCGAGCGTCGCGAGTTCCCGCCGCGCAAGCCGCAGAAGCTTTCGCTCGCGGGCTAGGACAGTCGCAACTCGCTCGTCATGCGATTTCCGCTTTTGATTTGAATCGCGCGCCGCAAGCGAGCGGTTCGTCCGGATGCAACGTCGTAAAACCGCCACGCGATGCACGTTAGGTCTACGGCGGGCGGCGCGGACATAACCATTCACAACAACGAATTTTGACACGCCGCCGTCTCGTGGACGGAGGGACGAGTCATGCCGCAGTATCCAGCGATCATCGATCTTTCGACTCTCGATGGCTCCAACGGTTTCAAGATCAGCGGCGACACGAGTCGCGGATACTCCGGCACGTCGGTCGCCTCGGCGGACGTCAATGGCGACGGCTTCGCCGACCTGATCGTCGGCGCGCCGGCTGTTTTCCTCTATTCCCGCTCCGCAGACCCGGGCTCGGCCTATGTGGTGTACGGCAAGGCCGGAGGTTTCGATGCAAACCTCCACGTTTCGACATTGGACGGCAGCAACGGTTTTAAGCTCGACGGGGCGTCAGCCCGGAGCGCGGCCGGCTTCTCGGTCGCCTCGGCCGGCGATGTCAACGGCGACGGCTTCGAGGACGTGATCGTTGGCGCCCACCATTACTACCCTGGCGGCAACAACTACGGCTACGGCGGTTACGGCGCGAGCTATGTGGTGTTCGGCAAGGCCGAAGGCTTTGACGCCAACATCGACCTGCCGGCGCTCGACGGCACCGATGGCTTCGTCATCGACAAACCGGGTGCGTACATTCAGCTCGGCGTCTCGGTCGCTTCGGCCGGTGATGTCAATGGCGACGGCTTTGACGACGTGGTCGTCGGGTCTGGCTCGAACCAGAGCTACGTGGTGTTCGGCAAAGCCGGAGGTTTCGACGCAAGCCTCGACGTCAGCACGCTGGATGGCGCCAATGGCTTCACGTTGGGCGGTGCGCCATCAGGCACTTCTGTCGCCTCGGCCGGCGACATCAACGGCGACGGCATTGACGATCTCACCATCGGAGGCAGCTCCATCGCAAGTTACGTGGTGTTCGGCCCGACCGGCGGCTTCGGCGCAAACGTCGACTTGTCGAGCCTCGACGGCAGCAACGGCTTCAAGATCACCGGCACGGGATTCACCGGAAAGGTCGCTTCGGCCGGCGACGTCAACGGCGACGGCATCGCCGACCTGATCGCCGGCCGCTATGTGGTGTTCGGCACGACCGGCGGCTTCGGCGCAAGCGTCGACGTGTCTACCCTGGACGGCAGCAACGGCTTCAAGCTGGCCGGCGAGGAGCAGAGTAGCGTCCGCGTGGTCGCTTCGGCAGGGGACGTCAACGGCGACGGTTTCGACGATCTGATCGTCGGCACTCCGGGTCTGGGCTACGCGTACGGCTCCTCGCAGGGGCCGACCTACGTGGTGTTCGGCAAGGCCTCCGGTTTCAACGCCACGATCGACCTGTCGAGCCTCGACGGCACCGACGGCTTCAAGATCGTCGGCGCACAAGAATACAGCAGGAGCGGCTGGTCGGTCGCTTCGGCCGGCGACATCAACGGCGACGGCTTTGCCGACCTGATCATCGGCGCTCCGAACACCGATACCGGTTTTGCCTATGGCAATCCCAATCTCTCCTATTCGGGTCAAAGCTACGTCGTGTTCGGCCGTGCGCCGGACACCGCGGTGAATCGCACCGGCACCGATGCGTCGCAGACGCTCGCCGGCGGCGCCTTCAATGACGTGCTGCACGGCCTGGGTGGCGACGACCAGCTTTACGGCAATGGCGGTGACGACCAACTCTTCGGCGGCGTCGGCAATGACGCTCTGCGGGGCGGCGTGGGCGCCGACTTCATGACCGGCGGTGCCGGCGACGACATCTATTGCGTCGACAGCAGTGGTGACGTCGTTCATGAGGCCCCGAACGGCGGCGCGGACGCGGTGCACACCGCCGTCTCCTACGCGCTCGCAGCCAATGTCGAAATCCTGATCTCGGATTCGGACGCCGGGCTGACCCTGCAGGGCAATATCCTCGACAACACCATCATTGGCGGTGCCGGCGATGACCGGCTGAACGGCCGGACCGGTGCCGACCACATGGACGGCGGCGCCGGCGACGACTTCTATCTGGTCGACAACATCGGCGACACCATCACCGACAGCGCAGGCAATGATCTGGTCCGCACCTCGGTCGACTACACGCTGGGTGACGGTATCGAACGTCTCCATGCCGGCTCGGACACCGGGCTCATTCTCAACGGCAATGATCTGGACAACCAGATCATCGGTGGTGGCGGCAACGACCATCTGTTGGGCGGCCTTGGCCGCGACATCCTGGCCGGCAACGACGGCGACGACACGTTTGTCTACCAGTCGACCGCCGACAGCGGCACCACGGATACGACCCGTGACACCATCAACGATTTCAACACGGGCGATGCGATCGACCTCTCGGCGATCGACGCGATCAGCGGCGGCACGCACGACGACTTCACGTTCATCGGCAACGGCGACTTCACCGCGGCCGGCCAGGTGCGTTGGGAGACGACATCCGGTGGCGACACCGTCGTGCAGGTCAACACCGGAGGCTCGTTCGGACCCGACATGTCGATCCTGTTGCGCGGCGATCACAGCCTCACGGTCGACGATTTCAAGTTGAGCTGAGGTGCCGCGAAGGGACAATGAGCGCGGCTGTGCATTAACCAGCCGCGTTCACCGCGTTCGCTAACCACACGCGCTAACCACGCGTGCAATCAAACTTCCGCCGCGAATTGGTTCGCGTGCGGGCATTCGCTACTCATTCGCTGTTGGGGCGGATGGGGACGACCAATGCTCGACAGGCGCGCCTTCCTGGCAGCCGGCACCTCGGTGCTGGCGACGCTCGGCGCGTCGCCGCTGCAGGCTCAGGGCGCCGCCGTCACGCGCCGTTCGGTGCGCGGCATGATGGCGAACGATCCGGATCTCGCCGCGATGCGCCGCGCGGTCGCCGCGATGAAGGCGCTGCCGCAATCCGATCCGCGCAACTGGATCCGCTTCGCCGACGTGCATCGCAGCTTCTGCCCGCACGGCAACTGGTATTTCCTGCCCTGGCACCGCGCCTATCTGCTGTCGTTCGAGCGCATCGTGCGCGAGCTGTCCGGCAAGGCCGACTTCGCGCTGCCCTATTGGAACTGGACGCTCGACCGCGCCTTCCCGGCTGCGTTCGCGGCGGGCGACCGCAACTCCAATCCGCTGTTCAACGCCCGCCCCGGCGTCGAGAATGGCTTGCGGCTGTCCGACGACATGGTCGGGCCGCAGGTGATCTCGCGCGTGATGATGAGCCCGGACTTCGAGGCCTTCGGCTCGGCGCGGCCGCGCGGCCAGGACAGCGCCGCGGCGCAATGGCAGCGGACGCTCGGCGCCAAGACCGAGCTCGAGTTCAATCCGCATGACGGCGTGCATCAGAGCGTCGGCGGCAATTTCGCCGTGGTCGATCTTTCGGCGCGCGATCCGATCTTCTTCCTGCACCACGCCAATGTCGACCGGCTGTGGTCGACCTGGAATGCGCGCGGCAACGCCAACAGCCCGGAGCCGATGTGGCGCAACTTCGCCTTCAACGGCAACTTCCCGGGGCTGGCGAATGTCCGCGTCGGCGATCTCATCTCGACGCCCGCGCTCGGCTACCGCTATGACGACGACGACAGCCCGTTCGCGGCCGACGTGCCGCTGCCGTCCGGCGATCCGCTGACCGAGAAGCTTCGCGCCTATCGCCAGTTCGAAGCACGCGGGCTTTCGCGCGCCAACACGAGCCGATACCGCCACACGCTCGCGACCGGCGACACCATCGAGGTCGCGGCAGCCGAGAACGACCGCGTTGCCTCACGCGAACGCCCGCTCGCCGTCAAGGTGCCGCTCGGCCGGCGGCTCGGCGACATCCTGGGGCCGGGTGCGCTGGTGCAGTCCGGTGAGCTCGGCGACCGGCGCTACCGCCGCTATGTCTGGGCGATGATCCGCGACATCGAGCCGCCGCTCGACGCGAGCACGCGCGTGCGCGTGTTCGCCAACTGCACCGATCTTTCGCCGCGCACGCCGGTCAGCGATCCGACTTACGCGACCAGCATGGCGTTCTTCGGCAGCGAGCACGCGCGGCATGGCGCGGGCGGTGCATCAAACGGCACGTCGGCAAACGGCACATCGGTGTGTATCGATCTGACGCCGTCGCTCGCGCGCATGCCGTCGCTTCATTTGGACTATCTCACCGTGCAGCTTCTGCCGCACTGTGCGAACGCCGAAACCAATGTCAGCAACATCCGGCCGCGCCGCATGGAGATCGTGATCCTATGACGTCCGCATCGAACCCGGCGATCCCGGCATGTAGCGTCATCGTCAAGCGGCCGTTCTCCATCGGCCGCGTCGCGATGTGCCTGCTGCCGCTGCTCGTGCTGCTGCTCTGGATCGTCGCGCTCTCGACGCTCGCGAGCGCGGGCGACACCGCGACGGCGTCATCGCCGGCGCGCATCGCGCTCGCCGTTCCGGCCCAGGCGAAGAGCGCCAGGGTCGTGATGCTGGAATTGAGCGTCAGGGTGGTGGAGCGGCCTGCGGCCGGCCATCTCGGCGCCGTGGTGCGCTTCCGCGCCGACGGCGCCGCCGTGGAGGTCGGCCGCGTCTCGATCGCCGACCACGAGCAGACCTATCAGTTCAATGTCTCGCGGGCGCTGGCGCACGCATCCGCCGGCTCCGCCGAGGTGGAGGTCGCGCTGATCGATCGCGGCGGCGGCGAGCCGCCGGCCGATGCAGCGCTGAGCGTCGGCCGCGCCGAGATCGTGGCGCGCTGACCGCTGGTCAGCTCTTCTTCACCTCGCCCGCGGCGCGGGCCAGGATCTCCACCACCTTGGCTTCGGCATCGGGATCGCCCTTCAGCCGCTCCTCGGTGACGTCGCGCAGGTTCTCCAGGGCCGAGCGCACCAGGCGCGGCATCTTCGGCTTGTCGTCGTCCCGGCTGCGATACTCGCGGGCCTGCTCGCCGACCGCTTGGAGCCGCTCCAGCAGCGCATCGACGAAGTCGCGGTTCTCTTCGAGATAGGCGCGGCCCTCGGCCGTGATGGTGTAGAGCCGCTTCGCGCCGTCCGCCTGTACGGTGACGTAGCCGGCCTCTTCGAGATAGGTCAGTGTCGGATAGACCACGCCCGGGCTCGGCGCGTACCAGCCGCCGGTCTTGTCCTCCAGCACCTTGATGATCTCGTAGCCGTGGCGCGGCTGCTCGGCGATCAGCGCGAGCGCCAGCAGGCGAAGGTCGCCCTGCGCCAGCATCCGCCCGGCGCGCATCATGTCGCCCGAGCCCATGTCGCCGCGGCCGCCGTGACGGCCATGGCCGTGCCGGTGCCTGCCGTAATGGCCGTGCCGGCCCGCGCCGTAGTGGTCTTCGTAGTGTCCGCCGCAGCGGGATTCGGAATGTCTCATTCCTCGCATCTCAAATGACTCCTTTTGGTTCTGAGATATATCGCTAGATAGATCGATATATGATATAACGCAAGATATATCTTTAGATATCTTTTGTTTCGAAATATCGCTGTCAGATCAATGATCTGACGTCCCGAGCGGTCGAAATCGTCCCAAGGGACCGCCGTTGCTGAAGACTTAGGCAGAATATTGCTCGCCAGTGGCGGATCTGAAAGTCGTGCAAGAGAAATAGGCAAATTGCTCAAAGCTTATACCGCACTGCAAAAGAGCAAGCGGCCGCCATCCAAAATTCGCGAGCAATTTCAAGGCCCGGGACGTCGTCCGGGCTGGCATACCAATTGCAATCTCTCTAACCGGTCAATGACGACTGCCGGCCCGTCGGCATGCTGAAGCCAAAGCTGGCTGAGGCGCAGGAACAGCTTAAAGCGTCCCAGAGACGCTTTGCGCGGTCGTCGTGACGCCTCTCAACATGGCTTTGCGAACTCCTGCTTCCGATCGGGCGCGGTTGGAACATGGGGTGAAGCATGAGCCAGCAATCGGAACGGCGACGGCGCAAGCTTGTCGTGCTCGGCAACGGCATGGCGGCGGGCCGCACGCTCGAGGAGCTCTTCGCGCGGGCGCCGGACCGCTACGACATCACGATCTTCGGCGCCGAGCCGCGCGTCAATTACGACCGCATCATGCTGTCGCCGGTGCTGGCCGGCGACAAGGCGTTCGACGACATCCTCATCCATAACGATGCCTGGTACGCCGAGCACAACATCGACCTGCGCCGGGGCGAGACCGTCGTCGGCATCGACCGCGCCACGAGGACGATCCGCACCCATTCCGGCACGGTGGAGTCCTACGACGATCTGGTGATCGCCACCGGCTCGCGGCCGATCCTCATTCCGGTGCCGGGCGCGGAGCTGCCCGGCGTCGTCACGTTCCGCGATCTCGACGACGTCAACGCGATGCTCGCCGCAGCCGGGAAGGGCGGCAACGCCGTCGTCATCGGCGGCGGGTTGCTCGGCCTCGAAGCCGCGGCGGGCCTCGCCATCAACGGCATGAAGACCACGGTCGTGCATCTGATGCCGACCCTGATGGAGCGCCAGCTCGATCCCAACGCCGCGTATCTGCTGCAGAAGGCGATCGAGAAGCGCGGCATCACGGTGCTGACCAGCGCCAACACCAACGCCATTCTCGGTGACAGCCACGTCACCGCCGTCCGCCTCGAGGACGGCCGCACGCTGCCCGCCGATCTCGTCGTGATGGCGGTCGGCATCCGGCCGAACTTCGCGCTCGCCAAGGAGGCCGGCCTTGAGGTCAAGCGCGGCATCGTGGTCGACGATCATCTGCGCACCAGCGACGCCAACATCTACGCGATCGGCGAATGCGCCGAGCATCGCGGCCTGTGCTACGGGCTGGTTGCGCCGCTCTACGAGATGGCGAAGACGCTCGGCGCCACGCTCGCGGGCGAGATCGTCATGGGCTACACCGGCTCGGTCACCTCGACCAAGCTGAAGGTCACCGGCGTCGACCTGTTCTCGGCCGGCGATTTCGCCGAAGGCAACGAGAACGACGAGATCGTGCTCCGCGATCCTTCGCGCGGCGTCTACAAGCGCGTCGTGCTGCGCGACAACAAGATCGTCGGCGCGGTGCTCTATGGCGATACCGGCGACGGCTCCTGGTACTTCGACCTTCTGAAGAAGAGCACCGACGTCACGTCGATGCGCGACATGCTCATTTTTGGTCAGGCCTATCAGGGCGGCGGCGCGCCGCTGGATCCGGCCGCAGCCGTCGCTGCGCTGTCGGACGACGCCGAGATCTGCGGCTGCAACGGCGTCTGCAAGGGCGCGATCACCAAGGCGATCACCGCCAAGGGCCTCACCACGATCGACGACGTCCGCGCCCAGACCAAGGCGTCGTCGTCCTGCGGCCAGTGCACCTCCAAGGTCGAGAGCCTGCTCCAGGTCACGCTCGGGGACGCTTATTCTGCTGCGGGCCGCAAACCGATGTGCAAGTGCGTCGACCTCACCCATGAGGAGGTTCGCGGCTTCATCATCTCAAAGGAGCTGAAGTCGGCTCCCGCCGTCTGGCAGGAGCTCGGCTGGAAGACCTCGTGCGGCTGCCCGACCTGCCGGCCGGCGCTGAACTACTATCTGCTCTGTGCGTGGCCCGGCGAATACCGCGACGACGCGCAGTCGCGTTTCGTCAACGAGCGCGTCCACGCCAACATCCAGAAGGACGGCACCTTCTCGATCGTCCCGCGCATGTGGGGCGGCGTGACCACGCCCGATGAGCTGCGCGCCATCGCCGACGTGGCCGAGCGCTTCAACATCAAGACCGTGAAGGTCACCGGCGGCCAGCGCATCGACCTGCTCGGCTTCAAGAAGGCCGATCTTCCCGCCGCGTGGGCGCAGCTCAACGCCGCGGGCCTCGTCTCCGGTCAGGCCTATGCTAAGGGGCTTCGCACCGTGAAGACCTGCGTCGGCACCGACTGGTGCCGGTTCGGCACCCAGGACTCGACCGGCCTCGGCATCAAGCTCGAGCGCTTCCTGTGCGGCTCGTGGACCCCCGCCAAGGTCAAGCTCGCGGTCTCGGGCTGCCCGCGCAACTGCGCCGAGGCGACCGTGAAGGACATCGGCATCATCTGCGTCGAGTCGGGCTATGACATCCACATCGCCGGTGCCGCGGGGCTCCACGTGCGCGGCACCGATCTCCTCGGCCATGTCGACACCGAGGACAAGGCGATCGAATACTGTGCCGCTTTCATGCAGCTCTATCGCGAGCAGGCCGCCTACCTCGAACGCGTCTGGAAGTGGGTCGAGAAATACGGCCTCGACAAGGTCCGCGCCGCGATCATGGACGACCACGAGGGCCGCAAGGCGCTGCTCGAACGCTTCAAGAAATCGCAGCTCGCGGTGCGCCGCGATCCCTGGGCCGAGCGCGCCGCCGGCCGCGAGCTTCACGAGTTCATGCCGCTCGCCGTGCTCGCGCCGGTTCCGGCGATCGCTGCCGAATGAGGAATGCCAGAGGAACAAACATGAAAGAACAGCAGGAGTTCTGGTTCGACGTCGGTCCGGTGAATGCGATCCCGCCGCGGGGTGCGCGCACCGTGAAGACGCCGCGCCGCGAGATCGCGGTGTTCCGCACCGCGAGCGACGAGGTCTTCGCGCTGGAGAACCGCTGCCCGCACAAGGGCGGTCCTTTGGCCGACGGCATCGTGCACGGCCGCAAGGTCGCGTGCCCGCTGCACAACTGGATCATCAATCTCGAGGACGGCGAGGCGACCGGCGCCGACAAGGGCTGCGCCCGGAGCTTCCCGGTCAAGATCGAGAACGGCCGCATCTATCTCGACATGGGCGTGGCCGCCGCACCGTAAGAAACTGCACCGAACCTTCCAGAAACTCCCGGAGAAAAGGAACCGAAATGGCTTATCTCGCACCTGCCGAATTCGTCACCAAGATGGTGGATGCCGGCGAATCCAAGATCTTCATGTCGACGCGCGACACCGTGATCCGCGCCTATATGGCCGGCGCGATGCTGACCTTGGCGGCCTGGTTCGCCGTGACGATGAGCGTCAACACCGGGGTGCCGATCATCGGGGCGCTGCTGTTCCCGGTCGGCTTCTGCATGCTCTACCTGTTCGGCTTCGACCTGCTCACCGGCGTGTTCGTGCTGTGCCCGCTCGCCCTGATCGACAAGCGCCCCGGCGTGACGATCGGCGGCGTTCTGCGCAACTGGGGCCTCGTGTTCATCGGCAATTTCGGCGGCGCCTTCACGGTCGCCGTGATGGCTGCGATCGTCTGCACCTTCGGTTTCTCGACGCCGCCCGACAAGGTCGGCGTGGCGCTGGGCCACATCGGCGAAAGCCGCACCGTGGGTTATGCGGCGCACGGCGCGGCCGGCATGCTGACGCTGTTCGTCCGCGGCATGCTCTGCAACTGGATGGTGTCGGCCGGCGTGGTCGGCGCGATGATCTCCACCACGGTCCCCGGCAAGGTGATCGCCATGTGGATGCCGATCATGCTGTTCTTCGCGATGACCTTCGAGCACTCGATCGTGAACATGTTCCTGTTCCCGTCGGGCCTGCTGCTGGGCGGTCACTTCACCGTGGTCGACTACCTGTTCTGGAACGAGATCCCGACCGTGGTCGGCAATCTGGTCGGCGGCCTCGCCTTCACCGGGCTCACCCTCTACGCCACCCACGTCAAGACCGCGCCGAAGCGCGACCAGGACCGTTCCTCGGAGCGTCACCTCGACCGTTCCTTGGGCCGCGCCGCCTGAGCCGCATAAAATAGGTGGTGCCGCTTTAACCCTCCCCCCTGTGGGGAGGGTCGCGAGCGAAGCGAGCGGGGTGGGGGTTCTTTGCAATAACACCCCACCCCCGTCCCCTCCCCACAAGGGGGAGGGGAGCGCACCGCCGATGCGGCACCACGGGCGGCATTGTTGGGGCGCTGAGAACCTGATGTCGGGTGAGCTGAAAATATCCGTCGGACAACACTCCGACAAAGGCCGCAAGCCTTCCAATCAGGACTTCCACGGGGTGCTGTTCCCGAAGGAGCCGCTGCTCAGCCTGAAGGGCGTGGCGGCGGTGCTCTGCGACGGCATCAGCTCGAGCAGCGTCAGCCGCGTCGCGAGCGAATCCACGGTCAAGAGCTTTCTCACCGATTACTACTGCACGTCCGAATCCTGGTCGGTGAAGACCTCGGCGCACCGCGTCATCGCCGCCACCAACTCCTGGCTCTATTCGGAGACCCGCCGCAGCCAGCACAGCTACGACGCCGACAAGGGCTATGTCTGCACGCTCAGCGCGCTGGTCGTCAAAGCCTCGGTCGCGCATCTGTTTCACGTCGGCGACTCGCGCATCTACCGCGTCAACGGCAAGGGACTGGAGCAGCTCACCGAGGATCATCGGATCGTGCTGTCGTCGGAGCAGAGCTATCTCGGCCGCGCGCTCGGCGTGAATCCGCAGATCGAGATCGACTACCGCACGCTCAAGGTCGAGCGCGGCGACGTGTTCCTGCTCGCGACCGACGGCGTCTACGAGCACGTCGGCGCCAAGTTCGTCAGCCGCACCATTGCCGAGCAGGCCGCCGATCTCGATCAGGCGGCGCGGGCGATCGTCGAGGAGGCCTATCGCAACAACAGCCCGGACAATCTGACCGTGCAGATCGTGCGGATCGACGACGTGCCGCACGGTGAGGCGAGCGAACTCTACGGCCAGGCGCAGGAATTGCCGGCGCCGCCGCTGCTCGAGCCGCGCATGCAGTTCGACGGTTATACGATCGTCCGCGAGCTGCACAGCAGCAGCCGGAGCCACATCTATCTCGCGACGGACAGTGCCGACGAGGCGCTGGTCGCGCTGAAAATCCCCTCGATCGACCTGCGCGACGACGCGGCCTACCTCAAGCGCTTCATGCTGGAGGAATGGGTGGCGCGCCGCCTCAACAGCGCCCATGTGCTGAAGCCGCGGCCGCAGTCGAGGAAGCCGAACTATCTCTACGTCGCGATGGAGTTCATCGAGGGCCAGACGCTCGCGCAATGGATGATCGACAATCCGAAGCCCGATCTCGCCACCGTGCGCGGCATCGTCGAGCAGATCGCGCGGGGCCTGCAGGCTTTCCACCGCCGGGAGATGCTGCACCAGGACATCCGGCCGGCCAACATCATGATCGACAAGACCGGCACGGTGAAGATCATCGATTTCGGCTCGACGCGGATCAAAGGCGTGGTCGAGGCCTCGCCCTCGATCAGCAGCGACATTCTCGGCACCGTGCAGTACACCGCGCCGGAGTATTTCGTCGGCGAGAGCGGCACGCCGGGCTCCGACATCTTCTCGCTCGGCGTCATCGCCTATCAGATGCTGACCGGCCGGCTGCCCTACGGCGCCGAGGTTGCGAAAATCCGGACCCGGTCGCAGCAGCGCAAGCTGAAATATGTTTCGGCGCTCGACGACTTGAGCGAAATCCCAGCCTGGATCGACGAGGTGCTGAAGAAGGCCGTGCATCCCGACCCGTTCAAGCGTTACACCGAGCCATCCGAGTTCGTCCACGAGCTTCGCAATCCGAACAAGGCGTATCTCAATCCGTCGGTGCCGCTGATCGAGCGCAATCCGCTGCTGTTCTGGAAGTGCCTGTCGGTCGTGCTGTTCGGCATTATCTTGTTGCTGCTTTACAGCCGATACGGTTGAGCCGGCTGATGCCGTCCCGTAGTCCGTAGGATGGTTGAGCGGAGCGAAACCCACCACAACTGCAGCAACGATGGATTTCTGGGCCAATGCTATGATCAGACATGCGTTTGCGGTCGCGCTATTGTGCCTTTCCATGCCGTCACCCGGTGAAACAGCCGACAAGATTCGGATCGCCTACAACAGCATCCTGCCTCCGTTCGCGGAGGCGAAGGACGGCAAGGCCGTCGGATTTGTGATCGATATCGTCCGTGCCGCGGCCGAGCGCGCCGGCTATGACGTCGAGTTCTTGCCGGTGTCGCTCGAGCAGATGGAGCCTGCGCTGCGGGACGGGCGTGCGCTGGCTGTGATCCCGACGGCCGCGTCGCCCGAACGCCGCGAGAGAATGGATTTCAGCGAAACGCTGCTGATGACCGGCGGCGCGCTCTATGTCCGCGCGCCCGGGCCGACACCGAGCCTGCAGGCTTTGGCGGGCAAGACCGTGGTGACGCCGCGCACCGGCCCGCTCGCCGCGTTCATCCAGAAGAACGCGCCGGAGGTGAAGCTTGTCGTCACCGAGGATTACGAAACCAGCCTGGCTCGCGTGGTCGGCGGCGAGGCTGACGCCGCAGCGTTGAACTATCAGGCCGGGGCTTCATTGGCGGCGAGGCTTTATCCGGGCAAGCTGACCGTTCCTCGCTCGATGTTCCTGGAGCTGCCGTTCGGCGCCGCGGTGTCTAAGGGCCGGAATGCAGAATTTCTCACGCGGTTGAACGCGGGGCTCAACGCCATTCGAGCGGACGGCACGTTCGAGCGCATCAACAAAAGCTGGATGGGGCAATAGCCGGCGTAGCGCTTGTTGCGCCCGCCGCGTTCTCTCTGGCTCCGCCTCGTCGTGAGAAGCATCGCCATAGCAGGCGCAGCCTGCGTACACTTGGCTGCGACGCGATGCGTCTCGAAGGGCGGGGCGGCCCCATGGTTCGAGACGCTTGCCTTCGCTTCGCTTCAGCAAGCTCCTCACCATGAGGCCGGGAGGGAGTGCGTCGGGCTCGGGATCGATGCAGCCGCAACAATGTTGATAGAGCTTGCGTTTGCAAAATTAATATTCCGCGCCTCCACATCCCGTTCTACCACCGCCATGCCTTGCTCAACTGAGGGCGCTCTCATGAGGCGTCATGTTGGCGGAGCAGGGTGTGGCGCCCGGGTTCTGTGTTTACGCAAGTCAGAACCAGGGTCGTCTCGGACCACCGCCCGCGCCGTCGCAAGACGGGGCTGCCCTTTAAGGGCTGGACGTGGACGGGCTGAAGGGCGGCGCCAATGCTGCCCGGATAGGGGCGAGGTTATGCTCGTCCGCCCGCGCCCGGAAGAGCGGTCCCGAGACGAGAGACGCCACTGTGGAGCGCCGGGAGGCGCGCGTGCCGGTCACACGGCACGCGGCACCTTCCAAGGTGCCAACGTTACGTAGCGCCGAACGGCGCTCCGCTCCCTCTCCTATGGGAGAGGAGAGGAAACAGGGAGACGGGCGCAGCCGGGCGTCCGAAAAATAAAGTCCCGGCACAGCGGAGCGTTGGCTGAAGAGGAGTTCGATTCCAGATGCTGTTGAGTTGGACTGCTGTCAGCCAAACAACCGGTGTCATGCGCGGGCTTGACCCGCGCATCCATCAGGTGGCGCTGCAACCGCAGACCTTACGTACGACTTCCGCTGTTGAACCAGGGTCATGGATTGCCGGGTCACGGCGCTTTCGCGCCGGCCCGGCAATGACAGCGGAGAGAGCGGAGGCGTTGGTGAGACAATGACTCGCTCCCGCTCAATCCGGCCGGATCGCTTTCCTCGCGCGTTCGACGATCGCCGGCGGTGCCGCATAGAGCTTCGCCACCACGTCCTGCACCTTCGCGCCCGAAAGCGGATCGATGTCGATGCTGACCTTCTCGGCGTCGGCCAGGAAGGCCTTGTCGGCCATGGTGTCGTCGAACGCCTTGCGCAGCACCGCGAGCTGCTCCGGCGGCGTTTCGGGCGGCGCGATGTAGGAGCGGTGGAACACGGTCTGGCTCACCACCAGCTCGACCACCTTGCGGCTCTCTGCATCCTTGATGAAGTCGAACGCGGTCGGCACGCCCATCTTGGCCAGCACTGGATGCGGCTCGAGGCTCGCCTGCAGCAGGATGTTTGCCTTGCCGTCGCGCAGCCAGTCCGGCTTCTGCGACTTGAAGCTCGACCAGTCCCAGCCGCAGACGCCGTCGATCTCGCCGCGCTCCATCGCGAGTCCCATCTCGGCGGTGCCGCGATAGCCGGCGACCACGTCCCACAACGCGCCGCCGGTGTGCTTGTGCAGGAGCCCGTATTCGAAGGTCGAGTCGTTCGGGCCGCTGCCGCCGAGCTTGGCCTTCACCTTCTGCGCGTCGGCGAAGTTGCCGATCTTGTTGCCCTTCAGCGTGACGCAGACCCGGACGCCGCTGTTGGCGGTGCCGACATAACGCACCTTGGTCGGATCGAACAGCGGCGCGGTGCGGTCGTCGAGCAGCGGGCCCATGATGGCGCCCGGCATGATGCCGGCGATCGAGGTGCCGTCCTTCGGCGCGATGCCGGTGATGTATTGCGCGGCCTTGGCGCTGCCCGCGCCCGGCATGTTCTTGACCACGATGGTCGGCTCGCCGGGGACGTGGCGGCCGAGATGGCGCGACACCGCGCGGGCATAGATGTCGTAACCCCCGCCGGGCGCGGCGCCGACCAGCAACTCGATGGTCTTGCCGGCATAATAATCCGCCGCGGCGGCCGAGATGGGGGCGAGTGGCGCAAAAAGCGCCAATGGGAACAGGCAGATACGGGTCGGCACGCGGGCCATCGGCATCCTCCCAAACTGGTATTGTTATTTTGCAACAAGGCTAGGAGATCGGTGGATTGGGGACAATGTGGCGGGCCGCCGCCATGCTGCGGCCTTGAAGCCCCGGAACCTTGCCTTAAACTTGCGGGCGGCTGCGCCGGGGCGTACCAAACGACGCGTCGGGATTCGTTCGCGGGGCCAAAAGCTCACGGGCTGAGGGTCGAGAGGGGTGGACATGAGCTCTCTTCTGAAGGGTCTTTGCCTTGGCGCCGCCGCGGCTTGGCTGCTCGCTGCGCCGGCCGCACACGCCTTCACGGTCGAGAACAAGGACGCCGGCGGTGGCACTGCCAGCGGCTTCACCGGCAGCAGCCCTTATGCGGCGCCGAAGTTCGACATCGAGGAGCAGGCGAAGAATTTCCGGAACCCCGGCAGCAGCATCACGAATCCGGGCGCCAAGACCGACTTCAGCACGCCGTATGGCAACGGTTCCATGCAGTTCGGCGTTCAGCAGGGCCCGGCCTTCGGCTTCGGCCAGAGCGGCATGAGCCCGGCCATCGGCTCGCGCGCCAATCGCGCGGACTTCGAGCGCATGGTGACGCCGGAAGGCATGCGCTAGCGCGCTTTCGGCAGCTCGCACCGCTCTATCAGTTGTCATGGCCGGGCTTGTCCCGGCCATCCACGTCTTGGAGACAAAGCAAGGCGTGGATGCCCGGGATGACGGAGCGAGAGCCGTCAAACCGCCTTCGCCATCTCGCGCAGCTTGAACTTCTGGATCTTCCCGGTGCTGGTCTTCGGCAACTCCGCGAAGACCACATGGCGCGGCACCTTGTAGCCGGCGAGATTCTGCTTGCACCACTGCACGAGCTCGTCGGTCGTGGCCTGTTGTCCGGGCTTCAGCTCGACGAACGCGCACGGCGTCTCGCCCCATTTCTCGTCGGGCTTGGCGACCACGGCCGCCGCCTGCACGGCCGGATGCTTGTACAGCGCGTCCTCCACCTCGATCGACGAAATGTTCTCGCCGCCCGAGATGATGATGTCCTTGGAGCGGTCCTTGAGCTGGATGTAGCCGTCGGGATGCATCACGCCGAGATCGCCGGAGTGGAACCAGCCGCCGGCGAAGGCCGCGTCGGTGGACTTCGGGTTCTTCAGATAACCCTTCATCACCACATTGCCGCGGAACATCACCTCGCCGAGCGTCTCGCCGTCGCGCGGCACGGGCTCCATCGTCTCGGGATCGAGCACATCGAGCGCTTCGAGCATGTGATAGCGCACGCCCTGCCGCGCCTTCTTCGCCGCCTGCTCGGCGGCGGGCAGCGCGTTCCATTCGCCGTGCCAGTCGTTGACCACGGCGGGGCCGTAGACCTCGGTCAGCCCGTAGACATGCGTGACGTTGAAGCCCGCGGCTTTCATCGCGGCGAGGACCGCTTCGGGCGGCGGCGCAGCCGCCGTCGCAAACTGCACCACATGCGGCAGCGGCTTCTTTTCGTCCGCGGGGGCATTCACGAGCATCGACATCACGATCGGCGCGCCGCAGAGATGCGTCACCTTGTGCGTGGCGATCAGCTCGTACATCGTTTTCGCACGCACCGCGCGCAGGCAGACATGCGTGCCGGCGACGGCCGACAGCGTCCACGGGAAGCACCAGCCGTTGCAGTGGAACATCGGCAAAGTCCAGAGATAGACCGGGCGCTGGCCCGACGCCTGGATCGACATGCCGCAGGTGATCACGTTGTTCACTGCAAGCAGATGCGCGCCGCGGTGGTGGTAGACCACGCCTTTCGGATCGCCGGTCGTGCCCGAGGTGTAGTTCAGCGTGATCGCATCCCATTCGTCGCCGGGCATCAGCCAGGCAAAGTTGGGATCGCCCGAGGCGAGAAACTCTTCGTATTCGATGCTGCCGAGCCGCTCGCCCGCGCCGGTGAATTCCGGATCGTCGTAGTCGATCACCAAGGGCTTCACCTTGGCGAGTGCAAGCGCCTCCTTCACCACCTTGGAGAACTCGCGGTCGGTGATGACGGCCCTGGCTTCGCCGTGGTCGAACTGGAACGCGATGACCGCGGCGTCGAGCCGCGTGTTGATGGTGTTGAGAACCGCGCCGGCCATCGGCACGCCGTAGTGGCATTCGAGCATCGCCGGCGTGTTGGCGAGCACCGCCGCGACGGTGTCGTTCTTGCCGATGCCGCGTTTGGTCAGCGCCGATCCGAGCCGCCGGCAGCGGGCATAGAGTTCGCGATAGTCCCGCCGCAGCGCGCCGTGCACGACCGCGAGCTGGTCGGGATAGACCGAAGCGGCGCGTTCCAGGAGAGTCAGCGGCGTGAGCGGCTGGAAGTTCGCCGCGTTGCGGTCGAGACCGGTCAGATACGGCGACTGGTGTGGTGTGCTGGACATCGCGTTCCCCCTCGCGAGGTTAGCGAACAGCCACGGCTGAGATCAATCGCGGCGCGCGAGCGCACGCGGCTATTTCAAAAGGCCGGTAATCCCCTGCCGCGTCAGCTCGACGCCGATCAGCAGCACCAGCACGTTGGTGATCTTGTAGAAAATGTCCTCCGGCGTGACGCGCACCAGCCAGATGCCGAGATAGTTGGTGGCGATCGCCAGCGGAAACAGCACCAGCGAGGTGGCAAGGCCCGCGCTCGAGAACTGTCCCAGCGCGAAATAAGGCACGACCTTCATGGCATTGGCGGCGGCAAAGAACATCACCGTGGTGCCGACATAGACCATCTTTTCGAGCCGCTGCGGCAGCACGAACGCGTAGTAGGGCGGAGCGCCGATCTGGATCAGCGTCGTGGTGAAGCCCGACAGCGCGCCCCAGATCACGCCGTGCGAGGCGCGTGGCTTCGGCGACTCGCCGGGAAGGAGATGGCGGATCAGCGCATAGATGATGAAGCCGATGGCGATCAGCCCGACCATGAGGCGCACGGCGGCGTCGGACACCCAGGCGGCGAACAGCCAGGCCACGCCGATGCCGATCACGCAACCCGGCAGCATCACCTTCAGGTTCCAGGGGTCCCAGACGCGGCGATAGACGAACACCGAGAAGGCGTCCTGGACCAGGAGAATGGGCAGCAGGATCGCGGCGGCCTCGAGCGGCGGCATGACCAGCGCCACGATCGGCGTCGACACCATGCCGATGCCCGAGAAGCCGCCCTTGGACAGGCCGAGAAAGATCACCGCCGGAATGGCGACGGCGTAGAACAGCGGATCGGTGATGATGGTCATGGGATTGTGGCGTGTGCCGGCGCGCGACTTAAAGCGGAGCCGGGGCACAAAAGCCACCCGTTTTCCGGCATGGCGCTATGCGGGGTGTCTTTCTCCGGCGTCATTCCGGGGCGCCGCCACAAGCGCGTTTCCGCGCGTTTTCGACGCGCTATGGCGGCGAACCCGGAATCCAGACGCAGGAGTGGAGTGTGTATTTGGATTCCGGATCGCTGCTGCGCAGCGTCCGGAATGACGGCGGTGAATTCAGCGCCACCACAGATCGAGGATCGCGCTCCGCATCAGCTCCACGGCGATCACGAACATCAGCACATAGGCGATGCGGAAGAACATCTCGGTCGACACCCGTCGCACCAGCCAGATGCCGGCGTAGTTCGACGCCACCGCGATCGGCACCAGCGCGAGGCCCACCAGCAGGTTGTCGCGGGTGAGATAGCCGAGCGTCGCGAAGCCCGGGATCTTCACGATGTTGCTGGCCGCGAACAGGATGCTCACCGTGCCGATATAGGGCAGCTTCTCCAATCGCTGCGGGAGGAGATGAATTTGCCAGGCCGGGCCGCCCGCATTGGCCAGCATCGTGGTCACGCCGCCGATCGCGCCGAAGATGACGCCGGTCGCGACGCTCGGTTTCGGCATCCAGCGCTCGAAGCGCTTCGCGGTCCAGTGCCGCAGCACGAACAGCGTGGCGATCAGTCCGATGGCGAGCCGGATATGCGCGGCCGTGAGCGACGCGGCCAGCAGCCAGGCCACGAACATGCCGACCATCATGCTCGGCAGCATGATCTTGATGTTCCAGGCGCTCCATTCGCGGCGGTAGATCCAGAGCGTCAGGAAATCCTGCGCCACCGCGGTCGGCAGGATGATGGCCGCGGCCTGCAACGGCGGCACGAACAGCGACATCAGGGGCAGCGCCATCACGCCAAGCCCGAGGAAGCCGCCCTTGGAAATGCCGAGCAGGCACACGCCGAGAATGGCGACCGCCACGAAGGCGGGATTTGTCAGAAGGTCCAAGGGCACCTGGCGCGCAGGAGGAATCGAAAGGCGCCGCATCCAAGCCCAGCGCGCCGCCTTGCGCCAGATCAAATTCCGCCCGGCTGCTCATGCGTCGTTGGTGGTGCTTGCAAAACACACGGGCCGGATGAGAATCCCGGCGGGAGAGACACCATGGACGCCAAAACCAGCCGCTATCACGAGGTCTACGCGTCTTGGCAGCGCGATCCGGAAGCCTTCTGGGGCGAGGCCGCAAACGCGATCGACTGGATTGAGAAGCCCAAGATCGTGTTCGATCCGAAGGCCGGCGTTTACGGCCGCTGGTTCCCCGACGGCGTCTGCAACACCTGCTACAACGCGGTCGATCGCCATGTCGAAGCCGGCCGCGGCGAGCAGACGGCGATCATCTACGACTCGCCGGTCACCGGCACCAAAGCGACCATCACTTACGCGGCGCTGCAGACCAAGACCGAGATCCTCGCCGGCATCCTCGAAAAGGACTTCGGCGTCACCAAAGGCGATCGCGTCATCATCTACATGCCGATGGTGCCGGAAGCCGTATTCGCGATGCTCGCCTGCGCGCGCATCGGCGCCGTGCACTCGGTGGTGTTCGGTGGTTTCGCACCGAAGGAGCTTGCGACCCGCATCGACGACTGCACGCCCAAGGTCGTGCTGTCGGCGAGCTGCGGCCTGGAAGGCGCGCGGGTCGTGCCCTACAAGCCGCTGCTCGACGAAGCGATCAGGCTCGCGAAGCACAAGCCCGCGCACTGTCTGATCCTGCAACGGCCGCAGGCCAAGGCCGAGCTCGTCGCCGGCCGCGATCACGACTGGCACGCAACGTGGGACGACGCGCTGGTCTGGGCCAAGAACGTGCTGACGCCGGTGCCGGTGAAGGCGACCGATCCGCTCTATGTGCTCTACACCTCGGGCACGACCGGCATTCCGAAAGGCGTGGTGCGCGACAACGGCGGCCACATGGTCGCGCTGAAGTGGTCGATGAAGAATCTCTACGGCATCGAGCCGGGCGAGGTGTGGTGGTCGGCCTCGGACATCGGCTGGGTGGTCGGCCATAGCTACATCGTCTATGCGCCGCTGCTGCACGGCGCCACCACCATTCTCTATGAGGGCAAGCCGGTCGGCACGCCGGACGCCGGCGCGTTCTGGCGGGTGATCGCCGAGCACGGCGCGGTCGCGATGTTCACGGCGCCGACCGCGTTCCGCGCCATCAAGAAGGAAGATCCGCAGGGCAAGCTCTTCTCACAATATGATTTCTCGAAATTCCGCGCGCTGTTCCTCGCCGGCGAGCGCGCCGATCCCGACACGCTGATCTGGGCCGAGAATCTTTTGCATCGGCCTGTCATCGACCACTGGTGGCAGACCGAGACCGGCTGGTGCATCGCCGGCAATCCGGTCGGCCTGGGCCAGCTTCCGGTGAAGCACGGCTCGCCGACCGTGGCGATGCCGGGCTACGACATCCGCGTGGTCGACGAGAGCTGCAAGGAGGTGCCGCGCGGCGCCATGGGCTCGATCGTGGTCAAGCTGCCGCTGCCGCCGGCTGCGCTGCCGACGCTGTGGCAGCAGGACACGCGCATGACAGAGAGCTATCTCGCGGAGTTTCCCGGCTACTACAAGACCGCGGATGCGGGCTACATCGACGACGACGGCTACGTCTATGTGATGGGCCGCACCGACGACATCATCAACGTTGCGGGCCACAGGCTTTCCACCGGCGGCATGGAGGAGGTGCTGGCCGGGCACAAGGACGTCGCCGAATGCGCGGTGCTCGGCATCAAGGACGAGCTGAAGGGCGAGGTGCCTTGCGGCTTCATCGTGCTGAAAAGCGGCGTCAACCGGCCGCCCGGCGAGATCGAGAACGAATGCATCGCGCTGGTGCGCGACAAGATCGGCCCTGTCGCGGCGTTCAAGCTCGCCATCGTGGTCAATCGTTTGCCCAAGACGCGATCGGGAAAGATCCTGCGCGGCACCATCAAGAAGATCGCCGACCGCGAGACCTGGACGATGCCCGCGACCATCGACGATCCCGCGATCCTCGGCGAGATCAGCAGTGCGATGAAGGCCAAGGGCGTCGGAGGCTAGGTCGTGAACGACATCGTGGGTCCGGCGGCGCTGATGTTGCTGATGGTGAGGCCGGAGGCCGTGCCATCGAGCCACTTTGCGTTCGGCGTTGTCGTGTCGTTGAGGCGATCGTTCAGGCCGCTGCGGAACAGATCGGTGTTGTCGCCGGCATTCTGATGTTTCTCCAGGTTCTGATTTCCGTCGGCCTGAACCAAGGCACATTCGTGCACCAGGGACGGCACCTGTTCCGAGCCCGTGTTGCTTCCGCTTTCGTTGACGTGCCAGACCGCAAGTCCAGCATCCGTCAGTCCGGTGTCGCGGCCGGACTGCTCGCGATTCTCGATGATGAAATATTCGGTGCTGCTCTTTCGAAAGATCGCGAATTCATTTTGTCCCGCGCGCAGGGTGACGTTCTGGCCGGGCGCGATTGCGAACTCGTTCTTGGTCCACCCGGCGCTGTGCTTGAGATATGCGCCGATTTGCGCAGGATTTTTCTCGTTCGGACGAGCGCCACCGAAGCACATCAGGCAATAGTAGCCGGCGCCGTACCAATCGTTGCTGTAGGAGTAGAGATCGGGAAAATCGCAGATCATGTGGCCGTTCTCGTGACAGAACGTGCCGAGCGTCAGCTCGTTTCCCATGTTGGTGATCTGGTAATCGTTCGCATAGCGTCCCGGCGCAAGCTGGTAGGGCGTCGTCAGATGCGACGAGTGCGGCCACAGCCCTTGGGGCCAATTGTTGACGCAAGGGCCGGCATAAAACGCATTGACGGCATAGACCATATTCTGATTGTCGACCGTCAGGCCGCTGAAATCGAAGCCGTGGCTGCGATGATACGCCAATGCCTCCCGGATCAGTTCGATCGCCCGCTGGCCATCCGGAATCTTCTCGTTGGTGTAATAGGATCGCCGGTGCTTCGCGGTGTAGTACGGCGCCACGATATTGGTGTAGGTCAGCTTTCCGCCGGAGTTGTCGAAGAAGTAGTCCCTGACCGATCCGTTGTTGCCGAAGCCGGTGTAGCCGGGCTTGTTGCAGAAGTCCTTGACCTCATCGAGTGGAATTGTGCCGGCGACGTCCGGAAACTGAATCAGCAGGCACAGCCCGACATATTGGCCGACTGTCGTGCGTTGGGGCGGCGCCGGAAAGGCTCCCGCCGTCGCTTCAAACGTATGGATCGACAGCCGTCGCTCATTGCGGCGCTGCTGCCAGCGCGACAGCGAGGAGCGGGGCAAGCCCGAGCCGGCGAGCGATCGGGCTCGCATGGTCAAGCGGTCAGGCCGCAGATTCGGTGTGAGCTGAAGCGACGTTGGGCTTGCGGATCCCGGTCTCACGCCGCTCGGCACCAGGTCGTCGCCTTCGTCGTTCAACCGCGCATAGTGAAAAGACCCGGTGGTCGGGTCCTGGACAACCGTATAGCCGTCGAGCGTTTCGAAGACGGCGCTGTGCTGATCGCCCGTGCCTCGAACCTTGAGCTGGCTTCCATCGGGTTGCGTGAAAGTGAATTCCCGGTTCACGAATGGCATCGACATCGATATCCCCCCAATCGGCTGTCGGACTTATGATTTGCCAATCTGCGGCGGAACGCAACTACCGATTGCAGAGACTTTGGATGGTTGAGGACCGATGCCGCCGCAAGCACACGGGAGAAAATGCTCCTGTGCTAAAAGCGACAGACGGCTTTGCTCGACGCCGGAGCTACCGACGATCCGGCGGGATCCTCGGGTTCAGCGGCGACGAAGCCCAAGGGCCTGATTGTCGTGTTCGAGAGGTTACGACCGATGCGAATTGCCTTTTATGTCTTGGCTGCGGTTCTGATCATCGTGATGGGGACCGGATTTGCCTACCTCATCCTGTCCACCATGAACCGGCATCGCGGATGGCAGCGATCCGCCGCTGTCGTCCACGTCATTCCGACATTGCCGTCCGAACAGAACAAATCTCAGTATCGAAGGACCTGAGTGGGCGCGGCCCACTGGGCGTCCTTGCTCGTTCGGCGTGTCTTTGCATCGCACCATCGTGGGCGCGACCCGCTCGCGCAAGCGGCGTGCTGTTGCTAGCATCCCGTAACAACAAGACGTTCAAACCGGGGAGGGCATCATGGCCGACACAGGGGCCGAACCAAAACTTCTGCTGCCGCAGCTTCAATCGTTCTACGACTTGGCCATTCCGCTGGCGTGGCCGATCGTCCGCATCGCCGCGGGCTGGAATCTCGCGGTGCATGGCTGGGGCAAGGTCATGCGCGGGCCGGATGCCTTCGCCAAGCCTTTCGCCGACATGGGCTTCGCTTCGATGACCTGGGTGTATGGGGCGCTGGCGATCGAATTCGTCGGTGGCATCGCGCTGATCGTCGGGCTTTTCACCCGCTTCTGGGCGGCGGCGGCGGCCGTCGAGATGGCGCTCATCATGTGGCTCTACTGGAGCAACGGATTCGCCTGGCTCAACCGCGGATATGAGTATGTCCTGCTGTGGGGGCTGGTCTGTTTCGCCATAGCGCTGCGCGGCGGCGGGCCATACTCGCTCGATCGCCTGCTCGGCAAAGAGCTCTAAGTCGTTTCAATCGCCTGCATTTTCTGCCGCGGCGCTGTGCGATTCACAGCGCCGGGGGCACAGCTTTGTTCACGAGATTGCGAAAAGTTCTTGAACGCCCGGCCTACAACAACTAATTGAGCGCGGCCGGCATCCATCTCAGCGTCGATTTGGATCAGGCGGCGGCAAAGACAGCCGTCCGCCGTTTTGCCGCGTCCAGTTTCGAAATCCCCTGTTTTTCAAGCGGAATCGGCATGCCCCCCGAAATGCCCGAGACTGTCGGCAATGCGCCCGCGCCTGCGGAGATCAGGACGGCCGTCGAGCGCATGATCACGAGCGACGTGTTCGCCCGCTCGCCGCAGCTCGGCGCCTTTCTGCGATTCGTTACGGATGCAACTCTTTCCGGCAAGAGCGACCGCATCAAGGCCTACACCATCGGTGTCGAGGTGCTCCGGCGCGACACCTCGTTCGACCCGCAGCTCGATCCGATCGTCCGCGTCGAGGCGACGCGGCTGCGCCGCGCCATCGAGCGCTATTACGCCGGGCCGGGCCAGGACGAGCCGATCGTCATCGACCTGCCGCGCGGCTCCTATGTGCCGGCCTTCCGCCGGCGCGAGAGCGCCGCGCCTTCGGTCGCCACGTTCAGCGGCGTGAGCTGGTGGACGCAGTGCCTGAGCGGCATCCCGGTGCCCGCGGCGCGCATCGCGGCGGTCGCGGCTGTCGCCATCGCGCTGTCGGCGGTCGGCTATGTCAGCCGCCAAACCGACATCGTCACGGCGAGCACCGTGGCGCGCGACCTGGAGCCGCGCCGCAGCGCCGCGCTGCCGCCCGGCAACGGCATGCCTGTGGTGCGGATCGAGCCGATCCGCGTGATCGGCGCGCCGGCCTCGCACACGGTCACGGCTGAACGTCTGCAAGCCAAGGTCAGCGATGCGTTCACGCGCTTCGACACCATCAACGTGTCGCTTGCGCCGGCGCCGGTCCTGGCGTCGGACGTGCCCATGCTTCCGGCCACTAGCGACTACGTGCTCTCCGGCGCGGTCGAGTATGCCGACGATGCCGCGACCGTGTGGTTCACGCTCACCAGCACGGCGGAAAACAAGGTCGTGTGGTCGAACACCTTCGAGCGCGTCCAGCCGCCGGGCGGCAAGGGGCTGACCGAAGATTCCGTCGTCGTCGCGCTGACCAACTCGCTCCTTCAATCCTACGGCGTGATCCGGGCGCGCGACCGCGCCAACCAGCTCGCCTCGAACTCAGGCGACCCACGCTATCGCTGCATCCTGCAGGCGGCCGATTCGATGCGCACCGCCGACAGCCAGGCTCACGAGCTGGCGCGGGCCTGCCTCGAGCACCTGACGGCGCTCGATCCGAGCTTTGCGGTGGGCTTTACGTTTCTCGCGATGATCAACAACCGCGAATACCAGCTCGAATATCCGGCGCATCCCGGCGACCAGCCGCCGCTCGACCGCGCGCTGAAGGCCGCGCGGCAGGCGATCGCGCTGCATCCGGAAGGCGCGCGCGGCTATCTGGCGCTGATGCTCGTGCAGTTCAATCGGCGGGATCTCGCTGCGGCGTTCGAGGCCGGCAAGCGCAGCATCGCACTCAACAAGTACGACATGCTGGGGCTCGGCGAATATGGCGGCCGGCTGATCCTCGCGGGAAAGATCGAGAAGGGCATGGCGGTGCTGCGGGAGGCAGGCCAGAACGAGAGCGCAAGGCCGGCCTGGCACCATGTCTATCTGTTTATCGGCAGCTATATGGCGGGTGACATGGCGGAGGCGATCCGCAGCGCCGGCGAAATTCCCAACGACAACATGGCGATCGGCAAGATGGCCCAGTTGCTTGCGGCGCACGCCGCGGGCAAGCCCGACGAGGTCAGGAAGGCGATCGAGCGGCTCAACGCCATCGGTCCGGGCTGGGTCACCAATCCGCAGAAGCAACTCGAGCGGATCATCCCGGATCGCACTGTTGTCGAACGGCTCGCCAAGGGACTCGCAGCCGCCGGTGTTCCAGGCGGCTCCTGAGCCGCACGGCCCGCGGCATTTTCACCCGCATTGTTTTTGCTGAGTTATTCCCCGGACTAACGCGCTCTTAGCTGCAAATTGCTTACCCAAACGGAGGACGCCCGTCACAACCGCTCCTTTCGAGCCGTGCGGCGAAGGGCCTTCGATGTCCAACCGTGAGTTTGATTCGCGCAAGAGCAAGCCAACCGATGTTGTGTGGTTGGATGATACCGGGGGCGGCGAGCCGCCGACGGATCGCATTCTGTCCCTGGAGAATGTCGCCGAGATGCTCGGCGTGTCGCGGCTGCGGCTGCGCTACTACGAGTTCCGCGGCCTCATTCGCCGCCGCCAGCTGCATGGCGGCGCCCGGGTCTACAGCGCCGCCGACTGCGAGCGGATTGCCTTCATCACCAAGTGCCGCAAGGCCGGCCTGACGCTTGCCGATATCGTCGTCATCATCGAGGCGACCGACGATGACGTCACGCCGCTGATCTTCAAGGCCGGCCAGGAGACCTGCATGGAACTGGTCGAGCGGCTGGAGCGGCGGCGCAAGGTGCTCGACGACGCGCTCTCCGAATTGAGCCACGTCTACGCGGTGCTGACCGCAAAGCTGGTCGGCGACAAGAACGCGCCGAACGGCGGAGCCAAGTCGGGCTAGGCCGTGAATCCATAAAGACCGGGATCGAATGGATGGCGGCCTGTCCGTTTCCTGAGATCGGCAGGGACAGGCCACCGTCAGAGGGCGCTATTTCAGCGGCAAGAACAGTTCCGCGACCGCCTCATGCTCCGGCACCTCCGGGAAGAAGCTCAGCCGCTGGCAATAGATCGGGAAGTCGCGTGCTTCCTCGCCGCTGGCCGGAAGCCAGTCGCGATAAAGATAGAGCGCGGCGGGCTCCAGATTGTCGGTGTTGCCGACGACGCGCAGCACCGCGCAGCGTCCGCCGGGGATCACGCCGGCTTTGATCTGCTCGCCGTTCTGTTCGATCGGTTGGTCGGTCCCGACACAAATGTCCTGGCTATAATCGGCGGGTGACGCAGGACGCCGCTCGGAACGCCAGACACTGAAGGTCGGATTTGTCTTGGGGTGCAGGCCAGCGGCTTTGCGCCATGCGATGAACCGCTGGATGGTGGCGCCGAGCGTCGCCGGATCGCCGCGATGCTCCATGATCGCCACCCGCGTGGGCGGCACATCGCGGATCGTCACGTCGTCAGCGGTGAAAGTCTTCTGCATGAGCTTGCTCCTCGCGTTGTCGAGAGGCCCGAAGGCCGCAAGCCACGGCTCCCAGTCGGGAGATTTCCGGAACGACGAAGGCGATTGCCCGAACCGTTGCCGAAAGGCGCGGGCGAAGGCGTCCGGTGCGTCGTAGCCGGCATCCATCGCGATCTCCGTGACGCTTTCGGCATCCCGGTAGGCCAGCCGGTATGAAGCGCGCTTCATGCGGGCGAGCTGGATATAGCGATGCACCGACAGCCCGAAGGTCGCCGTGAACTGCCGGTGGAAATGATATTTCGAGTAGGCTGCGACGCTGCTCAGCGCGTCCAGGTCCAGATCGTCGTCCAGATGCCGGTCGATGTGATCCAGCACCCGCTGCATCCGGGCATGGTAGTTTTGAAGCGCCGCCTTCATCGTTCTGTCTTTCGTGGCAGCAGCATCTAGGCGCACGCAGACATGACGCGCCCGACCGATCTTGCGGTTTTGTCACGGTCGCAGCCGAAGCACTTCCGCCGCGTCGCCATCTCCGGCCTGGTCTCGCGGTTCGCCGGACGGCGCTAGGCGTTGAACTGCAGCTTGGCGAGCCGCGCATAGAGGCCGCCCTGCGCGACCAGGCTGTCATGGGTGCCCTGCTCGACGATGCGGCCCTGGTCGAGCACCAGGATGCGGTCGCAGGACAGCACCGTCGCAAGCCGGTGCGCGATCACCAGCGTGGTGCGGTCGGCCATCAGGCGCGTCAGTGCGGCCTGCACCAGCGTCTCGCTTTCGGCATCGAGCGATGAGGTCGCCTCGTCGAGAAGGAGCAGCGGCGCGCCCTTCAGGATCGCGCGCGCAATCGCGATGCGCTGGCGCTGGCCGCCGGACAGCGTCACGCCGCGCTCGCCGACCGGCGTGTCGTAACCCTGCGGCAACGCGCGGATGAAGCTCGCGGCCGCGGCGTCCTCGGCGGCCTGCTCGATCTCGGCGTCGGTCGCGTCAGGCCTTCCGAAGCGGATGTTGTCGCGCACGCTCATCGCGAAGATCGCGGTGTCCTGCGGCACCAGCGCGATATGACGGCGCAGCTCCGCGGGATCGGCGTCGGGCAGCCGCACGCCGTCGAAGGCGACCGTGCCCGAGCGCGGATCGTAGAAGCGCAGGATCAGGTGGAAGACCGTGCTCTTGCCGGCGCCGGACGGCCCGACGATCGCGATCTTCTCGCCCGGTTTGACGTTGAACGACACGCCGTCGAGCACGTCGGTGTCGGGCCGCGCCGGATAGGCGAAGCGCACATTGTCGAAGGCGACCTCGGCGCGCGGCCGAGCCGGCAGCGACACCGGGCGCGCCGGCACACGGATTTCGGGCTCGACGGCGAGGAGTTCGGCGAGCCGCTCGGCGGAGCCCGCGGCCTGCGACAGCTCGCCCCAGACCTCGCTCAGTTGCCCGAGCCCGCTCGCCGCGAACACCGCGAACAGCACGAACTGGCCGAGCGTGCCTGGCGTGATCGAGCCCGCAATGACGTTCTGCGCGCCGACCCAGAGGATCATCACGACGCTCGCCGAGGCGAGGAAGATGATCACGGCCGTGAGCGTGGCCCGCGCCTTGGTCGACTGGATCGCGGCCTCATAGGCGCGCTCGACCGCGCCGGAGAACCGCGCGCCCGCGACCTTCTCGTTGGTGAAGGCCTGCAGCGTGCGGATTGCGCCGATGAGCTCGGCCGCATAGGCCGAGGCGTCGGCCAGCGTATCCTGCGCGGTGCGCGAGCGGCGGCGCACCGAGCGGCCGAACGCCACCAGCGGCAGCACGATCACCGGAATGGCGCCGAGCACGAAGCCCGAGAGCTTCGGGCTCGTGATCACCATCATGGTGGCGGAGCCGGCGAACAGCACGAGATTGCGCAGCGCGACCGACACCGAGGAGCCGACCGCCGACTTGATCTGCGTGGTGTCGGCGGTGAGCCGCGAGGTGAGCTCGCCGATCTTGGCGGTGTCGAAGAACGGCGCGGACAGCGTGGTGAGGTGCGAGAACACGGCGCTGCGCACATCGGCCACCACGCGCTCGCCGAGCGTGGTGACGAGGTAGTAGCGGCTGGCGCTGGCGATCGCGAGCACGGCCACGACCAGGATCATCACGCCGAAATACTGGTCGATCAGGCCGATGCGCTCTTCCGAGAAGCCGAAGTCGATCATGCGGCGCACCGCGATCGGAACCACCAGCGTCGCCATCGAGGCGACCAGGAGCGCCACCAGCGCCAACAGGATCCGGCCGCGATAGCGCATCGCGTAGGGAACCAGGATGCGGAGCGGCCGGAGCTTGGCGGCGCGGGCAGGGGCGGCAGGAGCCGCGTCCGGCGCGGCAGAGGCCGCAAGCTCATTGGGGGCGTTACCGGACATATCGTTCATCTGTCTGTTTTGCCGTGCATTTTCGACGCGCCCCGAGGTCTGCTCTGCGCCCTCGGACGCCCAAATGCAACAAAAGTGGGCCGGCGCCTCAAGGGCTTGTGACCACCGGCCCTGTCCTGTATAGAACCGCGCAAATCCAGCCAAATTCAACGGCGGCACTTAACGGCGGCTTGGGCCGCAGGACATCGACGATGAAGCCTGATCTGCATCCGGATTACCACACCATCACGGTCAAGATGACCGATGGCAGCGAGTTCACCACCCGCACCACCTGGGGCAAGAAGGGTGATGTGCTGCATCTCGACATCGACCCGAAGTCGCACCCGGCCTGGACCGGCGGCCAGCAGCAGCTGATGGACCGCGGCGGGCGGCTCTCGAAGTTCCAGAAGAAGTTCGCGGGCATCGGCGCGGCCGCTACCGTCACCGGCAAGAAATAACCAGCACAATCGGCGTCAAACAAAAAACCCCGCGCTCGGCGCGGGGTTTTCGTTTTTGTGAATTGGGTCGGCGCGGGTTTTTCGGTCGGCGTGGGTTTTAATGCACGTCCGCGCACCAGGCACACTGTCACCCCCGCACTTGACGCGGGGGTCCATGACCCAGCTTCAGCAGCGGAAGTCTTACGTAAGACTGCCTTGAGTTGCGGCCGCTCATGGATCGCCGGGTCAAGCCCGGCGATGACACCGCCGCTGTGGCAGCCCGCGACGCAAGCCAGCCTGGGCCTGTGACGCAAGCCAACCGGAAACAGATCAAGCCAGCTGGGAGCAGGGGCCTAATGCCCGTCCTGCTCGAAGGCCGCCTTGAGCAGCCCGAGCTGGCGCACCACCGGGTTGCTGCCCTGCGGCTTATCGGGGGCGAGCGGCGGCGCGTAGATGTTGGCGTCGAGCCGGCGGACCTGGTCGTTCAGCTTCTTGGAGCGCTCGATCAGGACGCGCAGGCGCTCCGGCAGCACCTTGATGGTTTCCGGGTCGCCGGGCTCGCCGGCCGCGAGCTTGACCTTGGTCTTTTCCTTGTTGGCCTGGGCGAGCGACATCTCGCCCTCCTTCACGGCCCGATGCAGGAGCAGCCACGAGGCGAGCTGCATCAGCCGCGTGGTCAGGCGCATGCTTTCGGTGGCGTAGGCCAGCGCCGCGTTCCGCTCGAGCTTCTTGGATTCCTGCCGGCCCGGGCCGTCGAGATAGGCCGCGGTCTCCTCGACCAGGCCCATGCCGTCACGGAACAGCGTGGCAAAGGCCTGAGAGCTGGCGAGTTTTTCGCCAAACACGATCGGCACCGCTTCGTCGGCGGAACGCTCATTCATGATGCACGCCTTACCCAGACCCCACCCAACGCTCGATATGACCGGTTCGAGTTAAAACTGTCCAGCCGTTCAGCCGCAATGTTTACAAAATGGTAACCGTGAGGACAGGGGGTGCGCCGAAACGGAACAAAACAGAGTTAACGGCACAAAAAAAGGAGCCGCCGTTGCCGGCGGCTCGAAGGTGGTAACAGGGAGGCGTCAAACAGAGTGGACAGGAGCCACTCACGTCCATGAAGATGGACAGATACGAGTAATGAACGAGAAAGCTTAATTTTGAGTAAAGGTTTAGAGACGGAACGCTCAAAGGTCAGAACGGTCCGTTATGGTTAACAAGTGGTTATCGATTATGGTTAACGACTGGTTAACGCCGCGGCCGTTGAGCGTTGTCCATCACTTCTTGAAGAACAGATCGGCCGCAGCCTTCGAGGCCTGCTTGCCTTTGATGTCGGCTTCGAGCCGCGCGATCTCGTCCTTCATCAGTCCGATCCGTTCGTTGAGCTCGGCGACCGAAAGCAGCGTGAGGTCCTGGCCGATCTCGTGGACGATCTTTTTCTTCGGCCGGTCGTCATCGTCGGTCGCAGCCATCACGGACCTCCTGCATTCGGTTTGGAAAAATAGCCGCCGCAGCACCGGTTGTCACACTCCGGCGAGGGGACTAAACAACCGCAACTCCCCAAAAGCCTCGAGGATGACATGACGCTGCCCGCACGCATGACCGCCATTGTGATCCGCACGCCCGGCGGGCCGGAGATGCTGGTGCCGGAGGAGCGGCCGATGCCGGTGCCGGGGCCGGGCGAGATTTTGGTGAAGGTCGCGGCGGCCGGCGTCAACCGTCCCGACGTGCGGCAGCGCCAGGGCACCTATCCGCCACCGAAGGGCGCGACCGACATTCCGGGGCTCGAGATCGCGGGCGAAGTCGCTGCGTTGGGACCGGACGTGAAGCGCTGGAAGCAGGGCGACAAGGTCTGCGCATTGGTGGTCGGCGGCGGCTACGCGAACTACTGCCTCGCCTATGAGCCGCACGCGCTGCCGGTGCCGCAGGGGCTTTCGATGGTCGAAGCCGCGGCGATCCCGGAGACGTTCTTCACCTGCTGGCAGAACATGTTCATGCGCGCCGACGTGAAATCCGGCGACTGGGTGCTGGTGCACGGCGGCACCTCGGGCATCGGCACCACGGCGATCATGCTGGCGAAAGCATTCGGTGCCCATGTCGTCACCACGGCAGGCTCGGATGAGAAATGCGCGACGGCGAAGAAGATCGGCGCCGATGTCGCGGTGAACTACAAGACCGAGGATTTCGTCGCCGCCACCAAGACGGCGACCGGCGGCAAGGGCGCCAACCTGATCGTCGACATCGTCGGCGGCGACTACATCGACCGCAACTATGCGGCCGCGGCCGATCAGGGCGTGATTGCCCAGGTGTCGTTCAGCGCCGGTCCCAAAGCCACGGCGAATTTCGCGGTGCTGATGCAGAAGCGCCTGTATCACACCGGCTCGACCTTGCGACCGCGCACGGTCGCCGAGAAGGCCGCGATCGCACGCGGCATCGAGGAGCGGGTGTGGCCGCTGATCGCGGCGGGCAAGATCAAGCCGGTGATCGATTCGACCTATCCGCTGGCCAAAGCGGGCGACGCCCAGGCCCGCATGGAGACGAGCCAGCACATCGGCAAGATCGTGCTGACGGTCTGAAACCCAACTCACTTTGCGTCATAAAGTAGCCATGGAGTTCGTGGCAGATGGCCCGCGGCTGAAACGAAGCGGGCTGACGGCACGTGTGGCGAATCCTGTCTCTGACGCTGGGCGTGCTGCGGTTCGCCATTGCGGGTCTGCTGCTTTGGCTCGCCTGGGAATGGCGCTCGCCGCTGTTCGCGTCGATCCGCGGGCCGGCCTTTGCGACGCTGATCCTGTTGCCGTTGGCTCTGGCGGTGCTGGAGATCGTGATGTGGCGGCGTAGCGCGAAATGGCTGCCGAGGATTGTGATAGGCGCGGCGACAGCCGCGGCCGCGTTCCTCGCGGCCGGCACGACGCTCGTCACCGATCTCAATTTCCGCTGGATGCGCCATCAGGTCCTGAGCGCCGACGCAGCGCTTGTCGAGCGGCTCGGGCGGCATTTCATCACCGGCTATCGCAGCGACACGGCTCCGCTTCGCGATCTGATCGACCGCCGCGCAATCGGCGGCATCTTCCTCACGGCGCATAACGTGCGCGACAAGGACGCCGACACCGTCCGCCGCGAGATCGAATCCTTTCAGGCGATCCGCAAGCGTCAGGGCCTGCCGCCCCTCCTGATCGCGACCGATCAGGAGGGCGGCGCGATCTCGCGGATGTCGCCGCCGCTCAAGCGTCCCACGACGCTCGGCGACATCGTCCGCGCCAACAGCGATGCGGCTTCGCGGCGCAAGGCGGTGCTGATCTATGCCAATGAGGTCGGCCGGACGCTCGCGAGTGTCGGCATCAACGTGAACTTCGCGCCGGTGGTCGATCTCGACCACGGCGTGAACAATCCGAACGATCGTTACTCCCGCATCAGCACCCGTGCGATCTCGACGGATCCCAAGATCGTGGCCGAGGTGGCGTCCGATTATTGCGAAGGGCTCCGCCAGCACGGCGTGCAGTGCACGCTCAAGCATTTCCCCGGGCTCGGCCGCGTGTTCGAGGACACGCATTTCCAGGCCGCGAGCCTGACGGCCGGGGCGGACGAGCTCGCCCGCACCGATTGGGTGCCGTTCCGTTCGCTGATGCGGCAGCCCGGCATGTTTACCATGCTGGGCCACGCCCGCCTGACCGCGATCGATGCCGTCACCCCGGCCTCGTTCTCGGCGCCGGTGGTGTCGGGGCTCCTGCGCCACCAGTGGAAATATGACGGTGTGCTCGTCACTGACGATTTCAGCATGGCGGCGGCCTATGAGGCGCCCGGCGGGCTCGCAGCGGCGAGCGTCGCGGCGCTCAACGCCGGCGTCGACCTGATCCTGACCAGTTACGACCCCGACCAGTACTTTCCGATGGTTTACGCCCTGCTGCGGGCCGAGGCCGCCGGAAAACTGAAGAAAGAGGCCCTTGAGCAAAGTGACAGACGGCTTGCCGGTGTCACATCGGAGCAGGCTCCACAGGTCACCCCGGCCTCCTGCAATCCAGCCGGAAATTCTTGCTAAGTCAGACGCCTGACGTTAGTCATGGGGATTGGGGAACGGGTCGGCCGGGGGCGGGGCTGAAGCCGTGAAATCGGCATAATGTTGAGGGCTTTACGGCACCCATGGACTGGCTTTGGGCCTGGCTTGGGGCCGTGACATCTGGACCGGACGCGGAGGGCGTCGCTTGAGCTTCTGGCGCGCGGCACCGTTCGCGGCACTTTTGATCGTCGCAGCCCTGATTGGCGCCACGGTCTTCAGCATGTCTGCTGCGGAAGCGGTCGAGGCCGTCAACGTGCGCACCGACGTGACCGCGATCGACCTCACCGGCGTCGCCGACGTCATCCACACCGAGACCGACACCATCGCGGTCTCGGCGGCGCCGGGCGCCGACGGCATCGTGCGCCGCATGCAGCAGCCCGCGAAGGAAGGCTCGACCAACTGGGCGGTGTTCGCGCTCGCCAATTCGGGCGACGAGCAGATCGACCGGCTGATCGTCGTGCCGCATTACCGCATGGTCGGTTCCGGTCTGCTGCTGCCCGACCTCGGCCTGCAGCGCATCGTCACCATCACGCCGAGCACCGGCGAGCGGCCCGAGCAGCAATACAGCGCCACCGCCGACATCTATCGCGTCACGCTCGATCCCGGCACGGTGATCACCTACATCGCCGAGCTGCGCACCGACCGGCTGCCGCAGCTCTATCTGTGGGAACCCGACGCCTACAAGGACAAGGTCAACAGCTTCACGCTGTACTTCGGCATCGTCATCGGCATCGCGGGCCTGCTGGCGCTGTTCCTCACCATCCTGTTCGTGGTGAAGGGCAGCGTGATGTTCCCGGCCGCCGCAGCGCTCGGCTGGGCGGTGCTGGTTTACATCGGCATCGACTTCGGCTTCTGGGGCAAGGTGTTCGACATGTCGTCGGGCGCCGAGCGCATCTGGCGCGCCTCGGGCGAGGCGATCCTCGCCGGCACCTTGCTGGTGTTCCTGTTCGCCTATCTCAATCTCGGCCGCTGGCACGTCCGCTACATGCACATCACGCTCGGCTGGCTCGCGGGCCTCGTCGCACTGGTGGTGATCGCGCTGATCGATGCCTCGATCGCGTCGGGCATCGCGCGGCTGTCGCTGGTCGGCATAGCGGTGCTGGGCTTCGGCCTCGTCGTTTATCTCTCGACCCACGGCTACGACCGCGCGGTGCTGCTGATCCCGACCTGGTTCCTGCTGCTGGTCTGGGCCATCGCGCTGGTGCTGACGGTCACGGGCTCGGTGCAGAACGACATCATCGGTCCGGCGCTGCTCGGCGGCCTGGTGCTGATCGTGATGCTGATCGGCTTCACGGTGATGCAGCACGCGTTTGCGGGCGGCATCACCCACAACATCGTCACCGACGTCGAGCGCCGCGCGCTGGCGCTGACCGGCGCGGGCGACATGATCTGGGACTGGGACGTCTCGGCCGACCGCATCTACACCAGTCCCGAGACCGAGCATCTGCTCGGCCTCAAGCGCGGCTCGCTCGAAGGCCCCGCGGCGCGCTGGCTCGACGTGCTGCACGCGCTCGACCGCGACCGCTTCCGCGCCGCGCTCGACAGCGTGCTGGAGCAGCGCCGCGGCCGGCTGATGCAGGACTTCCGCCTGCGCACGCCCGAGGGCAACTACCTTTGGTTCGCGCTGAAGGCGCGCCCTGTCGTGGGCTCGGACGGCGAGGTGGTGCGCCTCGTCGGCACGCTCACCGACGTCACCGAGTTCAAGACCGCGGAAGAACGTCTCCTGCACGACGCGGTGCACGACAATCTGACCGGCCTGCCGAACCGCCAGCTGTTCATCGACCGGCTCGAATCCGTGATGGCCTTTGCCAAGTCGGATCCCAACATCCGCCCGACCGTGGTGGTGATCGATCTCGACCGCTTCAAGCAGGTCAACGACTCGGTCGGCATCGCGGTGGGCGACTCGATCCTCTTGACGCTCGCGCGCCGGCTCGGCCGGCTGCTCAAGCCGCAGGACACGCTGGCGCGGCTCACCGGCGACCAGTTCGCCATGATCCTTCTCTCGGAGCGCGATCCGACCAGGCTCATCGCATTTGCCGAGACCATCCGGCGGACGCTGCGCGCGCCGATCACCTTCAACGACCGCGAGATCTTCCTCACCGCCTCGATCGGGCTTGCGCTCGGCGACGGCCAGCCGAGCCGCACCGAGGAAACGCTGAAGGATGCCGAGCTGGCGATGTATCACGCCAAGCGCATCGGCGGCGACCGCATCGAGCTGTTCAAGCCGGCGATGCGGGCGCGCAAGACCGACCGCCTGACGCTGGAATCCGAATTGCGCCGCGCGCTCGAGCGCGAGGAGATCACGCTGGTCTATCAGCCGATCGTCCGGCTCGAGGACCGCTCCGTCGCGGGCTTCGAGGCGCTGGCGCGCTGGGACCATCCCAAGATGGGCCGGATGTCGCCGTCCGAGTTCATCAGCATCGCCGAGGAGATCGGGCTCATCGTCGACCTCGGCCTGTTCGTGCTGGAGCGCACCGCGCGCCAGCTCGGCACCTGGCAGCGCCAGGTGCGCACGCGCGAGCCGATCTTCTGTAGCGTCAACGTCTCGTCGCGGCAGCTGCTGCGCCACGACCTCATTCACGACCTTCGCACCGTGCTGTCGCGCTCGGGGCTCGCGCGCGGCTCGCTCAAGCTCGAACTGACCGAGTCGCTGGTGATGGAGAACCCGGAGCACGCCGCCCAGCTGCTCACCCGCATCCGCGAGCTCGGCGCCGGCATCGCGCTCGACGACTTCGGCACCGGCCACTCGTCGCTCGCCTATCTGCAGCGCTTCCCGTTCGACACCATCAAGATCGATCAGTCGTTCGTGCGCACCAACAACAAGGGCACCCGGCCGGTGATCCTGCGTTCGATCATCTCGCTCGCCCACGACCTCGGCATGGACGTGGTGGCGGAGGGCGCGGAGACGGACTCCGACGCGGTCGAGCTCTATCAGCTCGGTTGCGAATACGCGCAGGGCTATGTGTTCGGCGAGCCGATGAGCCCCGAGGCCGCGCGCAAGCTGCTCCAGAGCGAGCAGCTCGAGACGGCGCGGTAAAGACTGTTTCCGCTAGTTCGCGTCCCGGGCCACAACGGCGGTGTCATCGCCGGGCTTGACCCGGCGATCCATGAGCGCGTCCAGTTCGGGCGGCCTTACGTAAGACTTCCATTCTTGAAACTTGGTCATGGACCCCGCGTCAAGCGCGGGGGTGACGGCGTGCCTGTTGCAGCCGCGTGCTTCAATTCAGATGGAAGTGCTTTAGTTGCGCCTGTTGGCGCACCGTTTGCAGCGAATCCATTAAGCTCGATGCGGGCGCGACACTCGCGCCAGCCAACACGGACCTGTGTGCAATGGATGAGAACAATCTCATGGAGCGCGCCGCCGCGCTGGCGCTACAGAAGATGCGCGCCAACCAGGGCGGCCCGTTCGGCGCGGTGATCGTGCGCGACGGCGCGGTGATCGCCGAAGGCTGGAACCAGGTCACGTCGGCGAACGATCCGACCGGCCACGCCGAGGTCACGGCGATCCGCAACGCCTGCGCCAAGCTCAAGACCTTCAGCCTGGACGGCTGCGACATCTATACGAACTGCGAGCCGTGCCCGATGTGCCTCGGCGCGATCTACTGGGCGCGGCTCCATCGTATCTACTATTCCAACACGCGCAGCGACGCGGCGAAGATCGGCTTCGACGACGATTTCATCTATCGCGAGATCAATATCCCGCTGGCGGAGCGGAGCATCCCGGCAATCCGTGTTGTGAACGAGACGTCGGAGCTGGCGTTCAGCGAATGGGCCGCCAAGCCGGACAAGCAGCGCTATTGAGCGCTACTTCGCCTGCGGCTCGAAGCCGGCCTTCACCCAGCGCTCGCGCATCGCCGGCGCGGTCAGCGCCGTGACGAACGCGCGGGCCTCCTTCGGCTCCGTGCTGCTCGCCGGGATCGCGGCCGAATAGACCGTCCAGAGCTGGATGGCCTCGGGCAGGGGCCCGGCAATCCGCGCGTCCTTGGCATGCACGTCGCTGATCGGCGCGATCGCGATCTCGGCCTGGCCGTTCGCCACCTTCTCGGCCGCATCGTTGCCGCCGGTTGCGAGCAGACCCTTGCGCACGACCTCGTCCTTGATGCCGAATTCGTCGGCGATCTTGAGCAGATGGGTCGATGATGTCGCGCCGAGCTTCGGGTCGGTGTAGGCGATGCTCCTGGCCTTGAGCAGCGCCTCTTTCACGGCGGCCGGCGTCGAGACGTCCGGGACCGGTGCGCCGGCGCGGACCACGATGCCGAGGCCGACGCGGCCGAGATCGATGCGGCTCCCCGGCGTGATCTTGCCGGTCTTCTCGAGTTCGGCCATCAGCGGCGCGGAGACGATGACGAGATCGGTCGGTTTGCCGGAGGTGAGGGCATCGCGCAGCATGCCGGTCGGGCCGACCGTGAAGTTGAATTTGTGGCCGGTCGCCTTCGCATAATCGTCGACCATGCCGCCGACGATGCCGCGCACCGCGCCGGCCGCGATGACGTTGAGCTCGGCGGCGCCCGCTGGCGCGGCCGTGATCAGGGCTGCGAGCAGCAGTCCGGTGCGAAATGCGAACATTGAGATATCCCGCGTCTCAGGCGTGACCGACTTCGCTCGACAGCATGCCGGGGCGGATGCCGATCTTCTCCATGGCGCGGTCGTATTTCGCGTCGATGTCCACGCCGAAGATCAGCTCGGGATCGGCGCTGCAATGCAGCCAGCCGTTCTGCTGCACCTCGTTCTCGAGCTGGCCCGGCGACCAGCCCGCATAGCCGAGCGCGAGGATCGCGCTCTTGGGGCCGTCGCCGCGCGCTATCGCCTTGAGGATGTCGAGCGTCGCGGTGAGGCAGATGCCTTCGTCGATCGGCAGCGTCGAGTTCTCGATGAAGAAGTCGGCGCTGTGCAACACGAAGCCGCGCTCGGTCTCCACCGGTCCGCCCTTGAGCACGGTGACGCCGCCGGCCCGCTGCGGCAGGATGATCTTGTCGGCCTCCGGGATCACGTCGAGCTTGACCAGCAGATCCTCGAAGCTGATGTGCGGGGCCGGCTGGTTGATGACGATACCCATGGCGCCTTCCGACGAATGCGCGCACATGTAGATCAAGGTGCGGGCGAAACGCTCATCGCGCATGCCGGGCGAGGCGATCAGCATCTGCCCGTCGAGAAATCCGCGACCGATCGTAGAGCCCGTCGGCCGCTTCTGCAGCACCTTGCGCGAGAGCTTCATATGGCTGAGGTTACTCCCGTCGTTTGCGCTTTGGAAACAAAACTTTCCCATAAGGTCTCGTTATGTTCACGAGCATGTCAGTGGCGCGTGTATGGCAGGCCAAGTAGATGACGGTCATGTTTCTGTCTAACCGCGCCGCGAGCCTTGCCCTTTTTGTGGCCATCGCGAGTCATTCCGGTGTCGCAATCACGCCTGCGCTCGCGGGCGATGCGTCCGACTGGGATGAGGGCCTGCAATCGGCTGTGCGTCTGATCGCCGCGCGCGCTGACGGCGGCGGCAAGGCTGTGGTCTATCGGTCGGCGATCGAGATTAAGCTTAACCCCGGGTGGAAGACCTACTGGCGCTATCCCGGCGACTCGGGCGTGCCGCCGGTTTTTGATTTTTCGAAATCCGAAAACGTCAAATCCGCAACCGTGCTGTTCCCCGCGCCGAAGCGTTTCGCCGACGGCGCCGGCGGACATTCGATCGGGTACAAGACCGGCGTGCTGTTTCCGGTGCATGTGGTGCCGAAAGATCCCACGAAGCCTGCCGTGCTGCGGGTGAAGCTCGACTACGCGGTCTGTGAGAAGCTCTGCATGCCGGCGGATGCCAATATCGAGCTGAAGCTGATCGGCAAGGAGAGCGCCAACGACGCGGCCGTCGGCGCCGCCGAAACGCTGGTGCCGAAGATGACACCGATCGGTGACAGCGGCGCGCTCGCGATCCGCGCCGCGCACAAGGAAGCCGGCGCGGGCAAGCCCAAGATCACCGTCGATGTCGCGGCCCCGGCCGGCACGGCGCCGCTCTTGTTCGCGGAAGGCCCCGACGCCAAGTGGGCGCTGCCGCTGCCGGAGGCCGTTCCCGGCGCGCCGGCGGGTCTGCAGCGCTTTGCCTTCGAGCTCGACGGGCTGCCGCCCGGCGTCAGCGCCGCGGGCGCAATGCTCCGGCTCACCGCGGTCGCAGGCGATCAGGCGGTCGAGGCGTTATTTCGTCTCGACTAATCCGCCAGAGGCGCTAGTTTTGGCGCCCATATTCGATCCCCCCAATAACGAGACGAGAGGAAGCAAGTCATGGCGATCAAGGTTGGCGACAAGGTGCCGAGCGGGACCTTCACGGTGATGACCGGCGAGGGCCCGAAGCCGATGACCACCGATGAGCTGTTCAAGGGCAAGAAGGTGGTGCTGTTCGCGGTGCCGGGCGCCTTCACGCCGACCTGCCACAAGAACCACCTGCCGGGCTTTGTGAAGAACCTCGCCGCCATCAAGGCCAAGGGCATCAACACCGTGGCAGTCACCGGCGTCAACGACGTGTTCGTGATGGACGCCTGGAAGAAGGCGTCGGGCGGCGACGGCATCGAATTCCTGGCCGACGGCAGCGCGGCATGGGCCAAGGCGATCGGCATCACGGCGGACCTCACCGAGCGCGGGCTCGGCGTGCGCTCCGGCCGCTACTCGATGATCGTCGAGGACGGCACGGTGAAGTCGCTCAACATCGAAGACGCGCCGGGCAAGGCGGATGTGTCGGGCGCCGACAATCTGCTGAAGGGCCTCTGATCTTTCGGACGAAGCAGCCCTCGCTCCGTGAAAGCGGAGCGAGGGCTTTACTTTTTCTGCGCTGCGCGCATTTCCGCGATGGCTGCGACCGCGAGCTTGTCGGCGCGCTCGTTGAGCGCATGGCCGGCATGGCCTTTGACCCAGTGCCATTTGACCTGGTGCGTGTGGATCGCCGCGTCGAGCCGCTGCCACAGGTCGACGTTCTTCACCGGCTTCTTGTCGGCGGTCTTCCAACCGTTCCGCTTCCAGCCGTGAATCCATTTCGAGATGCCGTCCTGGACGTACTTGCTGTCGGTGTGCATCTCGACGGTCGACGGCTTCTTCAGCGCTTCGAGCGCCGAGATCGCCGCCATCAATTCCATGCGGTTGTTGGTGGTGTGCGCTTCGCCGCCCTTCAGCTCTTTCTCGTGCTCGCCATAGGTCAGGATCGCGCCCCAGCCGCCCGGCCCGGGATTGCCCGAGCAGGCGCCGTCGGTGTGGACGATGACGTGAGGGCCTTCGGTCATGCGCGCACCCTTTCGGCAAGGCCATAGTCGCGCACGCTCTGGGCCTTCTGGTGGAAGCGGAGCTTGCGGAAATACTCCAGCGGATTCTTCGGCTGCACCAGCGCGCCCTCCGGCACGTTGAGCCAGTCGACGAGGCGAGTCAGCAGGAAGCGGAGCGCTGCGCCGCGCGCAAGCAGCGGCAGCGCCGCAAGCTCGGCGTCCGACAGCGCGCGGGTCTTGATGTAGGCACCGAGCAGGCTCTGGCCCTTGGTGACGTTGTAGGAATGGTCCGGCTCGAAGCACCAGGCGTTGAGGCAGATCGCGACGTCGTAGGCGAGCGTGTCGGTGCAGGCGAAATAGAAGTCGATCAGGCCGCTGAGCTTGTCGCCGAGGAAGAACACGTTGTCGGGAAACAGATCGGCGTGGATCACGCCCGTGGGCAGGCCGCGCGGCCAGTTCTTTTCCAGAAAGCCGAGCTCCTCGGTGATGGTGGCGCGCAGTCCCGGCTGCACGGTGTCGGCACGGCCATCCGCCTGCTCGAGCAGCGGCCGCCAGCCCTCGACCGACAGCGCGTTGCGCCGCTTGCCGGAAAAATCCGCGCCGGCGAGATGCATCCTGGCCAGCGCTTCACCGACCGCGGCGCAATGCCCGGCGTCCGGCCGCCGCATCCACATGCCGTCGAGGAAGGTGACGATCGCGGCCGGCCGGCCGCACAGCGTGCCGAGCGTCTCGCCCTTGCGGGTCTGCACCGGCTGCGGGCAGGTGATGCCGCGCGAATGCAGGTGCTCCATCAGCGCCAGGAAGAACGGCACGTCGGCGACCGCGACGCGCTTCTCGTAGAGCGTCAGGATGAAATGGCCAGCGCTGGTGTGAACCAGGAAATTCGAGTTCTCGACGCCTTCGGCGATGCCCTTGTAGGAGAGCAGTTCGCCGACGTCATAGCCCGCGAGAAAGCTCGCGAGCGCCTCGGTCGGAACATCGGTGTAGACGGCCATGGCGCAAGTTGGGCCCTGCGTTGGGCGGTCTCGTCAAGTCCCTCTCCACTGTCATTCCGGGACGCCGCGAAGCGGCGAACCCGGAATCCAGAAAAGCAGGAAGTCTTGATGTGTCTGGATTCCGGGTTCGCGCCTTTGGCGCGCCCCGGAATGACCGCGCTGGGAAACTTTCAGTGGCAGTGAGAAAATCAGGCCGCAGCGGTGTCACGAAGCTGCCGCGGCAGCGGGAAGAACATGCCGGACTCGTCGGCGCCCGACACGGTCTCGACGTCGAGCTTGTAGCGGGTCGCGAACGCGTCGAGGATTTCCTCGACCAGCACCTCGGGCGCGGAGGCGCCGGCGGTGACGCCGAGCGTCTTGATGCCTTCGAACTTCGACCAGTCGATATCGGCGGCGCGCTGCACCAGCACCGAGTAGCGGCAGCCCTCGCGCTCGGCGACCTCCTGCAGGCGGCGCGAGTTCGACGAATTCGGCGCCCCGACCACGACCAGCGCATCGACCGAAGGCGCCACGCGCTTCACGGCTTCCTGACGGTTGGTGGTGGCGTAGCAGATGTCTTCCTTGTGCGGCGCCACGATGTTGGGGAAGCGCCGCTTCAAGGTCGCCACGATCTCGGCGGTGTCGTCGAGCGACAGCGTGGTCTGGGTCACGTAGGCGAGATTGTTGGTGTCGCGGGGCTGCAACGCCTCGGCCTCTTCGACGGTTTGCACCAGGGTGATGGCGCCGTCGGGCAGTTGCCCCAGCGTGCCGACCACCTCGGGGTGCCCGGCATGGCCGATCAGCAGGATGTTGCGGCCACGCTTGTGATGGATTTCGGCCTCGCGGTGCACCTTGGTGACCAGCGGGCAGGTGGCGTCGAGATGGAAGAAGTTCCGCCGCTGGGACTCCTCGGGGATCGACTTCGGCACGCCATGGGCCGAGAAGATCACCGGGGCGTTGGTCTCCGGGATCTCGTCGAGTTCCTCGACGAAGATCGCGCCCTTGGCCTTGAGGCTCTCGACCACGTAGCGGTTGTGGACGATCTCGTGCCGGACATAGACCGGGGCGCCGTAGCGCTTGAGCGCCTGCTCGACCGAATCGATGGCCCGGACCACGCCGGCGCAGAAGCCGCGTGGCGAACAAAGCAGGACCTTCAGTAAGGGCTTGTCGGAACTTGCGGTATTTTCTGCGGTCATAGGCTGAGAAATGAGGTTTCGGGCACCGTTCTGTCAAGGCGCGGGTCGCCTGAACATTGGACTTCCGGGGGTCGAAAGCCTATATTCCGGCGACTTTCCAGTCATCTTTGTATGACAGAGGGCCTCGTCCGGAAGGGCGGGCGGGGCACAGAGGAGATTTACCCATGCAAGAAGCGCCATTGATGCCCAAGGCGACCGCCGTTTGGCTGGTGGAGAATACGGCGCTGTCGTTCGACCAGGTGGCCGAGTTCTGCAAGCTGCACCCCCTCGAGGTGAAGGCGATCGCCGATGGCGATGCGGCGCAAGGGATCAAGGGCCTGGATCCGATCCAGACCGGGCAGCTGACCCGCGAGGAGATCGAGAAGGCCGTCGCCGACCCCGACCACAAGCTCCTGCTCTCCAAGCCCAAGGTCGGCCTGCCGGAGGCCAAGCTCGGCCCGAAGAAGAAGGGCCCGCGCTACACCCCGGTGTCGCGCCGGCAGGACCGGCCGAACGCCATCCTTTGGCTGCTTCGCAACCATCCGGAGCTCAAGGACGCCCAGATCATGCGGCTGGTGGGCACCACCAAGTCGACCATCGCCGGCATCCGTGACCGCACCCATTGGAACGCCGCGAGCCTTTCGCCGCTCGATCCGGTGACGCTCGGCCTGTGCACCCAGATCGACCTGGATTTCGAGGTGCAGCGCGCCTCCAAGGAGAAGCCCGCGCCGGCCGACAGCGGCGTGACGCTGCTTCCTGCCGCGGTCACCACCGCGCCGCAGGAGCCGGCCGAGCCGGAAAGCCCGCAGGCCGTCAAGACCAAGGAAGACCTCGACACCGCGGCGGTGTTTGCCAAGCTCAAGCAGCTCGGCGGTGGCAAGTCCGAGGACAAGGACGACGAGTAAGAACGCCGTCCCGTTCAGCGGAACGAAAACAACATTGGAGCGGCGGGGGTATCACCCCGCCGCTCTTTATTTTGATCCGGGGGAGGTTCCGGGGAGGCCGCTCCAGGCATGTGTCGTTTTGTCGCGAGGCTCGCTCGACGGTGGAATAGCGCTTTGATTTTTCAAAGATTTTCCACGCACGCGCGGCCACCCGCGCTTGCGTCTACGGCCGCCAGCGCATCCGGTTGACCGGGCGGCCGGAGACCGGGTTCACGTCCTCGCCCGCATAGGCAAAGCCGTTCTTCTCGTAGAACGCGATGGCGCGGGCGTTGTCCTTGTTGACCAGCAGCTCCAGCAGCGCCGGCGAGATGCGCTTGCCGGCGTCGAGCAGCATCAGCGCGACGTTGCTGCCCCAGAACTCCGGCGCCACCACGATCTGGTCGAGATAGCCGGTCTTGGGGTCGACCGTGACGAACCCTTCGAGGATGCCGTCCATCTCGGCGACCACGATCTTGGCGGCCGGGACCAGCTCGTTGCGCCAGCGCTCGCGCCACCACGGCACCCGCTCGGTGAAATCGATCCGCGGATAGGCCTGCTGCCAGGTGCGGCGCCACAGCTCGATCGCCGCCTCTTCGTCCGCGGCCGTGTAGTCGCGCAGCCGGAGCGGGGAGGGCTGCGTTTTCACCGCTCGGTCAGCTTCAGTTCGATGCGGCGGTTGCGGCTATAGGCTTCCTCGGTGGTGCCGGGGTCGATCGGCTGGAATTCGCCGAAGCCCGCGGCGACGAGGCGCTGCGGCGGCAGGCCCTTGCTGATCAGATATTGCACCACCGCGATGGCGCGGGCGGCCGACAGGTCCCAGTTGGTGCGGCCGCCGGCGATCGGCCGCACGTCGGTGTGGCCGTCGACGCGCAGCACCCAGGCGATCTCCGGCGGGATCTGCTTGCTCACCTCGATCAGCACCGCGGCGATCTTGTCGAGCTCGGCGCGGCCTTCCGGCTTCAGCACCGCCTGGCCGGTGTCGAAGAACACCTCCGACTGCAGCACGAAGCGGTCGCCGACGATGCGGATGTCCGGACGGTTGCCGAGGATCTCGCGCAGCCTCCCGAAGAAATCCGAGCGGTAGCGCGACAGCTCCTGCACGCGCTGCGCCAGCGCCAGATTGAGCCGCTGGCCGAGATCGGCGATGCGGGCCTGGGATTCGCGGTCCTTCTTCTCCGACAGCTCCAGCGCGTTCTCGATGGCGTCGAGCTGGCGGCGCAGCGCCGCGATCTGCTGGTTGAGGATCTCGACCTGGGCGAGCGCGCGCAGCGACACCTGCTTCTCGGCGTCGAGCTTGCCGGTGAGATCGGAAATCTGGCCTTGCGCATTGCCGCCCAGGCCATCGTAGAGGCCCTTGATACGGTCGCGCTCGCCTTCCGCGGCGCTGAGGCTCGCGCGCAATTGCGCAAGCTGTTCCTCGAGCGAGACCTTTCCGGTCTGTTCCAGTGACAGCAGGTCGGTGAGCTGGGAGATGCGCGCCGACAGCCGCGCCAGCGCCGTATCCTTGCCGGTGACCTCCTGGGCCAGAAAGAACTGCACGACCGCGAACACCGTGAGCATGAACACGATGCCGAGCACCAGCGTCGACAGCGCGTCGACGAAGCCCGGCCAGTAATCGACGCCGCCAGTGCCGCGGCGGCTGCGCGACAACGCCATGTCAGTTCATCCGTTCTGATGCTGTCGCTCTCATCGTTCCACGCGCTCCTGCACCATCATTTCCAGGAGCCTGCGCACCTCGCGGTGCTGCTCGGCCTGGGAGTCGACCCAGTCGCGGATCATCTGCTGCTCGGTGCGCATGTGATGCACCAGGCCCTGGATCGCCTCGGCGAGATTGGCCATCGCGGTGGTGGCGGCCTTGCCGGAGTTCTGGCCGCCGCCCTGAAGCATGGCCTCGCGCAGCCGCTCGATCGCCATGCCCATCTCGCCGATGCTGTTGCCGATCGGGATCG
>Ga0209758_1000381_pt1 | contig 76838 bp, 47 predicted proteins | sample AraplaMF_Col_mMF_FD_184258 | JGI IMG/M metagenome (GOLD analysis project Ga0209758, IMG submission 184258) | Arabidopsis root microbial communities from the University of North Carolina, USA - plate scrape MF_Col_mMF (SPAdes) (version 2) | ecosystem: Host-associated > Plants > Roots > Endosphere... | reverse complement strand
GCTGCGCAACGTGCGCGTGGTGCTGCAGACCCAGGACGCGCCCGAGATCGACCAGGCCCCGGTGGGCCGCAAGACCTTCGAGAGCGTCCTGGACAAGGTGGCCGTCGAGCAGGCCGGTCCCGTCCGCGCCGTGATCCGCGTCGAGGGCCGCCACAGGAACGCCGACCGCGCCTGGGCGCCCTTCATCGTCCGCTTCTACGCCTATGCCGGCGCGGACTCGCTGCGGATGATGCACACCTTCATCTTCGACGGCGACGCGGCCAAGGACTTCGTCTGCGGCCTGGGCGTCACCGCCGACGTGCCGATGGCGGATGAACTCTACGACCGCCACGTCCGGTTCACCGGACAGGAAGAAGGCCAGAACACGGGACTGTGGGCCGAGGCGGTCAAGCCGCTGACGGGCCTGCGCCGCGACCCGGGCGCGGCGTTCCGCGACGCCCAGATCGCCGGCGGGAAGACGCCGCCCGCCGACCAGATGGCCGCGCCGGTCCGCTCGGCCCTGCACCTGATCCCCGCCTGGGGCGACTTCCTGCTGTCGCAGCCGACGGCCGACGGCTTCACGATCCGCAAGCGCACCGCGCCGGGCCACGCCTGGATCCATTCCGACGGCGGCCAGCGCGCCACCGGTGTGGCCTATGTCGGTGGCGCGGCCGGCGGAGCGGCGATCGGCCTGGGCAATTTCTGGCGCGCGCCGCCGACCGCCCTGGAGATCCGCGGCGCGGCCGGCGAGGTCGCCCAACTGACCGCCTGGCTGTGGTCGCCCGACGCCCCGGTGATGGACACCCGCTTCTATCACGACGGCCTGGGCATGGAGACCCACGCCCAGGAGACCCAGGGCCTCAACATCACCTACGAGGACTACGAAAAGAACTGGGGCACGCCCACGGGGATCGCCCGCACCACCGAGCTGCGGCTGTGGGCCCTGGACACGACCCCGGCCCGCGACCAGTTCCCGAAGATGGCCCAGCTGAACGACCGGCCCCCGCGCCTGATGGCGACGCCCGAGCGGATCCACGCCGCCGGCGTGCTGGGCGCCTGGAGCCTGCCCGACCGGACCACGCCGCAGAAGGCGAAGATCGAGGACCGCCAGGACCAGCTGCTGAACTTCTATCTCTCGCAGATCGAGCAGCGGCGCTGGTACGGCTTCTGGGACTATGGCGACGTCATGCACAGCTACGACGTCGACCGCCACGTCTGGCGCTACGACATCGGCGGCTTCGCCTGGGATAACTCCGAGCTGTCGACCGACCTGTGGCTGTGGCTGAGCTATCTGCGCGGCGGGCGGGCCGACGTGTTCCGGATGGCCGAGGCCATGACCCGCCACACCGGCGAGGTCGACGTCTATCACGTCGGCCCCTACCGGGGCCTGGGCACCCGGCACGGCGTGCAGCACTGGGGCGACAGTTCCAAGCAGCCGCGCGTCAGCAACGCCATCTACCGCCGCATCTACTACTACCTGACCGCCGACGAACGGGTCGGCGACCTGATGCGCGACCTGATCGACGGCGACGAGGCCCTGACCCGGGTCAATATCGGCCGCAAGCTGGAGGATGGCGCCTGGCCCAAGGGCGAGATCCGCGCCTCGTTCGGCACCGACTGGAGCTCGCTGTGCGGGGCCTGGTTCACCGAGTGGGAGCGGACGGGCGACCCGCGCTGGCGCGACCGGATCATCGCCGGCATGAAGTCCATCGCCGCCCTGCAGAAGCAGTGGTTCGCGGGGTCGGCCACCTACGACGTCAAGACCGGCACGTTCTCCGGACCGGGCGACAAGTTGGCCGTCGGGCACCTGAACGCCGCGTTCGGCGCCCCCGAGATCCACGTCGAGATGCTGGCCCTGATCCGCGAGCCCGCCTACGACAAGGCCTGGCTGGACTATTGCCGCTGGTACAACGCCCCGCGCGAGGATCAGGTCGCCCAGTTCGGCCGGCCGCTGGGCGCCAACGGCCTGCGCCAGGGCCATTCGCGCCTGACCGCCTACGCCGCCTCGCGGCTGGGCGACAAGGCCCTGGCCGAGCGGGCCTGGAGTGAGTTCTTCGGCCACGGCGTGGTCGAGGACCTGAACCTGTCGACCGCCACCAAGCCCTTCGTCGGCCCCGACGTGCTCAACCCCATCGACGAGGCGCCCGGGGTCACCACCAACGGCACGGCCCAATGGGGCCTGGCGGCGATCATGAACCTGGCGCTGGTGTCGGACGCGCTGGGGTCGAACGGGGGCTAGACCGAGCCTCCCCCACGGGGGGAGGGCCTATTCACCGGGCCCAGATGGCCTCCGCCTCCCCACCGATACACGCCCGAAACACTGCGCCGGTTTCGCGCGCGCCTGCTTATCGGCGTCGATACCCGGGGGTCATCCGCCGGCCATGGCGGCGCTCTAGGCAAGGACGGCTCACCTTACAGGCCGTTCATGTCCCGCAAACTTCTCGCCTCGGCCGCCCTGGCTCCCTTGCTGCTCTGCGCGGGGGGCGCGGCGGCCGAGACCCAGGTGACCAGCAGCTCGCGCACCACGCCGATCGCCACCTCGACGGCCGCGTCCGGGGCCGCCGACGACGTCAAGATCACCAGCGACGGCGCGATCACGCTTAGCGCGTCAGGCGCCATCGCCACGCTCGACAGCGACAACACCCTGACCAACGCCGGAACGCTGTCCAGCGTCGGCGTCTCGAACTCGATCGGCGTCCTGGTGCTGGGCGGCCACGCCGGGACGCTGCTCAACAGCGCCACGATCAGCCTGACCGAGGACTACACCTACACGGACGACGACAGCGACGGCGACTATGACGGCGCGTTCGCCAAGGATTCGGGCCGCTACGGGATCCGCCTGACCGGGACCGATCCGTTCGTCGGGACCCTCACCAACGACTCGTCCGGCGCGATCACCATCGAGGGCAACGATTCGGCGGGCATCAGCCTGGAAGCGCCCCTGACCGGCTCCCTGGTCCACAGCGGCTCGATCAGCGTCACCGGCGATCGAAGCTATGGGATCCACACCACCGGGACGATCAGCGGCGGCCTGACCAGCAACGGCTCGATCAGCGTGCTGGGCGGCGGCAGTGTCGGCCTGGCGGTCGACGGCGACGTCGGCGGGGCGGTCGTCATCCAGGGCTCGGTCTATGCGACCGGCTACCGCGTCACCTCGCGCTACTCCGACCCGGACGACGAGGCCCTGCTCGACGCCGACGACCTGCTGCAGGGCGGCGGCGGCGTGAAGGTCACGGCCGACGTGGCCGGCGGCGTGCTGCTGGACGCCCCGCCCACCGACACCAACGACGACACCTCGGACGACGAGGACGGCGACGGCACGACCGACAGCAGCGAGGGCACGGCCTCGATCACCGCCTATGGCTCGGCCCCCGCCCTGCTGATCGGCTCGGACACCCGGACGGTGACCCTGGGCGCGGTCGGGACGGGCGACGACGCCTACGGCCTGATCATCAAGGGCTCGGTGACGGCGGCGGGCGTCCATGACGGGATCAGCGCCACCGGCCTGCAGCTGGGCGGCGACGCGGGCCTGTCGACGATCGTCACCGGCGGCGTGAAGCTGACCGGCTCGATCTCGGCCAGCGCCTACGAGGGCGACGCCGTGGGCCTGAAGCTGAACGCCGGCGCCGTGGCCGACACCCTGTGGAACACCGGCGCGCTCAGCGCCTCGGTGACCGGCGACACCGCCGTCACCGCCAAGGCCCTGAGCATCGCGTCCGGCGCCGGCATGACCAGCGTGACCAACGCCGGGACCATCAGCGCCACCGTCGCCGGCGAGGGCGGCTCGTCCTACGCCATCATCGACGAGAGCGGCGGCCTGAAGACCATCACCAACACCGGCACGATCGCGGCCTATGTCTACGCCACCGACGACGAATACGACACCGACGACGACGACACCGACGCCAGCAACGAGACGATCACCGGCGTGGCCACGGCCATCGACGTGTCGAAGAACACGACGGGCGTGACCATCGTCCAGAGCGGCGTCGATGACGGGGACGACGGCGACGACGGCGTGGCCGACACCGACACCGACGGCGATGGCGTGGACGACGGCGACGAGCCGCTGATCCGCGGCAAGGTGCTGTTCGGCTCGGGCGCCGACAGCCTGTCGATCCTGAACGGCGGCCTGATCGGCGACGTCTCATTCGGGGCCGGCGCCGACAGCCTGACCATTGACGGCACCGGCTACATGATCGGCGCCCTGACCGACAGCGACGGCCTGCTGGACATCAGGATCGGCAACGGCTCGCTGGGCCTGACCAACACCGAGACCATCAAGGCCACCAGCCTGACCCTGGGCGCCGACAGCACGCTGGTCTTCTCGGTCGACCCCACCGCCGGAACCCAGACCAGGCTGGTGGTCGACACCGCCACGATCGAGACCGGCGCGACCCTGGGCCTGAACTTCAAGAGCCTGCTGACCGACCCGACCACATACACTGTGATCCAGGCGGGCGGCCTGACGGCCGGAACGATCAACCAGGACCTGCTGGGCCACACGGCCTACATGTATGTCGCCAACGCCTATGCCTCGGGCAACGACATCGACATCGACGTGCGGCGGCGCACGGCCTCGGAGGCGTCGATGTCGCGCAGCCAGGCCAGCGCCTATGACGCGGTGTTCGCGGCCCTGTCGAACAACACCGACATCGCCGGCGCCTTCCTGAACCAGAGCACCCACGACGGCTTCTTCAACCTCTACGACCAGATGCTGCCCAGCCAGGGCGAGGGGCTGTTCTCGGCCCTGCAGAGCGTGCAGCAGCAGATCTCGGCGGCCACCGCCAACCGCCCGGACATCGGCGACCGCTACGGGCCCGACAGCGTCTGGCTGCAGGAGATCAACGTCCTGGTCCGCCGCGAGGACGGCGACAGCCAGGGCTCCGACACCCAGGCCCTGGGCGTGGTGGCGGGCTACGAGGCGATGGGCGACGCCGGCGGGGCGCTGGGCGTCACCCTGGCGGCGGTCAGCCTGGAAGAGCACGACACCGTCGCCAAGGCCGGCGAGAAGACCACCGCCTCGATGCTGCAGGCCGGCCTCTACTGGCGTCGGTCGGTCGGCGGCTGGCGGTTCAACCTGGGCGGCGGCGTCGGCTACAGCCGCTTCAACGGCGACCGCAGCTTCGTCAGCGAGGACGTCGACGGCGACGGGACGGTCGATGTCAGCCTGACCAACACCGCGGCCTGGAACGGCATGGTCGCCAACGCCTTCGCGGGGCTGGCCTACGAGGCCCGGCTCGGCGACGTCTATCTGCGTCCCGAGGCCCGGCTGGACTATGTCTGGCTGTGGGAGGGCGAGCGCAAGGAGCATGGCGGCGGTTCGGGCTTCGACCTGACCGTGGCCTCGCGCAAGGCCGACAACCTCAGCGGCGACCTCGGCCTGGTGCTGGGCAAGCAGTACGGCAAGGACGTCTGGGTGCGGCCCGAGCTGCGGGTCGGCTATCGCCAGACCCTGGCCGGCGCCATGGGCGACACCATCGCCAGCTTCGCGGGCGGAACGCCCTTCACCCTGGCCGCCTCGAGCGAGAAGACCGGCGCGGTCACCCTGGGCTTCGCCATCCGCGCCGGCTCGGCGCTCTCCTACCTGGCCCTGGAAGGCGGGGCCGAGGCCTCGCGCAAGCAGACCAAGTACACCGCGCGACTGACCGGGAGGGCGATGTTCTGACCATGGACAAGCGCATCCTCGTCCTCGACGGCGACCCGGTCGCCCGCCACGACATGACGGGCCTGCTGGCCGGCTATGGCCTGACGACGCTGGGGGCCGGCAGCGCCCGCGAGATGGAGCAGATCCTGCGCGAGACCCAGGTCAACCTGGTGATGCTGGACATGATGCTGCCCGACGCCTCGGGCCTGTCGGTCTGCTCGCGCCTGCTCAGCCTGCCCTCCCCGCCGGCCATCATGATGGTCTCCGAATCCGGCGAGGAATGCGACGTCGTCGTGGGCCTGGAGTTCGGGGCCGACGACTATGTGATCAAGCCTTACCGCCCCCGGGAACTGCTGGCCCGGATCAAGGCGGTGCTGCGCCGCCATGACGACGCCCGCCCCGAGGAACCGGCCCGCGAGCCGCCGACCGTCTATCGCTTCGACGGCTGGCGGCTGAACGTCGCCACCCAGGCGCTGTTCGATCCGCGCGGCAGGCCCGTGCCGCTGTCGACCGCCGAGTTCCTGGTGCTGTGGGCCCTGGTCGCCCGGCCCAACCAGGTGCTGACCCGCGACGAACTGCGCCAGGGCCCGCCCGACGCCTATGCCCGTCCCGCGCCCCAGCAGGTCAACGTCGCCATCAGCCGCCTGAGGAGCAAGCTCGACCGCGTCGAGGGCGGCGGCGAGTTGATCCGCACGGTGCGCCATGTGGGCTACATCTTCGCGGCGCGGGTGGACCGGGTTCAGGAGTAGGCCTTCCAGCCGGATCCCCTACGCCGCCGCGGCCGCCGCCCGCGACGGTCGATACCGCGCCGCGTCGGTGACGTATTCGGCGTGGCCGTAGCGGGCCAGCAGCTTGCGAACCCGGCGCTCCAGCACGGCGTCGGCCACGTCGCGCAGGCCCGGCGTCCGGCCGGCTGCGCGGAAGGCCGCCATCCGCGTGGTCACGCCCAGGGCCACGATCGCGAAGACCAGCCAGTCCAGGGGTTCGACCTCCACCCCCATCCGCGCCGCCGCCGCCCGGTCGCCGTTCATGAAGTGGCGCAGGAAGAAGACCTTGGCGAACCGGCGCTCGATGCGATCATGCAGGCGGTTGGCGGCCGAGCGGTCCGGCGGCAGGTAGGCGGCCAGGGTGGCGCGGATCAGGGCGCCGCAGGTCTCGTCGTCGAAGCCCTGGCGCAGGGTGGAGTTGCGGGCGGTCATGGCCCGCACGATGCCCTCCGGCGTATCGGCCAGAAGGTCCTCCGGCAGGCCCAGCAGGAAGCAGCGATAGCGCGCCAGCTCGACCTTGGCCCTTTCCTCGGGCGTGAAGCGGCGGCGGCCTTTCCGGATGATCGCGAACGACATCAGGAAGATCGGGATCAGCCCGGCCGGCATCTGGTCGACCTGGGGGATCGGCACGCCGTAGACCGACACGTCCCAGCGGCCCGAGCGCAGGGCGTTGAACCGCACCATCGAATGCATCAGCCGCACCATGGCCGCGGCCTTGAACCCCGCCCCGTGGCGCTCGAGCGCGCCGGGCAGGACCGTGGTGGCGAAGAAGGTCGCGGTCTCGTTGACCCGGCGGGCGGCGCTGTCGTCGGTCAAGGTCCCGGTCAGGGCCATCGGCAGGGCCGAGTACTTGTTGAGGAAGGTGGCCACGAACGCGCCGCGGATCGCGAACGGCGCCAGGTGGGCCATGGCGTTGAGATCCAGCCGCGCCCCCTCGCGCACCAGGTCCATGTCGATCCAGTCGGGCGTGGCCTCCATGTCGGCGATGAAGGCGGCGAGCTGCGGCGGGGCGTCGGCCACCGCCTCGACCCCGTGCTCGCAGGCCGTGGCCAGCATGTCGATCAGCCGGCGAAAGCCGTATCGCGGGATCAGGGCGGCGTAGCCGTCGGCGACGATGTCGCCAAGCATCGTATAGGCCTGGACCCGGTCCAGGTCGTCCTGGGTGACGGTCACGCCCAGCGGGGCGCGGTCGCGCACCACCGCCCTGGACGCGTCCGGCGTGAAGCGCTCGGGCACGGCGTCGAAATCGACGTTTCCGTACAGCGCCGGCAGCAGGGTCTTCTGCGACGCCACCTTGGCGCGGACCTGGTCGATGGAGAGGCTCATCGGCGCTCCTGAAGTTGCGAAATCCGCCGCGACGGGCGAGCCCTGGCGTCGAGCTCAAGGTTATGTAAGCGTCGTTCAGGTTCCTACTCGCCTTCCCAGGGCGGGGACGAGCCGAGGGACGAGGGATGGCAAGTGGCTGAAAGACAACGCAGAACGCCGCGCCAGGCCCGCTCGGAATCGACGATCGACGCGATCCTGGACGCGACCTTTCAACTTCTCGAGGCCGACGGCGTCGACCGGCTGACCACCAATCGCATCGCCGAGCGGGCCGGGGTCAGCATCGGCACCCTCTACCAGTACTTCGCCGGCAAGCAGGCCATCCTGGCCGCCCTGGCCCAGCGCCGCGCCTCCAGCGTGCGCGACGCCATCGCCGAGACGGTGATCGAGCGCCCGGAGATCGGCAGCGTCCGGGCGATCGTCCGGTCCCTGATGAAGGGCGTCGAGGGCTCCCCCGCCACCGGCCAGGTGCTGTTCGACGCCCTGTTCCAGACCGGCAAGGACGGGATGCTGGCGCACCACCACCAGGCCTTCCTGGCCTCGATCGCCGGCAAGGCGCGGCTGGAGATCGCCCTGACCAACGAGTCGGCCTTCGTCCTGACCCACGCCGCGATCGGCCTGCTGCGCGCCGCCGCCGCCGAGCCGGCCCTGGCGCTGGACCCAGCGGCGCTGGAGGACGAGCTGGTGCGGCTGATGGAGGCCTATGTCGCCGCGCTGGCGGTTCGTCCTTCGACCCTTGCGGGAAAGGGCCCTGGCGAAGCCGACGGATGAGACGCCTGGGAACGTCCCGCGCGAACCGAGGAACAGTAATGTTTCCAATTAATACAGTAATGTTTCGAGCCGATACAAATGCGCGATGAAAAAGGCGCCTGAAAAGCTGACAAACCTCCAAGTCGCGACGCTTCGCCCATAGCGAAGGTCCAGGCTCCGCCCTATTCTGGATATATGCCAGCCGCCATGATCCAGCCCGCCCCTTCCGAAACCGCCACCGTCCTGCTGGTCGAGGACGACGAGGTGCTGCGCCAGGAGATGGCCGGCTACCTGACCGGCCAGGGCTACGCCGTGCGCCAGGCCGCCGACGTGCCCGCCGCCCGCGAGGTGCTGGAGACCCGGCCCGTCGACGTGCTGGTGCTGGACGTCAACCTGCCCGGCGAGAACGGCCTGTCGCTGTGCCGCCAGGTGTCGGGAACCGACGGGCCGGCCATCCTGCTGCTCAGCGCCCTGGGCGATCCGGTCGACCGCATCGTCGGGCTGGAGCTGGGCGCCGACGACTACGTGGTCAAGCCGATCCCGCCCCGCGAGCTGCTGGCCCGCGTCAAGGCCCTGCTGCGCCGCCGGGCCGGGGGCAAGGGGCCGCGCAGCGACGTGCGCCTGTTCGCCGGCTTCCGGCTGGACGCCGCCGCCCGCCAGCTGACCGCGCCCAACGGCGTGCTGCTGCTGCTGACCCCCGGCGAGTTCACCATCCTGTCGACCCTGGCCGACCACGCCCGCTCTGTGGTGTCGCGCGACGAGCTCCTGACCATCATCGCCGGCGAGACGGTCGAGAACCTGGGCCGCCGCGTCGACCTGCATATCAGCCGCCTGCGCCGCAAGATCGAGGCCCAGTCCGAGCAGCCCCTGATCCGCACCTATCGCGGCATGGGCTACATGCTGGACGCCAAGGTCACGCTGGAATGACCCCAGGCGGCCGCCCCTTGGGGCAGACCCTTCTCGGCGGCCGCCTGTTCAAACGCTGGCCCAGCCCGCCGATCGCCTTCCAGATCCTGGCCCTGCTGCTGGCCGGCCTGGTCGTGGCCCAGACCGTCACCCTGGTCCTGACCGTGCTGCTGCCGCCGGCCCCGGCCATGCATCACAGCCTGGCCGACATCGCCGCCGGCCTGCGCGGCGCCGTGCCCGACAGCGACGCCGACCGCCCCCTGGTCCGCACGGTCGAGACCCAGCCGCCCAGCCTGCAGAGCCCCGGCTGGGTGGCCTCCGAACCCGCCAGCGCCGACCTGGCCCGCCTGCTGAACGCGCCGCGCGAGGACGTCCGCCTGCTGTTCTACGCCCCGCCGCCGTTCGCCGGGACCGAGAGCCGCCGTCCGGGCCGCCCGCCGCTGGCCCTGCTGTTCACCACCTATGCCGAGGCCCAGGCCCTGCCGCCGGGCCCCGGGCCAGGCGGCGTCGGCGGCCTGCGCGGCGGCATGGGCCCGATGGGCGGCGCCGGGCCGGGCGGTGTCCAGATCGGCCAGGGCTTTCCGCCCGACACCGCGATGCGCGCCGCCGCCGGCCAGCGGATCTTCAGCTACTCCTCGTCCGCCGCCGACGCCGGCCGCTCGGCCGACCCGTTGTTCACCGCCCCGTTCCGCTCGCAGAGAATGACCCTGCCCCCCTCGCTGCGCGGGGTGGCCCCGCCGGCCCCGCCGCTGGACCCGGTCGCCGACGCCGCCGCGCGCGAGCCGACCCTGAAGCGTCCGCCGCCGCCCCAGCCCCTGGCGGCGACCGCCCCGGTCACCGAACCGGTCCAGACCGCGCCCCATGTCGCCCTCCCCACGCCCCGCCCGCCTCCGGCCAGGCCCGCGCCCGAGCCCGAGGCGACCGCCGGCCGCCCCCTGGCGGCGCCGGCGGCCCGCAGCCTGTTCGGCCTGGCCCCGCCACCGTTCATCGAGGGCGACTTCGTGGCCGCCCTGCGCATCGGCCCGAACCGGTGGGTGACGCTCCGGCCCGAGCCCGAGGCCTTTCCCAACAGCTGGCAGCGCCGGGTGCTGATGTGGTTCGCCCTGTCCCTGGCGGTGGTCGCGCCGCTGGGGTGGATCTTCGCCCGCCGCCTGGCCGCGCCCCTGGCCGGCTTCGCCGCCGCCGCCGAGCAACTGGGCCGCGACCCCGCCTCGCCGGTGATCGTCGCCGACGGTCCCGCCGAGATCGGCCGCGCCGCCCGGGCCTTCAACGCCATGCAGGGTCGGCTGAGCCGCTACATCACCGACCGCACCGCGATGATCGGCGCGATCTCGCACGACCTGCGCACGCCCCTGGCCCGCCTGCGCTTCCGCCTGGAGCGGGCCTCGCCCTCGCTGCGCCGCGAGATCGGCCAGGACCTGGACCAGATGGAGGCGATGATCACCTCGGTGCTGGCCTTCATGCGCGAGGACGCCGAGGCCGGCGCCCGCCAGCGGGTCGACCTGCGCTCGCTGCTGGAATGCGTGATCGACGAGGCCGAGGTCACCGGCGCCGACGTGGCCCTGGAGCCGGGCGAGCCCGCCGAGGTCGAGGTCTCGGTCCTGGGCCTGCAGCGGGTGTTCGCCAACCTGGTGGACAACGCCGTCAAGTATGGCGACAGCGCCCGCGTCGCGCTGCGCCTCGAGGGCGACGAGACGGTGGTCGAGATCCGCGACCGGGGGCCGGGCCTGGAGGCGAGCGAGCTGGAGCGGGTGTTCACCCCGTTTTACCGCGGCGTCGAGGCCCGGACCTCCAGCAAGCAGGGCGTCGGCCTGGGCCTCAGCTCCGCCCGCTCGATCGTCCGCGCCCACGGCGGCGACATCCGGCTGATGCTGCCGGGCGAGGGCCTGCTGGTGCAGGTGCGGCTGCCGCTGGTCGAGGGGGTCGCGACCGCGCCGCCGGTTCGGTTGCAGGCGGCGGAGTAGGTGCCTGATGTCTTCGCCTATTTCCCCTAAGAAGGTAGAATTTCTCGGACTAAGTTCGGATCACAAGTGATCTAAATGTACCCCCTAAGCTCGCAGATTATCCGGAATTGGTGGGATACGCTCCGAGACAACATCATCCAAGAAGCGCATGACAGCCGCCGTTTGCTTCACGGCAGCCTGATCCATCTCTCCCCCCCATAAGTTTTCCATCAGACATTCGACAACGCGCTCTTCAAGTTGGAGGGCCAGGTAGTGGAGGTTCTCGGGGCCTCCATCGTCTACAAATTGAGCCATACCCGGAAGCACTTCCTTCACGAGCGCAACGATCTTGGTCGTTTCTGCCGGCTGCTGCTTCATACCTTCACGGGCGGCGATAAAACAAAAGGCAGTTCTGAGCACTACACCCGCAAAGGCGCAGTAAGCTGTCCACAACGCTGGAGGAACGAATGGGCGACTTGTTTGACAATTCTCAAGATCGGCCAAGTCACCAAGTTTGCTCGCCTCACAAAGGGCACGGGCGAACTCGCGGGCGCCGTTCCCTTCGGCCGTTTTCTGGAGTGCGATCTTCGCCATCACGTCGAGATTCACGTTCTCGGCCATGAGACATAAGGTCCTGAGATGCGCCATACCAACGACAGACGCCCAGACTTTCTCCATCGCTTCCAGACGGCGTTTTTCAAGTAGAGCTTGGCGCGATGCTATCCCAGAAAGAGGGCCGCGCCGTAGCGCGTCAACTTCAGCATCCCGAAGCTTTAGATCCGCCCTAAGCCGCTCTTCGTTGAGCCGCAGGTCGGATTTGATCGCCTCAAGCTTCCATTCGAAGGTCGATTGAATACCCTTTTCGATAGTTGCTTTGAGCCCTAGCAACACTGAGCTGCCCAAAGCCGCGAGTACGGTTGAAGTAAAAACTGCCGGAACCCAATCAGTGAAGGTCATGGCATCCCCTTTTCCGCCAAGCTACCCGAACTGGCCTACCACTAGACACCATTGTGTAGCTCGGACCTAGGGTGGCTGGATCTCCTCTTGAAGACCGCTCGAACCCATCTCGAGGAGGCGGCTTGAAGTCGGCCTCCTGGTCCCCGGTCAGGACGCCGCGACGCCGCAGTACCGATCGAGGAAGGCCTGGTGGCGCGGCAGGCCGCCCACGGCGCGGGCGATGTTACCGCTCAGGTCGGCCAGGGCCGCGCGCAGCTGCTCGGGCGGCATCAGCCGGCCCATCTGGTGATGGGCGGCCGGCCGCAGCCGCTGGCCCAGCATCACCTGCAGCCAGGAATCGACCTGGAACAGCTCGCCCGGAGCCTGGAAAGCCTGGGCGCTTTCGCGGAACAGGTCGATGCGCTGGGCCAGGCTGTCGGGGATGGCCATCGTCCGGCAGCGGTCCCAGAACGGGCTGTCGGTCCGCTCGGTCAGCTTGTAGTGCAGGATGATGAAGTCGCGGATCTTCTCCAGCTCGTCGACGGCCTGCTGGTTGTAGCGGGCGACCACCGCGTCGCTGACGCCGTGGAACGGGAACAGCTGCATCAGCCGTGTGACCCCGATCATGATCAGGTGGATCGAGGTCGATTCCAGGGGCTCGACGAAGCCGCTGGCCAGGCCCAGGGCCACGCAGTTCTTGGACCAGGTCTTCAACCGTCGCCCGGTGCGGTAGCGGATCACCCGCGGCTCGATCAGCCGCTCGCCGTCCAGCGCCCCCAGCAGGGTCTCGCGGGCCTGATCGTCGGACATGTATTGGCTGCAATAGACCAGGCCGTTGCCGACCCGGTGCTGCAGCGGGATCTTCCAGCGCCAGCCGGCCTCGTGGGCGATCGCGCGGGTATAGGGCGCGGCCGGGCCGGTCGAGCGGGTCTGCACGGCCAGGGCGCTGTTGGTCGGCAGCCAGTGGCCCCAGTCCTCGTAGCCGGCCTTCAGGGTCTGTTCGATCAGCAGGCCGCGAAAGCCGGTGCAGTCGATGAACAGGTCGCCCTCGACCCGGTCGCCGTTCTCCAGGACCAGGGCCTGGATGAAGCCGGTCTCGGGATGCTGCTGGACCTGGCTGATCTTGCCCTCGATCCGCTTGACGCCCAGGCCCTCGCTCATCTGGCGCAGGAAGCCGCCGTACAGCGTCGCGTCCAGGTGATAGGCGTAGTTCAGCTCGGGCCCCTCGCCGACCGAGAACCGGTCGGCCTCGGCCGCCTTCAGTTCGAAACAGTAGTCGCCCAGTTCGCCGCCGAAGCCGGCCGCCTTGGCCTGCAGCCAGAAGTGATGAAAGCTTCCCATCCAGTTCGACTTCCCGACCTGGCCGAACGAGTGGATGTAGCGGTCGCCGATCCGCGCCCAGTGCTCGAACGAGATGCCCAGCTTGAAGGTCGCCTGGGTGGCGCGCATGAACGCCGGCTCGTCGATGCCCAGCAGGGCGTTGAAGGTGCGGGCCGTGGGGATGGTCGACTCCCCCACCCCGACCGTGCCGATCTCGTCGGACTCGACCAGGCTGATGTCCAGCAGCGGGCCCAGCTGCCGGGCCAGCGCCGCCGCCGCCATCCAGCCCGCCGTCCCGCCCCCGGCGATGACCACCTTCTTCACGACCTGGTCTTGCATGGGGTTCTCCGGTGCGGCGTCAGCGGTTCAGGCGATTGAGCAGATAGGCCCGCAGCCGCCGGGCCTTGCGGTCGTCCATCGGCGCCAGGTCGCCGCGCGCGGCTTCCGGCAGATGCGCGCCCGCCCGGTCGGCGGGGCCGAAGACGTAGTAGTCGAACAGTTTCTTCCAGGCCTGTTTCTCGAAGTCAGGCCGGTCGCGCAGGCTGAGCAGGCCGTGCAGCAGGGTGTTCATGGGCGTGTCCATGAAGCCGGGCGCGGCGTTCCACCAGTAGTTCACCAGCACGTTGAACGGGTCCAGCGTCTCGACCTGGTGCCACCACAGGGCCGGATAGACCAGCACGTCGCCGGGCTCGAGATTAGCCACCTGGGCGGCGGCCAGGGCCTGCCTGAACCGGGGGAAGCGCCCGAAGTCCAGCGCGTCGAAGTCGACCATGCTGACCGCCTGGCCGCCGGGCGTCAGGTCCAGCGGGCCCGGATAGAGGTTGTCGACCTGGCCGGGCGGGAACAGCGTGAACCGCCGCCGCCCCACCGCGCAGACGGCGATGTTGTTGGACATGTCGTAGTGGGCCGCCGCGACCGTGCGGTTGCCGATCCAGATGCTGGCCAGGGGCGTCTCGTCGCCCAGGGCGGCCCAGTCCAGGCCCAGGTCGTTCTCGGCCCGCAGGCCCGGCAGATAGGCGTCGATGTCGCTGGAGCCGATGTAGAACGACGGCCCGACGGGCGCGTCCAGCTGCTGTTCGACACGGTCGAGGAACGCCCGCAGCGGCACGCGCTCGGTCTGGAAGTTCAGGCGCGCGACGCCTTCGTCATAGCCGAACCGCCCCTTGATCTCCGGCGCGCCCGTATAGCCGACGAAGAGTTCGCCGCGATCATGGGCCAGCAGATGGTCCATGGCCGCGCGCGGCGAGGTCAGGCCCGCCCGCACCAGCGGCCAGCCGCGGGCCATGCCGCGGAAGATCGTCGGGCGCTGCTCCGCCAGGATCTCGTCGAACGGGATCTGGCCGGGCGCCAGCCCCTCGACCACCGGCGTCTCGCGAGCGATGTCGATCATCGGCGTCCCCCGCTCAAGCCGCCAGGATCCGCTTGCGGTTCTTCAGCTCGACCAGCCTCCCGACATTGCCCAGGGACGACAGCGCCCATTGGGCGACGGCCAGGAAGCCGTCCTGGTGCAACACCTGCAGCGCCGCGCCGTCCAGGCCGGCGAACCGCGCCTGCGAGATCGTGTAGAGGTCGGGCAGGTCGTACTGGACGTGCTCGTCCAGCTTGATCTCCACGTCGACCGGCTCGATCAGGTCCAGCGCCTCGAACGCCGCGAACATCGCCTTGCCGATCTCCAGCCCGTCATAGATCAGGCCCAGCAGGCGGGCGACGTGCTGGAGATAGGGCGAGTTGCCGCCCGCCGGCAGGAACACCGGCTCCCCCTCGCCGGCCCGAACGCGAGGATGGTCGAGATCGACATGGATCATCGGCTCGCCGTCCCGCTCGCGCAGGGCGATCGAGAACGGCCCGCGCTGCTGGACGGCGGGGACGTAGCGGGCGTTCCAGCCGCCCCCATGGGCGCCCCCGTGGCCCGCCTCGTCGAGGAACAGGTTCTCGTCGCGGTCCAGGCCCAGCAGGGCCACCGCCTGGAACGCCCCCTCGGCGTCCCTGCGGAAGAAGATCGGATACTCGCGCTGGACCGCCTCGAACTCGGTGGGGAAGACCAGCACCTGGTTGATATTGTCGCCGAACGCCGCGCCGTGCCCCGTGACGACCCGCAGGTCGCCATGGTCGACGTTGTTGAGCAGCACTCTGTTGGTCATGTCCGCCCTCCGCCCAAGCGACGCCCCATCGGTTCGACGCGCGGTTACTCTAGAGAGGAAAGGGCCGCTGCGAACAGCGACCCTTTTTCGGATCCGGACGGGCCCGAAGGCCCGCCGTCGTCCTCGCCCCTAGAAGCGGTAGCGCGCCCCGAGCAGGAAGCGACGGTCCAGTTCCTGGGCGTACCACAGCTGATTTTCGTCGCGCGCATAGGTGCGCAGGTTTTCCTTCGTCAGGTTGATACCTTCCAGCGAGATCGCCAGCTGGGGCGTCACGTCGTAGCTGATGTTGAAGTCCACCTGGGCGAACGGCGCGACGAACACCGGGTTGCGCGAGCCGCCGCGATTGGTGGCCTGCAGGAACTTGTCGCGCCAGTTGTAGGCCAGCCGGGCCGAGATCCCGTTCTTGTCGTAGATCAGGGTGGCGTTGGCCGTGTCGCTCAGGCCCAGCAGGGCGAACTGGTCCTCGCCCGGGTCCGAGGCGATGTCGAAGCCGACGTCGCCGCGCACCAGGGTGTAGGCCCCGGCGATCCCGAAGCCGGTGTCGCCGAAGAAGTGCTGGGCGGCGATTTCGAAGCCGTGGATCTTGCCGGTCTTGTTGTTGATCGGCTGGGCGACCTGGAAGTTGAACAGCGGGTCGGCCGCGTTGGGGCTGATGTCGGTGCTGGCCAGGACCTGGTCGACGAAGGCCTGGTTCAGGTCTCCCGAGGGCCCGCGATTGGCCTGGAACACGGCCGTGGCGGCCGCGACCGAGCCCGTGGACTGGATCAGGGAGGTCATGGTGAACAGGTTGACGTCGGTCTGGTCGGCCCCGATCGTGGTCAGCGAGGCCTTGGCGTCGCCCGACCGCGTGCCGGGGGCGCCGGAGCTGGCGTCACGCAGGCCGAACAGGGTCTGGGTGAAGGTGCCGGTGCCCACGAAGTTGTTCACGCGCTTCTCGAAGAAGCCCGCCGAAACATAGCTGCTGGGCTTGTAGTACCACTCGACCGAGACGTCGAAATTGTCCGAGATCAGCGGCTGCAGTTCGGGGTTGCCGCGGGTGCCCAGCGGGATGGCGCCGTTGGCGGTCGGCCGGTTGGGCGCCCCGGCCGAGACCGAGGCGAACAGGTTGCCATAGTCGGGACGGGCGATCGTGCGGCTGAACGAGAAGCGGCCGATCAGGTCCTTGGCCAGGTCCATCTGGAAGTCCAGGGCCGGCAGCAGGTTGCTGTACTTGTTGCTGCCGGAGACGGGCGAGTAGGTGGTCGTGGTGTCGACACGGAAATCGTTGTCGGCGGTCCAGACGATGGCCTGCGGGGTGCGGATCAGCGAGACCGACTTCGACTTGGTCTCTTCGTAGCGCACGCCGGCGACCATGCTGGCGTTGCGGCCCGCCAGTTCGCCCTTCCAGGTCAGCTGGGCGTAGCCGGCCCAGATGTCCTCGTCGACCTTGTTGTTGTCCTGGCCGGTGACGCCGACCGCGTTGCCGCGGGCGACATAGACCGGCGACAGGGCGTTGTAGAGGTCGATCGCGTCGGCCCGGAAGGCGATCAGGCCCGTGCCGCTCTGCTTGGGATTGAAGCTGTCGAACCGGCAGGCCAGGCAGAACTGCTTGACCAGACTGCCGGCGTACTGCGACACGTCGCGCGGGTTCGAGATGCCCCAGCTGCCCAGGTCCTGCTGGGTGTTGATGCTGGTCTGGCTCATCTTCGAGGTGCGGTAGTTCAGGCCGAAGTCGAAGCGGCTGCCGTTGTCGTCCAGCTCGTAGGACGCGTCGGCGCGGATCTCCTTGACCTCCTGCTGCTGGCGTTGGGCCGAGGTGCGGGCCACCTGGCTGCCCAGGTCGCCGATGTCGAGCACGCCGTTGCCGTTGCCGCGCGGCAGGGCGTCGTTGATCGTCACGGCCTGGATCGGGATCTTGCCGCTGTAGTCCACCGAGTGCGACGAGATGATCGGCGCGCCGATGCTGACCGAGGTCGAGCTGGTGCCGTTCGGCGCGTCGGGGGCGCTGTCGGCCTTGGAGATGTGGCCGTCCACCGAGACCTTGAAGCGGTCGTTGACGTCCCAGACGCCGTTCAGGCCGAACGACTTCAGGGTGTCCTCGTTGGCCCGGTACTGCTGCTCGAAGCCGGTGTCCTTCCCCCCGCTGAGGTTTTCCTGCAGGAAGACCGCCGTGGCGACCACGGGATTGTCGTCGAAGGTCACCCGGTCGAACGGCCGGTTGAACCAGTTGGTCTGGTCGTTGCGCCGCTCGTAGGTCTTGTTGCGGGCGTAGAGGGCGTCGGCGGTGATGGTCACGTTCTCGACCGGCCGCCACTGCAGGGTGGCCTGGCCGTTCAGGCGTTCGCGCTGACCCTGCGAGAAGTGGTAGCGGCTGTCGTTGGGGATCGCCACCAGGGTGTTGGGATTGGACGGCGCGTTGGTGATCTGGGTCGCGCCGCCGTTGCGGACGAAGCCGTTGGCTGGGTTGATGAAGTCGGCGTAGGTGCGGATGTTCCAGTCGTTGGAGGTGACGCTGCGGCTGGTGAAGTTGCGCTTCTGGTAGCTGCCGAACAGGGCGACGCCGAACTTCTCGTCCTCGTCGGTCCAGTTCAGCAGGCCCGAGACTTCCGGCGTGTACTTGGAGGTGTCCTCCAGCTTCTCGTCCATGCTGGTGTCGTAGACGCCCTTGACGCCGATGCTGCCGCTGAGGCCGCGCTCGCGGGCGTCGAACGGGCGGCGGGTCTTGACGTTGATCGTGGCGCCGATGCCGCCCGACGGGATCGCCGCCCGGCCGGTCTTGTAGACCTCCAGGGTCGAGACGCCTTCGGAGGCCAGGTTCGAGAAGTCGAACGAGCGGCTGGTGCCGGCGGCGAAGTCGACCGACTGGTCGCCGCCGACGGTGGAGACGTTGGCCGTGGGCATGGTGCGGCCGTTGACGGTCACCAGGTTGAAGCCGCCGCCGAAGCCGCGGACCGTGACCTGCGAGCCTTCGCCGTTGGTGCGGTCGATCGACACCCCGGTGATGCGCTGCAGCGACTCCGCCAGGTTGGTGTCGGGGAATTTGCCGATGTCTTCGGCCGAGATCGCGTCGACGACGCCGCTGTTGGTGCGCTTGATCTCGATCGATCGCTCCAGCGAGGCGCGGATACCGGTGACGACGATCTCGTCGACCGTGCTGTTGTCGTTGTTGCTCTGGGCCTGGGCCTGGCCGGCGGCGAAGATCGCCACGGACAGCGCCAGCAAGGACGCAGAGGTGTTCAGGCGACGATGTCGCTTCATGGCCGTTTCCCCGCGCAACGCCCCCGCACTGGAGGGCTTGGTTCTTTTTTGTTTCGGCGCCGACAACTTGCTTGCGGTCGTTTTTCGCGATCTTCGCCAAAAACAACCAGACGTCGACGACTGCGTTAGCGGTAACATCAGTATCTGAAATCGGTCAAGCGCCCGGAAATCGATTCTGACAGCGCTGTTTCGGTCTATAATTCATACAAATGTCCGGAAATCCTGGTCCGGCAAGCCAATGGCCACCTTTTTGACGCAACCGTCTTTTTCACAAGGGCGGTCGATTGTTGCGGGGCTGACACAGAACCACCCCCGCAACCTGTGGATAAAACAGGGATTGAAGCTCCACCTTAAGGGGTCCGAAGCAGCGATCGCGAGTCGAGTCGCACGAGCGACGCGAGACAAACCCCGTTGACGCAACCGGGGAGAATGTTACCGCTATCTTCGGCTTTGAGAGCCGGCGCTCTTAAATCGCTTGCTCGATCCGCCCGTGGACCACTTCAGGGGCCGCCATCCTGGATGTCGGCCCCGTCTTTTCGACTGTGGGTCATCGCTCGCCGACCGATCGTTGACACCAGGGGCGACTGCGACGGCGCCGCCGTCACTGCATCAGAGTCCAAACAATTTCAACGCGATCCCACTAGGCCAACGAACCGGACAGCCGTGGAGCAAAGGCCCGGGATGACGGTGGAAGGTGATGATGGAGATGCAAAGCATAGAGCGCCCTACCCCGCCGGATCCACCTTCGCCCACGTCCGCCGCTCGGCCGCGAACCGGTCTGGAACCACCGCGCAGGCCACGTCCAGCACCATGGTCGAACGGGCCTTCAGGTCATAGGCGGGCCAGGCCGGCTGCCCCGGCGCGCCGGGCCGGCCCGTCCGCGCGAAATTGGCCCACATGGCGCTGATGTTACGCGCCGCCGCGAAGCGGTCGGCCCGGCTGCCGGCCAGGGTGTCGGGCGAGGCGACGGTGTTGAACACCAGGGGGATGTCGCTGGCGTGCATGGCTCCCAGCTCGATGTCGGTCCCGCCCATCCTGCGGTTCGAGCGGTAGGCGATGTTGTAGACATAGACCGGCGCCCGGGCCTGGGCGGCCTTGCGCTCGGCGGCCAGCACCGAGCCGGCGCCCATGGCGTAGTAACTGGCGACGGCCAGGTAGAGGTCGCTGGGCGTCGCGCCGGGACGGTCGGACCGATAGGCGTCGATCAGCGCCTGGGCCTTGTCGCCGAACCGTCCCGACAGCCGCGCCTTCAGCCCCGCCTCGTCCAGCCGGAACGCCTCGACGTCCTTGCCGGTCCAGGCGAAGAAGGCCGCCTCGTTGTCCAGCCAGCCGATCATCAGCGGCTTGTCGGCGGCGCTGGCCGGGGCGGTCGGGTCGAACGGATGATGCGGCAGCAGGTCGCCGTCGACGATCGGGCCGTACGCCCCCGGATTGAGCGACTGGATGCCTTTCCAGCCACCGCTGTCGCCCTTGACCCTGGCGTTCAGCGCCTTCTGCGCCGCCAGGATCCGGGACGCGGGCGCGTCCAGCACCTGGCGCCAGTCGGCCGGGGCGATTCCCAGCTGCGCCAGGAACATCCGCGTGGTCTCGGCGGCGACGTCCGGGGTCGAGATCCGCACCACCGGCCCGCTCTGGATGATCGCCCTGGAGAACAGCGGCGCGATCGACGGCATGGCGTAGAGGCACGAGGTCTTGGCCCCGCCGCCGGACTCGCCGAAGATCGTCACGTTGCCCGGATCGCCGCCGAACGCCTCGATGTTGCGCGCCACCCACTTCAGGGCCAGCACGATGTCGGACAGGCCCTGGTTGCCCGAGCCGGCGTACTCGGCCCCGCCCAGCTCGCCCAGGTACAGATAGCCCAGCACGCCCAGCCGATGGTTGGTCGCCACCACCACCACGTCGTGCTCGCGGGCCAGCATCGAACCGTCCTGGGCGGTGCTGCCGCCCGAGCCGGTCGTGTAGCCGCCGCCGTGGCTGTAGACCATCACCGGCTTGCCCTTCCCGCCGCCGGCCGGCGTCCAGACGTTCAGCACCAGGCAGTCCTCGCCGGGAGCGGGCTCGTTCCTGCCGTAGACCGTGGTCGGGTCCTGCAGCGACGGCGTCCCCAGCTTCGTGGCGTCGAACACCCCGCTCCAGGGGGCGGCCGGCCTGGCGGGCTTGAAGCGGTCCGCGCCCGAGACGCCGGCCCCGTACGGCACCCCCTTGTAGACGTCGACGCCGCCGGTCCGCACGCCGCGCAGCCGGCCCTCGGCGACCTGGACCTCCACCGCCTCGGACGCGGCCTCGGCGCAGGCGGCCATCGGCACGGCCAGGACACCGGCCGTCGCCGCGCCTCCGGCAAGAAGGCGGCGGCGATTGATGTCGGCGTCGCGGATCAAGGACGTCACGGGGCAGCTCCTGTTTCGATCGACCGCCGAGGCGGAAACCGAGATTCATCCCGACGACGCACGGATTCCCAGACCGACCTTGGTCGATCAGGCGGGCGCCTAGCGGCAGGTCCTGTCGAGATCGGCGAAAGGCAGGTCCAGCTTCGGGACGGGCAGGCCCTTGGCCTTCATGGCCTCCTCCAGGCTGGTGGGGACGCGGGTCGGCTTGGTCTTGAAGTCGGCGGCGTAGAACCTGTCGCGCTCGGCCTCCTGCAGGCTGACGAAGGTCACGCCGTTGTCGCGGTACATCTTCAGCAGCCGCGGCGCCATCCGGGCGTCGAAGGCCCCGGCGTGCATCAGCAGCACATAGGGGATGTCGCGCCCGTACAGCGTGGCCGACAGGCTCCGCGAATAGTCCAGGCTGTCCTTGGCGGCCTTCAGGTAGCTGGCCTCCAGGGTCGCCACCGCCGCCGCGTCGCCCTTGGCCATGCAGCGGGCGTAGGGCTCGTTCCAGGCGTAATCGCCAAAGCTCATGGTCACGCTGGCGATGCGGTAGCCGTGGGCCTTGAGCATCTGGCGCGCGACGACGTGCTTTTCCGGCGTCTCGCCCTCGCTGAGGAAGGGATAGCGCAGCCAGCGCCAGTCCTGGCCGGCCATCTGCCCTTGCAGCAGCGGCTCGTTGCGGACCAGGTCGGCCTCCCAGTCGGCCAGGCTGTTGGAGCCCAGCCCCATGTGCGACCAGGTGTGGTTACCCAGCGGATGGCCCGCAGCGCGCCACAGCGACAGCACGCCCACCGAGTCCGGCTCGTGCTCTTCGCCCACGCCGTTGACGAAGCCGTAGACCGGCCCCGTCCCCGCATCGTGGAAGGCGGCCAGCAGCCGGCCGGCCACGTCGATGCGGCTGACGCCCGGCGGCAGGGCGCTGTGGACGGGCAGGTCGTCGAAGGTCAGGGCCATCTTGACCGGCGTGGCGGCCTGGGCGACGCCCAGCGTCGTCGCGGCGACGACCAGCGGCGCGACCCAGCGCGTCCAGGCCGGCGCCCGCGCGCTTCTGCGGCCCTCGATATCCATGCGTCCTCCCGCTTCATTCCTTGGCGAATGATAACGGTAACACTTATGCCGCCCTTCGCCGTCGCCGCAAGACCGATCGCACGCCGCCGGCGCCCAGGCGAAAACTTCCGCCCTGAAAACGCGGCGGCGCGGTGCGGGTTTTTCCGCGACGTGCGTCATACATCCTGGGAAAAACGTCAGACCTCCTGGGACAGGACCGTGCGGCCAGCCACCGAGCCAGACCTGAGCAGATTCGACCGGCGCTATCGGCCGGCGCTGATGGCGTTCTTCATGCGCCGCGCCGCCAGCCACGGCGACGCCGAGGACATGACCCAGGAGCTGTTCGCCAAGCTGGCGACGGCTGAAGCCGGTTCGATCGACAACGCCGACGCCTACATCTTCCAGATGGCCGCCAACCTGCTGCGCGACCGGGGCCGGCGCGAGAAGGTGCGGGCCAACTACCGCGCCAGCCTCGACGCCGGCGCCCTCGACCTCGAGCCCCTGGATCCCGCCCGGGTGCTGCTGGGCCGCGAGAGCCTGGGCGAAGTTTCCGAGGCCCTGCGCGAACTGCCCGAACGCACCCGGGCCATCTTTCTCCTGTTCCGTCTGGAAGGCATGAAGCAATCCGAACTCGCCGCCCTGTACGGCGTCTCCGTCAGCGCGGTGCAAAAGCACATCCTCAAGGCCATGACCCATCTGACCCGACGCGTGAGGGCCGGCGAATGACCCTCTCGTCTTTCGAAGAGCGGATGGACGCGGCGCGCGAGCAGGCCGCCCTGTGGTGCGTGCGCCTGGCCGACGGCGAGCTTTCACCGGCCGAACAGGCCGACCTCCAGGCCTGGTTCGAGGCCGACGCCGCCCATCGCGGCCTGCTCGACGACGCCGTCACCGCCTGGCGCGCCATTGAGGAGCAGGCCGCCAGCCCTGGCCTGATCGCGCTTCGCCGCGAAGCCCTGGAGGACCTGCGCCGGGCCCAGCACGGGCGCTGGGCCCGGTCCGGCCGTCGTCCGGCGATCTGGGCCGGCCTGGCCGCCGGCCTGGTGATCGCCGTCGGGGCCGGGGTCGCCTGGCGGGCCAGCCTGCCCGACGTCTACCGCACCACCGAGGGCGAGCGGCGGATCGTCGAGCTGGCCGACGGCTCGCGCGCCTCGCTCGACAGCGCCACCGTGCTGAAGGTGAAGTATTCCGGCGGCCGCCGCCGGCTGTGGCTGGACAGCGGCCGGGCCAAGTTCTCGGTCGCCAAGGACCCGCTGCGTCCGTTCTCGGTGGCGGCCGGCGACAAGCTGGTGGTGGCCACCGGCACGGTGTTCAGCGTCGAGCGCCTGACCGGCCAGATGCGGGTGGTGCTGTACGAGGGCCACGTGGCCGTGCTGGACGACAAGACGGGCCGCGCCGACAAGGCCGCGCCCGTGCAGATCGACGGCGCGCCCGCCGATCGCCTGCTGACCCCCGACCACGAGCTGGTGACCTCGACCCGGACCAACGCCACGGTGGTCAGCCAGCTGGACCCGACCCGCGCCAAGGCCTGGGAGAACGGCCAGTTGGTCTTCCAGGACGAGCCGATGGACCTGGCCGTCGAGCGGGTGAACCGCTACGCTCGCGACAAGTTGCGGATCGGCGACCCGGGCGTGGCCAAGCTGCGGATCAGCGGGGTGTTCACCTCCGGCGACACCGGCGCCTTCGTCGACGGGGTGACGGCCGTCCTGCCGGTCCACGCGGTTGCGGCCCATGGCGTGACCGTGCTGAAAATCGACCACGGCCAAAAAAATTCCGCGCCGGCCGGTGTGTCTTCGACGAGCTGAGGCGTCTCACCTTCCAAAGCGCCGCAATCAACGTCGGCGCGTGTTGGGAGGGAAGACAGATGCGCAGATCCTTCGACCGCCGTCCGGATCGCTATTGGGCCTGGGGCTCCGCCGCCGCCGCGGCCCTGATGCTGGCGACCGCGCCGGTCGCCGTCCACGCCCAGCCGCAGCGGGCCACCTACAGCTTCGATATTCCCGCCCAGGACCTGAGCAGCGCGCTGCGGGCCTTCGGCCAGGCGTCCGGCCAGCAGCTGGCCTATGACGAGGCCAGCGTGCGCGGCAAGCGCGCCCCGGCCCTCCAGGGCGCCTACACCGCCGACGCCGCGCTCAAGCGCCTGCTCAGCGGCGCGGGCCTCAGCGCCCAGCCCACCGCCAGCGGCGTCTACGCCATCCGCGCCAAGACCCTGCTGGTGGCCACCAGCGCCCAGACGGGGGCCCAGCCCGCCACGGCGGTCGAGCCCGAGCCGGAAACCCCCGCCCAGGTCGACGAACTGATCGTGGTCGGCACCCCCGGCGGCAAGGGCATCGACAAGCTGGCCGCCAGCTTCGCGGTCACCACCGTCAACGCCGACGACATCACCAAGGCCTCGCCCAAGAGCACCGCCGAGCTGCTGACCCTGGTGCCCGGCGTCTGGGTCGAGACCTCGGGCGGCGTGGCCGGGGCCAATGTCTTCGTGCGCGGCTTCCCCGCCACCGGCGACGCCGAGTTCCTGACCATCCAGCTGCAGGGCTCGCCGATCTACCCGCCCTCGACCCTGTCGTTCCTCGAGAACAGCTCGATCTTCCGGGTCGACGAGACGATCTCGCGGATGGAGGCCCTGCGCGGCGGCCCCAACCCGATCTTCTCGAACGGCCAGCCGGGCCTGACCACCAACTTCCAGCTCAAGGAAGGCGGCGAGGAGACCCATGGCCTGGTCAAGCTGACCACCTCCGACTACGACCTGCGCCGCGTCGACGGCCTGCTGAGCGGCAAGCTGGCCGACGACCTCTATTTCATGGTCGGCGGCTATGCGACCACCTCGCCCGGCGTGCGCGACACCCAGTTCGACAGCGAGGTCGGCCAGCAGTTCACCGTCAACATCACCAAGCGGATGGAGCGGGGAAAGCTGAACCTCTACGCCCGCTACACCGATGATCACGGCGCCTGGTACCTGCCGTTCGCGATCAACGTGCCCGGCGTCGACAAGGGCGAATACACCCAGCTGGGCAACGCCAGCCGCTTCCACACCCTGCAGGTCAACGGGGCCGGCGCGACCCGCGATTTCGACCTGGCCGACGGCCGGGGCTTCAAGGGCTACGTGGCCGGCGGCAGTTTCGAGCACGAGTTCGGCGACGGCTGGCAGGTGCGCGACCGCTTCAGCCTGACCGACGGCGACGCCAACACCTACGGCCTGGTGCCGGACGGGGCGGCGATCACGGTGGCAGCGCTGAACACCGTGGTTCCCGGCGCGATCGCCACCCGCGGCGGGACCGCCCTGGGCGCCAACGACTACGTCCAGAACTGGGGCGCCTGGATCGTCGAGAAGAAGATCAAGGCCGTGACCAACGACCTGTCGATCGCCAAGACGATCGGCAGGCACCAGCTGTCGGCCGGCTACTACGCCTCCAGCTTCAAGTCCGACGACTTCTGGACCATCGGCAATGTCGAGCCGATGCAGGTCAAGGCCAACGGCGACTATCTGGCGGCCCCGGTCACCTGCGCCAACCTGGCCGCGGCCGGCAGCACCTCCAGCTGCTTCAAGTTCGGCCTGACCTCGGCCGGCGACGGACGCGTGGACGCCCTGTACCTGGCCGACTCCTGGCAGGTGATCGATCCCCTGCGCATCGACCTGGGCGTGCGCCGCGAGCGGTTCCAGACCGACTACGTGGTCGACGACGGCCCCGGCTATCCCGACGGCCTGGCCCTGCGCGCCACCGACTACAGCAACAGCAAGACCAGCTACACGGTCGGGGTGAACTACGACATCAACGCCGTCTCGGGCGTGTTCGGCCGCTATTCGCGCGGCTACAAGTTCCCCAGCTTCGACAACTTCCGCGAAGGCCTGACCGACACCCTGTCGGTGGACCAGTACGAGCTGGGCTACAAGCTGCGCAGCGGGCCGTTCGAACTCTACGCCACGGGCTTCGCCAACAAGTTCGAGGGCGCCAAGTTCGCCGACGTCGGCGGCATCCAGGAAAGCAACAGCAACAAGGCCCACGGCGTCGAGCTGGACGGCCGCTGGCGCTCGGACTTCGGCCTGTCCCTGGCCCTGAACGGCACCTTCCAGAAGACCGAGATCGTCAAGTCCTCGATCCCCGGCAACAAGGGCAACAGCGCCCAGCGCCAGCCCGACTGGATGATCCGCTTCACCCCCAGCTACGACGTGACCCTGGGTTCGGTGGAGTCGACCTTCTACGGCACCGTCAGCGCCGTGGACGACCGCTTCGCCGACAACGCCAACACCCAGGTGCTGAAGGGCTACACCAAGGTCGACCTGGGCGCGATCTTCGACGTCAACGACTTCACCGTCCAGGTCTCGGCCGACAATCTCACCGACAGCCACGGCCTGACCGAGGGCGATCCGCGCTCGACCAGCGGGGCCAACGCCCGCCCGATCCTGGGCCGGTCGTTCAAGGTCAGCGTCGGCTACAACTTCTGACCGGTCCCCCGATCAGGATCCGCCGGAGCCGCCCCCAGCGGTCCGGCGGGAACGGCGCCGCTCCCCCGCGGCGCCGCTTGCGGATCGGGTTCGCCACGGACCCGATCCGCGCTTTTGTCGTTCTTGAGTTCGATCGATTTTTGAACCCCGCTCATCCCGGCGAATGCCGGGACCCAGATCCCGGAGCGGTGTGGCGGATGGGAAAGGCTCGGCGTTCCTGGCGTCAGCCTCAAAGCCATTCCATCTGGGTCCCGGCATTCGCCGGGATGAGCGGAACATTGGAGGCTCCTTCGTGAAACATCGCCACGTCCTTGCAGCCTCCATCGCCTGGCTCAGCCTTTCCGCCCCCGCCTTCGCCCAGACCGCGCCCCCCAAGGCCAGCGAGGTTCCCTCCCCCGCCGACATCTATGGCGAGCTGTTCCACCAGGTGCAGATGCGCAGGCTGTTCCCGGACGGCAAGACCTTCGTCGACGCCACGCCCCGGCGCCCGCCGGCCCGGATCCTGGCCGCCTATCGCGCCCACGCCGCCTTCACCGACGCCGAGCTGAAGCGCTTCGTGCGGGCCAATTTCGTCGTGCCGCAAAACGCGCCCCTGCCCCCGCCGTCCAAGGACCGCACCACCCTGAAAGCCCACATCGCGGCCCTGTGGCCGGTGCTGACCCGCCCGCCGGTCAAGGCCGTGGACGGCGATAGCGCCTTGCCGCTGGACAAGCCGTTCGTGGTGCCCGGCGGGCGCTTCCGCGAGATGTACTACTGGGACAGCTATTTCACGATGCTGGGCCTGGCCGCCGACGGCCGCCAGGACGCCGTCGAGAACATGGTCGACGACTTCGGCGGGCTGGTCGACCGCTACGGCCACATCCCCAACGGCACGCGCAGCTACTATCTCAGCCGCTCGCAGCCGCCGTTCTACTTCGCCATGGTCGGGCTTGCCCAGAAAGAGGGGGCGGACAAGACCGACAAGGCGCGGTTCAAGCGGCGCCTGGACCTGATGCGCCGCGAGCACGCCTTCTGGATGGACGGCGAGAAGACCCTGGCGCCGGGGCAGGCCTACCGCCGCGTGGTCGCCTTGCCCGACGGGGCGGTGCTCAACCGCTACGCCGACGACCGGACCACGCCGCGCGACGAGTCCTACCGCGAGGACGTGCTGACGGCGCGCGAGGCGACCGACCGCCCGGCCGGCGACGTCTTCCGCGACCTGCGCTCGGGGGCCGAAAGCGGCTGGGACTTCAGCTCGCGCTGGATGGCCGACGGCAGGAGCCTGAAGACCATCCAGACCACGTCGATCGTCCCGGTCGACCTGAACGCCCTGCTGTACGGCCTGGAGACGGCGATCGCCCAGGGCTGCGCCGACCTGACGGACGCGCCATGCGTCGCCGAGTTCAGCGGCCGCGCCAAGGCCCGCCGGACGGCGATGGACGCCTATCTGTGGGACGCCCCGCGCGGCCTCTACCTGGATTACCAATGGCGCCAGCGGACCCGGCTGGACCATCCCAGCGCCGCGACGCTCTATCCGCTGTTCGTTGGGGCGGCGAGCCCGGACCAGGCCAAGGCGGTGGCCGCGACGACGCGGGCCCTGCTGCTGGCCCCCGGCGGCCTGCGCACCACCACCGTCTCCACCGGCCAGCAGTGGGACACCCCCAACGGCTGGGCCCCGCTGCAATGGGTGGCGGTCTCGGGCCTGCGCCGCTACGGCGAGGAGGCGCTCGCGAAAGATATCGGCGAGCGCTGGCTGGCCACCGTGGCCCGCGAGTACGAGGCCAGCGGCAAGATGCTGGAGAAATACGACGTCGAGGAGGCCAAGGCCGGCGGCGGCGGCGAGTATCCGCTGCAGGACGGCTTCGGCTGGACCAACGGCGTGACCCGCGCCCTGCTGGACCTCTATCCGGCGCCGCGCTGAACGCCCCGAGGCGCCGAGAGCCGGCGCGCCGTGCGCTCAGCCCTTGGCGTCGAGATGCGCCTTTCGCCGTTCGCGGGACGGTCCCGGGTTACCCGCCCCGCCCGCCTCGTGGCTCGCCGGCCTTGGCGTCCGGCCGGCGCGCGTCACGGCCGAGACCAGGGCGGCCATGTCCACGGGCTTGACCACGAAGTCGTCCATGCCGGCCTCGCGGCAGGCCTGGACCTGGTCGTCCATCACGTCGGCGGTCAGGGCGATGATCGGCAGTCCGGCCCAGTCCGGGCGCGCGCGGATGCGGCGCGTCGCCTCCAGCCCGTCCATCACCGGCATGTTGACGTCCATCAGCACCACGTCGAAACGGTCGGTCTCCAGCCGGTCGAGCGCGGCCTGTCCGTGCTCGGCCTCGACCACCACGCAGCCGAACGGCGCCAGCATCACGCCGACCACCTTGCGGTTCACCGGATGGTCGTCGACCAGCAGGACCCTGCGGCCCTGGAGATCGAAGGGCGCGGCGGCCTCCTCGGCTTCGGCCTGGGGCGCCTCCACGGCCGGCGCGCCGCAGCGGAAGGACAGGGTGAAGGTCGAGCCGACGCCTTCCTGGCTCTCGACGGTCACGCCGCCGCCCATCATCCCGGCCAGGCGACGCGTGATGTTGAGCCCCAGGCCCGTGCCGCCGAACCGGCGCGTGGTCTCCGCGTCGGCCTGCACATAGGCGCCGAACAGCTTGGCCAGGGTCTGCGGCGACATGCCCACCCCGGTGTCGGCGACCCGGATCGTCGCCACCACGTCGCCGTCCGCCAGGGGCTCGCAGCGCAAGGTCATCGCGACCTCGCCCTGGGCCGTGAACTTGACGGCGTTGGACAGCAGGTTGGAAACACACTGGCGCACCCGCACCGGATCGAACGACAGGCCGGCGGGCGTGTCGGCGGCCGCGTCGAAGGTGATCGCCAGCCCCTTGTCCGCGGCCAGGGCGCCATGGACCCGGACCAGGCGGGCGCAGATCTGGGTCAGGTCCCCGGGGATCGGTGCGATGTCCAGCTTGCCGGCCTCGATCTTGGACAGGTCCAGCACGTCGTTGAGCAGGGTCAGGAGATTGCGGCCCGAATCCTCCAGCAGCTCCACCTGTTCGCGTTCGCCGGGCTCCAGCGGCTCCAGCTTCAGCGTCTGGGCCAGGCCCAGCATGCCGTTCAGGGGCGTGCGCAGCTCGTGGCTCATGGTGGCCAGGAAGGTCGACTTGGCCTCGCTGGCGGCCTCGGCGCGGGCCCGCGCGTCGCGCAGTTCCCGCGAGGCCCGCCGCTGGTGGACGATCCAGGCCGCGCCGCCGGCCGCCAGCAGCGTCATCAGGCCGGCGACCAGGGTCCAGGCCGTGTTCAGCCCGCGCTGCAGCGCGGCCTCCTTCTCCACGTGCTGGAGCCGCTCGCGCTTGGCGCCCAGCTCGGCCTGCAGGGCCGAGGCGATGTCGGCGATCTTGTGCTGGTGATCCTCGTCCATGGCCCGCATGGCCTTGCGGCGCCAGCGGTCATAGACGTCGAAGGCCTCCAGGCCCCGCTTCTCGGCCCGCAGGGCGTAGGCGTCGCTGAACAGGTCGGACAGCGGATCCTCGGCGCCCAGGCCGTCGGGCGCGGCGCGCAGCCGCGCGAAATCGCGGCGGGCCCCCTTGGCGTCGCCGAGGCGCGCCTTGACCTCCAGTCTCAGGCGCAAGGCCCCCACGGCCCATGCGTCCTCGGGCTTGTCGAGGAGCGGGGCGACACCGTCCAGGCAGCGCAGCGTCCGCGCCCATTGCGCCTGGTCATAGGCGATCGAGGCGCAGAGATAGCGGTTGAAGAAGGTGGCCCGGGGGCCGCCGGACGTCTTGATGACTTCGCCGTGCAGGGCCGCCAGCCGTTCGGCGGCGGCGTATTCGCCGGCCGCGCTGGCCATGGAGGCCAGGTTGTAGACGCGTTCGGCGTCCTGGGTCGCCGACCCGATCCTGCGGTCCAGGTCGGCGGCCGCGGCCATGTGGTCCAGCGCGCTGACATGGTCGCCAAGATCGCCCAGCGTCGTCGACAGCTGGGTGTGGGCCTCGGCCGCCAGGGGCCAGGTCAGGCGATCTGGGCCGTCGACGTCGCGGATCAGCGCCGCGCCCACGGTCGAGGCCCTGGCCCAATGGCTCAGGGCGACCGCCACGCGCAGGCGCTCCAGCTGGGCCACGCGGCGGACATCGGGACCCGCGGCGTCGAACCGGCTCCAGACCGCGTCGTCCAGGTCATCCGTTCGTCCGGACAGCACGGGCGCCGACAGCATCATCGCCTCGACCATGGCCGCCAGCCTCGGCTCGCCGTCGCGCGCCGCGACCTTACGCAGCTGGTCGCCCCAGCGTTCGAAATCGGCGTCCTGGCCGTTGTTCCGGTAATAGTTCAGCACGCGCCAGGCGCCGTAGAAGCGCGCGTCGCCCTTGGCCTCCAGCGCCGAGCGGCCCATCGCCTCGATCAGGGCCGGCGTCAGCTTGCCGTGGTGGGCGCGGATCTGCGCGCCCAGGGCGTCGAGGCGCGCCTCCCGGGTTTCGGCCAGCGCCGCGCCGGCCGGCAGCGCGGTCAGGGCCAGAGCGACCGCCAAGGCCGCGCGACCGGCGCGTCCGCCAGCGATGCTGATTGTCGCCATCGGCGATCCCCCGTTCGTCTCCGGCCGGACCAAATCACGAGTTGATGCAGCCACGCTTAACGCGCCGCCTAAAAGCGTCAGGACTCCTGCGACGTATCGCCCCTGTCGAGGACGCCCTCCCCCCGCGCCGTCAAGCCCGAGGGCCGCGCCGGGCGGGCCGATAGGCGTCGATCTCGATCCCGTGGCGGCGCAGCTTGTCGTAGAAGGTCTTGCGCGGCGTGCGCAGCAGCGTCATCGCCGTGCGCGCGTCGCCGTTGCAGGCGGCCAGGGTCTCGCGGATCGCCATCGCCTCGTACCGCTCGACGCGCTCGGCCAGGCCCTCGGCCTGACCGCCGGTTCCCGCCTCGGCGACGATGGCGGACGACAGGCCCAGCGCCACGCGCTCGGCATAGTGCGCCAGCTCCCGCACGTTGCCGGGCCAGTCATGGGCCAGGAGATGGTCGCGGACCGCGGCGGTCAGGCGTGGAACGGGCCGGCGAAACCGCGCCGCGGCCTCGGCCAGGAAATGGCCGAACAGCATCGGCACGTCCTCGCGCCGTTCGCGCAGCGGCGGAACCACCAGGGTGACGACGTTCAGCCGGTAATAGAGGTCGGCGCGAAAGGCGCCGTCGCGGACCGGCTCGGCCAGGTCGATCTTGCCGGCGGCGATGATCCGGAAGTCCAGGTGCCGGGGCTCGGCCGCGCCGATCGGCCAGATCTCGCGTTCCTCGACCACCCGCAGCAGCTTGGCCTGCATGGTCGGCGTCAGGCCCTCGATCTCGTCGAGAAACAGCACGCCGCGATCGGCGAGCTCCAGGCGGCCGATGCGGGGCCGCCCGCCCGCCGCGCCGCCCGCCACCCCGAACAGCTCGGCCTCGAACACCGCCTCGGGCAGGGCCGCGCAGTTGACCGTGGCCATGGGGCGGCCGCGACGCGGACCGCCGCGGTGCAGGGCCTGGGCGACCAGGTCCTTGCCCACCCCGGTCTCGCCCTGGATCAGCACGTCGACCTCGGCCTCGGCCAGCTGGGCGATCGTCGCCCGCAGGCGCTGCATGACGGGGGCCTCGCCCAGCAGGGGCGAGCCGGCCGTCGCCTGGGCGGCCGCCGCCTCCAGCCGCCGGTTGTCGAGCACCAGGCTCCGCTTCTCCAGGGCGCGCGCCAGAGCCACCGCCAGCCGCTCGATCGGGAAGGGCTTGGAGACGAAGTCGTAGACGCCGTCCTTCAGGGCGGCCACGGCCATGGCCACGTCGCCGTGGCCGGTGATCAGCAGCACCGGAATGTCCGGGTCGATCGCCTGGATGCGCCCGAACAGCGCCAGGCCGTCCATGCCCGGCATGCGGACATCGGAGACCACCGCGCCCGCGAAGTCGCGCGACAGCGCCTTCAGCGCCGCGGGACCGTTGTCGAAGGCGGCGACGTCGAAGCCGGCCAGTTCCAGCCCCTGGACGGCCGCCATCCGCAGGGCGTCGTCGTCGTCGACGAACAGGACCTTGCCCGCCGCGGCGCTCATCGGTCGGCCTTGCGCAGGATCAGGGTGAAGGTCGCGCCCTCGCCGGGGACCGAAGCGGCGGTCAGCTGGCCGCCGAAGCCGGCCGCGATGTCGCGGGCGATGACCAGGCCCAGGCCCAGGCCCTGGGACTTGGTGGTCAGGAAGGGCGTGAACAGGCCGCGCTCGACCTCCGGGGCCAGCCCCGGCCCGTTGTCGCCGACGGCGATCTCCACCGTGTCGCCGGCGTCGCGCACGGTCAGGGTCACCAGGCCCTGGGCGCGATGCTCCACGGCCTCGAAGGCGTTCTGCAGCAGGTTGACCAGCACCTGTTCCAGGCGGATCCGTTCCCCCAGCACCATCAGTCCCGGGGTCTCGCCCTGGCGGACCAGCCGCGCGTCGTGGCGGCGCGACCGGCTGGCGGTGAGCAGGACCGAGCCCTCGACGACCTCGGACACCAGGGTCGGCTCGACCCGGCCGTCGGCCTTGCGCGAGAAGGCCCGCAGTTCGTCGGTGATCCGGCCGATCCGCTCGGTCATGGCGGCGATCGCCACCAGGTTCTCCCGCGCCGTCTCCGGCTTGCCACGGCCGATCAGCACCAGGCCGTTGTCGGCGTTGGCCCGGATGGCGGCGACCGGCTGGTTGATCTCGTGCGCCACCCCGGCGGCGATCTGGCCCAGGGCCGCCAGCTTGTTGGCCTGGACGAGGTCGGCCTGCAGCGCCCGCAGCCGGGTCTCGGTCCGCTGCCGCTCGTCGACCTCGCGCGACAGGGCGCGGTTGACCTCGGTCAGCTCCTGGGTGCGGACTTCGACCCGCCGCTCGAGCTCGACGCGGGCCTCGCGTTCGCGCTGGGCGGCCAGGCGGATCCGCCGCCGCCGGATCCACAGCCAGAACAGCACGGTGCACAGAAGGGCCCAGACCAGGGCGGTGATCCAGCGCGCCGCCGCCGCCGCCTGGTCGGCGGGGGTGGCGGTGGTCAGCAGGTGCAGCGTCCAGCCCGGCGCGACCTCGGGCAACAGGGTCTCGATCTGGCGCTCGGCGCGGGCGACGTCGGTGCGCTGCACCCCGTCGCCGCCCCTCGACTTCAGGGGCAGGGGCGCGAACGCCGCGTCGCCGAACTGGCCCTGCGCCCGCAGCGTCGCGCGATCCTTGTCGGACAGGGGGCGACGCGCCTGGAAGCGCCAATCCGGCTGGCTGGTGATCAGCACCAGGCCGCGCGGATCGACGACGAAGGCCGGTTCGCCGATGGCCCGCCAGGCCGCCTCGACGCCGTCGAACTCCAGCTTGACCACGACGACGCCCAGCGGACCGGCCGCCCCGTCCACCCGCCGCGCCAGGTAGAGCCCGGGCTTGCGGCTGACCGTGCCCAGGGCGAACTGCTCGGCCTGGCCCTGGCGCATGGCCTGCGTGAAATAGGGGCGAAAGCCGTAGTTCGAGCCGACGAAGCTGGCCGGCCGGTTCCAGTTGCTGGCCGCGACCGTCACCCCGTCGGTGGCGATGACATAGACCGCCGCGGCGCGGGCCTGGACGCCCAGGGTCTCCAGCTTGCGGGACAGGGCGGCCAGACGGGCGGGCGCGCGGCTGGACAGGGCCGCCTCCAGGTCGGCGTCGTCGGCCAGGACCAGCGGCAGGGCCCTTTGCTTGTCGAGCTCGCTGCGCAGCACCGCCGCGTGCAGCGCCGCCGAGGCCGCCGCCCGCGACCGCAGGCTGGCCATGGCGCGATGCTGCGTCAGCGCCCCGACCGTCCAGGCCAGGATCAGGCCGATGACGGCCGCCACCAGGGCCAGGCCGAGCAGGCGGCGGCGCGAAACCGGCGCGTCCGAGGTCGAAGATGTGCTCAAGCCAGCCTCCGAAAGTTGTGTCACATACCACACAAATACGGATTCTCGTGGGTGGAATACGATACGGATTGAAGCGTCAAAGCAAGAGAAAAACCGAACTATCTCCCTATAAATCATCGACTTATAGCGAATGAAAGAAATCCGAAAACGCGGCGGTGAAATTCCCGCACTCTAGGACCAAGCGCCACGCCTTCAGAGACGCGCGAGGAAACGAGCCCAGGAGCCCGCCGATGATTCCGCAGACCCCCGCCGCCGCGCCATCGCGCCCCGGCCGCTGGTACGCCCACCTCTATGTCCAGGTGCTGATCGCCATCACGACCGGCGCCCTGATCGGCCACTTCTATCCGCACTTCGGCGAGTCCCTCAAACCGCTGGGCGACGCCTTCATCAAGCTGGTGAAGATGGTCATCGCCCCGGTGATCTTCCTGACCGTGGTCACCGGCATCGCCGGCATGCGCGACCTGGGCAAGTTCGGCCGCGTGGTGCTGAAGGCCTTCGTCTACTTCCTCACCTTCTCGACCCTGGCCCTGATCCTGGGCATGGTGGTGGCCAATGTCGTCCAACCCGGGGCCGGCATGAACATCGACCCGGCCAGCCTGCACAGCGACAAGGTCGCCGACTACGCGGCCAAGGCCCACGAGACGACGATCGTCGGCTTCCTGAGCAACATCATTCCCGCCACGGTCACCGGCGCCTTCGCCGACGGCGACATCCTGCAGGTGCTGTTCTTCTCGATCCTGTTCGGCGTCGCCCTGGCCCTGGTCGGCGACAAGGGCCAGCCGGTGGTCGACCTGCTGGAGTCCATCGCCCACGCCTTCTTCCGCCTGGTCGGCATCCTGATGAAGGCCGCCCCGATCGGCGCCTTCGGGGCCTTCGCCTTCACGATCGGCAAGTACGGCATCGGCTCGGTGATCAACCTGGCCGCCCTGGTCGGGACCTTCTACGCCACCTCGCTGGTGTTCGTGCTGGTGATCCTGGGGGCGGTGGCGCGCTTCAACGGCTTCTCGATCCTGCGCCTGATCCGCTACCTGAAGAGCGAACTGCTGCTGGTGCTGGGCACCAGCTCGTCGGAATCGGCCCTGCCCAGCCTGATCGACAAGCTGGAGCGGGCCGGCTGCGCCAAGCCGGTGGTCGGCCTGGTCGTGCCGACCGGCTACTCGTTCAATCTCGACGGCACCAACATCTACATGACCCTGGCGGCGCTGTTCATCGCCCAGGCCACCGGCGTCCACCTGTCGATCGGCGACCAGCTGCTGCTGCTGGGCGTGGCCATGCTGAGCTCCAAGGGCGCGGCCGGCGTCACCGGCGCCGGGTTCATCACCCTGGCCGCCACCCTGTCGGTGGTGCCGTCGGTGCCGGTGGCCGGCATGGCGCTGATCCTGGGCGTCGACCGGTTCATGTCCGAATGCCGGGCCCTGACCAACTTCATCGGCAACGCCGTGGCGACCATCGTCGTCAGCCGCTGGGAGAACGCCCTGGACAAGGACCAGCTGGAAGCGGCCCTGGCCGGCCATCCGGCCCCGTCCGACGTCGAGCCCACGCCCGACCCGGTCACGATCGCGGCCGAATAGGCTTTCTTCTGCGGGAGGCCGCCCTGACGGCCTCCCTCCCGTCCCCATCCTGACCACCGGCTTCCGGCGCGTGGCGCCGAAGACGGGGAGACTCCGCCATGCGCATGCTTTTCGCCACCACGGCCCTGGTCGCCGCCAGCCTCGCCGGCGCCGCCCACGCCGAAGACCCCGACCTGGCCGCGCTGAAGGCGCAGATCCAGGCGCTGCAGGCGCGGCTCGACGTCCTGGAACGCCAGGCCGCGACCGCCCCGCCCGCCGCCGCCCCGGCTCCGGCCGCCGCGCCGATCCAGACCCTGCCGTCCAAGCCCGCCGCCGAACCGATCCGCTGGGAGAACTCGCCGCGCTTCACCGACCCGTCCGGCGCGACCTTCAAGCTGCGCGGGCGGATGTCGCTGGACGCGGTGGATTCCACCACCGAGCGCGACGGCCTGGCCGACTACCACGCCCGCCAGTTCCGGGCCCGCCAGCTGTTTCTCGGCGTCGAGGGCCAGACCGGCCGCTGGGCCTATCGCCTGGAGGGCGGCGCGGTCAGCGGCGGCGCCTGGGGCTGGGACGACGCCATCATCGAGTACAAGCTCAACGACCGGACCTCGCTGCTGGCCGGCAACCAGAAGGCCGCCTCGCTGGAGGGCCTGACCTCGTTCAAGTCGATCACCTTCATGGAGCGCGGCGCCTATGGCGACCTGATCGACGCCGGCTACACCCTGGCCCTGGAGGCCGTGCGGACCGGGTCCAACTGGTCGCTGTGGGCGGCGCTGCAGGGCGACAGCATCAACAAGGCCGACGTGACCGGCGGCTTCGATCCCAACCAGGCGGTCGAGCGGTCCGGCGCGACCGTGCGGGCCACCTGGTCGCCCAAGCTGTCCGCCGACGACCGCCTGCACCTGGGCGCCTGGGCGCGGCGGCGCGATCGCGGCGGCGAGACCGGCTTCACCTATTCGGCCGCCGCCAACACCGCCTTCCGGCCGCAGACCGCCTCGGGCGCGACCCTGCTGAGCACCGGCGCGGTCGGCGACGGCGACACCACCCTGGCCCTGGAAGGCGCCTGGGTGCACCGCGCCCTGTCGGTGCAGGCCGAAGCCGCCCGGATCAAGGTCGACCGCATCGCCACCACCCTGAGCCCGACCCTGGGCGGTCCGAACTTCGACATCGTCACCGCCTATGGCGCGGTCAGCTGGTTCCCGACCGGCGAGACCCGCCCCTACAATCCCAACGGCTCGTTCGGACGGGTCAAGGTGCTCCACCCGCTGGACAAGGGCGGCCTGGGGGCGGTGGAGCTGGCGGCCCGCTACGACTACGCCGACCTCAGCGACATGGCGGCCAACACCGTGGTCGCCCCGACTCTGCAGACCGGCCTGGCCACGGCCGGGATCTATCGCGGCGTCACGCTGGGGGCCAACTGGTATCCCTACAGCTATGTCCGGCTGACCGGGAACCTGACCCGGGCCAAGATCGACAACCGCAACATCGCCGGCTCGCAGCTCGACGCCGACGTCACCGTGGCCCAGGCCCGCCTGCAGGTGGAGTTCTAGGAGCGACGTTCGAGGTTGTGCGTGGTCCTCGTTTTCGGCCTCAGCGCCGAGTGGCTATCCAAACCGGGACGCGAACAGGAAATCGTTGAAGGCCCCCGCGATCAGCGCCCGGCGCCCTCAATGATCGCCACGCCCCAGGGCTGCAGCTCGAAGGGCTGGCCGGCCTCGAGCTTGCGTCCGGACAGCAGTTCGGTCCCCGCCTCGATCCCGCCCGCCAGGCGTTGCGGCGCGGCCGAATAGTTCAGCACGTAGCGCACCGGGCGGCCGTTCGACAGCTGGCCGCCGCGCACGATGACCGGGAACCGGGCCTGCGGGATCTCGACGCCCGCCCGCTTGGCCTCGCCGGCCAGGATCTTCTCGATCATCGCGTCGGTCGGCATGAAGCCGACATAGGCGACCTCGCCCTGGCCATAGGCGTTGCGGGTCATCGCCGCATAGGCGGGCCAGGACGGGTGCTTGTAGCGCGCGACGACGGTGGCCGTGGTGGGCGTCAGGAACTCCATCCACCAGCGGGCGGCGTTGTCCTTGTCGCCGACCGCGAAGGGATCGCCGTCCAGGGACACGCCCTCGGGCCGGGTGAACTGTTCGTAGCGCACGCCCGCCGCCTCGGCGATCCGGCCGGGCTGTGACGTGTAGCGCACCTTGGTGTTCTCGTCCGAGAAGCCGCTCTTGAAGGTGTAGACCAGGTGGCCGCCGGCCTTGGCGTAGGCGTTCAGCCGGTCGATCTCGGCGTCGCTGGCGGCGTAGAGCGCGGGCACGACGATCATCTGGTAGTCGGACAGCGGCGCCTTGGAGGTCGGCGACAGGATGTCGACCTCGACATTCATCCGGTAGAGGGCGTCGTAGTAGGGACGCATGACGTCGTTGTAGCCGACGTCCGAACTGATCTTGAACGAGTCGAAGGCGCTGAGCGCGGTGTTGCTGACATAGAGCGCGACGCGGTTGCGCTTCTTCAGATTGACCAGCTTGGGCCCCAGCCGCTTGAGGTCGGCGCCGATGGTCTTGGCTTCCTCGTAGACGGCGTTGGGCTGGTAGTCCTGCGAGAGCACCCCGCGCCAATAGGTCTCGATGGCGTTGGCGGTGCTGGCCCAGTGCCAGTACTCGACCATGTTGGCGCCGGAGGCCAGGTGGCTGAAGGCCTGCAGCCGCAGTTGGCCGGGATAGGGCGTCCACTCCGGGAAGCCCTGGGCCTGGGTTTCCAGCACCAGGTAGTTCTGGCCGTCGCGCAGGGATCGGGTGAGGTCGCCGCCGAAGGCGATCTCGGCGCCGGTCAGCTTGTCCTGGCTGGGGTGGTAGATGTCGATCCCGGCGACGTCGAGCGCCCGGGCCGCTTCCCAGTGGTTCACCTCGGGCTGCACGCCGAACGAATGGCCGCGCCAGCCGAGGTCGAAGTTCTGGGTGATGAACTGACCGGGCTTGGCGTGGGCCCGCACCAGGTCGGCCTGCCAGGCCAGGAAGTCGGTGACCAGGCCGCGCTGGAACCGGGCGAAGGCGTTGGACAGGCTGGCGTTGATCGAGCCGTTGACCGACGGGAAGTCCTCCCAGCGGTTGATGCGGTTGCTCCAGTAGTCGAGGCCGTAGGCCTTGTTCAGGGCGTCGAGGTCGGGCCAGCGGCGCTTCATGTCGGCGACGAAGGCGGCCTGCACGTTGGGGCCGCTGGTGTCGTAGGCCTTGGTCTCGTTGTCGACCTGATAGCCGATGACCGCCGGATGGTCCTTCACGTGGTCGACCAGGGCGACGATCACCCGCTCGGCGGCGCGGCGGTAGTCGGGATCGGTGATGTCCATGTTCTGGCGGCGGCCGTATTCGGCGCGGCCGCGCGGCGTCGTCACCAGGACGTTGGGGTGCTCGCGCGCCAGCCAGGTGGGCACGGCGTAGGTGGGCGTGCCGACGATCACCTTGATCCCGTGGCGCTGCATGGCCGCCAGGGTCCGGTCGACGTGGCTGAAGTCGAAGACGCCGGGCTGGGGCTCCAGCGTGCCCCAGGTGGATTCGGCGATCCGCACGACGGTGATCCCCGCCGCCTGCATCATCCGCGCGTCTTCCTCGACCCGGTCGGTCGGGGTGTATTCGTCGTAATAGGCGACGCCGTAGAGGATGGTGCTTGGGAGGTCCGCCGCCGCCGCGAGCCGTCCACCGCCCAGGGCGAGCAGGAAGGCCAGCGCCATGGCCCGCAGGCGTCGATCGAAGTTCAGCATCCCGGCCTCCCGAGCCGTTATCAAGGGTCGGCGCCGGAGGAGCCGGACCGGCCAGCGGCGACGCCGCTGGCCGGTCCTTGCATCATTCGCCGAAGCGGAAGCGCAGGCCCAGGCCGTAGTAGCGGCCTTCGTAGCGGACATCGACCGGATAGGTCCGATCAGGCTGGTAGTTGTTGTAGTTCTCGAACGGCTTGGCCAGCAGGTTCGAGACGTCGGCGCTGATGGTCAGGTGCTTGGAGATGTCGTAGCTCAGCGAGGCGTCCAGGCGGGAGATCGCCCTGACGCCCACGCCGGTGTACTGCGAGCCGTCGGTGGCCTGGCGGTAGTAGTTCACCCAGGGCGAACGGTGGTTATAGGAAAGCCGCCCCGTCACGCCGTTCCGCTCGTAGAACACGGCGGCGTTGTAGGTCCACTTCGACAGGCCCGTGATGCGGACATAGTCGCCGTCGCCGCCCAGCGTCTGGGGAAACTGGTTCTTGCCGTCGATATAGGTGACGTTCCCCTGGACGCCGAAGCCCTTCAGCGCCTCGGGCAGGAAGTCGAGGAAGGTCTGGGCGCTGACCTCGAAGCCCTTGATCTTGCCCGCGCCGGAATTCTCCGGACGATTGATCTCGATCAGCCCGTAGACGGGATCCTGGATCCGCCGCGTGTAGTTGCTCGTGAAGCCGAACAGATCGCGATAGAAGCCCGCGATGGTGACGCTGCCCGTGCTCGAGAAATAGTACTCGGCGCTGACGTCGTAGTTGTTGGACGTGAGCGGCAGGAGATCGGGGTTCCCGCCCGAGCCATAGGCGTTCGGCTGCGGGGGCGCATTGGGATCGACCGGCTGCGAAGGATCCCGCACGACCTGCGTGACGTTCAGGGACGGGTTGAGCGCCCCGAAATCGACCCGGGTGCGGGTCTGGGTGTAGCCGAGGCGCAGCTGCAGCTTGTCGATCGGCCGGATCCGCATGCTGACGTTCGGCAGCACGTCGGTGTAGTTCTGCCGGATGGTCCGCGGGATCAGGCTCGTGGCCCCGTTGACGGAAACCCTCGAGGTGCCGGAATATTCGCCGAGGGTCTGGACGACCCGGACGCCGACCACGCCGTCGATCGCGATCGAGCCCACGTCGAAGGCGTATTTCGCCTGTGCGTATTCCGCGTAGCTTTGCTCGGTGGCGCTGAAGGCGCCGCCCTGGTCCAGCGGCACGTCGGGGCTGCTGAAAGCCTTCAGCGTGTCCTTGTAGCCCTGGTCGTTGGGGTTCAGGGCCACCAGCTGCTGCAGGGCGGCGACGGAGCGCTGCTGCAGCCCCGCGAAGTTCCCGGCGATCCCGTCACGCGTCGGCATCAGGTACTGGGTGAAGCCCTGCGAATTGCCGCGGAACGGGTCCGCGACCATCTGCAGCTCGCCGACGGGGAGGCCGGCCAGTGGGAGCTTGAGCGGAAGCACCCAGGCGTAGCGCGAGCCTTGGATCAGCGAGGCGTCCCGATCGGTGAAGCGCAGGCCAAACTTGATCTCCGGGAGCCAGGAAGCACCCGTGTCGAACTTGGCGTCGCCCCGCCACTGCACGCCGCTGCCCTTGGCGATGTAGTGCCGCTCGTAATAGCCGCGCCACAGGTAGTTGGCCGGGTCGGCGGCGTTGAAGTTGGTGATGTCGAAGGCCGCGCCGTCCTTTTCATTGAACTTCACGACGACGGTCGGGGGCGAGGCGAAGGCGCTGTCGAGGCTCCAGTTGCGGGCCTCGTACTCGCTGTCCTCGTAGGCCAGGTCGGTGGACAGGGTCAGGCGATCGCCGCGCCAGGTCGCGCCGACCGCGCCCTGGTAGGTGTTGGTATGGTCGGCGCCGGTCGAGCGGTAGGCCTGGGGCGCGACGCCGCCGGTCTTGGTGAAGCCCGCCGCCTGGTCGGGCTTGCCCGGCACCAGCGTGACGTTCGTCAGCGTCGGATCCTGCTGCACTGTCGAATCCCAGTCGCGCAGGTTGACGTCCAGGTTGTCGGTCGCCTGCCGGCCGCGATAGCCCTGGTAGATGCCGTCGAAATAGACCTCGAGCTTGTCGTTCGGCCGCCACTGGAGAGCGATGTTCCCCGAGGGCCGGAAGCGCTTGCCGCCGTCGTTGTAGAGGCCGACGGAGTGCGGATAGTAGAAGCTGTTGCCCGCGCTCGCCGGCGAGACGCTGGACGCGGGGCTGACCTGGCGGATCCACTGATTGTTGTAGCGCACGCCGTTGCGGTACTGCGACTGGGCGTAGGTGGCGTTGGCCAGGATCCCGATCTCGCCGATCGGCGTGTCCCAGCGGTCCGAGACCAGGATGTTGCCGTTCGGGTCGTACTTCTTGGTCTGGTCGTTGTAGGTGCCGCGGACGCCGCCGCCGACGAACCAGTCCTTGAAGTCGAAGGGGCGGCGGGTGCGGACATTGATCAGACCCGCCAGGCCCGGCTCAACGATCTCGGCCGTGCCGGACTTGTAGACCTCGATCCCCGCCAGCGCCTGGGCGGGGAAGTCCTGCAGCTGCACGCGGCGCAGCTCGGCGGTGAAGATTTCGCGGCCGTTGTAGGTGGTGGCGACGTCCGGCAGGCCACGGATCAGGACGCGGTTGGCCTCGTCGCTGAAGCGCTCGACCTGCACGCCGGTGATGCGCGCCAGGGTCTCGGCGGCGGTGTTGTCGGGAAGCTTGCCGATGTCCTCGGCGACGACCGCGTCGATGATGGCGTCGGAGTTGCGCTTGATCTGCTGCGCCGACCGCAGGCTTTCCCGCAGGCCGGTCACGACGATTTCGTCGACGGCCGAGTCGTCCTTCGCCGAGTTGGCCGTCGCGGGCGTGGCGGCGCCCCGCTTGGCCGGGACGGACTTGTCAGACAATACCTGACTCGCTGGCGCTGTCTGCGCCAAGGCAGGCATGGCCAAAAGCGCCATCGGCGCAACCGACAGCATGAACGCGAGACGTTTCATCGTTCCCCCTAGTGATTAAGCCCGAGGTATTTTCCTCGTGGCTGCAATTGTCCGACCAAACGTGCCCGTACCGTCGCCGATCGTCAACAGGTTTGTAATATTAATACCATTGCGCCACACCCGTGGAAAAGAGGGTTCACACCGAAATTCGGACGAAACCCTTGAATCCCGTGCCTTTTATGACGTTCTCGATCGTCGGCCTATTGTCTTACATAACGGGCGGTTGGGCTCGCGGGTTTCAGGCCCTCGGGATCCATGATGTCCCGGCGCGCCGGCGCGGACATATACTCGGACAAAACAGAGGCCGCCGGCAGAATCGTGACGAAATGCGGCGGCGGCGAGGGAATCGGCGCCGCGCGAAAGGTCGGCGATCGGTCCGGTCCGGACCATCGAATCCCGGCGCGCCCGGACGCCGGCGAGGATTCGCGGCCGCTCCCGCCTCGCCGCCGCCTGGCGGCCCGAAGGCGGCGGCGCCCTTCCCTTCAGGAGGGAACTTTTACGCGGCGAAACGCTCAAGGCCTCGGCGGCCCACGCCACCGACCAGCCCTCCTGCTCGATGCGGGAAGACCGACGAGCGTCAGCCAAGCCGTCTTGTGGACATCCCTCCGGGAGAAGGCCGCCGGCCAAGGCCGGAGCTTCGCAACCCCGGCGTCTCGGCCCTCCCGGGGTGAACAACCTTCATGGCTTCGACAGCTAGGTCACGGGCGGCTGAAGGCCGTACCAGTGCTCGACCCGCGCTACCATCCCGGGTGAAAGGCCGTGGCCCTTGGTGTCGAAGCTGAAGGCGTCGAACCGGTCGTTGCCGCCGCCTTCGATCTGGGCGGCGGCCGCCGCGACCAGTTCCGAACGGACGCGCCGGTCGTGGACGCCGTAGACGATCAGGCCGGGCTTCTTGCCGATCACCTGCGCGCTGGGCCGGCAGCGGTCGTTGGACTGCCAGCGGAACTCGTCCAGGCGCGAAAGGTCCGTGACCGGAGAGATCGCGACCCAGCCGTCGATGGCCGGGTCCTGGGCGGCGAGCATCGCGTGGTAGCCGCCGTAGCTGATCCCGACCGAATAGTCCTTCGCCGGACCGTAGCGTTGCGAGATATCCTTCTCGAAGGCCGCGAACCAGGCCTTGAACGCCTGGCAGTAGGTGGCGCCGCCGTCGGTGTAGAACGCCTGTCTGGCCGAGGGCAGGCGGACGACGACGATCTGTGATCCGTCCTCCTGCAGGGCGTCGACCAAGGCCTGCCGATCCGGGCTCTGCCAATAGCCGTCGAGGCCGGGAAGGCCATGGAAAAGATAGACGCGCTTGCCGAAGTTGCGGCCGATCACCCGTTCGGCCTGGGTAAAGGTCGGGGCGACGGTCTTGGCGGGCAGGGCGGCGGCGCTTTCGGCCAGCCTCCAGACAGGCGACGTGGCGGCTCGCCGTTGCACGGTCGGGAAGGCCATGGCCAAGCCGAACGACAGCACGCCCGTGAGGGCGATCAGATACCGCGTCTTCATTCCTGGAGTCCCCCGACCCGTTTCTATCCCGAGCGGAAATCTCGCCCTTAGCGTCACCATGCCACGGATACTCTCGTAAGGCGATCGATGAAGCGGTGTGGCGGACGGTCGCACCCGGGTGCGGGAAACGGACGCTCGTCCCTGGACTCAGGCGAACGTCAGCCGCAGTTCATAGCGCAGCGGCGTGCGTCCGGTGATGTAGAGCTGCTGGCCGGGGAGCCGCAGGCGTCCGCCCGCCCAGCTGTAGGTCTCGCCGGAACTCACCTTCACCGGGCCGTCCCCGTTGCCGGGCCCGATCAGGAGGCGCTCGTCGCCCAGGCGATAGCTGGCCTGCCCTTCCACCAGGTGGAAGCCGCCGTCGTCCAGCCTGCGGGCGCCCTCCAGGACGCCGCCGTCGCGCAGGGTGAGCTCGAGCGTCATGTCGACCTCCTCTTCCCCGGCGCTTTCGAACAGCACGCGGTAGCCGTCGGGTTCGGGGGTGACCAGGATCTGGACGCCCAGCCGGCGGAAGGTCGCGGGACGGCGGCTGAAATCGAGCGCGCTGTTGAAGCGCCCGTCGACCGAGGGGCTCAAGGCGTAGGCGCCGTCCGGCCGACGCCGGTCGGCCGGCATGGGCAGGTAGTAGGGCACGGCCAGTTCGCCGCCCAGGCGGACGGCGCCGTCGGGCTCCATCGTGACGCCCGACGGCCGGAAGTGACCCATGTTGAAGAAGTCCGGGATCAGCCGGACCGCTTCCAGCGCCAGGCCGCCCTTCCACAGGCGCATCAGCGTGGGGTTGGCCGCCAGTCCCGATCCGATCGTGTTGAAGAACGCGGAAGGCGCGCCGTCGGCGTACCAGTCGCTGCCGGCGTACAGGCTGGCGGTGATCGGTCCCCGTCGCTCGCGCACCAGCCCCACGGCCTTGAAGTGATGCTTGAGATCGACGAAGGGCTGGGTTTCCGCCGGCAGCGGTCGCGCGAGATCGGGCGCGTCGATGAAGTCGGCCAGCGTGTCGGCCAGCCGGCCGGCGTCGTTGCGTTCGATCCAGCGGGCCACGCCGGCGAAACGGCTGTCGCCGTCGAGCAGCGCCATCTCGCGATATTGCAGGTAGTACGGGTGCAGGGTCTGCTGGCGCTGATCCTGGTCCTGCCGGCGCGACTGCACCGTTTCCACGCCGCCGCCGAACGGCTCGGCCAGGGCGATCGTGGTTTCAAGATTGCGCCGGACGAGGTCGCGCAGTCCGGCGAGGCCAGGCAGGCGCGCGAGCGCCAGCAGCGACGGATTGCTGACCTCCGACGCATAGATCGCGCTTCGCTCGGAATAGAAGCCGTCCGCGTCGATATCGACCCCCTCCGCGAGCCACGCGTCGATGCGGTCGCGATAGGCGGGGTCGGGGTCGATCCGATCGATCTTCGACAGCGCCGCGGAAAGCTCCCAGCGGTGGTTGGGCGTGTGGATCCCTCCGGTCGCCAGGGTCGGGCCGGCCTTGCGCATCATCGCCACGAGCCGCGCGGCGATGGCCTGGCTTTCGGGGCGCCCGTCCCGCCGCAGGCCTCCGACCATCACCGACATGTCCTCGACCAGGAAGGCGGCGTCGGGCGGCGAGTGGCGGTTTCCTCCGGAGAGGAAGGTGCCGTCGTCGTGCTGGGCGCCTTCGACCTTGGCCAGCAGCGCCTCGATCGGCGCGATCAGCGCGTCGTCGTGGAAATACGTCGAGCTCGGCCAGATGAACGGCGCCGCCAGGCGGCGCATCTGACGGAGCGTGGCGCGCGCGGCCGGCCGGCCGCCTCCGGGGCTTGGCTGCGACAGGATCGCCGCCGCCTGCCGGTCCGCCGCGGTCGTGACGAGCGCCAGGGTCTGGGTGTCGCGGGCGCGCGGCCGCGGCGCGGCGAACGCGGGAATGGCGGCGGCAGCCGCGGCCGTTCCGGCCAGGAAAATACGGCGTCGCATGGTCTTTCTCCCTCCTACCCGCCCTGCTTCGTCGGGTCCTTGTCCAGCCACGCCATCTGGACCTGGGCGCGGGCGGGACCGCAAGGGTTGCGAGCCCTCAGCCAACGGGTCCAGGAAGGCGGGATCGGTTCGAGGCCGGGACCGCGATCTCGGGCCTCTTGCGGACAGGCGGAGCGCCGAGGCCGACCGTGCGTTGTCGACCCAGTCCCGGCGCGCCGTCTTTTGGGAGGGCATGGAATGACGACGTTTGTTCTGGTTCCCGGCGGTTGGCAGGGCGGCTGGGTGTACGAGGCCGTCGCCGAACGGCTCGCGGCGCATGGCCATGGAGTCGTCGCCATGACCCTGTCAGGGCTGGGAGACCCCCCCGCGCCGGCGGCCAACCTGGAGACCCACGTGGCCCAGGTGGTCGAGGCGGTGGAGAGGTCCGCCGGCGATGTCGTCCTGGTCGGCCAATCCTATGGCGGCATGGTCATTTCCGGCGCCGCCGACGCCGCGCCGTCGCGTGTGAGGAGCCTGGTCTATGTCGACGCCTATGTGCCCGACCCGGGGGACTCCGTCTGGTCGCTGACGACGCCAGCCTTTCGGGAGCTGTTCGTGGCGGGGGCGAAGGGCGATGGCCTCAACTGCGCGCCGCCGCCTCGATCGGACCCCCGCTGCCGGCCGCACCCGATGGGTTCCTTCCTGCAAGCCATCCAGCTTGGCGGGCGTTGGCGCGAGGTTCCCGGCAAGACCTTCGTCGGCGCATTCGGATGGTCTGGAAGCCCCTTCCATGACCTCTTTCACCGGCTGAGCCGAGCGCCGGACTGGTCGGCGACGGCCCTGGATTGCGGGCACAATGTCGCCAGGCTCCAGCCCGAGACGCTGGCGCGGATCCTGCTCGGCCAGATCCAGGCCGACGCCGGGCGATGATTGGAGGGCCCGTCTCCGCCCATCCAGGCCGGAGCCTGTGCGTTACGTCGCGCGCCATCCCCCGCCGAGCGCCTGAAACGACCGGATCGCCGCCCGGGCCGCCTCGGTGCGGGCCTGGGCCCGGGCGTCGCGCACGGCCAGCAGGCGGGCGTCGGCGTCGAGCACCTCGATCAGGCTGACGACACCGCCGTCATAGGCGGCTTGCGAAGCAGTCCTGGCCTGGGCCAACGAGGCCTCGCCGGCCGCCAGGGTGCGCTCCTGGCTCTCGCGCTTGACCAGGCTGGAAAAGGCGTTCTCGACGTCCTCGGTCGCCCTCAGCACCGACTGCTGATAGGCGGCCAGGGCCTCGGCCTTCTGCCCGCGGGCCGCGGCGACCTCGGCGCCGACGCGGCCGAAGTCGAACAGGCGCCAGCGCAGGCCAAGCACGCCTTGCGCCTGGTTGGCCGACCCCTCGAACAAGGTGCTGCTGCTGGTCGTGGCCGTGCCGACCAAGCCGCTGAGCGAGAATTTCGGGAAGTACTGGGAGATCGCCGAGCCGACCTGCGCATTGCTGGCGCGCAGCCTTTGCTCGGCGACGACGAGGTCGGGGCGACGTCGCAGCAGTTCGGCGGGACCGCCGGCGTCCGCCAGACCCGGCGCCTTCGGGATGGCCGCCACCGTGGCCAGTTCGGTCCGGTAGGTCCCCGGCTGGGCGCCCTGGATGACGTCCATGGCGTTGAGCGCCGCCTCCAGACCTTCCTCCAGGACCGGAATGCTGGCGCGCGTCTGTTCCAGGGCGCCGAGGGCCTGCTGAAGCTGCAGCTCGGCGGCGACGCCCTGCTCGCGCTGCAGGCGGACGGTCTCGACGAGGCGCGTCTGGGTTTCGACCTGACCGCGCGCCACGGCGAGCCGTTCCTGCAGCCCGCGCACCAGCATGTAGGTGTCGGCCGTCTGGGCGGCGACGGCTAGGCGCGCGGCGGCCACTCCGGCCTGAGCGCCCCTGTACTGCGCCAGAGCCGCCTCGCGATCGCGGCGGCCGCCGCCGAACACGTCCAGCTCCCAGCCGGCGACGAGATCGCCCTCGTAGAGCTCGCCTTCGCGATCGAAGTTCGGCGTGGTCGCCAGGAGCCGCCCCGTGGGAGTCTGGGTCGAGGCGTGAGCCTTGGCCGCACTGGCCTGGACCGAGGCGGACGGCAGCAGGGCCGCGGTCGCCGCGCGCACGCCCGCCCGCGCCTGGGTGACCCGCGCGGCCGCCTGAGCAAGGTCAAGGTTCTGCGCCAGGGCCCGATCGACGAGACGGTCGAGCACCGGATCGTTGAAACCACGCCACCATGCATCGGTCGATGCGTTCGTCGCCGGCGTGGCCGACCGGGCTTCGACGGCTTCGGCTCCCATGAAGACCTGCGGCGAGGCGATCTTCGGCGCGACATAGTCTGGGCCGACCGCGCATCCGGCGAGCAGGGCGGCACTGACCGCGACGGAAAGAACCGGGAGGACGGCGGAGCGCATTGGACCACTCGCTGTGAATGACGAAACTTGGTTGTGACTAATTTCCAATATCGTCACAGGTTTGTCAATCGAGACATCCGGTGTTAGCCTGCCGTCATGAGCACAATCGACACTTCGCCCCCCGCGGCCGGCCAACGAGGCCCCGTCGAACATGGCGTCCGCGACCAGATCATCGACGCGGCGCAAGCGCATTTCAGCCGCTTCGGCTACGGCAAGACGACCGTCGGTGATCTCGCCAAGGCGATCGGATTCTCCAAGGCCTACATCTACAAGTTCTTCGATTCCAAGCAGGCGATCGGCCTGGCGATCAGCATGCAATGCATGAACAAGATGCTCGCCGGCGGCGAGGCCGGCATAGCCGAGGGCAAGTCGGCGGCGGAGAAACTACGCCGTTTCTTCAACGGAATAATCACCACGAGCGTGGAGCTCCTCTTTGAGGACAAGATGCTCCACGACATCGCCGCCCATGCGACCGAGGAGCGATGGCCTTCGGCGGTGGCCTACCTCGAACGCTCCGAAGCCATGCTCAAGGAGATCATTCTCCTGGGCCGCGAGACCGGCGAATTCGAGCGCAAGACGCCCATCGACGAGACCAGCGAGGCGATCTTGCTGGTCATGCAGAGCTTCATGAATCCGCTGATGCTCAAGCACAATCTGGACGGTCTGCCCGAGGCGCCGACCAAGGCCATCAACCTGGTGCTTCGCAGCCTGGCTCCATGACGCTCTCGGTCGAAGCGAAGGTGACGAGTTGACAATTTAGTCACTGTGCACCAGGTTAAGGTTCTACCGTCAAGGCAGGACCCTAAGCCATGTCGTCTCGAACTCTCGCCGCCGCCCTGCTCCTGGCCGGCCTCACCCCACTCGCCGCCTGTGGCGACAAATCCCAGGCCGACGACCCTCGCACCCTGCCCCCGGTGGTGCGGGTCGCCGTGGCGGGTCCGGCGAGCGATGGCGAGCGCCGGTTCAGCGGCGTCGTCACGGCCCGGGTCCAGAGCGACCTGGGCTTTCGGGTCGGCGGCAAGGTGGTCGCGCGCCTGGTCGATGCTGGCCAGACGGTGCGCCGCGGCCAGCCGCTGATGCGCATCGACGCCACCGACTACGCCCTGGCGCTGTCGGCCCAGAACGAGCTGGTCGAGGCGGCGCGGGCGCGGGCCCTGCAGACGGCCTCGGACGAGCGGCGCTATCGCGGGCTCGTCGCCGCCGGCGCGGTCTCGGCGATCGCCTACGACCAGGCCAAGGCCGCCGCCGACGCCGCGCAAGCCCAGCTGGAAGCGGCGCAGGCCCAGGCCCGGGTGTCACGCAACACGACCGGCTATGCGGTCCTCACCGCCGACGCCGACGGCGTCGTCGTCGAGACCCTGGTGGAAACGGGACAGGTGGTGGCCGCCGGCCAGCCGGTCGTCCGCCTGGCTCATTCCGGCCCGCGGGAAGCGACCATCACCCTGCCCGAGACCGTTCGCCCGGCGCTGGGCTCCATCGCGACGGCCTTCGCCTTCGACGGCGCCCAGGCCGGCCAGGCGCGCCTGCGGCAACTGTCCGACGCGGCGGACCCCCGCACCCGCACCTATGAGGCCAAGTATGTCCTGACCAGCGCGGCCGCCCAGGCGCCGCTGGGGTCGACCATGGTCGTGGCCCTGCCGGCCCTGGCTGGCGCCGACGGCCAGCGGGGCGTCGAAGCGCCGATCGGCGCGATCTACGACGCGGGCAAGGGCCCGGGCGTCTGGATCGTCGACCCGAAGTCCTCCACCGTCCAGTGGCGGCCGGTGCGGGTGGCCGCGCTCACCGCCGAGACCGCGACGATTTCCGGCGGACTGAACGGCGGTGAGCGGTTCGTGGCGCTTGGCGCCCAGCTGCTGCACCAGGGCCAGAAGGTCCGCGTCCAGACCGGAGCGGCGCAATGAACTTCAACCTTTCCGCCCTGGCGGTCCGCGAGCGGTCGATCACCCTCTTCCTGATCATCGCCATCACCTTCGCCGGCGCCTTCGCCTTCCTGAAGCTGGGGCGCGCCGAGGATCCCAGCTTCTCGATCAAGGTGATGACGATCGTCAGCGCCTGGCCGGGAGCCACGGCGCAGGAGATGCAGGACCAGGTCGCCGAGCCGCTCGAAAAGCGGATGCAGGAGCTCAAGTGGTACGACCGCTCCGAAACCTTCACACGGCCGGGGTTGGCCTTCACCACCCTGTGGCTGAAAGACCAGATTCCGGCCAAGGAAGTCCCCGACCAGGCCTACCAGACCCGCAAGAAGCTGGCCGACGAGGCGCCCAATCTGCCGCGCGGCGTGCTGGGTCCGTTCGTCAATGACGAGTACGGCGACGTCACTTTCACGCTCTATGCGCTCAAGGCCAAGGGCGAGCCGCAGCGCCTGCTGGCCCGCCAGGCCGAGACGCTGCGCCAGCGGCTGCTGCACGTGCCCGGCGTCAAGAAGGTCCAGATCATCGGCGAGCAGCCGCAGAAGATCTTCGTCGAGTTCTCGCAGGCGCGGCTGGCGACGCTGGGCGTCAGCCCCACCGACATCCTTTCCGCCCTCAACGCCCGCAACCTCGTCACCCCCGCCGGCGCCATCGAGACGCAAGGTCCCCAGATCCAGATCCGCCTCGACGGCGCGATCGACGGCCTGGAGAAGATCAAGGAGACGCCGATCGTGATCGGCGGCCGCACCCTGAAGCTCGGCGACATCGCCGACGTCAAGCGTGGCTATGAAGACCCGGCCACCTTCCTGATCCGCAACGGCGGCGAGCCGACCATCGTGCTGGGCGTGGTGATGAAGGACCGGTTCAACGGCCTGGAGCTGGGCAGGAACCTCGAGAAGGAGGCCAAGGCCATCGAGGCCGAAATGCCGCTGGGCATGAGCTTCACGAAGATCACCGACCAGTCGGTGAACATCGTCGAGGCCTATGACGAGTTCATGCTGAAGTTCTTCGTGGCCCTGGCCGTCGTCATCGTGGTCAGCCTGATCAGCCTGGGCTTCCGGGTCGGGGTGGTGGTGGCCATGGCCGTGCCGCTGACCCTGGCCGGTGTGTTCGTGATCATGCTGGTGACCGGCCGCGACTTCGACCGCATCACCCTGGGCGCGCTGATCCTGTCGCTGGGCCTGCTGGTCGACGACGCCATCATCATCATCGAGACGATCGTGGTGAAGATGGAGGAGGGCAAGGACCGGATCTCGGCGGCGACCTACGCCTGGGGCCATACCGCCGCGCCGATGCTGGCCGGCACCCTGGTGACGATCATCGGCCTGATGCCGGTGGGCTTCGCCAAGTCCTCGGCCGGCGAATACGCCGGCAACATCTTCTGGGTCGTGGCGTTCGCCCTGATCACCTCGTGGTTCGTGGCGGTGATCTTCACGCCCTATCTGGGCGTGCTGATGATCCCTAAGATCAAGCCGATCGAGGGCGGTCACGGCGCGATCTACGACACCCCGCGCTATCGCCAGCTGCGGTCTCTCGTCGTCTGGACGGTAAAGAACCGCCTCAAGGTGGCCGCTGGGGTCGGCGTGGCGATGGTCGCCGCCGTGATGATGATGGGCGGCGTCAAGCAGCAGTTCTTCCCCCTGTCGGACCGGCCCGAGGTGCTGATCGAGGTGCAGATGCCCGAGGGCCAAAGCATCGGCTCGACCAGCAAGGCCGTCGCCAAGGTCGAGGCGTGGCTCGCCAAGCAGCCCGAAGCCAAGATCTATACGAGCTATATCGGCCAGGGCGCGCCGCGGTTCTTCCTGGCCATTTCGCCGGAGCTTCCCGATCCGTCCTTCGCCAAGATCGTGGTGCTGACGCCGAACGAGAAGGCGCGCGACGCACTGAAGAAGCGCGTGCGCCAGTTCGCGGCCAACGGCTCGGTCCCGGGCGCCAAGATCCGCGCCACCCAGATCGTGTTCGGTCCCCCCTCGCCCTTCCCGGTGGCTTTCCGGGTCATGGGCCCGGACGCCGACCGCGTCCGCGAGATCGCCGAACAGGTGAAAGGCGTGATGCTGCGCAACGACGGCATGCGGCAGGTCAACACCGACTGGGGCGAGCGCGCGCCGACCGTCCATTTCGTGCTCGACCAGGACCGGCTTCGCGCCTTCGGCCTCAGCTCCGCCGACGCCTCCCAGCAGCTTCAGTTCCTGCTGACGGGCGTGCCGGTCACCCAGGTGCGCGAGGACATCCGTTCGGTCGAAGTCATCGCCCGGACCAGCGGACAGGATCGTCTGGATCCGTCCAGGCTCGGCGCCTTCACCCTGGTCGGCGCGGGGGGTGAACGCATCCCGCTCGACCAGATCGGCAAGGCCGAGATCCGCATGGAGGACCCGATCCTGCGCCGCCGCGACCGCCTGACCACGATCACCGTGCGCGGCGACATCGACGAGCGCCTGCAGCCGCCGGACGTCTCGACGCAGGTCCAGAAGTCCCTGCAGCCGATCATCAAGACCCTGCCGGCCGGCTACAGGATCGAGATGGGAGGCTCCATCGAGGAGGCCGGCAAGGCCAACGCCGCCCTGGCCGTGGTCTTCCCGCTGATGTTCATCCTGATGATGGTGGTGATCATCTTCCAGGTCCGATCCCTGTCGGCGATGTGGATGGTGTTGCTGACCGCGCCTCTGGCCCTGGTCGGGGTCGCGCCGACCCTGCTGATCTTCCACCAGCCGTTCGGATTCAACGCCATCCTGGGCCTGATCGCCCTGGCCGGGATCATCATGCGCAACAGCCTGATCCTGATCGGCCAGATCCAGATCAACCAGGACGAGGGTCTTGATCCCTTCCATGCGGTCGTCGAGGCCACCGTCCAGCGCGCCAGGCCGGTGATCCTGACGGCCCTGGCGGCGGTGTTCGCCTTCATCCCGCTGACCTGGTCGGTGTTCTGGTCGTCCATGGCCTACACCCTGATCGGCGGCACCATCGGCGGCACGATCTTGACCCTGGCCTTCCTGCCGGCGCTCTATGCGATGTGGTTCCGGATCAAGGATCCCGGGCGCGACACCGCCCAGGCCGACGGCCCGCACCCGCTGGCCACTTGATCGCCGCCCCCGTCGCCCAGGTGATCCATCACCGCCAGCGCCTGGGCGTCACGGTCGGCCGACACCAGCCAGCGCGGGCTCTCCGGCAGGACCCGCGTCACGGCCAGGAACAACGCCGAAGGCGCGGCGACGACATAGTTGGAGATGAAGACCAGCTGGTTGAGCGCCACCAGCCGACCACGGACGTGGGGCGGCGAGACTTCGGCCGATGTAGATCGGCGATTATCGCCCCTTCATCGCGCGAATTGTCGCACCCCATCGCCTCCCGAGACAACTTGGCAATAAAGTAAACAATTTGTAATATTTAATGACAACGCTGTCCTCGCGGCCCACGAGCCGAGGCGAGGAACAGCGAGCGCGATGTCCTGGGTTTCAAGAGCGGCGCGGGAGGTCGGTCGGCGCATGGCGGCGCTGAAGCGCTCACTCGTCGGCTTGCCGAGCGACCAGCGGGGCGCGGTCGCCGTCACCTACGCGCTTTTGATCATTCCGATGGTCATCGCCATCGGCGCGGCGCTCGACTTCACCCTCGCCTACAACGCCAAGGACCGAATGCAGGGCGATCTCGACGCGGCCCTGCTCGCCGCCGTCAAGACGCTCAACACCGGGGACACGGCCGCGGTCAAGACGAAGGTCCGTACATGGTTCGCCACCCAGACCAACCGCACCGCCTATAGCCTGGACGATGTCACGATCGACCAGTCGAGCTATGTCGTTCAGGCCAAGGCCACCGCGTCGGTTCCGACGATGATCATGGGCGTCGTCGGGATCAACAGCCTGCCGATCGGCGCGAGCAGCGCCGTCGCCGGACCCGGCACCTCCTATATCAACATCTACCTGCTGCTCGACACGTCCGCGTCCCAGATGCTGGCTTCGAGCGCCGACGGCCAGGCGACCATGCGCAAGGACATCGGCTGCGAGTTCGCCTGCCACACGGGTGATCCGCAGACCGTGAACAACGTCGCCTACGCCAACAACTATCTCTACGCGAAGGCGAAGAACATCAACCTGCGCTCCGATGTCCTGGTGGACGCCGCCAAGACCATGGTGACGTCCGTCGACAGCGTCGATCCGACCCATAAACGCATCAAGGTGGGCGTCTACGCCTTCAACACCACGACGACCCAGGTCCTGGCTCCGACCTATTCCACGAGCGCGGTCCGCTCGGCCCTGACCACGACGACCTCCGTCGACGGCACGGCCTTCGACACTTCGCTCAAGGCCATGGCGGGGCTCGTGGGGGCCAGTGGCGACGGCAAGACCGCGGCCAAGCCCCTGAAGTTCGTGATGCTGGTCACCGACGGCGTTCAGTCGCAACGCAGTTGGGTGGGCGCCTCCGCATGGACCTGCAAGAAGAAGGTGGGATCGGTCTGTGTCTCCTATCCGATGTCGGCGCCGTCCTACAACGTGACGCCGCTCAATCCCGCCTGGTGCAACTACGTCAAGAACAACAAGGTGACCATGGCGGTGCTCTATACCCAGTACCTGCCGGTTCCGCTGGACTGGGGCTATAATGGAACCCTGGGCTCCGCCATGCCCGGCTCCTGGACGGGAACCCTGAGATCGGGCGTCAGCCCCACGACGACGCGGCAGGCCTACCTGCCCTACGCCCTCGAGGATTGCGCCTCGTCGAAGGATCTCTACATGGGCGCGGAGTCGGAGGACGCCATCAAGAACGGCATGAACAAGCTGTTCAAGAAATACATGAACTCCGTGCACCTGATCCAGTAGATGCGCAGGTCTTCTCCACATCCCCGGCCGCCGGGTCTGCTTCAACGCTGGCGACGATCGACGAGCGGGGCCACGGCGGTCGAGTTCGCCATGCTGTTCGTCCTGTTCATGGGGATACTCGCCGCCGTCCTCGACACCGCCATCATGTATTTCGCGGCGGCCGGCCTGGACGCTTCCGTGCGCAACGCCAGCCGCCTGATCAGGACAGGGCAGGCCCAGACCTCCGGCATGACGGCCGAAACCTTCAAGAAAAAGATCTGTTCAGGCGTGGCTGGCGCCTTCTATTGCGAAAGGGAGCTCTATGTCCGGGTTTCCGTGATCTCGGCGTTCGCCGACGCCGACCTGAGCACGCCGATCGTCGGCGGCAGGCTGAGCACGACCAGCGCCTACAATCTCGGCAACGCGGGCGACATCGTGGTCGTCCAGGCCTATCTGCCTTGGGACCCGATGTTCAACGTCCTGGCCTATGCGACGCCGAAGCTGTCCGACGGCAGAACGATCATCGCCTCGACCGCCGCGTTCCGCAACGAGCCGTTCAATTGAACCGGATCGTTCACAGATCGGCCGGCTTCTGGCGGAACCAGACGGGCGTCGCCGCGGTCGAATTCGCGCTGATCCTGCCCAGCTTGCTCCTGCTCTATGTGGGGACGGTGGAAATCGGCCAGGGTCTGACCGCGGCCCGGAAACTGAACAACGCCGCGGTCGTCACCGCCGACCTGATGGCCCAGAGCGAGAGCCTGTCCACCGACGACATGAACGACATTTTCGCCGCCGCCCAGGCGACCCTGGCGCCCTACGATACGGGCAGCCTCAAGATCCAGGCCTGCGTCATCGCGATCACCGGCGCGACCCAAAAGGTCAAGTGGTGCTCGGCCAAGAACGACCTCGCCCCGGCGAAAGGCGCAACGCCGCCGGCCCCCGTCCCTTCGGCCTTGCTGGAGAGCGGCGTCGACATGGTGGTGGTTCGAACGCGCTATCATCTCGACACGCCCTTCTCGTCGGCCATGTCCGTCATCGGGCGCGGCTACGACTTCCAACGGGTCTATGTCCAACGCCCCCGCATCGGCGACGCCATCGACAAGGAATGAGGCGCGCCGACCGCGCCCTCGCACCCGCTTTTCAACCCTGGTCAGATATCCGCGACCTCCGACGGGTCGGCGAGCGCGGGCGCCAGGACGGCGGCGATGGTCTCGAACAGCGCGACCACCTCGATCGGCTTGCTGACGTGGGCGTCCAGGCCGGCCGCCAGATAGTCGTGCTTCTGATGGGCCATGGCGTTCGCGGTCAAGGCGATGATCGGCGTCCGCGCGCGCCCTTCGGCGTGCTCCTCGGCGCGAATGACTCGCGTGGCGCTGACGCCATCCATGATCGGCATGTTGATGTCCATCAGGATCAGGTCGAACCTTCCTCCACGCCAGGCTTCGATCGCCAGGCAACCGTCCTCGACGAGTTCCAGACTGACGTCGGCGCCGACCAGGAGGCTTCGAAGAACCAGTTGATTGGTCGGATTGTCCTCGGCCACCAGGATGCTGAGCGGCCCGGAGGTTTGCGGGGCCCGCGCGCTCGCCGTCGTGACGGTCGCTGAAACGTCCGCAGGCCCGGCGGCCGGCAAGGGAAGCGCCACTCGAAAGGCCGAACCCTCCCCGACCCGGCTGTCGACCACGATGTCGCCGCCCATCAGGTTGACCAGTTCCCGCGCGATCGGCAGGCCAAGCCCCGAACCCCCGAAGCGTCGCGTCGTCGTGGCGTCGGCCTGGGCGAAGCGTTCGAAGAGACTGGCCTTGGCCAGTTCGGAAAAGCCGATGCCGGTGTCCTCGACGACCAGTTCGAAACCGGCCGGCCTGTGAGCCAGCCGCACCACGACATGACCATGATCGGTGAATTTCAGGGCGTTGCCGATCAGGTTGTAGAGGACCTGCCGGACCCGCGTCGGGTCGCCGCGATAGAGGACGGCGTCGCCTTCCATCTCGAGGTGCAGGTCGAGCCCCTTTTCGCCCGCGATGCTCGCGAAGGCGTCGCAAGCGCTCCGCGCCACGGCCTCCGGGTCGAAATCGAGGGATTCGAGCTGGATCTTGCCCGCTTCGATCTTGGCCATGTCCAGCACGTCGTTCAGCAGGGTCAGCAGGGTCGCCCCGGACTGTTGCAGAACCCTCAGGCGGTCGGCCTGGTCCGCCGTCATCGGTTCACGCGCCATCGCCTGGGCCATGCCCAACACGCCATTGAGCGGCGTGCGGATCTCGTGGGAGACCGTGGCCAGGAAGGCGCTCTTGGCCTGGCTGGCCTGCTCGGCGTTCGACTGCCCGTTGATGACTTCGGCATAGGAACTGGCGTTGGCGACCTGCAGCCCGCGGGCGTTGACCAGGAAGCACAGGCCCAGCGCCGTCAGAACCCAGGCTTCCGCGCCCGACTGCAACCGGCTCATGCTGTAGAGCAAGGCCGCCGCCGGAACGGGGGCCGTCCAGAAGAACATTCCGCGCGTCAGGGTGTGCTGGGCGGCGATGGTCATCAGGACGCCGGCGCTGACGATGACCATCGAGATCACGCCCGCGCTGCTGGTTGGCCGCGCCAGCAGCAGGGGCCCCGCGGCGGCCACGGACAGCAACGCCGAAATCGCGATCAACTGGTTGCGAAAGGCGAGGATCTGTCCGGGCATGGCCTCGGGCAGGCGCGGGACGACCCTGCGCCACCAGGCCATGGAATAGGCCTCGCAGAGCGCGAAGGACACGATCCAGCCCAGGGCGATCCAGGGACTGACCACCTTCAGGAAGAACAGCAGGGCCGCGACCACGCCGATGCTGCCGATCCGCGTGACGACATGACCGGAATAGGTTCGAGCATAGTATTTCTCGAACGCCTGCTGGGAGTAGGGTCTGTATGCGCCTGCCGTCATGCCCCCCAGACTGACCAGGTTAGCCTTTACGTGGCATTGGCGAACTGTTCCGCGCGATCGAACGGCCATGCGGCATGGCGCCACAGCGCCGCGTCCCGTCGGCGGGCGGGATCACCCGGGTCGCGGGCTTGGCGCATCCGCCCCGGCGACCACGATCCGCGCGTGGGCGAAGGCTTCCTCGTATTCCGGCGCCAGGGGCAGATCCGTCACCAGCACGTCGACATCGACCAGTTGGGCCGTCCGGATCAGTCCGTAGCGGTCGAACTTGCTGGCGTCGGCGGCCAGGATCACCGTGCGCGCCTTGCCATAGACGATCCTGTTGGCGGCGGCCTCGCCCGAATGGAAGTCCATCAGGCCCTGGTCGCGACTGATCGCCCCCACTGACAGCACGGCCAGGGTGGGCGTGAACTGGGCGAGATAGTCGCAGCTGCGGTGGTCGAAGAAGGCCCTGTACTGGTAGTCCAGCTCGCCGCCCGACAGGAAGACCCGGTTGTCGTTGCGGCCGCCCAGCTCGGCGCTCACGGCCACCGAGTTGGTGATCACGGTCAGGGACCTGTGCTGGCGCAGGGCCTTGGCGACGTAGTAGCTGGTCGTGCCGCTGTCGATGTGGACGATGCCGCCGTCGGGCACCAGGCCGGCGACGGTCCGGGCGATGCGCTGCTTGGCCTCGGCGTTCTCCCGCAGCCGCAACTCGAAGGGGCCCTCGGTCACGCCGAGCGGCAGGCTGACCGCGCCATGGGCCTTGGAGATCGCGCCGCTGGCCTCCAGCACCTTGAGCTCGCGGCGGATGGTCTCCTCGGAAACCTGAAGCTCATGGGCCAGGTCGCGGACCGCATAGGCGCCGGCCGCCTGGACGCGGGCGATGATCGCCTGTTGCCGAACCCGTCGCTTGGTCATGGTCGCCCTCTGAAACTGACGGAGAAATGACCGAGTTGCGAGCAACTCGTCAAGGTCGCTGCGCAGACTGCGTGTAATGCCACAGTTTTTGAGGCATAAATGTGGATATATCTCGATTTACGCATTTTTCAGTCAGAAATGTCGCAGAACTGACGCGTGCGGTCCCTAAGGAGGGCGCCGACAGACGGACCCGCTGGGGGGCCGCGCCTGAGCTGGTGACATCATGACCCGATCGACCTTCAGCGGTCTCGACCACCCTAGCGCCGGTCGCGCGCGGCGTTCGCGCGGCGCCTGGCTGGCGGGAAGCGCCGCCGGCGTCCTGCTCCTGGCGCCCCTGGGCTCCGCGGCGCACGCGGCGGACCTGGACGACGGCGACGTCTCGGCGGTGGTCGTCAACGGCAAGCGCAAGGCCGAGGCCGACCAGCAGGTCCAGGCGATCGGCGCGACCAATGTGCTGTCGGCCGACCAGATCCAGCGCAATCCCGACCAGAACGTGGTCGACGCCCTGGCCCGCCTGCCCGGTGTCTCGGTCTCGCCCACCGACAACATGGGCTCGCCGTCGCAGGGCAACCACCACGGCGTCGACGCCGCCGGTCGTGGCGAGGGCGCCTTCGTCAGCCTGCGCGGCCTGAACGGCGCCTACAACGTCAACCTGCTCAATGGCGTCAACGCCGCCCAGGGCATGCCCTACAGCCGGCAGATCGAGCTGAGCCTGCTGCCGCCGGTCGGCCTGGACCGGATCGTGGTGTCCAAGACCTCGACCGCCGACATGGACGGCGACGCCATCGGCGGCACGATCGACTTCCGCACCCCCACCGGGCTGGACTTCCAGGAACCGATGACGCGGATCTACGTCCAGGCCGGCCTGGCCCAGCTGCCGCTGCGCTACGGCCTCAAGGGCGGCTCGGGCCTGGCCCAGGCGGAACTGGCCCGCCGGTTCGGCGCCGACAACCGGTTCGGGATCTACGCCACCGCCTATTACGGCAAGCGCAACTTCGCCTCGACGATGCAGGACTATCAGGCGGGCCAATGGGAGCACGCCATTTCCGAGGGCGAGCAGGGCTCCAACCCGGCCGGCCTCGACAAGAGCGACAACCTGCTGCTGACCAGCCTCAACGCCCAGTTCACGCGCGGCCAGCAGAAGCGCTACGGCGCCATCGCCTCGCTGGACTGGGAGGGCGAACGCACGACGCTGTACGCCCGCGGCAGCTTCGCCCGCTCGACCATCGACCAGGAGGTCTACCAGAAGAGCATCCAGGCCGACGGCTATTCGGCCGGGGTCCTGCGGCCCGACGGCCTGTACCAGAACGCCGAGGACGACGGCGAATACCACTACTGGTTCGAGACCTCGCCGGAAGTGTCGGCGCTGGACTCGTTCCAGCTGGGCGGCCAGTCGAGGTTCGGCAAGCTGACGGCGGACTACAACGTCTTCTACAGCTGGGGCGAGAACTCGGCCCCCGACCATGCCGAGATCACCTACCAGACCAGCGCCGACAACGACCTCAACGGCCCGTTCACGGTGACCTATCGCGACCGCTATCCCATACCGCAGCTGACGCCGGCCCAGCTGGCGCGGCTGAACGACAGCCGCCTGTTCCTGGTCGGCGAGGACAGCGGCGAGTTCACCAGCTCCCACAGCGAGCAGCGCAAGACCGGCGGCAAGGTCGACTTCCACTACGACTTCGACCGCGACGTGCTGCGCGACGTGGCGTTCGGCGCGAAATATGTCGAGAGCCGCCGGGAGACCAGCTCGCGCGACTACAGCGGACTCAATCCCTATCCGGCGGGCTCGACCCTGGCCGACAGCCCGTTGATCGACAGGACGCTGGGCCAGACGATCAAGGGCGTCTATCCCTACGCCCTGCCGATCGGCGACGGCGCGGCCCTGACCGACCTGATGGCCGGCCTGGCCAGGACCCAGACGCTGTCGGCCGACGACTTCAACAAGAACAGCCTGTCGGGCACGGAGAAGGTCTCTTCCGTCTACCTGCTGGCCAATCTCAAGCTGGGCGTCGTCGAGGTGCAGCCGGGCCTGCGCTACGAGCACACCGACATCCACGACACCTTCTGGAACCAGGTCACCAATCCGGACGACAGCGCCGGCGCCTCGGCCTTCGCCTCCAACCGGACAAAGTACGACTTCGTGCTGCCCAGCGTGCACGCCAACTACCGTCCCGACGCCGAGACGGTGGTGCGGGCCTCGATCTGGCGCAGCTACGTGCGGCCGGCCTTCTTCCAGCTGGCCGGCGGCCGCACCACCTCGCTCAATCCCGACGGCTCGATCGACATCACCGAGGGCAATCCGAACCTGAAGGCGGTCTCGGCGGTCAATTACGACGTGTCGTACGAGCACGCCGGCGCCAGCGGGACCCAGGTCATGGTCGGCCTGTTCCTGAAGGACCTGTCCAACTACCTCTACGACCGCGGCAACACCTACCGCGCCCAGGCCGTGGCCCAGACGGGGATCTCCTCGATCAGCCGGCCCGAGAACGGCGGCGACGCGCGCGTCTACGGCCTGGAGATGTCCGCTCGGCGCCAGTTCACCGAACTGCCGGACCGGCTGGGCGGCCTGGGCGTCAGCGGCAACCTGACCCTGCAGCGCTCGAAGGTCGACCTGAAGGACCCGGACACCGACAACGGCATGCGGATGCAGGGCTCGCCCGACCTGCTCTACAACGCCTCGCTGTTCTACGATCGCGACGGCCTGACCGCGACCCTGTCCTATCGCTACGGCGGGCCGACCCTGGTCAGCTACCGGTTCGGCGACTACGGCGGGGCGGATCTCAACGAGTGGCAGCGCTCCACCCGCACCCTGGACGCCAGCGTGGCGTACCAGTTCCGGAGCGGGCTGAAGCTGACCCTGTCGGCCTCGAACCTGCTCAACGACTACGGCTACTACCGGACGGTCGGCCGCAACAGCGGCACGATCCCGCAACTGGTCTCGTCGGGTCGCAACGCCTTCATATCAGCGGCCTATAGCTTCTGATCCTTCCCTCGCCCGGCCACTTCGTGCTCCCCCTCACGAAGCGGCCCAGCCGGAGCGCTCCATGCCCTTCACCCGACGCCGTTTCATGAAGACTGCTTCGGGAGCGGCCCTGGGCGCCGCGGTGGCCAGCGGCCCCGCCCGGGCGACGTCGCCCGGGCGGGGTTCGATCCAGGATGTCGAGCACGTGGTCATCCTGATGCAGGAGAACCGCTCGTTCGACCACTATTTCGGCGCGCTGCGCGGCGTGCGCGGCTTCGACGATCCGCACCCGGCGCTCAAGCCGAACGGCGATCCGGTGTGGATGCAGAAGCAGCTGGACCAGGACGGCGGCGAGACGGTCATGCCGTTCCGGCTGAACACCGGCGCCACCGCCGCCCAATGCCTGTCGGGCCTGGACCACAGCTGGAAGGGCAGCCACGACCGCTGGAAGAACTACGACGTCTGGATGCCCGAGAAGGGCCCGATGAGCATGGGCCACCTCACGCGCGAGGACATCCCCTACTACTACGCCCTGGCCGACGCCTTCACGATCTGCGACGCCTACCACGCCTCGGTGCACGGACCGACGGGACCCAACCGCCTGTTCCTGTTCTCGGGGACCAACGGCCTCAGCGTCGGACAGGTCACGGTCTCGGCCGTCTCCAACGAGGGCTCCGACGACAACGGCTGCGCCGACATGGCCAAGGACGACCCAGCCTTCGCGGGCTACGGCTGGCCGCCCTACGCCGCGCGCCTGGAGGCCGCCGGGGTCAGCTGGAAGGTCTACCAGGAGTACGACAACTACAGCGACAATCCGCTGGCCTACTTCCCGATGTACCGCAATCTCGACCGCGGCTCGCAGGCCTATCGGCGCGCCCGGGCCTGGGTGGCGGGATCGACGAAGGAGAACGCCGCCGAGACCACGGGCCAGCACCTGGTCGACGCCTTCGCCGCCGACGTCGCGGCCGACGCCCTGCCGGCCGTGTCGTGGATCGTCGCGCCGTTCAAGCTGTGCGAGCACCCCGACGCGCCGCCGGCCTATGGCGAGACCCTGACCGCGCGCCTGGTCGCGGCCCTGGGCGCCCATCCGGACGTCTGGCGGAAGACCGTCTTCATCCTGAACTATGACGAGAACGACGGCTTCTTCGACCATGTGCCGCCGCCGATCCCGGCCATCCGGCCTGAGCTCGGGGCCAGCACGGTCGACCTGCGCGGCGAGGACTATCACGGCGAGCCGCTGGGCCTGGGCTTTCGCGTGCCGATGCTGATCGTCTCGCCCTGGACGCGTGGCGGCTGGGTCAATTCGCAGGTCTTCGACCACACCTCGGTGCTGCGCTTCCTGGAGCGGCGGTTCGGGGTGGCGGAACCCAATATCGGCCCGTGGCGACGCGCGGTGTGCGGCGACCTGACCTCGGCCTTCGACTTCGACGTCTCCGAGGCGGCAATTGCCCGACACCGACGACTCCAGGGCGCGCACCGACGCCAGCTGCCGCCTGCCCAAGGCGACCTACGCCCAGCCGCCGGCGATGCCGCGCCAGGAGCCCGGCCTCCGGCCGGCCCGTCCCCTGCCCTACGATCTGGAAGTGCTGGCGCATTGGAAGGGCGGCGAACTGACCCTTCGGTTCCTCAACCGCGGCCAGGCCGGGGCGGTGTTCATCGTCTATCGCGACGGCGACGACACGGGCCCGCGCTACTACACCGTCGAGGCCGGCAAGACCCTGTCCGGAACCTGGTCGATCCCCGGATCGGGCAAGGCCCAGGGCTTCACCGTCCATGGCCCGGATGGCTTCTATCGGGCGTTCCGCGACAAGAACGCTGTCGGGACCACTTGAGAGCGGCGCTGGCCCGTTGAATTCAAAGGGACGGCGCAATTCGCTAACCGCATCATGGGGTCGACTCAACGCGAACCGGCTAAGGCGTTGAAATCCCTCAACAGGCGCTTTCGCCAACTTGGCGGCCCCAACTTGAGACTGGCCGCCCAGGCCTTCGCCCTGCCCGACCTCGACCGGACCGCGCGGCTGGAGCAGGATCCGATCGACTGGCTTGCCGGACAACTCCGGCCCCTGGGCGATCCTGGTCATGACGTCGCGCAGCGATCTGCGCTTGGAAAACCTTAAACGAACAACTTTTCCTGGCGCGCGAAGTTGATGAACAGCGGCAACCACGGGCCGTCCGGACTGCCCGGCTGGGGGCGTAAGCCGAAGCCATGACCGCCGTGGGCGAACAGGTGGGTCTCAACCGTGACCTTGGCCGCGACCATGGCGTCGCGAAGTCGTACCGTATTGGCCACCGGCACCAGGTCGTCGTCCTCGGCATGCACCAGGAAGGTCGGGGCGGCCGCCGGGGTGACGTTCAGATCGGGCGACCACTCGCGGATCTGGGACGCCGTGGGCTGACCGCCAAACAGTGACGGCGCCACGCCCCCGTAGGCGTAGGCCGGGTCGACGCTTTGCACCGGATAGATCGGCGCCGTCAGCAGGGGCCTGGCGCTGAGCTGGTCCGCAACGTCGACGGGCTTGTAGAACGGCGTCGAATGCCGCGTCGCGAGCGTCGTCGTCAGGAAACCGCCGGCGCTGAAGCCCATGACGCCGACCCGCTGCGGGTCAAGCTGGAAGCGCGGGGCGTTGGCGCGAATGAGGCGCATCGCCCGCTGGGCGTCGGCCGGCCCGACAGCGGCCGGATCGGCCCAGCCGTCCCTCGCCAACCGGTAGATCAGCACGAAGCAGCTGATGCCCGCCCGATTCAGGACGTCGGCGATGTGGTAGCCCTCATGGTCGAAATAGTTCCACTCGAAGCCGCCGCCCGGAATGATCAGCATGGCCGAACCGTTGGGCTGGGCCGCCGGCAACGCGATCATGTACGGCTTCGAGACGCCTCGCGTGCGCCGGCTGCTATAGCCGGGGCTCGACGAGGTCTGCTCGACGACCTCGGCCATGCCGGGATGCAGGGCGCCCGCCGGCGGCTGCGGCCACAGTCCAATGACCTCGCCCGCGCCGGCGGAAACCGACTGAGCGAACACCTTGGTCGCGGCGCCCACGCCCATCGCCGACGCGCCAGCCAAGACCAAGGGCGATTTTACAAGATCGCGTCGTGAAACGCTCATGGAAGCTCCCGTACTGCACCAAAATCAGCCCCCTTTTGGAGGGCGAGCGGCCCAACAGCGACACCGCCGCTGCAGCCCTAGTCGCTGAGCAAGGCCGCGTTGCCCCATGTGACGACCGTGGGCGCCTTGTTCTTGGTGGATTTGCCGCGCGCCACCAGCTCGACCAGCTTCACGCCGGCTATGTTGGCGCTCAGAGCCTGCGCTGCTTGACCAAAGCGGGCCGGCTTGGACGTCGCCAGGAGCTTGCCGTCTCCATAGACCGAGAAGGTCACGGCGTCGTCCGTATCGAACGTCGAGTCATCGACTCCGACATCGGCGGTGAAGCGATGGAACTGGCCGTCGGCCCGAACTTCCAACCGCGAGTTGGCGAGCACGCCCAGGCCCGTCCCGTACGCTTTACCGTCGACGCGCAAGGTCTGCCGGTAGGGCGTGGCGTCGGCCTGCGCGCCGCCCCACCCGGTATAGGCCGGTGGCTCGCCGTCGTCGGTCGTGCCGCCCCAGGGATTGCGCATCCGATGGATCGTCGGATCGGGCTGGGGAATGACCACGCCGTCGACGGCCGGATTCACGCGTCCGGGCATTTCGGACAAATAGAGGCCCTTGGAGAGCGTACGCGCGCCAGTGGCGTCGAAGACGAGCGTCTGGCGCGGGTCTAGATGCATCTTCGTTTCACCGGAAAACGCGGGCAGCGTCGCGCCGGTCCACAGGTCCTTGAGCGTCACCGGCGACGTCGATGCGAACTTCATGTGGCCCGCCGTCAGCGTCACCTCGGTCGGCGCAAGTCCGCGGTTGAAGATGGCCACCGCCTTGTGGCCGTTGCTCAGCGTCTTGACCAGGATCTGGACGTCGTCGCTGTCGTAGGCCAACACCGCCTGGTTGCCCGCCGGGTCCTGGTCGATGGCGATGATGTCGCTGTTGCCAAGGATGTCCATCAGCGGCTGCGGCGCGTTCCTCAGGTCGTAGCCGATCAGAAGCGGCGCCGACAGCATCGACCACAGCGCGAAGTGCGACTTCGCCTCCGTCAAATGGTGCTCGTCGAAGTCGCCGTGACCGACGAACAGCATGTCCGGATCGTTCCAGGAGCCGGGGTGCGCATAGAGGGCGCGGTTGGCGGCGCTATCGAAATTGGCCAGCATCCGCGTCCAGTTGGGCGTGATGTCGTCGCTGGTTCGCGACAGGTTGCCGACGTCCTTGGCCCACGCGCGGACATCTGCCGAGCCCCACGCGCAGATCGAAAAGACATAGTCGCCATCGGGATTTTCGCGGCGCAGGGCGTCGGCGACCTGCTGGTAGAGCGCGCGGACGGCCGGGATGTCGGTGCGGCGAATCTCCTTCACGTCGACCAGGGGGCCGAGCGCGCGGTACTGGCCCGATCTGACGCCCTCGCTGTCCGGACCGAAGGCGCGGATGCCGCAGGCGTCGACCTTGATGTAGTCGAACGCCCAGTCCTTGAAGTAGAGCTCGATGTCCTGCTCGATATGGCCGTACAGCCCGACCTCGCGTTCGGCGACCGTGCCCTCGGGCAGGTTTGGCGCGTTTGGCGCGAAGGCCTGCGAACAGTTATTGGCGCCGATATCCGAATAGATTCCGGCCTTCAGGCCCATGGCATGGATGCGGTCGGTAAACGGCTTGAAGCTGGTCTGTTCGGCTCCGCCGACCGCGGCGGACGGAAAAATCGAGGTACGCACGATCATGCGGCCGTCCGTGGTCCGTCGCTTCAACCACCAACCGTCGTCGATATTGATGTAGCGGTAGCCCTTCGCGGCCAGTCCACTGTCGACGATGGCCTTGGCGGAATCCAGGACCTTGGCTTCGGTGACATCCGTGTGGAAGGCGTTCCACGAGTTCCACCCCATGGGCGGCTTCGCCGCCTGTCCTGTTGTCACCGCGGTCCAGTGCCCGGTTGGCGCCAGGGGGTCGATCGCAGCATACGCTCCGCCGCCACAGCATAGCGCCAATGCGAGACAACCGATAACCCCTTGAACAGAGCGCCTCATTATTTCCCTCGATAATATTTAAAATTGTGAACTAAGTCAGCTTTGTACATTAGACTGTGGGCAAAGCCCGGTTTGGTCGAACCGAAAGAGCTCTATCCGAAAGGCTCAGGCCGTCACCGCCAAGTTCGCCGTTGACGGAGCAGTAGGCGCCCGCCAGGGCCACGGCCGTGACGCTCGCCAACGCGGTGATACGGTGGACATTCGATCCGCTAGCGACGGGACGACCAACGGCTTCCGGACGACGCCGGCTGTCGCACCGTTGTGCCGATGTTTCCTCCTCATAGCCTTCCGTCAAGTGGCCTAACCTTGTCGCCTGACCGCCGCTTCCCCTTTTGAAGAGGGGGGCGACGACGGCCAGCCTTTTATTTGTCGTACAATAGCCAATTGGCTTGGGGCTACATTTTTCCAATCAAAATATTTTTATGTGAGAGAACGCGACATTTGCGACACGACGCCCGCTATTGTCACGGGTCCGGGTGCGCCTGGGCCCAGTCCAACGCACCCTGCAGGGTGGTCACCCAAATCTCGCTGCGATGGGCAGCGAGCCAGGCGATCAGTTCGCGGTGCGCGGAGTCGGAGACCTGCAGATAGTCGCCGCCAACGCCGTGGAACAGATAGACCGCCATGCCGCCGCCAGCTTCCGCTTCCCTGGCGAACTCGATCAGCTGCGCGCCCGTGACCCCCTCGGGGAAACCGCGCGAGGGTGTATGCATCGGATCCATGCGGCCGACGTCGGCGCGAAGATCGCCGGGCGAGGTGTAGACCCCGCGCGCATAGGTCACCAGCTTCGCCGCCCTGAGCGCCTCAAGATAGTCGCGGCCACCTGCCAGGGTCTGGCCGCACGGCGACGCAAATCCGTGGGCCGGCTTGCCATCCAGCGAGGTCAGAAAAACATTCTGCTGCTCGATCTCCTTCAGCATCCTGTCGGTCGTATAAGCGTCGGAAGAGCGGCTGCGGTCGGCGGAAGGGCCGGAGGCGGGGCAGGCGTGCAAGACGGTGTGATTGCCGAGTTCGTGCCCCCCCGCGGCCAAGGCGCGCCAACGCGGAACGGCCGCCGGCGTCAGGCCGGTAAGAAAGAAGGTCGCTTTGAATCCGGCGGCGTCCAGCACCGGCGCGGCATGGTCGAGCTGGGAGTCCAGCGCGTCGTCATAGGTTAGCACTACCGCCGCCTTGGCGTCGCCCGGCCATTTCGTCGCCGATGCGGCCGACACGCCGCAAACCAAGCTCAGCGCGAGCGCCAGAAGCGTCTTCATCGTCATTTCCGCCCCACCAGTATAGTATGATTTATGCTATGGTACCGCTACCGTATAGGCTGGCAAGGGCCTCCTGCTCATGCAGGCGCGTCGGGCAAGGCTGTCGCAGCATTCTTGAGCCGACCCGCCAAGCGATTGATATCACTCAATCGGTCCTTCCAGGCAACTTAGGCCATACAACTTAACGCCGTCCCTGGAGAGGCATTTCCAACCTAACGCCGTCCCTATTCCGGCCTTCCATAGCTACTTCGCGCTCGTCGTGGGATCGAGCACCTAAGCGCTCTCCTGGCCGCGTAGGCAATACGCCGAGCATCGCTTTAGCCATATTTTCGCTGTTGGCTTCAGTGCCTTCCGGAATCAAGGCAGCTACAAGATCGCAGAAGTGGCGATTGATGATGAGCGGTTCGCCGTTGCAAAGGAAGACTCTTCCACGGTCCCAAAGCCGGCGCCGAAAGCAATCGGTGCTGTATGGCTGACCGATACGAATCCCGTGGTGAGCCAGGTTCGCGCGCAGGTTCTCCAGCGAGACGTCCGCGGAGAGTTCAGGCGATGCGCGGATGGCGAGTTCGTCCAGCGACCCAAAGCGCTCCAGCGGTGACTTCGATTGCATCACCCCGACAACCTGGCGGATATCGCAGGACCATTCGTTTTCGACGACGCCACTGACTAAGCGTCGCAGGGGTTCAATCGTCTGGGCGCCGGTGCAATACAACCGCCCATTAGCATCGACCGCCCAGCCTTTGGCGTTACCGCGCGACATGGCCGAACCGAAGTGCTCCCAGCGAACGAGCGAGCTATCGCCGACTGACAGGGGCGGATCGTCTAGCCGAATGGACGTTAGGTGCGTCGGCGGATCGCCGCGCTGGAGTGCGACCCGGTTCAAGAGGTTAGACCAATTCACGGGAGCAATACCTCTTCACGGTCGCCTCTGAGATGTCGAACTGCAGCGCAGTCGCCTTGATGCTAGCCTTGTTATCGCGACGCCAAGCGGTCACGCGCGCCTGGTCGGCCTTATGAGGGCGGCCTAGGCTCTCTTTACCGCGATGGGTCCGGCCGGTCGCCGCCAACGCAGCGCGCGCCGTCGCCCGGCCGGCCGTCGTGCGTTCGCGGAGCCTGCGCAATTCGAGATCCGCCACCTGGGCCAGCACCGCCAGGATGATCTCGCCAACGCCACGGGCGATCAGTCCAAGTCCATGGATATGGACGGCTACGCCGGCGTCCAGCAGGCCGCGCACGGTGCTCTGAATGTCGAGCGCGTCGCGGCCGAGCCGATCTACGGCGTAGACGAAGAGGGTATCGCCGTTCCGCAGGTGTTCGATCGCCTTCGCAAACCCGGGACGGGCAGCCGCCATCGTTAGGCCGCTCAGCCCCTCGTCGCTGAACTCGCGATCGAAGGTGCCACCCATCTCGTGGCGTTGCGCCGCGATGCTCTGGTCGCCGGACGAAACCCGATAGTATGCGATCCGCATCATAGCTCACAAGTTAGGGGCGACATCATCCTAGCTCATAAATCCAGCTCATAACATCATCAAACCTATGTTGTGAGCGATGGCGCAAAAGGTACACCTTTCGAGCCAATCATCAGTCCGCGGTTACGTACGGCTGAGCCAAGGTGCGCCAGTTGCTGACCTTGAGCCGCCTCCAGAAACCAGACATTGGCTGGCGGGCGCCAACGGCTACGCCCGACCCCGGTCGGAGTGGATTATCGTTCGCCAGCTACGCCAAGGCGCTCCGACTGTGCGAGAAGACCTTGCGACGTTGGCGTGCCCGGTCGCGCGTCGATAAGAGCTGCGCGTCTACAGCGTCCCTTCTGCGCCTTCGACCGCTCCGTCGGGAGCCATCCAAGGCGGGAAGGTTTCGATGCTAGTGCTCGCGTTGAGCCGACAATGGCGTGTCAGCCGCGCTGGGGGAGATGCCGAATACTATAGTGTTGAAAGGCGCCACTTCGTTTTGATCATTGATGATCGACGATGATTGCGGGTCAAACTTCCAATCCGTCCAGTTGAACGAGCCGTCATCCGGGGCTTGGACGACGACATAGGAGCCAAGTCGTAATTTCGCAGACGTCGCGGATCCGCCGAAATCCAGGCCTACGACGAATTTCTGCACCTGCGCGTTTTTCTTCCGCTTCAGGAGAGAGGTAGTGGCGCCCGATGCCAGACTGACGAGTTGAGGCAGAACCGGCTGAACGTGGGCGAGAAGCTTCAGCCCCTCTTTGAAGGGGGCGCTCTCAAGCGCCTCGATAATGGCGTCGTCAGTGGTTGAGCCGACGCGCACCGTCCTGGCCTCCAGCGCCAGTCCATCGGCGGGCACTTTCAAGCCGGTGAAGATCGGCACGCCGAAGGCGCCGGCACTGTCATTGTCTTTTGCGCTGAGCATGGTGGAGAAGCGCAAGTCCTCGGTCTCACGCCCGGCCTGATTTCGACCGAATATTTCGGTCAGAATGCGATGCTGTCCGGTGCCCGGGTAATTGGCGACGCGAAATTTGTCCAACGTGATCTTGATAGATGTGCCGATAAGGTCTTTTTCGGGCTGAAGCGTTATGGCGGGAACTATCGGTAGGCGCATGTGACCAGCGCCAGGCGCTATAAAGCCAAGCATATGGCTTCCGATCAAATACTTCCTATTTCCACCAAAAAGGCTTTGGCCCGATGCTCCGCGCCGCTGCAACGACTGCGCGCCGTCATTGTCCTCGATCTCTTCAAGGTATGAAATAATCTGCGCCAAGGGGAGGTCGCAGAGTGAGGGTTGATCTTCAAATATAGACATTAAGCCCTCAGGCGAGTTTGAACACGGCTGCGAATATCTTCGCGAATATTGGCATTGAGGCTGGCTGCGACCTCGAACGTAACGGCTAGGGCATAGGGAATGTCTATCTTCGTCAGGCCTCCCATCGTGGGAGCGGCGGTCTGAACATTGATGACGAAGTGCTCGTCGTCTTCGAAGGGGATCGCGGCTTTTCCTTCGCAGATCATGTGCATCAGTGTTCCGCGTCGGGTTGCGCCCAGCGGCGGTTGCCCCTTGTAACGCTTCACTCCCTGCCAGATTTGGCTTTTGCCGTCGTTGCCGACGATCATGAGGCCCAACGCCCTGTAATTGGTGTTGCCTGGTCGCAGCGGCGAGAGCCATCCCAACGTCATCGTGATGCGGCGCAAATCGGTGCGGCTGATCAGGTCGCTAGGTAGCGGGATGCGATACTCGTGGCGCTTGTTCGCTCGTATCACGTCATCTGCAAGCAGCGTGATCCGATGCTGATCGAGACTGACGATGCGTTCGATGTCCGCTGTCCCATATCCTAGGAAGCGAGAGATATTTTCTTTCTGCTTGTGCGCCTTGCCGATCGGAGAGAGGTGAGTTGTGAGGCCCTCTCCGATTTCCCCCCAGCTACCGCTGTGAGCGATCAACGTCTTGAGCATACAGGCCGCCGCGGGGCGCTTGGTCCACGATGAGTCCTCGAATGTCTCATCGAGTGCGTCGGCGATCTGCAGGCCTGCACGGGTCGCGAGCGCGGCGGCGTTGCTTGTTCCGGACGTGCGCCTCACGGACGAAAGCGAGCCTGTGCCGATGCCTGGACTCGCCACGGCTTGACCAAACGCGCCGGCTTCCTGGGCGTGGACGAATAGTCCACCACTATAGGTCGGCTGCGCGATCTGGCGGCCGCCAGGCAACAAGATGTCGGGCTTCACCGAGCGATTGAAACCAAGCCCCGTGCCAGAGCCGATGTTGGCGAGCGCTTCGTTCGGGTAAGGATCGACGGCGGTCGCCGGTAGCGCCTGCAGGGAGCCGTCGCTGTGTGCTGCGCCCACGGTCAGGGAGTTCACCGACTCCGCTGGCGACAGCATAGTGCGTAGCGATTTGGCTCCGTCGAGACCGAGCAAGATCGCATTCTTGCGGAGCGCCTTGTCTCCGTCCCTAAAAGCCTTGATCGAGTCGTAGCCGTGGACAGGGAAAGGGTCTCGAATGTTGCCGGCGCTGACGACGAAAAGGACCTTGTACTGGAAAGAAAGGTAATCGAGGGTCCGCGCCCACGCGCTCATGCTGCCGGAGAAGGGCGAGGACTCGTCGCAGACAGAGTGATTAATGAGCAGCACGTCCGCGCCGCTTGGCGGCAACTTGCCCGTTCCTTGCTTTAGATCCTGGACCGCCCGGTAGATCACCGCCAGCGCAAGCTTGTCTGGCGGCGGTGTCTCATTGCCGTGGGCGTCTGGCTGTAGGATGGGCACGATCTTCAGGCGCCGGTCGATGGCCGGTTGATTGTGCGCAAGGTCGCCATGCAGGATTAGGGACGCCATCGCGGTGCCGTGAAAGCGACTGGAGACGGGCGCATCCTTCTCGAGGACATCCACCTCCACGACATCTATACGATCTTTGAGAAGTTGGTGGTTTTGAACCGGATAGCCGTCGATCAGCGCGGCGACCGACAGCTTCGTAGTTGGCGCGATCGGTCGGGTAATGTCGCTGCGCACGTACTCGATAGCGTCGGTGTGGACGGTGAACATCGATTGCGGACGAACGCTCATGATCTCGTCGGCGAGCGCCAGTTCGCCTTCGAACTCCAGCAGCGCCATCGCGGCGTCGTACGGAAGCCGAACAAGCGCGGCGTGATACCGAACCGTTTCGAGATCAGCTTGGTCGAGAATCTCGCCGCCGATTTTCGCGACACGACCATCAAGCAGATCCTGCGCCGCTTTTCGGGCGATAGCATCGCCGCGGTACCAAAGATCGACTTCGACCTGTACGGGTTGGCCAGGAGCCCCCTCGGCCCGCAGGTCGAGGTGGCGGCGCAACTCCGGCGTGATGCGGTCTTCGGCTCCCCAGGGCCGCAAGTCGTGCAATTTATCGAAGAGTTCCCACCAGTCGCCATGCTTCTCAGGAAACCGTTTGCCTTCCTTGTACTGGTTCCAAAGCGACCGCAACTTCTTGTAGGTCGCGTCCGTCGGCATGCCGATATAAAGGCGCCCAACCGTCAAATCCTCGGTCGACTCGACTTCGAGCATTTCATCTAGAAAGTCGTCGTCTGTCGCCGGCTGCAGATCGACGTCATCTTCGTCGTCGCCCTCATCCTCGTCTTCGTCGGCTTTGGAAAGATCGAGGTACTCCGAGACGCCTTCCAGCATGCCGATCTGCTCGGTGAGCCATTCAAGCCCAATCTTGCCAGCGGCGTTAGCAAAGTTTGAAACGCTTCCGATAATCTCAAAGACCAACGCGCGTTCAGGTGATAGCGCGCCCGGATCGAGCCTGACGTCATAGTCCTTTCGATCCAGGATGTCCGTGAACTCCTGCTCGAAGCGTTGCCCAAAACGGCCCGCCTGAACGCTGTAGGAGACTTTCGGGCGCGGCCGCTTATCTTGGTTGCCGGGAATTCGCTGGCCGGTATCGTGCCGCGTTAGATGAACGATTGGGCTGTTTGAGACCATCTAAAGGCGCGCCACCAGCTTCGTCGCGATGGCGTTTTTGCCAAATGCGAATCTGTTGGCTCACAATATCTGCCGTCGAACGGGAATTGTGAAGCATCACCATTTTTCGGCGAACGGAGAGAACGAATTCCTCGATCTCGGCGAAGCTCGAACCGTTAAGCGCGTTCGCGATCTTGGCCACGGGCACACGTGCTTCCGCTGCAAAGGGAGCCAGCCACCCGCGGATTTCCCTGGCGGTCGGAGCTTCAAGATCCACCCGAACTTGGAAGCGCCGCCACACGGCGCGATCAAGAAGCTCGGGGTGGTTGGTTGCACAGATCAGGACGGTATAGGAAGGCAGATCGTCGATCTGCATCAGCAGCGAGCTGACCACACGCTTTATCTCGCCCGTCTCGTGCGTGTCCCCTCGCTCTTTACCGATGGCGTCGAATTCATCGAGAAAGAGAACGCAAGGGGTAGCCCGCGCGAAATCGAATACACGCTTCAGTCGACTAGCCGTCTCCCCAAGATAACTGCCGACAAGGCTCTCGTAGCGGGCAACGAAAAACGGCAGCGCGAGCTCATGAGCAATCGCTTCGGCTAAGCTAGTCTTGCCGTTTCCCGGCGGGCCGACGAGCATAGCCCGGTTGCGTGGCTCCAACGAGTGCGACTGCAGCAACGCGCTTTGCTGTTGCTCTTCGATTAGATCGCGTATTTCAGCGGCAACCTCTGGGGCCAAGATGACGTCGTCAAGCGAACGTCTCGCCGGTCGCTCGATGATCAGGTCTCGAATCTTTTCAGGCAAGACTGTGCCCCCAACAGCGCGCGGCGCGCGGGAGAGCTTACCTTGGTCCAAGACGCCTGAAAGTCTATCTGCAAGCGTGTGGTGCTGCTTTGCCCGGGCTTCGGCTACCAGCGCGGCGACGGTTCTCTCAAGCATAGACTGGTCGTTCTGGGACCCTGCCTCTACGAGCTTGATCAAAAGGTCGCTTCGACTCATGTCAGCATCCGCTTGAACCTAAAACACCATATATCCGGCCAACGCGCAGAGCGAGAAGAAGGTTTAAACACAACCACTATGCGCGTCGGCAATCACCAAGGGCAAATGCGAGGCCTTCCATAGCCGAACCATACCCAGGGTGCCACAACTTGCGCCAAAAGGTGTCAGCAAAGGGCGACACTCGCCCAGGCTGAAGCCATATTTCGCGTCACTCTGTCCGCGATCTCGTTTTCGTCAGACGGTGAGCCCCGCGATTGATCGAAGGTAGGCGCGTTCCACTGTCTTCAGCGGTGCCCCAGACTTTCGCCCGCGGTGCGCTGGCTGGTGCGGACCTTGCCCCCCGGCCCTTCGCCTCCTCTTCGGGGGGGCGCCCCATCGTCTTCGCTACGGCCGACTATGTTGGCGCGGGACCCGAAAGCAGACGCTTCCAACGTCGGAGAAGAGCCGAAGACGGCCAAAACTTGAAACGTGACTTTTGAGGTCAGTGACAGCCACGACAGCCACCTGCGACCGCCTCGCATTATTGACGGTCTTAAGTTGCAAATGGGTACGCGTTAAGTTGCAACGACAACCGACAACGCATGGCGGCCCGGAAGGGACTCGAACCCCTGACCTTCGCTTTAGGAAAGCGCTGCTCTATCCTGCTGAGCTACCGGGCCGCGTTGCGCGCGCCAGGGTCCATAGCGCAAGATTCCGGGCGTGCGAACCCCGGGGCGAAAAAGCGCTGCGATGGGGGATGAGGATGGCCTTGCCGCGCCCGCTGAAGACGCTCTACGTCCAGGTGCTGATCGGCATCGCCCTGGGGGTCCTGGTCGGGGCGCTGTGGCCCGAGGTCGGGGTGGCGCTGAAGCCGCTCGGCGACGCGTTCATCAAGCTGGTCAAGCTGGTGATCGCCCCGGTGATCTTCCTGACCGTGGCCAGCGGCATCGCCCACATGGGCGACATCAAGGCGTTCGGCCGGGTGGGGATCAAGGCCCTGGTCTATTTCGAGGTGGTCTCGACCCTGGCCCTGGCGGTCGGGCTGGTGGTCGGCCACATCCTGCAGCCGGGCCATGGCTTCAACATCGATCCGGCGACCCTCGATCCCAAGATCGCCGCCGGCTACCTGGAGAAGGCCCACCATGGCGAGGGGCTGGTCCCCTACCTGCTGCACCTGATTCCCGAGACCTTCTTCGGGGCCTTCGCCGAGGGCGACCTGCTGCAGGTGCTGGTGATCGCCATCCTGACCGGCTTCGCCTGCACGCGCATGGGGCCGTTCGGCGACCGGGCGGCGGCGGCGATGGGCGACCTGGCCAAGCTGTTCTTCGGCATCATCCACGTCGTCGTGAAGCTGGCCCCGCTGGGCGCGTTCGGGGCCATGGGCTTCACGATCGGCAAGTACGGGCTGGCCAGCCTCGTGCAGCTGGGCGCCCTGGTGGCCACCTTCTACGTCACCGCCATCGTCTTCGTCCTGGGGGTGCTGGGCGCCATCGCCTGGGCCTGCGGCTTCTCGATCCTGAAGTTCCTGGCCTATATCCGCGAGGAGCTGCTGATCGTGCTGGGCACCAGTTCGTCGGAGAGCGCCCTGCCCCAGCTGATCGAGAAGCTGGAGCGGCTGGGGGCGAGGAAGTCGGTGGTCGGGCTGGTGGTGCCCACCGGCTACAGCTTCAATCTCGACGGCACCAACATCTACATGACCCTGGCCACCCTGTTCCTGGCCCAGGCCACCAACACCCACCTGAGCTTCGGCCAGATGGCCGCCCTGCTGGGCGTGGCCATGCTGACCTCGAAGGGGGCCAGCGGGGTGACCGGCGCGGGCTTCATCACCCTGGCCGCCACCCTGGCCGTGGTCCCCGACATCCCGATCGCCGCCCTGGCGGTGCTGGTCGGGGTCGACCGGTTCATGAGCGAGTGCCGGGCCCTGACCAACTTCACTGGCAACGGCGT
>Ga0209758_1000375_pt1 | contig 77872 bp, 78 predicted proteins | sample AraplaMF_Col_mMF_FD_184258 | JGI IMG/M metagenome (GOLD analysis project Ga0209758, IMG submission 184258) | Arabidopsis root microbial communities from the University of North Carolina, USA - plate scrape MF_Col_mMF (SPAdes) (version 2) | ecosystem: Host-associated > Plants > Roots > Endosphere... | reverse complement strand
TGCTGCTCGACAAGGGGTCGTTCGAGGAGTTCGACATGTTCGTCGAGCACCGCTCCACCGAGTTCGGCATGGAGAAGAACAAGATCCCCGGCGACGGTGTCGTCACCGGCTGGGGCACCGTCAACGGCCGCAAGACGTTCGTCTTCGCCAAGGATTTTACGGTGTTCGGCGGCTCGCTGTCCGAGACGCACGCGCTGAAAATCACAAAACTGCAGGACATGGCGATGAAGGCGCGGGCGCCCATCATCGGCCTCTACGACGCGGGCGGCGCGCGCATCCAGGAGGGCGTCGCCGCGCTCGCCGGCTATTCCTACGTGTTCCGCCGCAACGTGCTGGCCTCCGGCGTGATCCCGCAGATCTCCGTCATCATGGGCCCCTGCGCCGGCGGCGACGTCTATTCGCCCGCCATGACCGACTTCATCTTCATGGTGAAGAACACCAGCTACATGTTCGTCACCGGCCCCGACGTGGTGAAGACCGTGACCAACGAGGTCGTCACCGCGGAAGAGCTCGGCGGTGCCTCGGTGCACGCCACGCGCTCCTCGATCGCGGACGGCGCCTTCGAGAACGACGTCGAGACGCTCCTGCAGATGCGGCGCCTGATCGACTTCCTGCCGTCCAACAACACCGACGGCGTGCCGGAATGGCCGAGCTTCGACGACATCGGCCGGGTCGACATGTCCCTGGACACGCTGATCCCCGACAATCCGAACAAGCCCTACGACATGAAGGAGCTGATCCTCAAGGTCGTGGACGAGGGCGACTTCTTCGAGATCGCGGAGAGCTTTGCCAAGAACATCGTCACCGGCTTCGGCCGCATTGCGGGGCGCACCGTCGGCTTCGTCGCCAACCAGCCGATGGTGCTGGCGGGTGTGCTCGACAGCGATGCCTCGCGGAAAGCGGCGCGCTTCGTGCGCTTCTGCGACGCCTTCAACATCCCGATCGTCACCTTCGTCGACGTGCCGGGCTTCCTGCCGGGCACCGCGCAGGAATATGGCGGCCTGATCAAGCACGGCGCCAAGCTGCTGTTCGCCTATTCGCAGTGCACCGTGCCGCTGGTGACCATCATCACCCGCAAGGCCTATGGCGGCGCCTTCGACGTCATGGCCTCCAAGGAGATCGGCGCCGACATGAACTACGCCTGGCCGACCGCCCAGATCGCGGTGATGGGCGCCAAGGGCGCGGTCGAGATCATCTTCCGCAGTGACATCGGCGACCCCGACAAGATCGCCGCCCGCACCAAGGAATACGAGGACCGCTTCCTGTCGCCGTTCATCGCCGCCGAGCGCGGCTACATCGACGACGTCATCATGCCGCATTCGACCAGGAAGCGCATCGCAAGGGCGCTGGCGATGCTGAAGGACAAGAAGGTCGAAGCGCCCGCGAAGAAGCACGACAATTTGCCGCTGTGAGATGGACGTAGCCCGGATGAGCGAAAGCGACATCCGGGTTCTTTGCTCAGGATCCCGCATGCCGCTTCGCTCATGCGGGCTACTGCTTTCTTCTGATTTGGCATCATCGATCCAATGACCGAAGACGATCCGACCGACGAAATCTCCGACATCGAAGACCGGATCGAGCGGCTTGCCGAGATCGCCGAGCGATGCCGGAAGTACATCCTGGCGTCCAAGATCGCCATCGGCGGCGGGGCCGCTCTGCTGTTGATCACCATCTTGGGTTTGTTAGGGACCGGTCAGACCGCCGCGCTCGGATCGATCGCGCTGGTGCTGGGCGGGATCGTGTCGCTCGGCTAGAATATCAGCACGTTGCGGCAGACGGACGAGGCCATCGGTGCTGCGGAAGCGCGCCGCGCCGCGCTGATCAGCAGCATCGATCTGCGTTTGGTGGCTGACGCGCCGCTGAAGCTGGTGTGACGCGATCGCGCCCACGGTGCGTAGGGTGGGTTAGCCCGCGGCTGCGCGAAGCGCAGTCCGCCAGCGTAACCCACCGCTTTTTTCTCCGCTGCGATAGAATTGGTGGATTACGCCCAGCGGACTGCGCTTCGCGCGGCCGCCGGGCTAATCCACCCTACGAGGTCCCGCGCGCCTGATCCGCCGCAGCGAAATGCGCCATCTGGTCGGCGTGAGCCTTGGCGAAGGCCGGACGACCCGTGGTGCGCGCGACGTAGGCGCGGCAGGCAGGACTGTCCGTGAGACCGTCGAACTTATCGACGACGCGCAGCACGTCCGACATCAGGATGTCGGCGACGGAGAAGGAGCCCGCCAGCCATTCGCGCCCCGCCAGCACCGGCTCGAGGTGCTTGAGGCGGAGCTTGAGGAAGTCATCCACGAATTTCCACGCCGCCGTGTCGGTCGGATGGCCCATGAACTTCGACATGGACCAGGGCAGGCTTGCCATCTCCACCGAATTGAGCGCCGCGAACAGCCATTTCGTCGCCTCGCTGCGGCCGCGCGGATCCGCCGGCATCAGCTTGGCGCTGAGCTCGCCGAGATGCAGCAGGATCGCGCCGCTCTCGAAAATGGAGAGGTCGCCGTCGGTCAGCCACGGCACCTGGCCGAACGGCTGGTGTGCGAGATGCGCAGAGCTCCTGTCGCCGAACGGCACGCTCGCGACGCGATAGGGGAGGCCGGCCTCTTCCAGCGCCCAGCGCACGCGGAGGTCGCGCACGAGGCCGCGCGGGGGCGGGGGAACCCAGTCGAAGGTGGTGAGGGTGAGGTCGGTCATGCGGGGTCTCCGTACTGTCTGGGCAGAGGACGGATGAGGGGGGCGCGTTCCGACATGGGAGAGCGAATTTTCGTAGGATGGGTCAAGCGAAGCGAAACCCATCATTTCTTTGCTCGGCGAGACGATGGGTTTCGCTTCGCTTGACCCATCCTACAGACCTAGGGCCTCACCGGCACGCCGGGTAGCCGAAGCGCTTGACGATGTCGGTTCCCGAAATCGAATGGAAGGCAAAGGTGTCCATGAAATGGTTCTCGGTGACGTATTGGCGCAAGGCGGCATTGTAGGTGCTCGCCATTTGCTGCGTGCGCACCGGGTTGATGATGCCCTTCTGCATGTTTCCGCCGGCGTGAAACAGCAAGGTCGCGCCTGGCGTCACGCAGACATTGCGGATCGACAGAAACATCGTGCAGGCGGACTGGCAATGGCTGTCGATGCGAAAGCGCTCGCCTGACGCATTGTATTGCTGGATCACGCTCTGGAAGCGTGCGAACGCGGCTGCGTCGCGCGCGCCGTAACCCATGCCGAGCGAAGACACGGAGCCGTCGGCATGGGCCGGTTGTGCAGCCAGGCTGCAGAACATGGTGAGAAATCCAAGCGCGGGCAACGCGCGCGCCAATCGCCGCCATCGGTTCAAAACACTCTCCTGAATGAAGTCACTGCCCCAGCTTCGCCAGCTTCCCTTGCTTCGCCGCTTCCACCGCACGCTCCGCATCCTCCGGCAGCAGGGTGCGCTCCGCCACCTGCCGTGCCGCCTCGCGCTTCACCGCCGCCACATACGCGCCGTCGTCGGCGTAGCGCTCCGCGATCGACAGCCTGGGATCGTGCACTTCCTTCCGCGCGGCCTCCGTCGGCGCGAACGGCACCACCGCGCCTTGCAGCGGATAGAGCGCGGTCGGCCCAAAACCCTGCGCGCGTGGATTCCAGGCGGTGTAGGTCGCGCGCGGCACCGCCAATGCAAGCTGGCGGATGCCTGCTATGGCCATGCCGTCGGTGTCCGCCTTCGGCACAAACACGGGATAGCGGCCGATCTCCTTCGGCGGCAGCACGCTCTGGTCGGAGAAGGCGGCGAGCGTATGGATGCCGGCGTAGGGCAGGCCGGGAATGTCCGAGGGCACGGCGCCCTGCGCCGGCACCAGCGTGCCGTGGGCGCGCATGGGGACGCGGCTTGCGGGCGGCCTGGTGCCGTCGCTGATCCAGGCGTTGAGGTCGGTGAGCAGCGCGCGCATGGGCATGCCGGCATGCATCGGGTTCTGCGGCAGCGACATCGCCGGCAAACCCTTCTTCATCACGTCGGCGGCTTCGGCGAAATGCGGCGTGCCCGAGATCATGTAGGCGCGGACATTGTCGGGCAGGTCGAGATGGTTGCCGGCGAGGTCAGTGACCAGCAGCGAGGCGTGCGAGGCCCACCATTCGTGCTCGCTGTCGGTCTGCATGATCCTGGGGCAGGTCGCCGAGAGCGAGCAGCGGCGAAGCAGGCCGTCGGTCTTGCCGGAATAGGGATCGCTCAGGCTCGCGTAGGTGAACGGGAACAGGTCGGCCTGCCACGCCGGATCCTGCAGATGGCGCGGATTGCGGCCGGGCTGGCCGAAGCGGACATTGGTCGCCATGCGCCTTGTGCCCGCGACATGCGGCATCAAGCCGTCGAACACGGCGCGGCCCGACAAATCCTCGTTGAACCCGAGATAGAGGAAGTCGCGCAGGAAGCGGCCGGACTGCGAGACGCCGAAGCCGATGGCGCGGCTGACGGACGGGTGCAATCCGTTCAGCAGCGGGTTTGCCGGCGTCTCGTCACGGCGCAGGAAGCTGACGACATCGCGCACGGCGGCATAGCCCATGCCGAGCGGCGCCGGGTCGCGCGCGGTGTAGGTGATCTCGTAAAGCGCGCCGGCGTCGAAACCCTCGGGGCGGGTGATCTCGACCGTATTGGGATCGACGATCTTCGCGGAGAGGCCCGGTGGCGTCTGCCGCGGATCGGCCCAGGCCGCGCGCACGGTGATGTTGAGGTTGGCGGCATCCGCCGCCGGCCATGTCAGCGTCGCACGCGCGGGATTGGTCGTGTTGTCGAATACGACCTCTTCCCGCGCCGGGCCGGTGACGCCCTTCAGCACCGGCGCAGTGAGCGCCATCTGGCCGGGCTTGGAGGGGATGTCGCCCTGCCAGCCGACCCAGACCATGGTAAAGCCCTGGCGGTGCAGGAAGCCGATGCCGGCATCCTCGGCCTTGTCGGCGTTGTTGGCGCCGGGCTGGGCGGAATCGTCGAACAGTTGCGGCGCCAGCTTGCGGCCGCGATTGGGCACCTCGAGCAGCAGCGTGCCGTTGCCGCGTGCGGGATCGCTGGGCCTGAGGATCACGACATCGGCGGTTGCCTCGACCTTGCCGTCGGCACCGCGCGGTGCAAGCGAAAGATCGGTGATCACGGCGTTGCGGTCGTCCGACGGGTTGAGCGCGAAGGTCGCGCGCGCCGTGATCCGCTCATAGGTGCCGACATTGCCGAAGCTGCGGCCGGCAAAGGCGGGCTCGCGCGCGAGGATGTCGAAGCGGACGATTTCGGCGGACGAGGCTGCGGGCCACAGGCAGGCGATCGCGATGAGACCCCGGATGATCCTGCGCATGGCCGTTCCTTCCCCGCGAGGCTCGAGGCCCCGTCGCGTCAGTTGTTGTTGTTGTCCCGATCCATAGCACGCGGCAGCCGCAGCCGATACGCCGGCCCGGCATACGGCTCATGAGCCGATTGGTGTCCATCGGGCTGCAAGATTTCTGTTTCGGGTATCGCGCGGCTGTACTACCTTAGGATTATTGTTTTTCATATTTCAATCGAGGCCGATATGACACCCACGGACGAGACTCCGCAGGACGCGGAGAGGCCAGCCCATACTGATCCCGTCAACGAAGCAGCGACGCCCCCCGTCGCAGAGACGGCAGCGGACGATCCGGCCCCGCCGCCACCTCCGCCACCGACACCACCGGTCGTCGCCGCGGCGCGCGGAGTCGATCGGGCGCTCCTGCGAACCTACAAGTTCATGCTGATCTACCAGTTTAGCGGAGCGCTGCTGCTTGGCGGCGGGATGCTTGGATCGCTGCTCCTTGCTTACCTGTTCAAGGACAGGTTTCAGCCGCCGCTTCTGCTGCTCGTCGTGCTGGTGGGCATGCTGGGCGCGTTCTTCAGCGCGTTGACACGGCTCTACAGGATCGAGCAGCTGGAGGATGCCGTGATATCGCCGACGGTCAGCCAGCTGGGTGCGTTCTATCTGCTGGTCTTTTCGCTGATAGCGCCCGTGGTTGGCGGCATCGCGGCGCTCGTGCTCTACGTGTCCTTCGCGGGCGAGTTCCTCCAGGGCGGTCTGTTTCCGTCGATCAAGTGCAAGGGAGAGTGCGGCTCCTTCGTCGACGTCATCGCCAATTACGTTCCCGCCGAACCGAAGGACTACGCCAAGGCACTGGTCTGGGGCTTCATTGCGGGCTTCTCCGAGCGCCTCGTCCCCGACACCCTGCAGACGTTCGCAACGCAGCGGGGGGCGCAACGCGCGGCGGCCTGATCGCGCGTCCGGGGATGTGCAGGCGGGTGGGTTTGGTGGCGGCCATCGGCTATGATGGCTGCCAAACAACAGGAGGAAAATCCGATGCCCGCCGCATATTTCGTCGTCCGCGCCACCGTCACCGATGCGAGCAAGCGCGCCGCGTTCGACAGATGGTACGAGACCGAGCACGTGCCCGATGCGGTGAAGGCGTTCGGGGTAAGCAAAGTCTGGCGGTTCTGGAGCCTGGACGATCCCTCGCTGCATCAGGCCATGTATCAATTCGATGACGAGGCCAAGCTTGCGGCCATGCTGAAGGGCGATGCGCTGAAACAGCTCGTTGCCGTTTTCAACCGCGACTGGCCCGAGGTGAAGCGCACGCGCGAGACGCTGGTGCTGGCCCAGCAGCTCGGGGCGTAAGCCACCCTTCGTAGCCCGGATGGAGCGCAGCGCAATCCGGGATTTGCGCCAAGGCGAGAGCCCCGGATTACGCTGCGCTCCATCCGGGCTACGGCAACAATGTCTGCTTCTCAGCGAAGCTGAACGCGCGATTCAGCTTCGGTTCATGTCGTGACCGCGACACTTCCTTTGCATCACTTGCTCGATACCCCAAAGGAAATGTCATGGAGCGTCGGAACTTTTTGAAACTTGCATTGGGCGTTGCGGCGGGAGCTGCCGCGCTGACCACTGCCGCGCAGGCTGCGCCGTTGTCGCCGCAGGCGGTCGGCGGTCCGAACCGGATGCCCGAAGGCAATCCCGATGCTCATCCCGCCGTCACCACCAGCGACGAAGCCGCGCAGCTCAAGCCCGAGCAGGTGCACTGGCATGGCCACCATCGTCACTGGGGCTGGCGCCGCCGTCATTGGGGCTGGCACCGCCGGCGCTGGCATCGCCGCCATTGGTAAGGGCTCGGCCGTCGAGCCAAGAAACGGGGATCGCGCTTCGCGGTCCCCGTTTCGATTCCGGACTGTCGCCGGCGGGGCGTTGGGAAGTCCGCAAATGAAAATGGCCGCGCAGGCTGAACCTGCGCGGCCATTTTGCAACGTGGAAAGACGAGATCAGATCGGGCGGCAGCGGCCGGCGTACCAGCGGAAGCCGTAGGGGCACACGCGCGGGCGCACCACGACGACAGGCGCGGGCGCCGGGGCAACGACGACAACCGGCGGACGCCCGGCCATCGGACGGCAGCCGCCATAGGGGCCACGGTACCAGCCGGGGCCGCAGCCGCCGGCGGCGCTGGCCGCCTCGCTGAAACCAACGACCGCGCTCGCGAGCATCACGGCGGCAAAGAGATATTTCATTTGATCTTCCTTCTCGTCCTTGGGGCAGATTCTTTGGGGGAAAGTCTTTGAGGCAAGTCTTCGGGGCAGGTCTTCAAGGCTTGGCGCTTGCGGCGCACAATGAATCAAAAGACACGATTCGACACGTTAAATCTGGGGGATGCGTGCCGACACGTCGCGATCCAAACCTGCCAATCATGACCTGAATGCGGCATGAACGCTCCCCGCATCCTGCCTCCGGCGACATCCGGATGTCGCCAAAGCATGATCCGGAAAAGCGCGAAGCGGTTTTCCGGAAAGACCATGTGCAAACAAGAACCTATGGGCGCGATGATCGTCCGCCCAAATCTCATCGCGCTTTAGCGGCCGAGAAAGCCCAGCACCAGCTCCTTGTACTTTTCCGGTGCCTCCAGGAAGACGAGATGCCCGGTGTCAGGGACCACCTCGGCGCGCGCGTTCGGCATCTTCGCGGCGAGCTGCTTGGCGAGCTCGGCGTTCTGCCCCATCTTCGCGCGCAGCGCCTCGGGCGCGAGCGGCCGGCCCGGCGCGTTGTGGTCGTCGGCACCCATGATGAACAGCGTCGGCAGCGCGATCAGCGGGATCTCATGCGCCACCGGCTCGCGATAGATCATCTGGCCGGACGAGACGAAGGCGCGCAGCCAGCGCGGATAGTCGGGGCTGCCCTTGATGTTGAAGCGGGCGTCGATGAAGGGCGTGATCGCCTCAGGCGGCAGCTTGATTGCGTAGTTGGTCTGGAGCTGCTTGCGATAGCCGTCCGGGGTGAGCTTGTCCTCGGTTTCGACGATCTTCTCGGTCGGCGTCGGCGGCACGTAGAGGCGGTAGTCCTCGAGGCCAATCGGGGCCGTCAGGACAAGATGCGAGACGCGGTCGGGATAGGCGCGGGCGATGCGCACGCCGAGCATGCCGCCGAGCGAATGCGCGACGATTTCGGCCTTGTTGATCTCTAAGTGGTCGAGCAGCGCGATGGTGTTGCGCGCAAGATTGTCGAAATGCAGCTCGCCTGCCGGCTTGGAGGATTTGCCGAAGCCGACCTGGTCCGGCACCACGACGCGGTAGCCCGCCTCGCTCAACATCTTGATGACGGGCGCCCAGTAGCTCGACGGAAAATTGCGCCCATGCAGCAGCACCACGGTCCGGCCGTTCGGCTGCTGGGGCGCCACGTCCATGTAGGCCATGCTGAGCTGCTCGCCGTCGTTGACGACGGGCAGCAGGTGCACGGGATAGGGATAGGCAAAGCCTTCGAGTGCGATGCCGTAGGGTTCGCGTTGGGGCGTGTCGACGGCGTGGAGGGGCGTGAGCGAAGTGGCAAGGAGGGCGGCGACGAGCGCGGCCGAGAAGATGCGGTTCATTGGGGTCTCTTGTTTGGTGCCGTCATTCCGGGGCGGTCCGCAGGACCGAACCCGGAATCTCGAGATTCCGGGTTCGGCTCTTGCGAGCCGCCCCGGAATGACAGTGCGGATAAACGCGTGGATAGCAGGGTCAAGCCCGGCCACGATGACAAACGGCGTTCACACGCAAACGTGCGAACTCACGCGTCTCGCGTGATCAGTCCTTCCCGTTCCCGAACAGCGCCGCGAACTGCTTCTCGCCGGTGCGGGTGAAATTCACCACGCGGCTGCCCGGGGTCGCATCGCGCGCCGCCCATTTCAGCTCGGCAAAGCGCTGCATCATGGCGGCGCCCAGCGTGCCCGCGAGATGGTGGCGCCGCTCGCTCCAGTCGAGGCAGGCCTTGCAGACGGGGCGGCGGGGGTGGGCGAGCATCTCGGCCGAGATCTGCAAATGCTTGGCGAGGAAGCGCTCGCCTTCGGTCGTCAGCTCGATCTCCTGCTTCTTCTGCCGGACCAGGTTGCGGTCGCGCATGGTGTCGAGCATCTGCACGCCGAGATCGCCGGCGAGATGGTCGTAGCAGATCCGCGCGCGCCGCAGCGCCGGATCCTTCGGCCCGGTGCGCACGCGCATGTGGCCGGTGCGCGCTGCGAGCCCCGCAAGACCTTCGAGTACGCCGGCGACGTCGTCGTCGGTGAGGCGGTAGTAGCGGTGGCGGCCCTGCTTCTCCGGCTCGACCAGTCCGCCGGCCTCGAGCTTCGAAAGATGCGAGCTCGCGGTCTGCGGCGTGATGCCGGCCTCCTGCGCGAGCTCGCTCGCGGTGAGCGCGCGGCCGTTCATCAGCGCCGTGAGCATGTTGGCGCGGGCGGGATCGCCGACCAGCGCAGCGACCATGGCAATGTCGGGTCCTGATTTCATGCTTCGATGGTAGCCGAAGCATTGTGGTCGGGCAAGGGCGTAGCCTCTCACCAAGTCGTCATTGCGAGGCGCGCAGCGACGAAGCAATCCAGACTGTCCCCGCGGAGGGATTCCTGGATTGCTTCGCTGCGCTCGCAATGACGGTGTGGAAACAGGAGAGCCTCATTATGTCCGTCACCGTCTTCATCCGCTACCAGCTCGATCCGTTCAAGCGCGCGCAGTTCGAGGAATATTCGAAGCGCTGGCTCACCATCATCCCGAAATGCGGCGGCGACCTGATCGGCTATTTCATGCCGCATGAGGGCACCAACAACATCGCCTCTGCGCTGATCACCTTCGAGAGTCTGGCCGCCTACGAGGCCTATCGCGCCCGGCTGCGGCAGGATGCGGAAGGCGTGGCGAATTTCAACTACGCCGAGGAGCACAAATTCATCCTCGCCGAAGAGCGCACGTTCTTGCGCAAGGTGGTATTGTAGGCCTCCAACGAGAAGGAGAAGCCCATGATCGCCGTGATCTTCGAGGTCTGGCCCAAGCCGGAACACCGCCAGGACTATTTCGACCTCGCCGCCGATCTCAAGCCGCTGCTGCAAACCATCGACGGCTTCATCTCGGTCGAGCGTTTCGAGAGCCTGACCGAGAAGGGCAAGATCCTCTCGGTGTCGTTCTGGCGGGACGAGGCCGCCGTGCAGGCCTGGCGCAACACCATGGAGCACCGCCGCACCCAGGCCAAAGGCAGGGCGCAGATTTTTGCGGACTATCACCTGCGCATCGCCAGCGTCGTCAGGGACTATGGCATGACCGATCGCGAGCAGGCGCCGAAGGACAGCCGCGCGGTGCACGACGCGCACTAGCGCGCTCGAAGGCGCGTGCCTATGTCTGCGCGGCCAACAAGGGAGAGAAACATGCATGTGACAACCGCTGACAAACGCGCGGCGTTCAGGAAGATGCACGAGAGCGGCTGCTTCATCCTGCCCAATCCGGTCGATGTCGGCAGCGCGAAAGCCTTGCAGCATCTCGGTTTCAAGGCGATCGCATCGTCGAGCGCGGGCTTTGCCTGGACCATCGGCAAGGCCGACAACCACGTTACCGTCGAGGACGTCTGTCAGCATCTGGCAGCATTGAGCTCGGCCGTCGACATCCCCGTCAACGCCGATTTCGAGGGCGGCTTCGCGGTCGAGCCGGACAAGGTCGCGGACAATGTCGAGCGCGGTGTGCGCACCGGCGTTGCCGGCCTGTCGATCGAGGACTCCACCGGTGACAAGGACAAGCCGCTCTACGATCGCGCGCTCGCGGTCGAGCGCATCAAGGCCTCGCGCAAGGCGATCGGCGACAGCGGCACGCTGCTGGTCGGCCGCTGCGAAGCCTATCTGTGGGGCATTACCGATCTCAAGCTCGTCATCGACCGGCTCACCGCCTACGCGGATGCCGGCGCCGACTGTCTCTATGCGCCGGGCCTCAAGACGCGCGAGGACATCGCCGCGGTGGTGAAGGCGGTTGCGCCAAAACCGTTCAACCTGCTGATCGGCGGCTCCGGACTGTCGCTTGGGGAGGCCGAAGACCTCGGCGTGCGCCGCATCAGCGTCGGCGGCTCGCTCGCCCGCGCCGCCTGGGGCGGCTTCATGCGCGCGGCCAAGGAGATGGCGGAGAAGGGGACGTTTGCGGAGCTCGGCAGCGGTTATTCCGGCGGCGAGCTCAACAAGATGTTTAGCTGAGGGCGGCAAGACAAAAGAAAAGCGGCGGGATGTCGAGTCCCGCCGCCTTCTCATCCTCTTGGTGTCATTCCCCGCGAAAGCGGGGAATCCAGTACGCCGCAGCCTCTCGATTCAATCAGTGCCGTCTCGCAGTGCCGTCTCGCAGTGCCGTCTCGGAGTACCGGATCGCCCGCCTGCGCGGGCGACGACGGTTGCGTGTTACGCGACGACAGTCGCGAAATTACTTCGCGCCGTCAGACGGCGTCTGCGTATCCGGCGCCGGCTTTGCAGCAGGCGTGTCCGGAGCCGGAGCGGCCGGCTTGCTCGGTGCGGCACCCGTGGTCATGCCCGGCTCGGTGTTGGTGCGCGGGGTCACGTCACGCATGCCGGGAGGCGCGGCCGGATTGGCCGGCGCCGTCTGCTGAGCAGTCCGCGACGTCGGCTCGGTGCTCGCCTGGTTGCCCGTGGTCGTGTTGTTCAGGCCGTAGAACACCGCGCCCAGCACCAGGGCTATGGCCACCGCGAACAAAGCGACCTTGCCGCTGGAGGCGGGGCCTTCGCCAAGCTCGGGATCTGCCTGAAGGTCGCCGTCCCGGCGTGCCGCGCGAAGATACTCATCGTCGGCGAGGTTCGGGCGATACGGATCGTTGGGAAAACGGTCGTCAGCCATCGATTGGTCTCCTCGGTTAAGACGCCGGGACAACCCTCAGCTGCGAGATTCTGTTCCGCCCGCTTTATGCTTTCGTCGCATGTTGCCTCGGCGTCGGGAATCGGGAACCTGTTTCGTCGGGAACCCCAAGCGTAAGTTCCATTGCGGGAGAGAAGGGAACACGGCGATGTGGAGCCTGCCGCCGACCGATAGCGTGCTGCACTTCCTGTCGCTGGTCGCGGTGGCCGCGCAGGGCATGACGGCTGCGCTCGCTGCCGGCCGCCGCAGCATGGACTGGTTAGGGGTCTGCTTCCTCGGCTGCATCACCGCGCTCGGCGGCGGCACGCTGCGCGATCTCTTCCTCGGACATTATCCGCTGGCCTGGGTGCAGAACCCGATCTATCTCGCGCTGGCGGGCGGTGCCGCCTTCGCCACCATCCTCATGGCGCGCCTCGTGCACCGGCTGAAGGTCGCCTTCATCGTGCTCGATGCGATCGGGCTCGTCGTGTTCACCATGGCGGGCTGCAACGTTGCCTGGCAGACCGACGCCTCGCTGCCGATCGTCATCGTCTCCGGCATGGTGACGGGCTGCGCCGGCGGCGTGCTCCGCGACGTGCTCTGCAACGACGTGCCGCTGCTGTTTCGCTCCGAGCTCTATGCCAGCGTCTCGCTGGTGACGGGCCTGTTCTACGCGACCGCGTTCGGCCTCAATCTCAACGCCGAGCTCTGGACCCTCTTGACGTTCGTCCTCGGCATCAGCTTCCGCCTGCTGGCGGTGCGCTACAAATGGGAGATGCCGAAGTTCGTGTTTACGGGGGACGGGGAGAGATAGGCTCTTTTCCACGACTCCATCCACCCGTCATTGCGAGCGCAGCGAAGCAATCCAGAATCCCGCCTCGGAAAGACTCTGGATTGCTTCGCTGCGCTCGCAATGACGGGGAGAGAGCCTGCTACGGCTCTTCTTTCCTTGCCTTCGCCACCTGCGCCGGCGTCACCAGCGGCGCGGCGTTGCCCCAGGAATTGCGGATATAGTTCGTGACCGCCGCGATCTCGGCGTCGGACAATTGTTTCGCATAGCCCGGCATCTCGCCGGTGTTCGGCGCGCGCGGTGTCGTCACGGTGTGGGCGCCGTCGAGAATGATGCGCAGCGTCGAGGCCGGATTGACCGATTGCAGCAGCGCGTTGCCGGGCAGCGGCGGATAGATCCGCGGCGCGCCCGATCCGTCGGCCTCATGGCAGGCGACGCAGAGCTTCGCATAGACGACCTGTCCGGCCGTCATCTCGGCCTCCTCGGGCGGCGTCACGATCGTCTCGCGCCGCGCCGGCGGCAGGCTCTTCAGGTAAATCGCGATCGCACGCACATCGGCATCGCTCATCTTCGCCGTCGAGCCAACGATCACCTCGGCCATCGGTCCGCCGGCATGGCTCCTGGCGTTGCGGCCGCTCTGCAGATATTCGGCGATGTCTGCCTCGCTCCAGGATTTCAGCCCGGTGCGGGCGGCACCGTCGAGCCGCGGCGCGTACCAGCCGCCGACCTCACTGCCCGAGAGCGCCTGCGCCTGCTTGTCCGCGCCGAAATAGTTCTTCGGCGTATGGCAGGCGCCGCAATGGCCGAGCCCGGTGACGAGATAGCCGCCTCTGTTCCACGCCGCGCTCTGGCTCTGGTCCGGCTCGAACAGGCCGGGCTTGAAATACATGGCGTTCCAGATCCGCATCAGGCCGCGATAGCCGAACGGCCAGCGCAGTTCCGGCGGCTTGTTGCGGCTGACGACGGGCGTAAGGCTGCCGAGATAGGCCCGGATCGCCAGCGTGTCGTCCTTCGTCATCTTCGTGAAGTAGGGGTAGGGGAACGCCGGGTAATAGTTCGAGCCGTCGGGCGCGATGCCATAGCGCAGGGCGCGGGTGAAATCGGCATCCGCCCAGGCGCCGATCCCGGTGTCGCGGTCGGGCGTCAGGTTCGGCGCGTAGATCGCGCCGAACGGCGTGTCGATGCGCTTGCCGCCGGCAAACGGCTTGGCCGGATCGGCGGTGTGGCAGCCCGCGCAGTCGCCGGCTTCGACCAGGGTCTTGCCATAGGCGATCAGCTCCGGCGCCGGCTCGGCAATCGCCGCGCTGGCGACTGCACTGCACAACGCGATCCCGGCCAGAATCGTCCGCATGCTCGGTCTCTCCTGCGACCAATCGACCCCACCCGCATGAACGCAGCATCGATTCATTTCGCGGCGGCGGGGGTATGGTGACACAAACTGAAAATGCCTGCCGTGTTTCAGGCCACGAAATTGCGATTTTTACCCGGCGCTGCGTTTGGTCCAGATTTGTGATGCGGAGCGTGAAATATCCGACATAGAGTGGCGAAGGTGGTCGGCGCGCCCTAGCTAAAAACAACGGGCAGGCAACGGCTTAAGCGACGCAAGTGACAAAGACCTGAACAGGGCGGTTAAAGAGGACAGCATGGGCATCAACCAGGGTCCGATCAGTCTCGATCAAAAATACACCCAGCAGACCGGACATGTCTTCACCACGGGCATCCAGGCCCTGGTCCGCCTGCCGATGGCCCAGATCCGGCGCGACCGCGCCAACGGCCTCAACACCGCGGGCTTCATCTCCGGCTATCGCGGCTCGCCCCTTGGCGGCTACGACCAGCAGCTCTTCGCCGCCCGCAAGCATCTCGAACAGTACAACATCAAGTTCCAGCCCGGCGTGAACGAGGATCTCGCCGCGACCGCCGTCTGGGGCTCGCAGCAGCTCAACCTCTCGCCCGGCGCCAAATACGACGGCGTGGTCGGCATCTGGTACGGCAAGGGCCCCGGCGTCGACCGCTGCGGCGACGTGTTCCGCCACGGCAATGCCGCCGGCTCCGCCAAGAACGGCGGCGTGCTGTGCCTTGCCGGCGACGACCACGGCGCGAAATCCTCCACCGTCCCGCATCAGTCCGACCACGCCTTCATGTCGGCCTTGATGCCGTATCTCTATCCCTCGAGCATCCACGAGATGATCGAGATGGGCCTGCTCGGCATCGCCATGTCGCGCTACTCGGGCTGCTGGGTCGGCATGAAGGTGATCACGGAGACGGTGGAGACCACCGCCGAAATCGACCTCACCGACGAGATGAAGCCCTTCATCATCCCGCCCGATTTCGAGCTGCCGCCCGGCGGCCTCAACCTGCGCTGGCCCGACGACCGTTTCGAGCAGGACCGCCGCCTGCAGGACTACAAGGGCTTTGCCGCGATCGCCTTTGCGCGCGCCAACAAGGTCAACCGCGTCACCATGGATTCGCCGAACGCCCGTTTCGGCATCATGGCCTCCGGCAAGAGCTACGAAGACGTCCGCCAGGCGCTGCGCGAGCTTGGGATCACCGAGCAGGTCGCCGCCAAGATCGGCCTTCGACTTTACAAGATCGGCATGCCCTGGCCGCTGGAGCCGGAAGGCGTGCATGAATTCGCCGTCGGCCTCGAGGAAATCTTCATCGTCGAGGAGCGCCGCGAGATCGTCGAGAACCAGGTCAAGCAGGTGTTGTTCAACTGGCGCGACGACGTCCGCCCGCGCATCGTCGGCAAGATGGACGAGCACGACAAGCGCTTCCTGACCTTCGCCGCCGAGCTCAGCGTCGCCTCGCTCGCGACCTCGCTCACCGAGCGGCTTCTCAAGCTCGATCTCAACCCCGAGATCGCCGAGATGCTCCGCGCCAAGGCCGACTGGTTCAACGGCCGCCAGGCCTCGCAGATGCAGGCCACAGCGCCGGTCTCCCGCACCCCGTATTTCTGCTCCGGCTGCCCCCACAACACATCCACGAAGGTCCCCGAAGGCAGCCGCGCCATGGCCGGCATCGGCTGCCACTTCATGGCGCTGTGGATGGACCGCTCGACCGAGACCTTTACGCATATGGGCGGCGAGGGCGTGCCGTGGGTCGGTATCGCGCCCTTCACCAACGAGAACCACATTTTCGCAAATCTCGGCGACGGCACCTATTTCCATTCCGGGCTGCTGGCGATCCGGCAGGCAGTCGCCTCCAAGACCAACATCACCTACAAGATCCTCTACAACGACGCCGTCGCCATGACGGGCGGCCAGCGCCATGACGGCGATCTCTCGCCGCAGCAGATCACCTTCCAGCTTCATGCCGAAGGCATTCGCGAGATCTATCTGGTCTCGGAGAACCCGGATTCATATCCGGCCAGCACCATCGCGCCGGGCGTGAAGCTGCATCATCGCGACGAGCTGCAGGACGTCATGAAGATGTGCCGCGAGTTCAAGGGCACGTCCGCGATCGTCTTCGTGCAGACCTGCGCGGCCGAAAAGCGCCGCCGCCGCAAGCGCGGCCTGATGGAGGATCCTGCGCGCCGCGTCATGATCAATCCGGCCGTCTGCGAAGGCTGCGGCGACTGCTCGGTGCAGTCGAACTGCATCTCGGTCGAGCCGCTGGAGACCGAGTTCGGCCGCAAGCGCGCCATCAACCAGTCGTCCTGCAATAAGGACTATTCGTGCGTGAAGGGCTTTTGTCCGTCCTTCGTCACCGTGGACGGCGGCAAGCCGCGCCACCGCGCGCCGGCTGATCTCGGCGACATTGGCGCACTGCCGGAGCCGGCGTCGCGTCCGACGCTCGACAAGCCATACAACATCGCGGTCGGCGGTGTCGGCGGCACCGGCGTGCTCACCATCGGTGCGCTGCTCGGCATGGCGGCGCATATCGAGGGCAAGGCCTCGATGATCCTGGACATGTCGGGTCTGGCGCAAAAGGGCGGGGCGGTGCTCAGCCATGTCCGGCTGTCGGATCATCCGGCCGAGGTGACCTGCTCGCGCATCGTCACCGGCACGGCCGATCTCGTGCTTGCGGCGGACGAAGTGGTCGCTGTCGCCAAGGACACGATCTCGCTGTGCGACTCCAGCCGCACCCGCGGTGTCATCAACAGCCACGTCATTCCCACCGCCGACTTCGTGCTCAACCGCGATTTCAACTTCCAGACCCGCAAGCTCAACGGGCTGCTGGAGACGGCGCTGCACAAGGACTCCGTCTTCTTCGACTTCACCAAGCCGGCCGAGCAGTTGCTCGGCGACAGCATCGCCACCAACATGATGATGATGGGCTACGCCTATCAGAAGGGGCTGTTCCCGCTGTCGGCCGAGTCGATCGAGCAGGCGATCGAGGTCAACGGCGTCTCGATCAAGATGAACAAGGAAGCCTTCCGCCTCGGCCGCCTCGCGGTCGCCGATCCCCAGCGCCTTGCCGGCATGCTGAAGGGAACGGACGAGGTGGTTGCGCCGAAGACGCTGGACGCCATGACGCTCGAGGAAGTGATCGAGCATCGCGCCAAGCATCTCACCGCCTACCAGAACGGCCGCCTGGCCAAGCGCTATCGCAAGCTGGTCGATCAGGTCCGCGACGCCGCCAAGCAGGGTGGCTATGGCGATGCCCTGCCGCGCGCGGTCGCGGTGAACTACGCCAAGCTCCTCGCCTACAAGGATGAATACGAAGTCGCGCGCCTCTTCACCGACGGCGCCTTTGAGCAGCAGCTCCGCGATCAGTTCGAGGGCGACTTCAAGTTCAGCTTCAATCTGGCTCCGCCGATCCTGGCGAGCGGCGTCGACGCGCTCGGCCGCCCGAAGAAGCGCGCCTTCGGCCCGTGGATGCTGAGCGTCTTCCGCGTGCTGGCGAAGTTCAAGTTCCTGCGCGGCACGCCCTTCGACATCTTCGGCCGCAGCGCCGACCGCAAGCTCGAGCGCGACCTGATCGCCGGCTACGAGAAGGATGTCGCCACCGTGCTCGGCCTGCTCTCGCCGGTCACGATCGACACCGCCGTCGAACTGCTGTCACTGCCCGACCGCATCCGCGGTTACGGCCCGGTGAAGGAGAAGGCGGTGACGGACGCAAAGGCGCGCTACGCCCAGCTCGCGGGCGACCTTGTCAATCCGCCGCCCGCGCCGCGGCAGATCGCGGCGGAGTAGGGACGTCCCGTAGGGCGGATTAGCGAAGCGTAATTCGCCAAATCTGTTGCCGTTGAGACCAATGCGGCGGATTACGCTTCGCTAATCCGCTCTACGAACTCCAACCGGCTTTGCTCGCGTTTGACAAGAGTTGCGCTCGCGCGATACGAACAACCTGCGATAGTGAAGCGCGGCGGGAATTCGGTCGTGCGCTATGCGGGGCGGCGACCGATGTCATTGCGCACTGTTTTGATTCTGTTCTTGGCCGTCTGCGTGTTTGCGGCGTTCGGAATGTTCTGGAATCAGCATTCTATCGAACGCGTCATGCGCGATGGCTATGGCACCACGGGGAAGGTCACGTCGGCGCAAGTCACCTCGTCGCGGTTTCCATTCGTGTTCGATGGCATTTGGCCACGCTATGTCGATGAAAGCCTGTCGATCGGATTGCAATGGACCGGAAAGGACGGCGTTCAGCGTGAGCGCACGGGCATTCCGGTCAGTGACGCCTACGCGGCGCGGATCACGGTCGGCAGTCAGCTCAAGCTGCTGACGATTCCCATTCAGGCCGTTGACGACGATTCATCGCTGCCAGTCGTTGTCGAGGATCTCGACGATCATCTGAGACACATCCGGTCCACCTCCAGGTTCATGCTGGGGGGAGCCGGCGTTTGCGCCGTGCTTCTGATGCTCGTGATCGGGTGGCAGGCATGGTCGGCGCGACGGAGCGAGCCGGGGAGTGCCGCAATCGCCGCCGCGTCGCGGCCCTTTCCTGTCATCCTCGGGATCTTGACTGCCGCGATGCTCCTGTTCGGCGGCTACATGCTGGGGATCTCTTATTTCGAACAGAGCACATTGAAGGAGATCCTCGACCACGGCAGTGAGGCTACCGCGGACATTACCCGTGCCTATGGCGAGGTGAACAAAGCCGGCGATGCACCGAGCTATCTCGTCACCCTCGCGTGGACCGACAAGAGCGGGCAACAGCAAAGCTACGGACCGACCCACATCAGCGCGGCATTCTGGCGGCAGATCACGCGGAACGGGGTCCAGACGGTGAGGCAAACCAGAATCCGGTATCTCCCGGGCAAGCCGGATGCCCGGCCTCTCATCGTGGACGATGCCGCCGAGCGTCAATACCAGGACAGCATTGGCGTAAAGTCAGGCGCTGCGTTTCTCGCCTTCGGCTTGATCCTGGCCGGCGTGACCGCGTTTCGCTATCGGGCAAGTCCGGCCGCGTCATCGCGGCGGAGTAGGGACGTGTAGCCCGGATGGAGCGCAGCGTAATCCGGGACAAGCGTGTCCGCGGACAAAGACCCGGATTGCGCTGCGCTCCATCCGGGCTACGGCACCATCCGTTGTGCTGCCCGTCGGGCAAAACGCCCATGCCGTGGGTCAATCGGCATCGGCAAAAACATTCCGCTTTACCGAAATTCGGAAATGTCGTACCCCTCCGCCACCTCATCCCTCTCAAAGGGGCGTATCGCGATCGTCACGAAACGCGGGGTGAGCGGCGGTGGACGCGGGCTGCGTTGCGCGAGCAATGGTCTCGTGCACGACGGGCGCGGTCTCGCGTACGGCAAAATCGTGTGGTCCTGACGCCCGGGGTCTGTGCGTCAAGTCTTGCGGTCACTCGCAAGGCGACGGGGGCAATAGTGCATCGCTCCCCGGGGAGAGCGCGACATAAGCCGTAAAGCCACTGCGCAGGGAAGGCCGGATGTCTGGCTTCACCTGTATGCCGCTGTGCAGCCTCTTGTAGCGCAACCTTCGCACAGTGGACCGTGGGTGCCCGGCCGGCACCCGGTCTTCCCTGCGCCCTCTGCTTCCGGAGGGAGGCAAGACGGACGCAAGGCTCGGGCAGGACATGCCGCGAGACAGCGAGGGTGTGTCCGGCCGTCATTGCGAGCGCAGCGAAGCAATCTAGAAGTACATCCGCGGAGAGACTCTGGATTGCGTCGCTGCGCTCGCAATGACGATGGAGAGGCAGACGGGCAATGCATGACCGTCACCCTGAGGCGGCCGCTCTTCAGCGGCCCTCGAAGGGCGACGGCCCCGCTGCTGCGGCGAGGAGTCCGCCCAAGCATCCGGGCCGTGCATCCTTCGAGGCTCCCGATGGGGCGCTGGGCGCCCCATCACTCGCACCTCAGGATGACGGTGCTGATTTCGCTGTTGGTTTCCATCCACTTGCGCCAACCCGCTGCCCTCTCGCGGGGCGGAATATTTCCGCGCTTGCCAATCAGGCCACCTCGGTTCAGAAAAAAGAGCCAAGAAGAAACGCGAGCGGAGACCTCTGTTTTGACCATCAAGGGCAAGGCCTACATTGCCGGGATCTACGAACACCCGACCCGGCATGCACCGGACAAATCCACCGCCCAGCTCCACGCCGAGGTCGCCAAGGGCGCGATCGAGGATGCCGGGATCAGCAAGGACGATGTCGACGGCTATTTCTGCGCGGGCGATGCGCCCGGCGGCGCCTGGCCGATGGTCGATTATCTCGGCCTGAACACCAAGAAGCTCCGTCACGTCGATTCCACCGAGACCGGCGGCTGTTCCTACATCATCCATCTCGGCCATGCCGCCGAGGCGATCGCCGCGGGCAAGTGCTCGATCGCGCTGATCACGCTGGCGGGCAAGCCGCGCACCGGCGTGATGCCGCCGCGCGCAGCAGGCGCCGAGGTCGATTTCGAATCCGCTTACGGCGCGACCACGCACAATGCCTATGGCATGTGTGCCATGCGTCATATGCACGACTATGGCACCACCTCGGAACAGCTCGCCTGGATCAAGGTCGCGGCCTCGCATCACGCGCAGTACAATCCGCATGCGATGCTGAAGGATGTCGTCACCGTCGAGGACGTCCTGAACTCGCCGATGATCTCCGACCCCCTGCATCGCATGGATTGCTGCGTCGTCTCCGACGGCGGCGGCGCGCTGATCGTGACGACGCCCGAGATCGCCAGGAGCCTGAAGAAGCCGCTGGTCAAGCTGATCGGCCATGGCGAGGCGATGAAGGGCCCGCGCGGCGGCAAGGACCTCGATCTCACTTACTCCGCCGGTGTCTGGTCCGGCCCGCGCGCGTTCGAGGAAGCCGGCATCACGCCGAAGGACATCAAATACGCCTCGATCTACGATAGCTTCACCATCACCGTCCTGATGCAGCTCGAGGACCTCGGCTTCTGCAAGAAGGGCGAGGGCGGCAAGTTCGTCGCCGACGGCAATCTGATCTCCGGCGTCGGCAAGCTGCCGTTCAACACCGACGGCGGCGGCCTGTGCAGCAACCATCCCGTCAACCGCGGCGGCATGACCAAGATCATCGAGGCCGTCAGGCAGCTGCGCGGCGAGGCGCATCCGAAGGTGCAGGTCAAGAATTGCGATCTCGCCATCGCCCACGGCACCGGCGGCCTTCTCGGCGTTCGCCACGCCGCCTCGACTGCCATTCTGGAGCGCGTGTGATGAGCGAAGCGAAGAAATATCCGGCCCCGGTTACCAACCCCGAGACCGCCGCGTTCTGGGATGCGGCCAAGCAAGGCAAGTTCATGATCAAGCGCTGCACCGCCTGCGGTGAAGCGCATTACTTCCCGCGCTCGATCTGCCCGTTCTGCTACTCCGACAAGACGGTGTGGGAGGAGGCCTCGGGCGAGGGCACGATCTACACCTGGAGCCTGATGCGGAAGTCGCCGACCGGCCCGTATGCCATCGGCTACGTCACGCTGAAGGAGGGGCCGTCGGTGCAGACCAACTTCGTCGACTGCGATCTCGAGAAGCTCAAGATCGGCCAGAAGGTGAAGGTGGTGTTCAAGCCCACGGACGGCGCGCCGCTGCCGTTCTTCACGGTGGCCTAGGGCGACGCAAGATGTAACCCTCTCCCCTTGTGGGAGAGGGTGGCAGCCGAAGGCTGCCGGGTGAGGGGTCTCTCTCCACACGAAAAGTGTCACTGCGGAGCCAACCCCTCACCTGAGTGAGTTTGTTGCAGGAGCGGTGCGGCCCTCTCCCACAAGGGGAGAGGGCACATTAACGAGCGCCGCTGCTCGCTGAGACGAATCCGGAGAGGAAACAAGCAAAAATGTCCGCCAGATACGAAGAGCTCAAAGGCCTCAAAAACCTCGGCCAGAAATATGCCTACGGCGATCGCGAGGTCATGCTCTATGCCTACGGCATCGGCCTCGGCGCCGATCCCATGGACGAGAACGAGCTCGCCTTCGTCAACGAGGGCACGTTCACGCCGCGGCCGTTGAAGGTGGTGCCGACATTTGCCTCCGTCGCCGCGTGGGGCTCGGGGCCGGGCGAGATGAATCTCAACCGCGTCATGGTGGTGGACGGCGAGCGCGACATCACCTTCCACCAGCCGCTGCCGGTCGCCGCCAACATCACGGCGGACTCCTCGGTGGTCGAGGTCTACGACAAAGGCAAGGACAAGGGCGTCGTCATCGCGCACCAGACCGTGCTCAAGAACGAGAGAGGCGAGAAGCTGGCGACGCTGGTCGCCTCGCGCTTTGCCCGCGGCGACGGCGGCTTTGGCGGCCCGAACCTGACCCAGCCCGATCCGCACAAGATCCCGACGCGCAGCCCCGACAAGACCATCGACATCGTCACGCGTCCGGACCAGGCGCTGGTCTATCGCCTCTGTGGCGACCGCAACCCGCTGCACTCCGATCCTGAATTCGCGAAGAAGGCCGGCTTCCCGCGCCCGATCCTGCACGGCATGTGCACCTACGGCATCACCTGCCGCGGCGTGCTCCAGACCTATGCCGACTACGACGCCAGCGCCTTCCGCCAGCACGTCGCGCGGTTCTCATCGCCGGTCTATCCCGGCGAGACCGTGACCATGGACCTCTGGAAGGACGGCAACACGATCTCGTTCGAAGCCAAGGTGAAGTCGCGCGGGGTGACGGTGATCAAGAACGGGAAGACGGTGCTGGGTTAGCTACACGCGACGGCCGTCGTCTCCCTCGCCCCGTTCTTACGGGGAGAGGGTGGGGTGAGGGGCTCTCTCCACGGCCGAGACGGCGCTGAGACCTGTACCCCCTCACCCGGATCGCAAGGGCGATCCGACCTCTCCCCGCAAGCGGGGAGAGGTGAAACAAAAACAAACAGGGAGAAGCCACCATGGGACTACTCGACGGCAAGGTCGCGCTGATCACCGGCGCGGGCGGGGGGCTCGGTGAGGCCTATGCGAAACTGTTCGCGCGGGAAGGGGCCTCGGTCGTCGTCAACGATCTCGGCGGGCCCCGCGACGGTTCCGGCGCCGACAAGTCGATGGCGCAGCTTGTGGTGGACGCGATCAAGGCCGAGGGCGGCAAGGCGGTCGCCAACGGCGCCGACATCTCCACCATGGAGGGCGGCCAGTCGGTGTTCGACGACGCCATCAAGCATTTCGGCCGCGCCGACATCCTGGTCAACAATGCCGGCATCCTGCGCGACCAGACCTTCTCCAAGGCCTCGGAAGCCGACTGGGACAAGGTCATCAAGGTCCACCTCAAGGGTACCTTTTGTTGCACCATGCCGGTGTTTCGCTGGATGCGGGAAAATGGCGGGGGCGTCATCGTCAACACCTCCTCGACATCGGGGCTGATCGGCAATTTCGGCCAGACCAACTATGGAGCTGCCAAGGGCGGCATCTGGGGCCTGTCCAATGTGCTGGCGATCGAGGGCCGGAAATATAACATCCGGATCTGGACGCTTGCCCCCGGCGCCCTGACCCGCATGACCGCAGACCTGCCCCGCTATAAGGAGAACCCGGGGGCGGCGCTGGGGCCGGACGGCATCGCGCCGGCCGTGCTATACATGGTCAGCGACTTGTCGGGCGACCAGACCGGCAAGGTGCTGGGCGTGTCCGGGCCCCGCGGCGTGCGCGAGATGCGGATGATGGAGATGGAAGGCTGGAAACCGCCGCACACGGGCTGGAACGCCCAGGACATCGTGGAGCATGCCAAGGAGATCTTCTTCTCCGAGGAGCAGATCAAGATGGGCGCGCGGAGGTTTTAGGAGGCCGTCATCCCGGGGCACGCGAAGCGTGAGCCCGGGATCCATACTCCGGATCGTGGTTATGGATTCCGGGCTCGCGACTGGGTCGCGCCCCGGAATGACAGATAGAGAGAGACGAGGAACTAGATGAAACTGACCGCCGACGCCAAGGGCACCTTCGCAATCGCGCCGACGCCGTTCCACGACGATGGCCGGATCGACGAGCGCTCGATCGACCGCCTGACCGATTTCTACGAGGAGGTCGGCTGCGACGGCGTCACGGTGCTGGGCATCCTCGGCGAAGCTCCGAAGCTCGATGCCGCCGAGGCCGAGCAGGTGGCGGTGCGCTACGTCAAGCGCGCCAAGAAGATGCAGGTGATCGTCGGCGTCTCCGCGCCGGGCTTTGCCACCATGCGCTCGCTGGCCAAGGCCTCGATGGACGCGGGTGCGGCCGGCGTGATGATCGCGCCGCCGCCCTCGCTGCGTACCGACGACCAGATCACCGGCTATTTCAAGCAGGCGGCCGAGGCCATCGGTCCCGATATTCCCTGGGTGCTGCAGGACTATCCGCTGACGCTCTCGGTGGTGTTCACCCCCGCCGTGATCCGCAAGATCGTCATGGACAATCCGAACTGCGTGATGCTCAAGCACGAGGACTGGCCGGGCCTGGAGAAGATCTCGACGCTGCGCGGCTTCCAGAAGGACGGCTCGCTCCGCCCGCTCTCGATTCTGTGCGGCAATGGCGGCACGTTCCTGGACTTCGAGATGGAGCGCGGTGCCGACGGCGCGATGACCGGCTATGCCTTCCCCGAGCTGCTGATCGACGTCGTGAACCTCTCCAAGGCCGGCAAGCGCGATGCCGCGCATGACATCTTCGACGCCCATCTGCCGCTGATCCGCTACGAGCAGCAGCCCGGCGTCGGCCTGACCGTGCGCAAATACGTGCTGCAGAAGCGTGGCATCATCGCCTCCAGCGCGCAGCGCAAGCCCGGCGCGACGATGACGGCGACGGCCAGGGCCGAGGTCGACTATTTGCTGTCGCGCGTCGCCCGCTTCGACAAGCGTGCCAATCTCGGCCCGCAATCCAGCGCCGCAGGTTAGTTGCATGGCCGAGACATCAGCATCACGCCCGGCTTCGACCATCCTGCTGCTCCGCGACGGAGCCAAGGCCGACGGCAACAGCCGCGGCGAGGTCGAGATCTTCATGATGGTTCGCCATCATCAGATCGAGTTCAACTCGGGCGCGCTGGTGTTTCCCGGCGGCAGCGTCGACGCCGGCGACAACGAGATTGTCGCTCGCGCCGACCTCTATTCCGGTGGTGAAGGCCTGAGTGAATCGGATCGCGGCTTTCGGATCGCCGCGATCCGCGAGACCTTCGAGGAGAGCGGCATCTTGTTGGCGCGCGCGAAGGACTCGGGCGCCCCCATCGATGCCAAGCGCGCCGGCGAGATCGCGGACAAGCACCGCGTCGCGCTCAACGAGCACAAGATCAGCTTCCTGAAAATCCTCGACGACAACGGCCTCCAGCTCGCGCTCGATACGCTGGTGCCGTACGCGCACTGGATCACGCCGGAGGGCATGCCGAAGCGGTTCGACACCTGGTTCTTCCTGGCCGCCGCGCCGGCCGACCAGCTCGGCGCGCATGACGGCCGCGAGTCCACCGACTCCATCTGGTTGTCGGCGCGCGAGGCGGTGGAGGGCGGCGAGAGCGGCCGCTTCAAGCTGCCGTTCCCGACCACGCGCAATTTGATCCGGCTTGCCAAACAGGACAGCGTTGCCGCCGCGCTCGACCATGCCAGGGGCATGTCCATTGTCACGGTGATGCCGGTCATGACCAAGACCGCAACCGGCCGCCAGCTGCGCATTCCCCGCGAGGCCGGTTATGACGGCGAGGTGTTCGAGGTCGGCGCGGTCGGCTGATACACTTCGACACGCAGCGAAGTATCGGCGCGCGCGGACGCGCTAGGTTCCGTCCAGATTGAAATGGACGGGACGCAACGATGGACAGCCGGCAGGACACCAACATCGCCGTCGAGCTGGCGCTGCTGGTCGCGCTCGCAACGCTCTGGGGCGGCTCCTACACCTTCATCAAGCTCGGCGTCGCCACCATCCCGCCGATCACGCTGATCGCGGCGCGCACCGCGATTGCCGGCCTGCTGCTGCTCCTCGTCATGTGGGCGCGCGGCATCAAGATGCCGACGGATGCCGCCACCTGGCAGCGCTTCGCGTTCCAGGCCGTGCTCAACAGCGTCATCCCCTGGACGCTGATCGCCTGGGGCGAGCGCCATGTCGATGCCGCGCTCGCAACCATCCTCAACTCGGCCGGCCCGATCTTCACGTTCCTGCTGACCGCGATCGTCACCCGCCACGAGGCGACCAGCCCGCGAAAGCTGTTCGGTGTGGTTGCCGGCATGGCCGGCATCCTGCTGATCGTCGGCGCCGACGCTTTCCACGACGTCGGCAGCGGCCTCGTTGCGGAGGCCGCGATCGTCGCCGCCACCATCTGCTACGCCTGCGCCGCGATCTTCGGCCGCAGCTTCAAGGGCCTCGATCCGATGGCGCCCGCGGCGGGCTCGCTGCTGGCGGGGGCGGCGGTGCTGATCCCGGCCTCGCTGGCCGTCGAGCAGCCCTGGACGCTGTCGCCCTCGCTCAGCTCCGTGCTGGCCTTGCTCGCGCTCGCGGTGTTCTCGACCGCGGCCGCATTTGCGATCTACTTCCGCCTGATCCAGACCCTGGGCTCGGTCGGCACCACCGCGCAGGCTTACTTGCGCGTCCCCATCGGGGTCGCCATCAGCGTCGCCTTCCTCGGGGAAACCCTGAGCCGGACCGCCTGGATCGGGCTCGCCTGCGTCGTCCTCGGCGTCGCCGCCATGACGATCCCGGCCGGGTGGCGGGCAAGCGTCAAAACGTCATAGATCGGACGCGGAAGGGGGGCCAAGTACCCAGATATTAAGGATGTTCCGGGGCGGCAGGCATGTTCCCCCAAGCCGGCAATATCGTATATTGGGCTTCCAGCAGCCTGGTCCTCAACGCAACCAATGTCCGCCGAATTGACGCCGCCCCCCGAGAAAAAGCGAATCTTTTCGCTGTCCATCGGCCAGTTGACGTTCGGAAGCTTCATCCTGGTGCTGGCGGTGATCATCGTCACCTCGGCCGCGAGCGTGATCGCGATCCGGCACATCGACACGACCTTTGCCGAGCTGCAGCGGCTCCAGAGCGTCGGCGACCTCGCCGAGGACATCGACCGCCGCATGAACGAGCTGCGGCTCGCCGCCCGCGACTTCGTCACCGATCCCGGCGCCGGTATCCAGTTCAAGCAGGTGGGGGAGGCGGCCTCCACGCTCAGCGACATCCTGAAGAAGACCCGTATCGAGCTCGCGCCCGAGCAGCAGGACATGATCGACGGGGTCACCGAGCGCCTTGCGACCTACCGCAACGGCCTCGAGCGGATCTCGACCCTGATCGACCGCCGCGCCCAGCTGCTCGCCGGCCTGCCGCCGCTGCGCGACCAGTTCGACGCGGCCGTCGCCGGCACCGCGGATCGCGAGCTGGCCTCCCGCCTGTCCGAGGCGCAGAGCCGGATCGCGCTCGGCCTGCTCGCGCGCAACCCGTCGGCGGCCGAGCAGGCTGCACAGGGCATGCGGGCGATGGACATCGCCGATCCCAAGCTCAGGGCGGCCGTGAACGACTACGCCGAGGCGATCATGGCGGTCGCGGTCCGGGAGCGCCAGATCGCCGACATCGACCGCGAGGTGCTGGGAACGGAGGGCCGGCTGATCGGCCGCGTCACCGAATTGCTGCGCGAGGTCTCTGCCCGCCGCGGCCACGTGCTGTCGCGCGATTTTGCCCGCACGCTGACCGAGGCACGCTGGCAGAGCATCGTGCTCGGCTCTATCGGCGTGCTGATCGGCATCGTCGCGGCCGCTTTCGTGGTGCGGCGAACGGTGCGTCCGCTGGCGCAGATCGCGCGGTCCATCCGCGCGCTTGCGGCCGGGCAGAAGGACACCTCGATCCCGTCCGCCGACCTCGACAACGAGATCGGCGACATCGCACGCGCCGCCGAAGTGTTTCGCCGCGCGCTGGAGGAGGCCGACACCGCGCGCGAGGCGGCGGTGCGCGCGCTCACCGAGCAGCGGCTGGCCGAAGAGAGCTACCGCAAGCTGTTCGAGGGCTCGGTCGACGGCATCTACGTCACCACACCGGCCGGCGACCTCCTCAACGCCAATCCGGCGCTGGCGCGGATGATGGGCTATGACAGCCCGCAGCACCTGATCGACAGCATCAACGACATCGCCCACACCATCTACGTCCATCCCGAGGCGCGCGACGAATATCAGCGGTTGATGGCGCGGGACGGCATCGTGCGCGAATTCGAGTACCAGGTGCGCCAGCGCAGCGGCAACGTCCTCTGGCTCTCCGACAGTGCCACGGGCGTGCGGGACGACCAGGGCAACATCGTCCGCTACGAGGGCACGCTGCGCGACATCACCGACCAGAAGCGGGCGGAAGACGCCATCGCCGAAGGCCGGCGCCTGCTTCAGCAGGTCATCGACACCGTGCCCGCGGTCATCAACGTCAAGAACCGCGACCTGCGCTACGTGCTGATGAACCGCTACATGGCCGGCATCTTCGGCATCGAGCCCGGCGATGCGCTCGGCCGCACCACGGCCGACCTGATGTCGCGCTACGGCGCGGCGAAGTCCGACGAGAGCGACAAGCGGGTGCTCAAGCTCCGCAAGGGTCTCGGATTCTACGAGGAGGAGTACAAGGACTCCTCCGGCCACATGCGGCAATGGCTGGTCAACAAGCTGCCGCTGCTCGATGCCGAGGGCGAGATCGAGCGGATCGTCACGGTGGCGCTCGACATCGGCGAGCGCAAGCGCGGCGAGCAGGAGATGCGCAAGGCCAAGGAAGCCGCCGAGACCGCGCTGCGCAATCTGCGCGAGACCCAGGCCTCGCTGATCGAGGCGGAGAAGCTCGCGGCGCTCGGACGGCTCGTCGCCGGCGTGGCGCACGAGGTCAACAATCCCGTCGGCATCAGCCTCACGGTCGCCTCCGCACTGGAGCGCAAGACCGCGATGTTCACCGCCGAGGTCGAGCGCGGCGAGCTTCGCCGCTCCACGCTCAACGACTTCCTCAACACCAGCCGCGATGCATCCTCGCAGCTCGTCTCCAATCTCAACCGCGCCGCCGAGCTGATCCAGTCGTTCAAGCAGGTCGCGGCCGACCGCAATTATTCGGACCAGCGCAGCTTCGACCTCGGCGACCTCACCGAGCAGGTGGTGATGAGCCTGCGGCCGGGCCTGCGTAAGCACAATCTGACGCTCAACGTCGAGTGCCAGCCGGATCTGACCATGAACAGCTATCCCGGGCCGTACGGGCAGGTGCTGACCAATCTGTTCCTCAATTCGGTCGCGCACGCCTTCCCGGACGGACGGCCGGGGACGATCGACATCCAGGTGCGCGAGTCCGGCAAGGACAATGTCGAGATCCTCTTCTCAGACAATGGCTGCGGCATGTCGCTCGACGTTCGCCGCCGCGCCTTCGATCCGTTTTTCACGACGCGGCGCGACCAGGGCGGCACCGGCCTCGGCCTGCACATTGTCTACAGCATCGTCACCAATCGTCTCGGCGGCCGGCTCGACCTTGATTCCGAGCCGGGCGGCGGCACGCGCATCCAGATGATCCTGCCGCGCACAGCGCCGCTGGAGCAGGCGGCGGAGTAGCTCTTATTGTTTGAGCATGATCTTTTCGGAAAACCGCTTCACGCTTTTCCGGATCATGCGCTAGTCGGCTTCGGCGAGCTTGTGCAGGGTGGCGCCGAAAATCAGGCTGGCCTTGCCGACGAGCGCCGTGCCCGTCATTTCCGCGCGGTTGTCGGTGTAGGTGCCGCTGACGCCGATGCCGACGGGGGCAGGGCCGCCGAATAGCGGATTGTCATCGCCCCGAGGGGACGTGTGCCGTTGCACCAGCACCTCGCCCTTGAAGGTGTGCGCGTCCTTCACCACGTAGCTGCCGGTGTAATAGAGGTAGGCGTCGCCGCCAAGAATCTTGCCGTCGCGGAAAAGAATCACGCCGCTGCCCTTGCCCACTCGACCATCGAGCAGCGTGACGTGGATCGAATAGAGGCCGTTCTTCATAACGTCCCGTCGGCCGGCCGCCATCGCCCAACGGCGTAACCGGTCCTTCTTTTATGCCAAAGCCGACCCCCACGCGCAACGCGGCAGTTTGCCGGCCGGCAAGTTGCACTGTCGTGTGGACCGTAATCGTCCCGGCTTGTCTGTGACGCCGATATGACTGTCTCATCATGGGGCGAGGCCAGTCACTGCGAATCAAGTTTGGCCCGCGAAATGCATAACCATTGTTGCACTGGCCGCGGGGTGCTGGAGCAAGACAAACGTGAGCAACTGGATCGATTCCGGCGGCGATGAGCCGCGTCTGTACAGTGCGCGTCCCACGAATTGCAAAAGCGAAGAACGACGGATTGGCAGCCCGACACGCCGGCGAGGCGTGACGCGGCTGGCTTGCGCCGCAGCTCTGATCGCGCTCGCAGCCCCCTTGGGGCACGCCCGCGACCGGGGTCAATTCGTCAACACCAATGCCGATTTGAAGGCCTGGTTTGACGGCCTGCGAAGCGCCAAGGGGCCGTGTTGCTCCGACGCTGACGGCTCGGCGCTCTCCGATACCGACTGGGAGAGCAAGGACGGGCACTATCGTGTCCGCGTCCCGCGACACGGCGACGGCCAGCAGCAGGAACTCGTCTGGGTCGACGTGCCCGAGGAAGCGGTGATCTCGGAGCCGAACCGGGTCGGGCGCACCATGGTGTGGCCGATCTACGGCTACATGGGTGTCACCATCCGCTGCTTCATGCCGGGTAGCATGACATAAGCGCGCCAGGCGGCGCGCCGCCTGGTCTCGCTGTTGCTTGACGCGACTTGCGCGGTGTCAGGTGTATTTCTTGTCGCGCTCGAGCAGCTCGATGGAGATGCTTTCGGGGCCGCGGATGAAGCAGATGCGCACGCCAGGCCGGATCGTCGTCGGCTCGCGCGTGAAGGTGACGCCCTTCGCCTTGATTTCGGCGGCGACGGCGTCGATGTCCTTCACCGTCAGGCCGAAATGATCGAGGCCCTGGTGCGGGTGCGACGGCGGCGGGTTGACGGCGCTGTCGCCCTCGAGCGGGGCGATGAAGATTTTTGCGCCGCCGAGATTGACGTCGATCCGTCCGGGTGCGCGCACGATCTCGCCACCGAGGATGTCCCGCAGCCAGGCCGCCGTGGCCTCCGGATCGGGGCTGCGCAGATGGACGTGATCCCAGGTGACGGCGATTGGCATTTCATATTCTCCCAACGGGTCTTTCGATGTTGCGGCGCATGTTAGCGGCCCGGGCCGGTGATCGCCACCGTCCCCGCCGACTCGCCCGAAGCGCGGGAACCTTAGTTCCTCTGCCGGATTAAGGTAAGCTGTGGACCACTGCGTCGTGCAAACGCAGTTCGGCCGCCATCGGTGATGCAACCATGAACGTCAGGCTTGACCGGATCGGGTTGGGACGCTTTGCCGAGACCGGCGAGCGACTGGCCCGGGCCGTGACGGTCGCGAGCGTGTCGTTTGGTCGAGGCGTGCTGTGGCTGCTGGCGGCCGTCACCGTCGGCTGCGGCATCTGGATGCTGGTGCCGCTCTCCTGGGGCAACAGCACCGAGCCGGTCAGGTCGGACGTGGCAGCCGCCGAAGCGGCTGCTCCGGGCGATGCGGCGGCGGTCTCGCCTGCGGCTGCAGCTCCGGTTGCCGCGGCGGCAGAACTGGATCGTCTCAGGATTTCATCGCAGACCTGGCGGCGCGGCGGCCTCGGCTCGAGGGCGCTGGTGACCTTCACCGTGCGAAATGACAACGACTATGCCGTAAGAGATGTCGAGATCGTCTGCGCTTTCACGCGCCGCGACGGCACGCCTCTCACGGCTCGCAGCCGCGTGCTGACCGACACCGTCAGCATGAAGAGCCGCAAGACCTTCGCCCGCATTCCGGTCGGCTACGTCAACGTTAATGCCGATCAGGCGAAGTGCTCGCTGGTTGCCGCACGGCGGGCATAGAGGACGCCGCATTCACCGGTAGCGGAAAAGTTACCGTGTGCGGATGTGGTCCGGTCTTGGGGAAAAACTTGTCGTCGCCATTTGAACCCAAGGGCCGGGCCAGGAACCAATCAGTGTATCGCCTGTTAAGGCGGAGAGCCCACGCGGGGATGCGGGGGGCGGAGTGCGGCCAATGCCCATCTTTCGGTATTTCGTGTTTGTCGGCGGAGCGCTGCTGGCACTGCTGCTGGCGGTGAACTTCGTTACGCCGGCTTCGCCCGTGACGCAGGCTGTCGCGACCGCAAGCAACGACCAGCCGCTGATCCGGATCCGGTCCGATCGCCATCTGCCCGAGCGCGTCGTGCTCGACACCAGCCAGGCCACGATGGCCGCACCTGCGGTGAAGACCGCCGCGGTCGCAGCGCCGCAGCCGCCGGATACCGCCTCGGCAGCAGCCCTGGCGGAGATGTCTGCCAAGGCGCGGGTGCGCGAGACCTTTGCCCAGTTCACACCTGGTTCGAAGGTGGATCCCGCGGTAGTCAACAAGAAGGCTGACGCCAAGCCGCAGCAGGCCCAGGGTCCCCAGGCCCCGCCCAAGCGCAAGGTCGCGAGGGCGCATCCGGCCCCGCAATATCAATATGGCGGGCCGCAGTATGGCCGGCCGATGATGGTGGCCCAGCAGCCGCATTTCGGCCTGTTCAACACGACCTGGTGACAAGCCGGTCATGACCCGCCTCCGTGGAGGCGGGGAGGGCTTTTTATTGGCCTGCCTCTCTGCTAATTCGAACGCGTCCGAACGCCGTCCGGTGCGCTGGCTCGCCAGACACGGTCCAGCGCGTTTCGGCTTCGGCCCGGTCCCCGGGCCAGGGCGCTCGTAGCTCAGCTGGATAGAGCATCGGATTTCGATTCCGAGGGTCGGAGGTTCGAATCCTTCCGAGCGCGCCAGCCCTTCCTGGCCCCGCCACCGTCGCATTCCAGGCAATGCCGAGGCCGGACGGCCCCGCCGCCGCTTGCGGCGTCAGCCCGTCTAAAGACCGGTGCGCCGTCCCCGTGCCAGCGTGTCCGAGGGGGCCTCGTGGAAGGTCGCACGGTAGGCCGCGGCAAACTCGCCCATGTGATGGAAGCCCTGGGCGCGCGCGCAGGTGGCGACGCTGGCGCCGCCGCCCTTGAGGAGCCGGGCGCGGGTCGCCCATAGCCGCTTGAGCCGGATGTATTGGTGCAGGCTCATGCCCCGCACCTTGTTGACGGCGCCGCTGAGCGTCCGGATCGAGACGCCGAACTCGCCGGCGAGTTCGGCCGTATAGATCGGCGCGGTCGGATAGGCCGCGACATAGTCGTCGATCCGCTGCACCAGCCTGGTCGACCGCCCGCCCTGCACCGAGGTGCTCCGGTCCGGACCCATCCCGATCCGGAAAAGATCGTCGAGCGCGAGCAGCAGGCCTTCCTGCAGGTGCGAGGCCGCCTCGGTGGTCTCGAACAGGAACGGCTGCACGGAGGCGGTTCGCAGGATGTCGAGCACGAGCTGGCGCGTGTGGAGCAGGGCGGCCCGGTTCGCCGCATAGGCCCGCAGATCGTCGGCATGATCGAACCAGCCCCGGTCTTTCAGGCCCGGCGAGAAGATGATCATCGCGTGATGGTTGGTCCGGGGCTCGACGAAATGGCACTCGTCGTTGCCGCGGAGCGCAACGAAAGAACGGGCATCGAGATCCATGCCCTTGGAATTGACCTGAAGGTCGTCGGTCATCGACAGGATCACCATTCCGCCCGGCATGCGATAGGCCGCGTCGAGGATGCGCGCGAAGGAGCGCATCACGATGATGCGGCAGGCCGGCAGCGAGACGACGGCGCGGGCGGCTGCGAAGCCGGTAACGTCGAGCGGGATGCTTCTCGCATCCTCCATCGACTCGATCGGCCTGAAGGCATCGACATCGGCAAAGCCGATCAGTTGAAGCGCGGAGGACGGGACAAGGGCATCGAACATGCGTTTGGCCGTTGCTGCAATGTGACAATTAAATGAACGTCAGTACATTGCCATCAATGGCTAAACATCCTGCTTCAGTAAACCGGATTTCAGGCCGTAGTATTGCGGACGTCATGCCATTTCGCCCGCCAGATCATTGTAATCGTCAACGGTCCCGGCTCATCGCCTGGCCGGAGACGAGGTCGATGAAGTGGAGGCGCGTGCAGGCGGGGCAGGCGAAGGACTGGAAGCTTCGCCCTTCGGGTCGCTGCTGCTTTTCCAGGTGCGTCTGTACGTTCATGCCCGTCTGAGGGCATCGAAAAACGATCAAATCGGCCATGGACGCAGCATGACGCCGCGGCGGATTTCCACTTTGATCTAGATCAGTTTTGGAATGGCTCCAGCCCGGCCGCGCAGGCTGGTGGTGAATTCGGGATATCGCAAAAGCGAAGGGGCCCGAGGGCCCCTTCGAAACGTCACCAGCGGCGGTAGCCGCCGTAATAGCCATAGGGGCGGCCGTAGTAGCGCGGCGGCCCATAATAGCGGGGGCCGTAATACGGACGCGGCCCGTAATATCCATAATAGTTGGGGCGCCACCAGCACTGCCCCCAGGCGTTGCAGACCATGCGGACCTGCTCGACGTCGGAGACCTGCGGTACAACAGGTGCAGGCGCGATGGGCATGGCGGACGCCGCCGGCGATGCCGCGAGGGCACCGAACATGGACGCGACGACGAGGCCAATCTTAAGCTTCATTATGTCTTCCTCCGCTTACGCAATACAGGATATCGAAGTCGTTCTGATCAAATTGTGGCGGAACCGAAATGTAATGCTGATGAACAAATCTTCAGCCACTCCGCCGCGGGCCTGATCCAGCCTGGCAAGACTAGCTCAGCTTCGCGTCGCTGGCCATGGCGCGCCCGCGTCGTCGGCATCGCTACCGCTACCGTCCTTGATCCTGCGCAACTCGCGGCCGCCGCTTCGTCCCTAATCTTGTCGCCGTGGGCAGTACTTCGCGACATGCGAAGCGCGGCCGGCGGTTCACATCGGTCCCGGGCCCACTGTTTGTTTGGAGCTTTGCAATGGACAAGATGAGAATCGACAAGGGCGACTGGCTGGTGGTGTGCGACGGGCGCAAGGCGCTCATCCTGGAAAACCTCGGCGACGAGATGTTTCCGAACCTTCACACCAGGGAGGTGCATGAGCAGCCCAATCCCTCGACGAGCGCGCAAGGAAGCGATGCGCCCGGCCGGCTGCACGGCGCATCCGGCGGTGCGCGCAGTTCGGTCGAGCAGACCGACTGGCACGACGAGGCCGAGCGCGCCTTCCTGCGGAGCCTCGCCGGCCGGCTCGACGCCGCGGTCAGCTCGGGCGAGACCTCGGCCTTGACCATGGTGGCCTCGCCGCGCGCGCTCGGCATGATCCGCGCCGACTATTCGGACAGCGTGCGCAAGGCACTTCAGGGCGAGGTCGGCAAGGACCTCGTCAAGCTGCCGGTCTATGAGATCGAGAAGCAGCTGCTGTGGACGGGCGCCGCGGAATAAGGACGCCCGCTGTGGACTCGCCGGTGTCCCTCAGTAGCAGGGGTGCCGGCGGCGGTCCTGGCCGACATAGGCGGCCGAGCTCCGGTAGCAATGGTTGGTCGACGGGCCGTCATAATAGGCAAAGGTGCCGGCGGTGATCCCGGGGCCGTAATTGTGCAGATAGCTGATCGGGTAGGGCAGCGGGTTGGTATAATGGCGGTGGTACCGGTGATGGTGCCTGGCCTCGGCAAGGCTGGGGGCGAGGATTGCGGCCGACAGGGCAGCAACTGCGGCTACAAGCTTCAACTTGCTCATCTCGATTCTCCGGAACCTGCGCAAATGGCTCCACTGTTATAGCCATTTCAGGCCGCCGGAACACCCGTCCGGCAGGCGGAATCCGGGGCCAATCCCGCAGATTCCCGGGTGGGTGTGACAGAATTGCCGGAAGGGCCGTCCCGGGCTGCCCATTTTTGGCCTTTTCGGGATGCTTAACGAATTCCCCACACAAGTATGACCAAGAAGAATTAGGCTAGATTCCTGCCGGTCGCCTGGGGTGCTCGTCGAGGCCGGCCCGTTCCTGCAAGGTTTTCACCGTCCTTCGCCATGCGCATCACGCTTCTGAGCTTGCTGTTGCTCTGCTTCGCCGCCACGACGCCGGCGCGGGCCGATTTGCACATCACTCGCGACCATGGCGGCTATGTCGAAGAATACAAGGTCAAGTACAAGCGGGTCCGCGACAAGGGCGAGCGCGTCATCATCGACGGCATCTGCAACTCGGCCTGCACGCTGGTGCTCGGCATCGTGCCGATGAACAAGATCTGCGTGACGCCGAAGGCCAGCCTCGGCTTCCATCAGGCCTATTACGACAAGGCCTTCACCTTCGGCATCAAGGTCACCAGCGCGGAAGGGACGTCCGACCTGATGTCCTACTATCCCGACACGGTGAAGGACTGGATCCGTCGCAATGGCGGGCTCACCACCGACATGAAGAAGATCAAGAACGGTGTCGAGCTCTGGAAGATCATCGATCCCTGTCCGGAAGAATGGTGAGCGGCTGAGCTGAGCCGCCGTCCATCGCAGCGCAGCATCGCCGGGCAGAAATTCGCATTGCCGCACGGGCCCCTATCGGGCAATGAGGGCGGCAATGAACCATAATCAAGAAGCTCTGACCGCGCGCGCCGCGCCGATCCTGTTCGTGCTGCTCTGGAGCACCGGGTTCATCGGCACCAAATACGTCATCCACAACGCCGACCCCTTGACCTATCTCGCCATCCGCATGGCGATCGTGGTCGGCCTGATGGCGATCATCGCGGGCATTGCGCGGCCGAAATGGCCTGACCGCGCCGGCATCGCCCACAGCGCAGTCGCCGGCATCCTCGTCCACGGCTTCTATCTGGGCGGCACCGCGATCGCGATCGCGCATTCAATCCCGGCCGGGCTCTCCGCCCTCATTCCGGGCCTGCAGCCGATCCTGACCTCAACCATTGCCAACCGCTGGCTCGGCGAGAAGGTGACGCCGGTGCAATGGGCCGGCCTCGTGCTGGGCCTCGGCGGCGTCGTACTGATCCTGCACAACCGCCCGATGACCGGCGAAGCCGGGCTCGGCTGGCTCGCCTCGGTTGTCTCCCTGATCAGCATCACGCTCGGCACGCTGTATCAGCGCCGCTACTGCAATCACATCGACTGGCGCGCCGGCAATCTGGTGCAGTACGTGTCCGTGACGATCTTCTTTGCGGTCGGCGCCTTCCTGTTCGAGGACCGCGTGGTGCACTGGACGCGGGAGTTCGTGTTCGCGCTGGCCTGGCTTGCGGTGGCGCTCTCGATCGGATCGATCGGGCTGCTGTATTGGCTGATCCGCCACGCCGCGGCGACGTCGGTGGCGAGCCTGTTCTACCTCGTGCCCGCGGTGACCGCGCTGATGGCCTATCTGCTGTTCGACGAGAAGCTCGATGCGCTGGCGATTGCCGGCATGGCGATGTGCGCGGCGGCGGTGTTCGTGGTCAACCGGCGATCCTAGGCCGGGGAATACATCCCTGACGTGCGGGACGGGCTCGTGTTAGGCTGGGTTGATTTCAGCTTCCCTTTCACACGGTGATTTCCATGAAGAAGGCGCGGCGCGCACTGCTCGGCAGGTCCTTGAAGCCGGTCCGGATTGCCTGCATCAACTACGCCGAGGAGATGATGAGCGACCGGATGATGGCGCGGCTCACGGCCGCGCTGCAGAAATGCTACGACGAACATTTCCTCCCCGTGTGGGGTTACCCGGTCGACCTCGACGTCACCCGCAAGCCGAAGCCTTCCGACTGGCAGCTGGTCTATTTCGACGACGCCACCCACAAGAACTTCCTTGGGCGGCATGAGCTGACGCATCGGGGGCAACCGATCTCGAAGATCTTCCTCAAGGCGCTAAGTGAGGACGAGCCGGTCAGCCTGGCAGCCTCACATGAGCTGTTCGAGATGGTGCTCGATCCCATGGCCAATCTGTGGGCCGACAAGACCCGGCACACTCAATACGCTTACGAGGTCTGCGACGCCGTGGAGGAGGACGCGTTCCTCGTCAACGGTTTCCCGATGTCGAACTTCGTCTACCCCTCCTGGTTCGAGCCGTTCAAGCATCCCCGGGGAACCAAGTTCGACCACATGGGATCGCTGAAGGAGCCGTTCTCCATGACCGCGGGCGGCTACGTCATCAAGAAGGTCAACGGCAGGCGGTTGGTCAAGGCGTTCGGATCGCCGGAAAAGCGGCGGCGCTTCAACGCCGAGGACCGGCGCGGTCATCGCAGCGAGTTCCGCGATCCGCAAGGCGAGCATCACCCGGGACGGCGCGCCGCCAAAAGGCGGGGGTAGGGGCATTGCTGGAGCCGTCTCCGGGCGCGCCCGCACCCGGAGACGTGCTGTTGCTTGCGATCAGCGCTTGGACTTCTTGGCCTTCTTTTTCTTCTTTGCGGCCGTCTTCGCGGATTTCTTCACCGCCTTCTTGGCGGACTTCTTCGCGGACTTCTTGGCCGCCTTCTTCGGCGACTTCTTTGCAGCCTTCTTCGAAGACTTCTTGGCCTTCTTCGCCGCTACTTTCTTCGCGACCTTCTTGGCGGCTTTCCTGACCTTCTTGACCGCGGTGACTGCGGCGTCCTTGGTCGCTTCCACGGCGGTGGTGATCGTCTCCATCGCCTGTTCGGTGATCGGCTTCTCGTCGTCCATAACCTGTCCCCCAGTGTTGTATGGAGCGATGACGATAGCGCGTTTCAAAATTGTGTCAAAGCAAGGCTCAACCTTTGCGAATCTTCGCGTAGGCGGCGAGTGCGCGCTCGCGTCCCCTAGCATGATCGATGATGGGCTGCGGATAGGTCTTGCCGAGCGTGATGCCGGCGCTCGCAAGCTCGATCGGCGTCGCCTGCCAGGGTTGATGGATTAGCTTGGCCGGCAGCTCTTTCAGCTCCGGCACCCAGCGCGCGACGTAGGTTCCGTCAGGGTCGAACTTCTCACCCTGGAGGATCGGATTGAACACGCGGAAGTAGGGCGCAGCATCCGCACCGCAGCCGGCGACCCATTGCCAGTTGGCGGGATTGCTGCCGGCGTCCGCATCGACCAGCGTGTCCCAGAACCAGCTCTCGCCGTCGCGCCAGTCGATCAAGAGGTGCTTGACCAAAAAGGACGCCACCACCATCCGCACCCGGTTGTGCATCACGCCGGTGTGCCAGAGCTCGCGCAGACCGGCATCGACGATGGGATAGCCGGTACGGCCGCGCTGCCAGGCGGCGAGCGCCTTCCTGTCGTTCTTCCAGGCGAAGCCGTCGAAATTCGCCTGCAGGTTTTCGGTGGCGAGATCAGGATGGTCGTGGAGCAGGTGGCGGCAGAATTCGCGCCAGCCGAGCTCGCTGAGGAATTTCTCGACGCCCTGGCCGAGCGCCGGATCTTCGGCCGCAGCGAACCGTGCGGCGTGCCAGACCTGACGCGGGCTGAGCTCGCCGAACCGCAAATGCGGCGACAGGCCTGAGGTGCCCTCCCGGTCCGGGCGGTCGCGATCGCCCACATAGCTGCGGGCGGTGTGCTTGAGGAAGTCGCGCAGCCGCGCGCGGGCCGGGCTCTCACCCGGCGTCCAGCTCTCGCGCAGGCCTCCGGCCCAGTCGGGCTTGCTCGGCTCCAGCTTCCAGCTCTCCAGCCTGTCGCTCGCGATCTCCGGACCCGGGCGCAGCTCCTTCGGTGCCGGCAGCGGCTTTGGCGGATCGCCGAGCGAGAGCACGCGGCGCCAGAACGGGGTGAACACGCGCAGGCCGCGGCCTTCCTTGTTGCGGATCGCCGAGGGCGGGACGAGCAGGTCGCCGGGGAAGATCTGCGAGTCCACGCCGTGCTTTGCGAGTGCAGCTTCGAGCTGTCGCTCAACCGCCTGATGCGGCGCCTGCGCGATCCCGTTCCAGTAGACGGCGCGGGCACCGCTTTCGCGCGCCAGCTCAGCGATAACCCTGGCCGCCCGTCCCTTGCGCAGGATCAGCGATCCGCCGCGCGCGGCGATATCCGCAGCCAGCACCCGCAGCGACTGCGCCAGCCACCAGCGCGCAGCGCCGCCCGCGGATCGCCCGGCGGCATCGTCGAGCACATAGAGGCAAACCAGGGGCGCGCCGGCCTTGGCGGCGGCGTGGAGGGCGGGATGATCGGACAGGCGGAGGTCATCGCGGAACCAGACGATGACGGGCGGCGCACTTGGCGTGGTCAGGAGGGGCCTCGTTTACGATTTGGAAACCATGACGCCCGCGGCGCTGTGAACCGTCGTTAATGCGGCCGTAAGCCGATTGCATCAATATGCAGGAATTCCGAGGGTTTTTCCAATCATGTCCAAACGTGCAACGGCGAAGTTCCTGCCGCAATTCAAGCTGGGTACCAAGGCCGTCCTGTGCGCGGTGCTGCTGATCGCCGTGAACACGGCGCTGGTGGTGGGTGCCGGTTATTGGTCGCTGACCTCCGCCTTCAACGACCGCGCGCTGCGCGACATCGATGTCAATCTGCGCACCCTGGCGCTGGCCTTTGCCGAGATCGTTCCCGAGGCCAAGATCACGATGCGGGACGGCGCGGTCGTGCGCGCCGAGATCCCGAAGATGCCTGACTTCAAGGACCATGCGATCGTCGATCGCGCGGTGTCCTATGTCGGCGGCAATGCGACCCTGTTCGTGCTCGACGATTCGAGCGGGCAGTTCGTACGCCGCTCGACCAATGTGAAAAAGGAAAATGGCGACCGCGCCGTCGGCACCCAGCTTGCAGCCGATCATCCGGCGCAGGCCGGCTTGCGCCGTGGCGAGGCCTACAGGGGCCCGGCCGTCCTGTTCGGCAAGTCGTTCATGACCGCCTATTTCCCGGTCGTGGATACGGCCGGGAAGGTCGCCGGCATCCTCTATGTCGGCATCCCGATGGCCCAGTTCGAGAGCATGCTGGCCCAGGCAATCTCGAGCATGGCCGCCGCCGCCGGACTTGCCGCGCTGCTGGTCCTGGTCCTCACATTGCTGATCGTCCGCCGTGTCACCAAGCCGCTCACCTCGGTCACCCGCTCGCTGACGGCGCTCGCCAACGGCCAGAGCGACGTCGAGATCGATTGCGAGGACCGCGCCGACGAGATCGGCGAGATCGCCCGTACGGTCGCGGTGTTCCGGAGCAATTCGCTGGAGCGGGCCCGCCTGCGCAGCGAGCAGACCGCGGCGACGGCCGCCGCGGCCGAGCAACGCAAGGCGGAGCTGCGCAACTTCGTCGAACAATTCCGCGGCAGCGTCGGCGGCATTCTCGACAAGGTGCTGAGCTCCTCCGGCGAGTTCGAACGGGCGGCGCGGCAGCTCACCGACACCGCGCGCTCCACCGCCGATCTGTCGGCGCGATCGGCCGGGGCGTCCGAGGATGCTTCCGAGCATGTCCGCTCGGCGGCCGCAGCTTCCGACGAACTGTCCCAGTCGATCTCCGAGATTACCCGCCGCGTGCAGGAATCGAACCAGATCTCCGCCGAGGCCGTGCGGCAGGCCGAGGCCACCGACCAGCGCATCGCGCAGCTGTCCGAGGCAGGCTCGCGCATCGGCGACGTCGTCAAGCTGATCACCTCGATCGCCGAGCAGACCAACCTGCTGGCGCTGAACGCCACCATCGAGGCCGCGCGTGCCGGCGATGCCGGGCGCGGGTTTGCCGTGGTGGCTCAGGAGGTCAAGACGCTGGCCGGCCAGACGGCGAAGGCGACGGAAGAGATATCGAACCAGATCGCTAGCATGCAGCTTGCGACCGAGGAGTCGGTTGCCGCCGTCAAGGGGATCGGCCAGACCATCGAGCGCATCAGCAGCATCGCGGGCTCGATCTCGGCTGCGGTCGAGCAGCAGCGGAGCGCCACCCACAACATCGCGGCCAGCGTTCGCGCTGCGGCCTCAGGCACGGCCGATGTCGCGGTCAATGTCCGTCACGCCGCCCAGGGCGCCAGCGAGACGGGCGAGACGTCGAGCCGGATGTTCGCTTCCGCCCAGGCGCTGTCGGGCGAGAGCCTGCATCTGAAGGCCGAGGTCGACGGCTTCCTGGACCGCGTTCACGCGGCGTAGTTGATCCAACACGTCATTCCGGGGCGGTGCGTAAGCACCGAACTCCGGTGCGCAATTGCGCACCAGAGAATCTCGAGATCCCGGGTTCGATGCTGCGCATCGCCCCGGGATGACTTTTTGCGGTCGCTACCCGCGACCGCCAAAAGTCATTTGGGCTGCGGCACGATGCGGATGTAGGGCTTCGGCTCTTTCCAGCCCTGCGGATAGATCGTCTTGGCCTCGTCGTTGGAGACCGAGCCCGCGATGATCACGTCCTCACCCTGCGACCAGTCGGCCGGGGTGGCGACGCGATGCTTGGCGGTGAGCTGGAGCGAGTCGATGACGCGCAGGATCTCCTGGAAGTTCCGGCCCGTGGTCATCGGATAGACCAGCACCAGCTTGATCTTCTTGTCCGGCCCGATGATGAAAACGTTACGGACGGTCTGGTTGTCGGCGGGGGTGCGGGTGAGGGGATCGCCCGAAGTCGAGGCCGGCAGCATCTCGTACAGCTTCGAGACGTTGAAGTCGGTGTCGCCAATCATCGGGTAGTTCGGCGCCGCGCCTTGCGTTTCCTTGATGTCCTCCGACCATTTGGCATGGCGATCGACCGGATCGACCGAGAGGCCCATCAGCTTGACGCCGCGCTTGTCGAATTCCGGCTTCAGCTTGGCGAGCGCGCCGAGCTCGGTCGTGCAGACCGGCGTGAAATCCTTGGGGTGCGAGAACAAAAGCGCCCAGCTATTGCCGATCCAATCGTGGAACTTGATCTTCCCTTCGGTGGTCTCGGCTTCGAAGTCGGGGGCGGTGGTGCCGATCGGGAGTGTCATGGTTCTACCTCATCACATTGAATTTGCTTGTGAATTTATCGCTGGCCGTCGCCCTCATTATAGGGACTTGGCGAGGCCAAGTGAACGCCGACTGAACTGCTTCAAGTAAAATGTGAATTCTTTCTCTGAACGACCGATCTCCTAGCACTTTTCTGTTACAGACGCCCGTGCGGCGAAACATCTCCACCGGGGCTTCACGGTCTCGATTGCCCCGATAAAGCCGTTTATGACCCGCATCACGCTCGCCCGACGCTCTCCGGAACCGAAATGGTCCTCGTAGCGACTAATCGGCAACCATTGAGAAAAGTCGCGATCCCCGTACCGAATCATTAACCACCCCTTTACGGCCCGCATGGAAATGCTGGTCGCTCAGAAGAAATCTGGAAGTGAACTATGTCTGCCGCTGCGCCCAAGTCCGTTGAGTCGCCGTCCCTCGAACCGTCCTGCCGCGATACCGCGGCTCATGCCCTCTCCATCGTCCGCGACGGCGTGATCACGGGCGAAGGCCCGACCACCAAGGGCCGGGTCCATTTTTCCCGCTCGCTCGATGCCGATGACACCGCCTGGTGCGCGCGCATCCTGACCGCGACCGCCGTCAACGACCAGCCCATCAGCCGGACCGAGGCCGAGATCCTGTTCGAGATCAACGAAGCCGCGACCGAGCGCACCGACGCCGGCCGGTTCGACGATCTGCTCGCCAAGGCCGTTGCCCATTATGCCGCCAGCGCCTCCGGCCTGAAGGTGCCGCCGCGCAGCGTCGCGCTGTCGGCCGACACCGACATCGAGAGCTGGGCGCCGTCCTATGCCTCCAAGGTCAACAGCGAGATGCTGGAGTGGATCGCCGGCCAGATGCGCGGCAAGCGCCAGAACAACCGCCGCCTGATGGCGATGGTGGCGACGTTCCTCGGCGCCACCGCGCTGCCCCTGGCGGGCCAATTGCCGAACGTGTTCGACATCGGCATGTGAGATTCTGCGCCTCGCTTGAGGACGCGTTTGAACGGCGGGGTTACTTCCCCGCCGTTTTTCGTTTGCCGGTCTCCATTCCGAGATGATCCACCTCGAGGCCCAGCGTGCGGCCGGGGAAACCGGCGGCGTCGAAATAGCGCTGGCTGCCGACGCGCTGGAAGTTCAGCACGGTCACCAGACCGCCCTCGGCAGGCTTAGACTTCTGCGTGCCGGTATAAGCCTTCGGCACGATGCCGTTGGGCAGCGCCTCCGACATCACCCGGCCGACCAGGCCGCCGTTCTGCGCACCGCGCAGGCCCATCAGTTGCGCCGCCGTCATGCCGACGTCGGCATTGCTGACCGGCAGCTCGTCGACGTAGCCGGCTTTGAAGTCCGGACCGATGGCGGCCATGAAGTTCATGGTGTCGCCGCGGCTGAAGCTGCCATGCATGCCCTGGCCCTGGCGCAGCACGGTGTCGGCGACCTGCACCGAGCAGTTGGTCGGCGCCTCGCCGCAATCGCTGGCATAGGAGCGGAAGTTGACGACGATCGAGGGCGTCGGCGTCGCCGACTTGCCGCGCAGGTTGACGCTCGACAGCGGCAGCGTGCCGGGGAAGCGGCCGAGCGAGTCCTCGACGAACAGGCCGGAGACATAGTCCTGCGCGAGCAGCGCCTTGATGGTCCTGGCCGCCAGCTTCTTGTCCTTGTTCGGCAGATAGACCAGGTCCGAGCCGCCATTGGTGGCGACGACGAGGTCGGGCTTCTCCGGATCCTTGCCGAGCACGCCGTTGCCGGCCTTGGGATGCTTGTTGCCCTCGATCTTCGCGTTCTTGTCGTTGGGATCGAACAGCGGCAAGTCGAGCGCCTTGGCGAGGTCGAGCGCCAGGAAGCCCATCGGCAGGAAGTCCTTCGGCGTGTCGTCATAGCTGACCTTGGCCGAGGGGCTGGTCTTGCTTTCCTTGGAGATGGTCGAGAAGCCGTGGTCGGCCTGCACCATGATGTTGGTCGTTGCGGCAAGGCCGAGCTCGTCGAGCGCCTTGCGGAGCTGGGCAAGGTTGTCGTCGGCATTCTTGATGCCGGCCATCGAGGTCGGACCGTTGATGCCGGGCAGGATCTGGTTGAGGCTGTCGCCGGTGTTGTGCTGGCTGCCGTCGGGGTCGCGCGACCAGAACACCAGCACGAACGGCTTGTTGCGCGCCTTGAACATCGGCAGCACCACCTTGGCGGCGACGTCGGCGAAATAGGCCTGCTGCGCCACGTTGGCGACCGTGGTGCCGGGCGTCTTGGCATCGCCCGCCTTGGAGTTGTCGCCGCGCGGCGGGGTGGCGAGGGGCAGGCCCGCCTTGGTCAGTGCCTCCTTGACCTCGTCCGAGAGCGCCACGCCGTTCTTGCCGCCGGTGGAATCGTCGAACACGATCGAGTGCTGCCCGGCCTTCTCGGGCTTGTCGGTGTGGTCGAACTGGTAGGTCGGACCGACCTTGCCCAGCGCCGCGGTGCTGTAGCCCTTGTCGCGGGCCATCTTCAGAATGGTCTCTTCGTTGAGATAGTCGCCCTTGAAATGCTCGTCGATGTCACCGAGCACGGCGTCGTTCTCGATGAAGGGCACCACGGTGTCGCCCGCGGGCACGGAGGTGTAGTTGGTCCAGATCGTGTTGGAGAACACGCCGGTGTCGCCGAGATAATGGCCGGTCGACATCGCCGAGCCGTTGGCCATGGTGAAGGTCGGGAAGAGCGAATGCGAGTTCTTGAAGTTGACGCCCTTGTCGCGGACTTCGGCCATCGCCGGGGCCGTTTGAGGGGTGACTTTCAGCGCGCGCAGACCGTCCGGAATGAACAGGATCAGGTTGCGGGGGGTATTGTTCTGGGCGGACGCAAGTCCGGTGGACAGCACGGTCAGTCCGGCGGACAGCAACAGCAGCGAGCGACGCATGGAAGTCTCCTGGCGGTGAGGCGGCATGGCCGCCGACCGCGGCCCCCGGCATTCGTTTAGTTTTGCTGCATGACAGTTTTGTTACAAGGCTTATTGCGGAGGCAAGAGGGCTGGGGAGGGCGTTGCTCTCTTGTGTCCCGGACGCGACGCAGCGCGCAAGCGGTGCGGCGCAGAGCCGGGACCCAGCAGGCCACACGGCTCGTTGAAGCATGGGCCCCGGCTCTGCAGCGCACCGTCGAAGAGACGCTGCGCTGCGTCCGGGGCACGAGAGCGGGGTTTTGGTGCAGAACCCTCAACATCGTCATTGCGAGCATAGCGAAGCAATCCAGAATCCTTCCGCGGAGGCAGTCTGGATTGCTTCGCTGCGCTCGCAATGACGGAAGATAGAGTTGCGGCATTCTCCACTCTCGTGTCCCGGACGCGACGCAGCGCGCAAGCGGTGCGGCGCAGAGCCGGGACCCAGCAGGCCACGCACTCGCTGAAGCATGGGCCCCGGCTCTGCAGCGCACCGTCTAAGAGACGCTGCGCTGCGTCCGGGGCACGAGCGCGGGGTTTGGCGCACAATTGCACCCCCATCGTCATTGCGAGCGGAGCGAAGCAATCCAGAATCTCTCCGCGGAAACAGTCTGGATTGCTTCGTCGCAAGGGCTCCTCGCAATGACGGAGTGTGTGGGTGGCAGTTCGTAGGATGGGTAGAGCGAAGCGAAACCCATCTCGCTAGTGTTGACGCGGATAGATGATGGGTTTCGCTTCGCTCTACCCATCCTACAACTCCGCAGACAAAGCTTCGCATCCTCGCGGCATTTTCCGCCCGAGTTCTGCTTGGCTACCCCCGATGAAAGAGGGCGCAGGGAAGGCCGGGTGCCGGCCGGGCACCCACGGTCCACTGTGCGAAAGGTGGCAACAAGAATTTGCACAGCGGCATACAGGTGGAGCCAAACATCCGGCCTTCCCTGCGCAGTGGTGTTACGGCTTATGTCGTGCTCTCCCCGGGGAGCGATGCACTATTGCCCCCGTCGTCCCGCGAGATGGCTGATGCGCGTGCCCGGTCGGGCCGCCACATCACCGCTGGGACTTGACGCACAGACCCCGGGCGTCAGGACCACACGATTTTGCCGTACGCTGATGGCACCGGTCGTATGCGCGAGGTCCTTGCTCACGGTCGCCCGCCCTGCAAGGCCGTTCGCGCCGACGCCACCTGCGTCCACCGCCGCCCGGCCCGCGTTCGTGACGATCGCGATACGCCCCTCTTTCCCGGGCCAGGGTGAGAAATGACTAACAAAAATCAGAATTCGAATAAAGCGAATTATTTCAGTGCAGCTCGATTGACCCGGGCCTGGGTGTTTTGCCCCGCGTCCCGCACAAGGTGTTGTGGCTGCTCCATCACTCCGGCGCGGTGGGCGCCCGCGTCGTCTGCGCCAGCGGCGGGGCCGGCTTGACCGTCGCGGGACTGGCCCCTGATTTGGCGAGGTCGCGACGCAGCGAAAGCGGGACCGTCTTGAGCGCATAGATGATCGCGATCTGGGTCCGGTTCTGGAGGCGGTATTTGCGCATGATGTTGCCGATATGCGCCCGCACCGTGTTCTCCGAGATCTTGAGCTCGTAGGCGATGTTCTTGTTCTGCAGTCCCCGCGCGATCAGCATCATCAGCTCACGTTCGCGCGGTGTCGGTGTGATCGAATCCTTCGAATCCGCACTCATCGCTGGCTCCTCCCTTGTCTTCGCGGTGATAAGGCCGCCCCCGGCATCGTCTTACTCCGTCTTCAGCGCCTCGATCGGGCTGAGCCTGGATGCCTTGTGGGCGGGATAGAACCCGAAGATGAGGCCGGTCACGATCGAGAAGGCGAGGGCAAGGCCGATCGCCTCGCTGTCGATCGAAGTGACCCATCCGGCCATGCGCGCGACCGTCATCGAGAGGGTGATGCCGCCGGCAACGCCGATGGCACCGCCGAGCAGGCAGAGCACGAGGGCCTCGCAGAGAAACTGCAGGCGGATATCCCGCATCCGCCCGCCGAGCGCGCGGCGGATTCCGATCTCCCGCGTGCGCTCGGTGACCGACACGATCATCACGTTCATGATGCTGATGCCGCCGACGAGCAGCGACACCGAGGCGATGGCGACGAGCAGGAGCGCCACGGTGCGGATCGCGCCTTGCTGCGCTTCCATGGCGGCGGCCGGATCCTGGACCTTGAAGTCGTCCTCCTGGCCGGCGGGGATGCGGTGACGCTGCCGCAGCAGGCCTTCGATCTCCGCGCGCGCGCCGGCCATCTGACCGTCCGCGGCCACCTTGGCGATGATGTAGGCCACCGAATCCCGGTTGATGTTGCTCGCGCTGCCGAGGAAGCGCAGCTTGGCGGTCGAGAGCGGCACGAAGGCGACGTCGTCCTGCGCCGGCCCCTTGCGATCGAGCACGCCGACGACTTCGAGCGGCACCTTCATGATCCTGATCTGCGCGCCGATCGGATCGTCGCCGGCTGCGAACAGCTCGCGCGCGACGGTGCTGCCGAGGATGACGACCTTGCCGGCGCCGGACTCTTCCGCCCCGGAAAAATAACGCCCGGAGGCGAGCTGCCAGTCGCGCACCATGAAATGGCCGGTGGTCGTGCCGTTGATCGTCGTGTTCCAGTTCTTGCCCTCGTGGATGACCTGCGCCGTTCCGGCCAGCGAGCCGGCGGCGGCCTGGATCTCCGGGATCTGCTCGAGGATGGCCTGCACGTCGCCCTCGGTCATCGTCAGCTTGCTGCCGTCCTTGAGGCGCACGCCGCCCTGATAGACCGCGCCCGGCGTGATCATCAGGACGTTGGCGCCGATCGAACGGATCTGCTCCTGCAGGCGAAGCTGCGCGCCGGAGCCGATCGCGAACACGGTCACGATGGAGGCGACACCGATCACGATGCCGAGCATGGTGAGGAAGCTGCGCAGCGGATTGAGGCGCAGGGCGTGCAGGGCGATCTGAAACCCCTGGAGCATCGTCATGACACGGCGCTCCGTCTCGGCAGCAGCTCGGCGACCCGCTCGTCGCTGACGAGCTCGCCGTCATGCAGGCGGATGGTGCGCCGGCATTGCGTCGCGATGCCGGGATCGTGCGTGATCATCACGATGGTCTGGCCGGTGCGGTTGAGGGCTGCGAACAGGGCCAGGATCTCGGCGCCGGTGCGGCTGTCGAGCGCGCCGGTCGGCTCGTCCGCGAGCACGATCAGCGGGGAGGCGATCAGCGCCCGCGCGATCGCGACGCGCTGCTGCTCGCCGCCCGAGAGCTGGCGCGGAAAGTGATGGGCCCGGTGCAGCATGCCGACGGACTGAAGGCACGCTTCGGCCCGCGCCAGGCGCGCCTTGCGAGCGACGCCGCAATAGACCAGCGGCAGCGCGACGTTCTCGATCGCATTGTGACGGGCGAGCAGATTGTAGGACTGGAATACGAAGCCGATGCTGCGGGCGCGCAGCGACGAGCGGCGGTCTTCCGTGAGCTCGGCGACATTGGCGCCCTCGAGATGGACTGCGCCCTCGCTCGGCAGGTCGAGCAGCCCGATCATGTTCATCAAGGTCGACTTGCCCGAACCCGACGGCCCCATCACGGCGACGATCTCGCCCTGCGCGATGTCGAAGCTGACATTGCGAACCGCGGTCACTGCTATTCCGTCGGTGCGATAGGTCCTGGATACGGAGCGGAGGCTGATGAGGGGCGACGAGTCGGTCATGATCCGAACCTGATTCCGAGGAACTCCATGCCCGCCGGCCGGATGGCCTGGCCGACGGCGACCTGGCTGCCTTCGACCAGGTCTCCGCTCTTGAGCGCGACCTGCTCGGTGCCGGCGGCACCGACCGTCACCGCGATACGCTGGAGCGCACCACTGGCTGTCCGCACCCACACGCCGCTGCGCGCGCCGGCCGGCTCCGGCCGCGTGCCGGACGGCTGGAACCGGAGCGCGGCGAGCGGCACTTTCAGCACGTCGTCCTGCCGCTCGATGACGATCTTCACCAGCGCGGTCATGCCGGGCAGCAGCGCGCCGTCGAGGTTGGAGGTCGACAGCACGACGGTGTAGGTGACGACGTGCTGCTGGGTCTGCGGGGCCTTGCGCACCTGCCGCACCACCGCCTCGAAGCGGCGGTCGGGATAGGCGTCCACCGTGAAATGGGCGCGCTGGCCGGGGGCGATGCGCCCGATATCGGCTTCGTCGACCTGCGCGTGGATCTCCATGTCTTCGAGACGGTGCGCGACGACGAAGGTGGTGCGCGATTCCAGGCCGACCGCGAGCGTCTGGCCCTCGTTGACGAACCTGCCGACGACGACGCCGTCGATCGGCGAGCGGATCACGGTGCGGTCGAGATCGGCCTGGGCCGCGGCGAGAACGGCCGCCTTCTCCGGCACCGCCATGCGGGCCTGCTGCAGCTCGGCCTCGATGCGGCGGACGTCGGCCTGCGCGCCATCGACGGAATAGGCGTTGAGGGACATCAGGACCTCGGCCTCGCGCTCCTGGGCGAGACGCGCTGTGAACTCGGTCTGGGCGTCGTCGACCGTCGTGGTCGCAACCACGTTCTGCGACTGCAGCGCCAGCTTGCGCTGCAGGGTCTTCTGCGCCGAGGACTTGACCGCCTGGGCGCTCTCGAGCTTGGCGGCGAGCACGTCGCGGCTGCCCTTGGCGTTCTGCAGATCGATCCTGGCGCGGTCGAGCTTGGCGCGCGCGATGTCGACGATGGAATTGGCGACCGCCAGCGAAGCCCTGGCCTCGTCGACCTTCGCCGCGAAGCTGCGCGGATCGATCAGGGCGAGCGGCTGATCCTTGCTGACCGTGTCGTTGAAATCGACATAGACCCGGGCGAGCTGCCCGGAGAGCTGAGACCCTACCTCGATCGTCTTGACGGGCTGCAGGGCGCCGGTGACGGTAACGGTCTGCTCTATGCTGCCGCGCTGGATCGCGGCATAGCGGAACACGGGGGCATCCGACCCGAAGGTCGGTGCTTCGCGGCGGCCGGGCACGAGCAGCTGCCTGGTCTGGTCGTAGGCGTGAGCCGCTTTGTCTGCCGCACTCCCGGCGGCGCCGGTGATGACGGCTGGCCCCGCGGCATAGATGGCGGCGAGACCGCATGCAGTTCCGAGCAAGGCAATCGCTGGCACAAATCGCATATCAAAACCCGCCTCGTTGAAAATGTTCGTTGGCGGAGGGAAAAAGTGGCAACTCGTTATGGTTGTAATTCATCCAGGAGTAGTATCGATCGTCAGTATGTCGCGCTCGCGGGGGCGACGGTCGGGTGCGCATCATCATCCAGAAGTAAAGTACGAGGGTGCGACGTTTCGTGATTTGCCGACAATGCATACGAGTCGTATCGATACGATGCGCGCGGTATCGAACTCGATAAGCTGACTGAACGCCTCGTATGATCCGGCCGATGCGGCCGGTGACCGGCGTTCACGCCGGCACGTGGGTTGTAGTGCCATGACGCAGTTGACGATGCTGCGGCCGAGATACCGGACTGTCGCATTCGCGATAGCGCGCTTCGCCATGATGCCGCCTGTGGCGCGTCGAAATCCCCGCCATCACGAAGGCCGATGTGTGAACGCCTTCACTCGCCTCGGGCGAGCGTTGGCCCTAAGACGTCGAGCCGGCGGACGAACGCCGATCGTTCGATTCCCGCGAGTCGATCCAAGCACCTTGTCTTCGCTTGCAAGAAGAATGGACGGCGTTTTGCCGGTCCATCGAGCCCAAGCCGGGAGTTTTTTGAAATGAATTCAGGCCAGGCCACCGTCTATGTCGTCGACGACGAAATCCAGATTCGAAATGCGATTGGAAGCCTCTGCGAGGAGACCGGCCACCAGGTGAAGCTGTTCGCATCGACCGACGAGTTCCTTGCGGAGAGTCTGTCCGAAGGGCCGTCGTGCCTCGTGCTCGACGTTCGCTTTCCCGGGACGTCGCCGACCGGTCTCGATCTGCAGCGCCGGCTCGTCGAGACCGGCGTGTTCATTCCGATCGTCTTCATCAGCGGCTACTCCGATGTCCGGGTTTCGGTCGAGGCGATGAAGCGTGGCGCGGTCGAGTTCCTGCCGAAGCCGTTCCGCGAGCAGGAGATCCTCGACGCGATCAGGCACGGCCTCGAGCGCGACCGCAGGCGGATCGAGCGCGAGGACACCGTCCGCGGCGCAAGGCAGCGCGTCGAGATGCTGACGAGCCGCGAGCGCGAAATCATGATGCTGATGGCCGAGGGGCTCGTCGCCAAGCAGATCGCCGCAAGGCTTGGCGTGAGCGAGGTGACGGTGAAGGTGCATCGCGCCCGCATGATGCGAAAACTGGAGCTGCGTTCGCCGATCGAGGTGGTGCGGCTGATCGACAGCATGGGCCGCGAAACGCAAGCGCCGCGCGCCGGTGCGGGCTAGCCGCACATCGCGCGGCTCGCGCGCGCTCAAGCCGCGCAGCGTCTAGTCCGTAGCGACTAGCATGAACTGCAGTCTGTCGCGCGGCACACGATCGGTTCAGAGTATTCCCACGATGTCGGTCGCCTCCAGGACGGACATCCGAACCCAGTCAGACAACTTGGTCAGAAAGGAATACTCCATGCGCAAATTGTTTTTTGCTTCCGTTGCCGTTTTCGCCCTCTCGTCCGCCGCGCAGGCCGCCAACACCTCCACCACGGTGCAGGTCGGTGTCGTGAACGGTTCGAGCGTTTCGCAGCAGGGCCTCACCAACTCGACGTCGTCGACCAGCCAGCTCGGCATCGTCAACAGCGCGACCACGATGCAGGGCACCAGCTCCGCTTCGCTCAACAACGGCAGCACGGTGAACCAGATCGGCGTGCAGAACTCGGCGACCACGGGCCAGGTGGCGTTCGGCAACAACGGCAGCTCGATCACCCAGGACTCGTTCGGCCCCGCCGCGCTGCAGAACAACTCCGCCAGCGTCGGCCAGCTCAGCGTGTTCGGCATCAACGGCAGCTCCGTCTCGCAGACGGCGCACTGACAGACGTCCCGTTCGGCCGGACGCACCCCTTTGGTGCGTCCGGGCCTTTCTCGAAAGCAGCGCAATCGGGCCAAACGACCAGTCGCGATGGCTCGCTCATTGTCGCGGAGGAAATGACATGCGGATCACCTATCTTTTTGCGGCGGTCGCCGCGTTCGGCGCCCTGACGGCCGTCGATGCACAGGCCGGCAACTCGGCGAGCGTGCTGCAGTTCGGCACCACCAACAATTCCTTCATCTCGCAGAGCGGCTCCACCAGCAACAGCGCCACAACGTTGCAGTTCGGCGCGACCAACAATGCGACCACCGTGCAGACGGGATCGCTGTTCACCGTCAACACCTCCGTGATCGGGCAGGGCGGCACCACGCCGACGGCGACCAACACCGCACTGGCCGCCCAGGTCGGCGGCTCCAATTCGAGCCTGATCGGCCAGATCGGCGCCAACAACACGGCCGGCGTCGGGCAGCTCGGAATCCTGAACGGCTCGACCATCCTGCAACAGACGCCGTGAGCAATCCCGAAGCGGTGAGGCATGTCATGAAACCTCTCTCGAAACACCTGTTGGCAGCAGCGAGCGGCGCAGCGCTCGCGCTGTGCGCGGCCGGCGCCGGATCCGCCGGCGCCCAGACCGCCGACATCAAGACCATCGTGTCGATCGGCGGACCGCCGGTCGTGCTGAACCAGAACAGTCAAACCAACATGGCGGGCGTGTTCATGATCGGCGGCAGCACCAGCGCGACGGTGACGCAGAACGGCACCAACAATGCCACCGGCGTGCTGCAATTCGGCGGGACGAACTCGGCATCGGTCGGCCAGACCGGAACGATCAATCTCGCCTTCGTCGGCCAGGCCGGGCAGTCGGCGACCAGCCTCGTGTCGCAGCTCGGTGCGATGAACTCGGGCGCGGTGATGCAATTCGGCCTCGTCAATAGTTCGACGATCCACCAGACCGGACCGTAAATCGCGCGCAAACTCATCGGCGCCGGAACCAACGGGGAAGCGCGATGCGCTCTGGCAGGCAAATGTTGAGGCGGGTGATGGCTGCTGCGGCGTTGCTGGCCGCCATCGGCACCGCGACGCAGGCACAGGCCGGATCCGTCCAGCGCAGCGTGACGAACCGGAACGTGTCCATCGAGACGATCGTGCAATTCGGCAACGACGTTCAGCCCGTCACGATCGAGGAGAACAGCCGGATCAACATCGCGCGGGTGATCCAGATCGGCGGGACGGGAACGGTGGATGCGACGATCATCCAGAACGGCACGCGCAATTATGTCAACGTGATCCAGGTCGGCGGCACCACCAACGCCGCGGTCGGTCAGTCCGGCCTCAGCAACATCGCCGACATCACCCAGGTCGGCAATTCCACCAATGCGCTCCTGCTTCAGATCGGTGATATGAACACGGGAGCGGTGCGGCAATTCGGACGTTTCAATTGGCTGGCGATCTTCCAGTTCGGCCGATGATGGAGGTGTGACATGAAAGTGCTTCTGCTCGCATCCGGAATTGGACTCTTGAGCGTGATCGCAGCCGCGCCGGCCGGCGCCGCCGACGGTCACACCACGGTGGTGCAGGACGAGAACGGAACGTCCTCGATCACGCAAAGCGGCGATCCGGCGCAGGCCGAGGTCAGGATCGAGAAGGAGCCCGGGCGCACGACGGTCTATCGCCGCAGCGGCGGAAACACCGCGATCGTGACGCAAAGCACCGGCAATGGCACCGGCAATGGAAATACGCAGGAGATGCTCGAGTGGCTGCGCAAGCAGTTTCAGGATCACTGACGCGGTCCTGACGCACGAAGGCCCACCGTCCGGTAAGGACGATGGGCCTTGTGGAGCGTTACCAGCGATAGACGCCGGTGAGCGTGCCGTTGTTGTTGCCTTCCGGGCCGACATCGCCCTGCGTCGAACTCGGCGCCGGATGATTGCTGCCATTGAGCGCGCCATAGGGCCCCGCGGCATCCGGATAGTAGGCGCGCGGCTGCGCCGGTTCGTAATAGGCCGGCCCCGTCCGATTCCAGCCGACGCGCGGTCCGTCCCAGCCATAGCCCTGCGCGGAGGCGGCCGTGGTGCCAGCGATCAGCGATGCCGTGACCAGGCAGAGAAGTTTCGATCTGTTCTGCATTTCAGGATGCTCCCTTGCTTCTCGTCGGGGCCAACGGATGCGATAGGGGAGCGTTCCGGCTGATCCGGGTGCGTGCGATCAACCGATCAACAGGATATGAAGCGCCGCTTCCGGGAACGAAGTGCCTGAAAGGCGAGGGGAATTCCGGGCGTTCTGCCGCACCTTGTTCCCCGTTAATCGCGTGCCTTAACCAATAATTAATTATACGTTTGCGGCTGGGCGACAGCCCGGCCTAGCGTGTGATTGGGGAGCCGCGAAGCCAAACGAGTTGGTGCGTATCATGATGTCCAGATCCCGTCGCAGAGCCCTCTCATTGGGGGCGTTGTTCGCCTCATTCAGCGCAGCCGCGCTGCTCATCAGCCCCAGCGATAGTTTTGCCAGACCTGCCGGCGCCGCGGCGCATGGCGTGGTGGGCGCTGCCGTACCGCCGGCCGCCGGCCGTCCGCCGATCGCGCCGGGGGCGCGGTTCCATCATCGCCGCAACAATCCCTGGGTCTACTGGCCGGGCGGCGGCGGGTTCTTCTACGACGGCGCGTCTTACAGCCAGCCCTTCCTCGATGCCGGACAGCCGCTCTCGAACGATGTGCGCTACACCTACAGCTATGACGTTCCCTGGGACTGGGCGCATCGTTTCCCGCCGAACGTGGTGCCGTCGGACCGGCCCTATGTGCCGAGCTGCCCGACGGAGCAGGTGACGGTGCCCGGCCGCGGTGGCGGCGAGCACACCGTCAACATCATGCGCTGCTACTGAGCAGCTCGTTATCGAGCATGATCCCGATCATGCTCTAGCCAAGCTCGAAACTGGTCACGCCGAACACGCGGTCGATCCGCAGCGGCGGGATCGGCCCGGTGTACATCCGCGCCGTCTCGAACACCGGCTTGAGGCCGAGGCCTTCCGCGAGCGCGATGGCCTCGCGGTTGACGGCGGGGACATCGAGGAAGATCTCGCCGTCATCGGCACTTGCCAGCAAGGCCTGCACGATCGTCTCGGCCGCCGCGCGATCGTCGGCGACAAGCGGGCCGATCTTGCATCCGGTCCGGCACGGGCGGATCACGCCCCACGCGGCAAGCTTGCCGTCGCGCATGAGCGCGCGGCCCACATGGCCCTTTGTCCCGATCCAGGCGCGCAGGAAGGCGCTTCGTCTGGCCGGGAAGACGGTGGCATCGTCCGCTTCCACAAGCGCGAACGGGACCGTCTCGAGCGCGACCACACCGGCCGGCGGCCTTGGCGCGGCGAGAATGCCGCCGTAGCGGATGTTGGCATAGGCCAGCTGGAAGCCGGATTTCCTGTAATTGTCCTGCTGCGCCACGACGCCGTCGAGCCCGATCACGCGGGGGCGTGCGTGCGCGATCGCCGCGTTCCAGATCCGCAGGCCGTGGCCGGACCCGCGCAAATCGGCGCGCACGATGTAGAAGCCGAGGAAGGCGAAACGGTCGTCGTAATTGACGCAGGAGACGGTCGCCACCGGCTCGCCGTCGATCTCGCCGAGGAAGAAGCCTTGCGCATCCGGAATCGCAAAGCAGGCGGCGTCGGACAGGCCGGGATTCCAGCCCTCCGCCGCGGCCCAGCCAGCGGCAAGGGAGATCTCCTCCGGGCGCAGGTTGCGGATGTGCAATTCGCTCATGATGGTTGCCTTCGGCGGTGGACCTGCCGGCAGGTCCGGCGGTAGAAGCCCCATGATAGGCCGGGCCTGCGGCTCGCCTCAACTCAAGGGATGATGGTCATGGCAGCAGAGAAGGTCGCACTCGTCACCGCCGGCGGCAGCGGCATGGGCGCAGGGGCTGCGCGGCGGCTCGCAGCCGATGGCTTTCGCGTCGCGATCCTGTCGTCGTCCGGCAAGGGCGAGGCGCTGGCGGCCGAGCTCGGCGGCCTCGGTGTCACCGGCTCCAACAAGTCGAACGACGATTTGAAGCGCCTCGTCGACGGCGCGCTGGCGAAGTGGGGGCGCATCGACGTGCTCGTCAACAGCGCCGGACACGGGCCGCGCGCGCCGATCACGGAGATCACCGACGAGCAGTGGCACACCGGCCTCGACACCTATCTGCTCAACGTCATCCGTCCGACCCGGCTGGTGACGCCGGTGATGCAGGCGCAGAAAAGCGGGGCCATCATCAACATCTCGACCGCATGGGCGTTCGAGCCGAGCGCGATGTTCCCGACCTCCGCGGTATTCCGCGCCGGGCTTGCCGCCTTCACGAAGATCTTCACCGATACCCATGCGGCCGAGAACATCCGGATGAACAACGTGCTGCCGGGCTGGATCGACAGCCTGCCGCAAACCGACGCGCGCCGCGACAGCGTGCCGCTGCAGCGCTACGGCACGGTCGAGGAGATCGCGGCGACGATCTCGTTCCTGGCATCCGATGGCGCCGCCTACATCACCGGCCAGAACATCCGGGTCGATGGCGGACTGACGCGCTCGGTCTGACGCCGCGCGCGGATTCGCCTCGCTGTTCTCGCGCACCTTGTCGTGACGCGACGCCCATTTGCATCGCGCGCCGCTGCGGCACGCGCGATGCGTGGCGCTCAAGCCACACTCGTCACATGTCTTGCGCGATAAGTCACAGACTACGTCACAGTCCATACGATCTGCGCCGCAAACCGAGACGCGCGGACCGTGCATCTCCTATTCCCAGTCCGGCGCCGGATGGCTTCCGCCCGCCCGCGCGCGCATTCGAAACGCGAGATCAATCGCGTGGGCAAGGAGACTGGAATGAAGAAGTTTTTGCTGGCGGTCGCTTCGCTTGTTTTGGGCGCCGCTTCCGCGCATGCGGCCGACCTCGCGGCGCAGTACACCAAGGCGCCCGCGATGGCGGCGGCCTACAACTGGACCGGCTTCTATGTCGGCGGCACTGTCGGCGGCCAGTGGGGCAGCGCCGATCCCACCACCTCGACGGTGTTCTCGCCGACCGGCTATTTCGCCGCCAGCAGCGTGCCGGCGATCAATGCGGTCGGCGCCCAGGGCGTCAACAGCTCCAGCGTCACCGGCGGCTTCACCGCCGGCTACAATTGGCAGGTCAACCACGCCGTGCTCGGCCTCGAGGGCGACATCAACTATTTCGGCTTCAAGGGCAGCGCGACCGGCTCTGCGCTCTATCCCTGCTGCGCGCCGACCGGCTTCACGGTGTCGTCGTCGGTCTCGGCCGACTGGCTCGCCACCATCCGCGGCCGCATCGGCTTCCTCGCGGCTCCGACCTGGCTGCTCTACGCCACGGGCGGTGCGGCGATCGCCGAGGTGAAGGGCAATTTCAACTTCACCGATACGTTCGCGGCCGCGACGGAATCGGCGGCAATCCGCGATACGCGTGTCGGCTGGACCGCGGGCGTCGGCACCGAATACGCGTTCGGCGGCGGCTGGTCGCTGAAGGCCGAATATCTCTACGTCGATCTCGGCCGCGCCAGCACGACCAGCACGAACCTTGCGGCCTTCGTGCCCGCCATCGCATTTCCGAGCAACGTCTACACGCACTCGGTCGATCTCAAATCGAACATCGTGCGCGTCGGCGTGAACTACAAGTTCGGCGGACCCGTCGTCGCCAGGTACTGAGCTTCATCCCGTTCCGGATCTGGTGGAAAGCCCCGGCTCAGCCGGGGCTTTCTGTTTTGAGGAGGTTTTCCTGCTTTGACGCTCAGCCGGTATGCGAGGCGACCAGACGCGCCAGCGCGGGCAGGATCTTGTAGCGCGCGATCTCGTGCGGATATTCGCCGCGATTGGCGAGCAGCACGATGCCGATCCGCCGCGCCGGCACCAGGCCGAGATAGCCGGAGGTGTTGTTGAGCCCGCCGGGCTTGTCGACGACGGTGACGCCGGGCAGGCGCACGGTCTCCCAGGCCATGCCCTGTCCGAATTTCTCGTCGACGTGGAACGTCTCGCGTTGTGTCATCCGCAGCGCCTCGCGCAGATGCGGATCGAGCGAGCGGCCGTCGACGCAGGCCGCAACGAAAGCTGCAAGGTCTCGCGCAGACGAGAACATCTGGCCGGTGCCGGGGAAATCGAAATAGCTCTGCTGGTTGCCGGGGCTGCCGATCGCCATGCCCTGATCCGAATAGCCCTGGACCACGCGCTGCATCCAGGCCGCGTCCATGACGGCACGGTTGTCCTCGCCGCGCTCGGGCAGGGAGGTCGCGGTCATGCCGAGCGGCCCAAGGACGCGCTGCTCGAGCAGGGTTGCGATCGGCGTCTGGTAGCAGTTTTCGAGCACGAGCTGGAGCAGCACGTAGCCGGCGTGGCTGTAGATGCGCTGCTTGCCGGGCGCGATGCCTGCGGGCGGTGTCCAGGCGTTGAGCATCGCGATGAACTGCGCCCGCGAGAACTGCTCGTTCGGCCATGGCGGATGGTCGGTCGGCAGCAGCAGCCCCGACGTGTGGCTGACGAGCTCGCCGACGGTGATGCGGCGGACGTAGTCGCCGCCGAGCTCGGGAAGGTATTTTTGCAGGCGGTCGTCGAGCCTGAGCTCGCCGCGGATCGTCCCGAGCGCGACCAGCGCCGCCTCGAACGGCTTGCGCAGCGAGCCGAGGTTGAACAGCGTATCCGGTGTCACCGGCCGTCGCGTGCCATCGTCGGCAAAGCCATAGTTGAAGAATTCGACGTGGCGGCCGGCATAGAGCGCGGCGGCAAGGCCGCCCGGATGGTCCGGCGTCGCGGTGGGCGCGAGCTCGGCGGCGACGATGTCGCGCATCTGCGCGATCATGTCGGAATCCGCCGACGCACGGCGCGGCCGTAGCGCGATCGCGAGGGGAATGAGCCCGGCCCAAGCGAAGCTTCGCCGGCTGATCGATGGTGACATGACAACAGGCGGCACGTTGCTGATGAATGATGCTTGTGCGCCCCCGGCATGTTTTAGCGGGGAGGGCGCGAGGTCCCAATTCACGATTCCGCGTTGTGGGTTCCGTGTGGCGGGCCCGTAGCCCGGATGGAGCGTCACGTCATCCGGAACTCCTGTGGCTTGTGGCGAGATCCCCGGATTTCGCTGCGCTCCATCCGGGCTACGGTGCCGCAAATTATGACTTAGCCAGTAGGCTAACAATTGTTGACGTCCGCCGTTCGCCGTGTATAGTTAGCTTCATGGCTAACCAACAAGCTCGCCTCGACCAGGTCTTCGCAGCGCTCGCCGATCCCACGCGGCGGGCCATCGTGATGCGGCTGTGCGCCGGTGAGGCCTCCGTCGGCGAGCTCGCCGATCCCTTCGACATGGCGCTGCCGAGCTTCATGAAGCACATCCATGTGCTGGAGCTGAGCGGCCTCGTTGAGTCGGAGAAATCCGGCCGCGTGCGGACCTGCCGGCTCACCCCGGACGCGCTTGTCGGCGCCGAGGACTGGTTCCAGCAGCAGCGCGCGATCTGGGAGGCCAGGCTCGACCGGTTCGAAGCCTATGTGATGCAACTGAAGAAGGAGAGGGCGGCCGCCAAGCGGCCGTCGCGTACAACCAAGAAGAAAGGTGCCGAGTCATGACGAATTCTGCCAACCCCGCCCTGTCGCAATGGTCGCTCGACCGCGAGATCGTGATGTCGCGCGTGATCGACGCGCCGCGCGAGCTGGTGTTCGAGGCATGGTCCGATCCGAAGCACCTGCCGCAATGGTTCGGGCCGAAGGGCTTCAAGCTCGAGACCTTCGAGATCGACGTGCGGGTCGGCGGCGTCTGGCGCTTCAACATGATCGGCCCCGACGGCACGGTCTATCCGAACCGGATGCGCTTCCGCCGCATCGAGCGGCCGTCGCTGATGGAGATGGATCACGGCACCGACCAGGACGTCGATCCCAACATGTTTCGCTTCACCGTCACTTTCGCCGAGCAGAGCAACGGCAAGACCGTGCTGATGATGCGGCAGCTGGCCTCGAGCACCGAGCAGCGCGACGGCATGATCGGCTTCGGTGCGGTCGAGTACGGCTACCAGACGCTGGACAAGCTCGCGGCCTATGTCGCGGGGCTGAAACGCTAGACGGGCTTCGTCGTTCCGGGTTCGATGCTTCGTATCGTCCCGGAACGCGCGGATTGTCGGCAGGTCCGTCGCAGCCGCAGGAACCTTAATGGTCCTGCGGCTTTGCCGTTCATGACGCACATTATCTTCAGCGACTATCGCAGTCTGGCCGCCGAGCAGGCCTACGAGATCGCCCGGGACTTCCTCGTGCGGACGGGCGCCATCCGCGACGACTACGAGGCCTGCGTGTTCCTGGCCCAGCGCGTTGCCGCGATGGTCGACGAGGGCCAGACCAACCGCATCCGCATGGCCAATCGCGCCATCTCCGAATATCAGCGCTTTGTCGCCGAATCCGATGACCTCATCCGCACTGGGGGCCGTCGCACCGGCAGGCTTTGAGGCCCGACTGCTTCGGATGGGTGGGCGCCGCCTCGCGGGATAGCCTCACTCCTTTGCGTCGTCGGTTACAACGCCGCCGATCTTCTGCCAGCGCTGACCGTCAAACTGCACCATTTGAAACTGCTTGTTGACGCGGTAGTCGGTCGGCGTGGTCGTGACCGAAATGCCCGGCAGGGTGAGGTCGAGCTCGATGTTGCTGAGATTGGCGGCCTGACGCATCACGTTCTCGCGGGTGAGGTCGTCGCCGCATTGCTTCAGCACCTGCACGAGAAGCTGTGCGGTGATGTAGCCATAGACGTTCAGGTTCGAATCCTTGTCGCCGTCCGGATAGTACTTCGCCATGAAGGCCAGATAGCGCTTCATGCCGGGGTCGTCCTTCCATTCGGGATCGGCGGAGTCCTTGACATAGCCGACGCTGACGACACCCCTGGCGTTGTCGAGCCCGGCCGGCTTCAGGACGGCGCTGACCGAAGAGGCGTTGATGTCGATGATGTGAAGCGGCTTCCAGCCGATCTCGGCGACCTTCTTGATCGCTTGCGCGGCCTGCTTTGGCGTTGTGGCGCTGAACAGCACGTCGGCGCCGGAGTCCTTCAGCCGGAGGATCTGGGAGTCGATGGTCGGCTCGGTGATCTCATAGGACGTCTCGGCCACCACCATCTTCGCCTTGTCGCCGAGGCCGGCCTTGAGGCCGGCGAGGTAATCCTTGCCGAGATCATCGTTCTGGTAGAGCACGCCGATCCTGGCGTTCGGATGATTCTTCAGAAGGTATTGCGCATAGATCCGGCCCTCGACGAGGTAGGAGGGGTTGAAGCCCATGGTCCATGGAAAGCTCTTGGGGTCGGTGAAGCGTGCCGCGCCGGTCGCGGCGAAGAGCTGCGGGACTTTCCTGGCGTTGAGATATTTCTGCACGGCGACGTTCGGCGCGGTGCCGATGATCTGGAACGTCAGGAGCACCTCGTCGCTTTCGACCAGCCTGCGGGTCTGCTCCACCGTCTTCGGCGGCGAATAGGCGTCGTCATACTGGATCAGCGCGACCTTGCGGCCGTTCACGCCGCCCTGGTCGTTGATCATCTTCATGTAGGCGGCCTGGGTCTTGCCGATCACCGCGTAGGCCGAGGCCGGACCGCTGAGCGGCACGGTCTGGCCGACCTTGATCTCGGCGTCGGAGGCGCCGGGATCGTATTTCTTCTGCGCCTGTGCGGCTGGAGCCAGCAGCGCGAGGGCGATCGCCGCGCCCGCGGCGCGCTTGAGACAATCCTTTGTCATGTGCATGTCCTGTGCGTGAGGCTCATTCGCCCTTGAGACCGGCCTCGCGGATCAGCGCGGTCCATTTGCTGGTTTCGTTGTCGATGAACTGGCCGAACTCGGCGGCGGTGCCGGCGCGCACTTCCAGGCCCTGGGCGGTCAGCTTGTCCTTGATCGCGGGCTCGGCGAGCGCGCGGAGCACTTCGGCCTGGAGCTTGTCGACGATCGCGCGCGGCGTCGTCGATGGCGCCATGAAGCCGTACCAGCCGGCGGCAGCCACGTTGGGAAAACCCTGCTCGCGCAGCGTCGGCGCTTGCGGGTAGAGCGCGCTGCGCTCGGTTGAGGCGACGCCGAGCACGATGAACTTGCCGCTCTGGATATAGGGCAGCGCGGTCGGCAGCGCCGTCAGCGTCGCATCGACACGGCCGGCGAGCAGCTCGGTGTAGGATGCCGCATCCCCCCTGAAGGGAATGTTGAGACCCTTGACGCCGGCATCCCTGAACAAGAGCTCGCCGGCAAGATGCGGCTGCGAGCCGGCGCCGGGCGAGGCGAAGGTCAGCCCGTCCGGCTTCGACTTGCCGTAGGCGACCAGCTCGGGGAGGGTCTTGAACGGCGCGTCCGCGCTGATGATCAGGAACAATGGCGCGATCACCGCCATCGCGACCGGCTGGAGGTCCTTCCGCTCGTAGGTCAGCTTGCCGAACAGCGCTTCGGCCGTGGCGTAGGGCGCGGCGACATAGAGGAGGGTGTAGCCGTCGCCCGGCGCATGCGCGACGGTGTCGTTGGCGATGCGGGTGCCGGCGCCCGGCTTGTTCTCGACGATGAACTGCTGGCGCAGGTTGCGGCCGAACTCCTCGGCGAGCAGACGCAGCGAGATGTCGTTGGAACCTCCCGGCCCGTAAGGCGAGATCAGCCGCACCAGGCGCGACGGCCAGGCATCCTCGGCGTTGGCGGTCAGCCCCGGGCAGGCGACGAGGCCCCCGGCGATCGTGCCGAGCAGGGTCCGGCGAGTGACCTTGAACGATGCCACTGTTTCTTCCTCCCTTTTGTTTTTGTTGTGTCGTTATGGTTGTCTGGACGTCAGATCACCTTCCGTTGGGTGAGCTGTTCGATCTGCTGCTCCGAGAGGCCGAGCCAATCCCGGTAGACCTCGCGATTGTCCTGGCCGACGTCGCCGGCGGCGTTGCGCATACGGGTGGGATCGACGGTGAAGCGCGGAACGGCGTTGGTCATGGCGACCGTGCCGAAATCCCGGTCGGGGACGCGCGTGATCACCTCGCGCGCCTTCACCTGCGGATCGCTCGCGATCTGGTCGATCGCATAGATCGGCGCGAGGGTCCCTTGGGCCTCGTTGAATTTCGCAAGAACCTCGTCGAGCGGATGCGCGGCGCACCAGGCGGCGAAGATGTCGTTGAGCTCGGAGGCGTGCTTGACGCGCCGGTCGTTCGTGGCGAAGCGGGGATCGTCGATCAGGTCGGGCCGTCCGATCGCCCGGCAGTTCGCCGCGTAGAGCGCGTTGGTCGAGCCTGCGAGCGTCACCCAGTGACCGTCGCTGGTGTGAAACACGGCGGCCGGAGCCGAATAGCCGTTGGCGTTGCCGATGCGGCCGCGCACGACGCCGAGCTGGTCGTGCTCGATGGCGAGGACGTCGAGCAGGCGGAAATTGGCTTCGGTGAGCGCGAGATCGATTTCCTCGCCGGGGGCATCCGGGTCGCGCGCCCGCTTCCACAGCGCGGCGAGCACACCGACGGCGCCGAACAGGCCGCCGATCGAATCCCCGATCGGATATCCCGGATGGGTCGGCTCGCCTGCGCTCTCGCCGGTGATGTAGGTCAGGCCGCCCATGGCCTCGAAGATGCGGGCAAAGCCGGGACGCTCGCGGTAGGGTCCGTCCTGCCCGAAGGCGGTGGCGCGCAGGATGACGAGGCGCGGCTGGATCGACCACAGCACTTCCTTGGGAAGGCCCCAGCGGTCGAGCGTTCCCGGACGGAAATTCTCGATCAGCACGTCGAAGCGCGGCAGCAGCTGCTTGAACAGGGCAAGCCCGTCCGGCGTGCGCAAATCGAGCGTGGCGAACTTCTTGTTGCGGTTGGCGGCCTTCCACCACAGCGGCTTGCCGTCCTTGAACGGCGGAAACGAGCGCACGCCGTCGCCGGTCCCGGGCATCTCGATCTTGAGGACATCGGCGCCGTAGTCGGCGAGCAGCGTTGCAGCGAACGGCGCGGCGATGATCGTCGCGATGTCGAGAACCTTCAATCCCTCGAGCGGCCCAGCCATGTCATTTCCTTGCGCCTATGATCTTCTTCTGTTTTTGCGGCGCCGTCTGGGAGGCGGCCGTCTGCTTGACGATGGCGCGGATGCTGTCGGCGAGCGCCGCGATGCGCGGGCCGATCTCGCTCTCCAACTGTCCCGGCTGGAGCCGGAACGCGGGGATGCCGCAATTGATCGAGAATGACTGCCGGCTTTCGCTCATGTGAAACAGCGGCGCGGCGACGGCGTGGATCGAGGCCATGTACTCGCCCCAGCAGGTGCAGAAGCCGCGGCTGGCGCATTGCGCAAGGCCGGCGCGGTAGTTGTCGCGAAACGCCGACCAGAGCTCGGCATCCTCGCCTGCGATGCGTTGTTCGAGCATCGTCGCGTCGGCTGCGGGCAGGGTCGCAGCCGCGGCACGGCCCATTGCCGTCAGCACGACCGGAATGGGCATGCCGATGTCGGGGACGTGCGGGCCGACGTCGCCGGAGCGGGCCGTCTCGACATAGATCATCGAGGTGCCGTCGAGCAGGCCGATCGAGACGGTGCCGCGCACGCTCTGCGCCAGCTCCTGCATCATCGGGCGCGCGATCTGGCGGAACTGCATGTCGGCAAGCAGCGGATGGGCCATGCGCAGCGCGCGCGCGCCGACGCGATATTTGGCGAGCCTGGAATCGTAACGGAGATAGCCGAGCTCGGCGAGTGTATGCGTCAGCCGCGCCACCGTCGGACGTGGAATGCCTGTCAGCCGCGACAGCTCCAGATTGCCGAGCAGTGTCGCCCCCGCCTTGAACGCCTCGAGCACCACGAGGCCTTTGGCCAGCGTCGTCGCGAAGGCGGCGTCATCGGCGCTCGATGCGAGCGCCGCGGCTGCGGAGGGGAGCGTGTGAGCGGGCTTGGTCGCGGTTCGGTCCATGCGGCTTTCATGGACCCTGCGCAATCGTCTGTCCAATAGATTCACAACAGGCCTATAAAGTGTCCAATATGCGGACACCTGCGGACGCCGAATTGCGACCTCCGCCTTGGGAAAAAATGCCCAGAAAGCGCTGTCACACACAGATTTTTGTCGTGATTCCGTAGCTTCCTGTGACAGGATTATTACGAAGACATGTCACGTCGATTACAGCGGAGCGATTCATCATGTTGCAGTGGCAGGCGCGGTCAAATCCCCTCGCGTGGTGGTGGGGGTCCCTGACGTTTGTCAGCGCGGCCAACATTCTCGTCTGGTTCATGCTGTACCGCGAGTTCTACCCGACGGTTGCGGGCAGCATCAGCGGCGGCTCCGACATCGGGCTGATGTTCCTGCTCTGCGCCGGCTATGTGTTCGGCTGCGCCTTCCGCTCGGTGCTGCCGCGCGCCGACGTGCAACGCATCTGCCTGTTCGACACCTGGCTGTCGAGCGTCGTGGTCGGCCGGACGGTTGCGACCGTGGCCGAGCTCTGCTTCGTCGCGCAATGGGCGATCATCCTGCATCAGCTCGGTCGCATGACCGGGGCGGAAACCGCGGTGAACATCGCGCTGGTGATCGTGCCCATCATCATCATCGCGGAGTGCTTCTCCTGGTACGCGGTGGTGACCACGAACTTCCTCTTCAACGCGATCGAGAACTCGCTGTGGGCGGTCACCTTCTTCCTCGCAGGAATCGCACTGTGCCGCCTGATGCCGGAATTCCAGGGGCCGGTGCGCTGGGCGATGATCGCGGGCATCATCGGCATCGCCTGCTTCCTCGCCTTCCTCGTCACCGTCGACGTGCCCATGTATCTCAGCCGCTGGCGGGCAGGGCATGCCGAGGGCAACAAATTCCTCGGCCTGCTCGAAGGCCTGCATGACGTCTCGACGCGCTGGGTGGTGACCCACGACATCGCGCACTGGAAGGGCGAGCTGACCTGGATGTTCCTGTATTTCAGCGCCGCGGTGTGGTCGAGCCTCGCGCTCTGCGCGCTCTACGCCATGGAAGGCTATCTCACCCGCTATCTGGCGTGACGTTCACGCCTCGCCGAGATCGACCTGCGTCAGCAATCCCTGGCGCAGCGCGAGGCGCACCAGCTCGATGTCGGAGCCGACGCCGAGCTTGTCCTTGATCAGCGAATGCAGGTTCGCCACCGTCTTCGGGCTGACATGCAGAGTCTCGGCGATCTCGTCCGTCGTCCTCTCGGCGAGCAGCAGCCGCATCACCTCGAACTCGCGCGGGGTGAGCACGTCGGCCGCCGAGCTCTCGCCGGCGAGCCGGCTCATGGCAAGCTCGTGGTCGATGTCGGGGCTGATGGCGATCTTGCCGGCGAGCACGTCCATCACCGCGCGCACCAATGTTTCGGGCGGGCTGGTCTTGGTGACGTAGCCGCGCGCGCCGGCGCGGATCGCCTGCACGGCAAAGCCGGCATTCTGATGCATGGTGAAGACCAGGATCTTCGCGCCCTTGTCCCATTGCCTGATGCGCCTCACGGCCTCGATGCCGCCGATGCCGGGCATGCTGAGGTCCATGACCACGAGGTCGGGCGCCTCGGATTTGAACAGGCGATAGGCTTCGGTACCGTCGGCGGCTTCCGCGATCACGCGAAGGCCCGGCTGCTTCTCGAGCACCGAACGATAGCCTTCGCGGACGACGGAATGGTCGTCGACCAGCAGGATGGTCGCATCGCTCGTGCTCATGCCGCGTGATCCAGCAAGGACCGATCGGCGGCTTCGAGCGGGATGACGACGCGCAGCGCGGAGCCGCCGGTCGGTCCGGCCTCGAAACTCAGCCGGCCGCGCAGCGCGGCGACGCGCTCGCGCATGCCGAGCAGGCCCATGCCGGATTTCGCGGCGGGATCGTTCGAGCGCCCGTCGTCGTCGACCGCAAGCGCGATCTCGCCCGGTCGCATCGTCAATTCGAGGCTGACCTTGGAGGCGTCGGCGTGCTTGGCGGCGTTGGTGAGCGCCTCCTGCACGATGCGGTAGAGGTTGGCGCTGATCGCGGCCGGCAGGGTCTCGACCGCGCCGTCGAAGCGGATCGAGAAGCGCGTCTGGCCGCGGCTGCGCCCGTTCCAGCCCGCGACGAGGCCCTCGAGGCTGGCGACGAGCCCGAGCTCCTCGACATCGGGCGGGCGCAGCCGGAACAGCGCGCCGCGCAGCGTCTCCATCATGCCGGTCGCGGTCCGCGAAATGCCGTCGCATTCGGAGAGCAGGGAAGGGCAGTCCTGCGCCGCGGTCTGGCGCGCCGATGCGGCGAGCGCGCGGATGGCGGCGAGCGACTGGCCGAACTCGTCGTGCAGCTCGCGGGCGAGATGGCGCCGCTCCTCGTCCTGCAGCGCGATCAGCTTCCGAGTCAGCTCGTTGCGCTCGGCCAACGCGGTGTCGAGGCTTTGGGCGAGATGGTTGAAGACGTCGCGGATGGCGGAGAGCTCGGCGAGGTCGAACGGCGGCAGCCGCGTGGTCAGGTCGTTGGCGGCGATGCGCTCGAGACCGGTCCGGATCATACGGGTCGGGCGCAGCGCGCGCGCCAGCGCGGCGTAGACCAGCACGCAGAGCAGCGGCAGGGCGATGGCAAGTGCCAGCATCAGGCGGCCGGCCTCGTGCCAGGCTTCCGCGGTCTGCACGGCCGGATCGACCGAGACCACGGTTTCGCCGAGCCTTGTGCCGCGCACGATCACAGGACGTGCCGCCTCGCGGCCGGGGTCGAACAGGCTGCGGTAGAAGGCGGCGAAGGCCTGCGGCGGCGGGTTCGACGGAATCGGCGCGCCGCTGCAGAAACGCTGGAGGATGTCGCCGGCAGGTCCCCGGAATGCCAGGCACAGGCCGGGCGTCATCACATAGGCGGAAACCGGGTCGAGGTTGGGAAAGTCCGAGCGCGGGTTCGCCACCCACTGCACCTTGCCCTGCTGCAGCTCCAGCGATTTCGCCACGATGGCGGCGATGCTGTCGCTGCGCGCATGCGCGGCGCGGTCGGCCTCGAGCAGGAAATAGGCGGAGATCGCGGCGAAGCATGCGGCCAGGATGGCGGCCACGCGCAACGTCAGACGGACCTTGAGATCGAACCTCGGACGGTTCCACATCGGCAGGCACCTGATGCGAACGGAATTGTCGCCTGCGCATTAAACGGCAGAACGCAAGCCGCGGAAAGGCTGGGCGTTACCGCAGTGCAATGTCGTGAAATTTTCCCGGTGCTCGCCGGGAGGGGCGCTGCTGCGCTGCCTGAGGACGCCCGTCCAGACTACCGCGCCGCTCCATCGCACGAGGCCCGCATGCGCCGTATCAGGCTGATCCTCTCCGCGCTTCTCTTCGTTCTCCCGGCAAGCCATTCGCCGGCCGGTGCCGAGGCCATTGGCGTTGCCATGGACGATTTCAGCTATACCGACACGTCGGCCGAGCCGGCCAATCAGACCGCGGCCCACGAGCGGCGGCTTCAGGCGTTCATGGCGGCGCTCAGGCGGGATATCGGCGCGGATGGCCGTTACCGGCTCGCCACGGCCCAGGACGGCGCGGCGTTCAAGGTCATCGGCGGCATCCAGAAGACGAGCACGCTGGTGCAATGGGCCAAGGTCGCCGTGATCGACGTCGGCGCCAAGAAGCTGGTGATGGACAAGCTCTACACCTTCCGCGGCGACAATGATGAATCATGGGAGCGCGCCGAGATGTTCGTCTCCCGCGAGGTGATGGCCGCGCTCGGCGCGCCCGCGCCGGTCGCGCTTGCGGTGTTCGATTTCGAGCTCGAGGATACGACTGCGGCGTCAGCGGGCGCCTCGGCCGCGTCGGATGCGTCATACCTTGCCGAAGTCACCGCCGGCGTGCGGGAGGAGCTAAGCCGGTCCGGCCGCTACCGCATCGTCGACATCGGCGGCGAGGCGAAGGCGCGCGCCTTGCGCGACTGCGGCGGCTGCGAGGCTGCGATCGCGCAAAAGCTCGGCGCCGACCAGTCGCTGATCGGCGTGGTGCGGCGCGTCAGCCGCACCGAATATACGCTGGGCTTCCAGGTCCGCGATGCCCGGACCGGCGCGGTGCTGGCACGTGGCGACAGCGGCCTGCGCATGGGCGCGGACTATTCGTGGAAACGCGGGGCGGTCCGGCTCGTGAGCGAAAAGCTGGTGGCCAGTCAGTAGCTCAGAATGTCAGCTGCACCTTCATCGACTGCGAACGGTCGCTGGCGAGCTCGAAGGCGGCGACCGCGTTCTCGAACGGCATGGTCGCCGTGATCAACGGCTTGACGTCGATCAGGCCTTCGCCCATCAGCCGCACCGCCAGCTCGAACTCGGGATCGAAGCGGAAGGTGCCGCGCAGCTGCAATTCCTTGGCGACGATGGCGTTGATCGGCAGCGTCATCTCGCCGCCGAGGCCGAGCTGCACCAGCGTCGCCCCCGGACGGAGCACATCGAGCGCGGCGCGCAGCGCGGCCTGATTGCCGGAAGCCTCGAACAGCGTGTCGAACACGCCCTTGCCGGCGCGCCAGGGATCGAGGGCGGTGGCGTTGGTCGCGACATTGATGGCGTGGGTGGCGCCGAGCTTTTTCGCGACCGCGAGCGGCGCGTCGGCGACATCGGTGACCACGATCTCGGACGCGCCGCCGAAACGCGAGACCAGGATCATCAGCGCGCCGATCGGGCCGCAGCCGGTGATCAGAACGCGCTTGCCGAGCAGGGGTCCGGCCTGCTTGCCGGCGTGCAGGCACACGGCGAGCGGCTCGGCGACCGCGGCCTCCGCCAGCGAGAGCTTGTCGGAGATCGGCACGGCCTGCGTCGCATCAACCGTGACGAACTCGCGAAACCCGCCTTGCACGTGAGGAAAGCGCATCGCGCTGCCGAGGAAGCGCATGTCGAGGCACTGGTTGCGCATGCCTTCCTGGCAATGCAGGCATTGGCCGCACGGCTTGCTCGGATTGACCGCGACGCGCGTGCCAGTCTTCACGCCGGTGACGCCGTCGCCGACCGCGGCGACGACGCCGGCGATCTCGTGTCCCAGCGCCATCGGCTGCTGGATGCGCACCACGCCGAAACCGCCGTGATGGTAGTAGTGCAGGTCGGAGCCGCAGATGCCGCCATTGGCGATCTTGACGCGGACCTCGCCCGGGCCGGGCGCCGGATCCGGGTAGCTGTCGATCCGCAGGTCTTTCGGGGCGTGGATGACGACGGCGCGCATGGCCTGCTCCTTCGTGGTCTTCGCGATCACATCGCGGCGATCATGCCGCCATCGACATAGATGATCTGGCCGTTGACATAGGTGGACGCATCCGAGGCGAGGAAGATCGCCGTGCCCACGAGCTCGTCCGGCTTGCCCCAGCGCTTGGAGGGGATGCGGCCCATCAGCCAGCTGTTGAAGTCGGGGTTGTTGACCAGCGCCTCGTTCATGTCGGTGAGCATGTAGCCCGGGCCGATCGCATTGGCCTGGATGCCGTGCTGGGCCCATTCCACCGCCATCGAGCGGGTCAGGTTCTTGATGCCGCCCTTGGCCGCCGTGTAGGGCGCGATGGTGGGGCGCGCCAGCTCGCTGCCGAGCGAGCCGATATTGATGATCTTGCCGCGCTTGCGCGGGATCATGCGCTTGCCGGCCTCGCGCCCGATCACGAAGGCGCTGGTGAGATCGGTCTCGATCACCTTGCGCCATTCGTCGGTGGTGAACTCCGCCAGCGGCTTGCGGTGCTGGATGCCGGCATTGTTGACGAGGATGTCCACGGCAAGCCCCTCGCGATCGAAGCGCTCGAAGGCGGCGACGATGGCGGGCTCGTCGGTGACGTTGAACGCGGCACCCTCGGCCTGATGCCCGGCGGCGCGAAACTCGGCGACGGCCTGCTCGACGCGCTTGGGATCGACGCCGTTGATGATGATCTTCGCACCGGCCCTGGCCATGCCCTCGGCAATGGCGCGGCCGAGCCCGCGGGAGGACCCGGTCACGAGTGCGGTGCGGCCGGAGAGATCGAAGAGGGAGGTGCTCATCCTGGGAAATCCTCAGACGTTGGAGCGGCGCACGGTGAGATCGGTGCGGTCGAATACGGCGGGCAGCAGGTCGACGCCGAGGCCGGGGCCTTCCATCGGGAAGACATAGCCGTCCTTGATCACCGGCATCGTCGTGACGAGCTCATTGTACCAGCCCTTGTAGAAGGCGCGCACGGATTCCTGGATCAAGGTGTTGGGCTGGCTGAACGACATGTGGATGGCCGCGATGAAGCCGATCGGGCCAATGCAATCGTGCGGTGCGAAGGGACGGTGATAGGTCTCGGCCATCGCCGCGATCTTGCGGCCTTCCGTGAGACCGCCGGTCCAGCACAGATCCGCCATCACCACGTGCATGGCATCGCGGTCGAGCATGTCCTTGTAGGGGAAGCGCGAGCCCAGCGTCTCGCTGGCGCAGACCCAGACGTCGGTCGAACGGGCGTATTCGGCGAGCGCCTGCGGCGAGTTCATGCGGATCGGGTCTTCGTACCAGGTCGGCTTGTAGGGCTCGAGCGCGCGCGCGATCTGCTTGGCGGTCGGCAGGTTCCAGAGCGAGTGGAGCTCGACCATGATCTCCATCTTGTCACCGACGGCCTTGCGGATCTTCTCGAACGGCTCGATCGCCTGCTTCATCTGCGCGGCGGTGATGTAGAGACCCTTGTTCTCCTGCGCGGCGGGATCGAACGGCCAGATCTTCATCGCGGAGATGCCGCTTTCGAGCAGGCTTTCGGCCAGCGCATCGGCGCGGTTCATGAAGCCGTCGAGGTCCTCATAGGGACCCTTGTTGGCGCCGAGATTCCAGTTCGCGACCGGGCTGATATTGGTGGAGCGCACATATTGCGTGCCGGCGCAGGTGTTGTAGATGCGCTGCTTGTCGCGGCAGAGGCCGCCGAGCATCTGGTGCACGGGCTGGCCGCAAACCTTGCCGAACAGGTCCCACAGCGCGATGTCGATCGCGGAAGCCGCGCGATATTCGACGCCGGTGGAGGACTGCGCCATCGGCAGGTTCAGCATGTCGCGATGGATCGCTTCGATGTGCAAGGGATTGCGGCCGAGCAGGCGGCCGGCAAAAGTGTCGTGGATCTGCGCCTCGACCGCGCCCGCGCCATAGAAGGTCTCGCCGAGACCGATCACGCCCGCGTCGGTGTGGACGCGCACCCAGATGACGTTGGAGAATTCTTCGGTACGCAGCGTCTCGATCGACGTGATCTTCACGGCAATTATCCTCCCATCGCACGGCGCCTTGCGCCGACTTCTCATTTCGCAGTGCAGCATGCTGCATGTCGTGCGGAAGTCTTACGCCTGCTTGTAATATATCACAACATGTTTTAAGGGTGCCACAAACAAGGCGCCTCGGAACAACGAGAGCGCGAACCTGACGGGAGTGAACGACATGGCACGGCGCAAGCGCGCGCTCGAGGTGGTGAGAAACGACGACGACGGCGAGGGCAGGCCCTCCCGGCGCAACCGGCTCAACTTCTTCGAGCTGGCCTACCAGAAGATCGAAGAGCTCCTTGTTCATTGCGAGCTCAAGCCCGGACAATTCATGACGATGCTGGAGTTGCAGCAGATCACCGGCTTCGGGCGCACACCGGTGCATCACGCCGTCAATCGTCTGTCCGCAGATACGCTGATCATCATCCGCCCGCGCCACGGCCTGCACATCGCGCCGATCGACCTCGCGCGCGAGCGCATGCTGCTGGGCCTGCGCCGCGATATGGAGCGTTTCGTCATTCGGCTTGCGGCCGATCGCGCCAGCCTCTCGCATCGCAATCAGGCGCTGCATATCGAGCGGCTGCTGCGCGAGCGCCGCGCCAGCCTGACGCTGGACGAATTCAACAGCATCGACCGGCGCATCGACGCATTGGTGCTCGAGGCGGCGGGCGAGCCGTTCCTGATCCATACGCTGCGACCGTTGCACACGCTGTACCGGCGCATCGGCTACATCCACCACCGCTTCATGCCGGGGCAGGCCGACCTGTCGGGCACGATCGATCATCATCTCGCCATTCTCGCCGCCGTCGCCGGCCGCCGCGTCGAAGAGGCGGTGAAGGCCAGCGATGCGCTGATCGACTACATGGGCGAGATGTTCACGGGCATGGAGGCGGGGATCGACCCGCGCCTGCTCGATTGCAGTATCGAGCCGCTGCTCGGCGCGTAAGAGTTTCGAAGAGAGGACCAAGAGAATGTCAACGATGGCAATGCCACAACCGACCGCGAGCGAAGCCGCGGTCCGCTACCTCATCACGAACTACAGTCCCAAGGGCAACAAGGTCGGCTGGCTGATGATGGCCTCGATCCTGGTCGAGGCATGGGACCTCTATTCGATCGCCTTCGTGCTGATCTTCATCAAGGAGCAGTACAATCCGTCCGCGCTGATGCTCGGGCTTGCTGCCGCAGGCACGCAGGGCGGCGCGCTCATTGGCGCACTGCTCGGCGGCTGGCTGTCGGACAAGATCGGCCGCCGCGTCATGTTCCTGACCACGATGGTGATGTTCATCGTGCTGGCGCTGGCGCAGGCCTTCGTGCCCGATATCACCTGGCTGATCGTGATCCGTTTCCTGCTCGGCATTCCGCTCGGTTCGGATATCTCGACCGGCTACACCTACATCATGGAATCCATGGCCAAGGGTGAGCGCGAGGTCATGGGCAACCGCTGGCAGTTCATGTTCGCCGTCGGCGAGGTCCTCACCATCGGCGTCATCGTGATCTTCCTGCTGATCGACATGCAGCACGAGATGCTGTGGCGCGTGACGCTCGGCCTCGGCGCGGTGCCGGCACTGATCATCCTGATCATGCGCCATGACGTGCCGGAGACGGCGGTATGGCTGGTGCAGAAGGGGCGCTACCGCGAAGCCAAGCAGGTCGCGCGCGAGATGTTCAACGACAATCTCGACATGCTGCCGGACCACGACGTGGAGATGCCGAAGGTCTCGACCCGCGCCTTCCTCGCCGACCTCAAGAAGGACCCGATCCGCTGGCGCGCCACGCTGTATGGCTGGATCGCCTGTTTCGTGCAGGCCAGCGAATTCTCGACCTTCGCGTTCTACCTGCCGGTGCTCTTCGTCATGGTCGGCGTGTCGAGCGTGCTCGGCATCAATCTGGTGACGATGGCGCTGTTCTCCTTCGCCGCCCTGTCGGGCTGGGTCGGCCCGCTGCTGACGCCGAAGATCGGCCACCGCGGCATCTCGATCGCGGGCTTCGCGATCGTGCTGGCCGCATTGCTGGTCGCTGCCTTCGCGCTCTACACCGACAACAAGATCCTGTTGCCGTTCGCGGCCGCTGCGATGCTGTGGGGCCATTATTGGGACGCGTCGAACTGCATGACGATCCCGACCATGGTCGCCAAGCCGAAATATCGCGGCACCGCCAGCGGCTTCGCCTACATGTTCGTGAAGCTGCCGTCGTTCCTGGCGATCTTCCTGTTCCCGACGGTGTTCGCCGCGATCGGGCAGGCGAACGCCACGCTGATGGTCGCGATCTTCCCGCTGATCGGATTGCTCGCCGCAATCTTCATTCTGCCGGAAGTCTACGGCTACGAGAACGACTGACGCGTTGCCCGGTCGCGGCCTTGCGGCCGCGATCGGGCTTCTTCCGCTACGGGCTCAGGAAGACCGGATCGATTCCGGCTCCGTGGCCGAGCAGGCCGATGGCCTGAAGCTGGGCGGTGTGGAGATCGATCTCTACGATGGCGAACAGGGTGAACAGCGCCGCTGCGGTGACGATCAGCAGGGGGTGGGACGTCTCGGCCCGGCTCCCGTTCGGCGCAATGAAGCCCTGAAACGCGCGACGCAGGGAAAAGCCCCGCGGCAATGCCTTGGATTGGATCCGCATGATGAACCTTCCTTGCCGCGCCATATCCGTCCGACCTGCGCGACGATGAGATTCTAGCCGCGGCTTCGCCGGCGGCATTGATGCACCGCAAATAACTGCAACCGATTTCCGGGACGGCGCTGCCGCCGCTACCTGATGGCCGCCGCCAGTGCCGCGATCAGGGCCGGCGGCGTCACCAGCATGCCGAGCTTGAGGAACGGCCAGGCGCCGACCTCGATCTTCTCGCGGCGAAGCGCGACCAGCCAAAGGATGGTGGCGAGCGAGCCTGTTACCGACAGGTTGGGGCCGAGATCGACGCCGATCAGGATGGCGCTGACGACGGAAGCGGGCAGGTGATCGCTGGCGGCGACCGAGCCGGCGACGAGCCCGACGGGAAGGTTGTTGGCGATATTGGTGGCGGCCGCGGTGGCGATGCCGACGCTCCAGGCGGCCTGGGGCACCGATTGCGCGACCGCCTGGTGCAGCAGCGCGCTGAGCTGCCCGATCACGCCGGTCTTGATCAGGGCCTCCACCATCACGAAGAGCCCGCCGACCAGCGGCAGCACGCTCCAGGACACGCCGCGCAGCACGGGCAGCGGCGACTGGCTGCTCATCAGCAGCACGAGCGCGGCCGTCACCACGCCGCAGATGAAGGTCGGCAGGCCCAATTGCTTGTCCAGCGCAGAGGCCGTGACCAGCACGACGCCGATCGCGACGATGCCTATGGCGGTCAGCTTGCCGCCGCGGCCGAGCTTCGGATGCGGCACGCTGCGTGCAATCGTCTCTTCCTTGAGCGCCCGGTGCTGGGTCAGGCGCAGGACGATGTAGGTCAACAGGATCGAGGCCGCCGAGGGCAGGGCGAACAGGCGCAGCCATTCGGTCAAGTGCGGCATGTGCGCGCCGAACACGACGAGGTTGGCGGGGTTGGAGATCGGCAGCACGAAGCTCGCGGCATTGGCGATGAAGGCGCAGACGAACAGGTAAGGCAGCGGCTTGGCGCCGGCCGCGCGCGTCGCGGCGTAGACGGCGGGTGTCAGCACGATCGCGGTGGCGTCGTTCGAGAGCAGCACCGTCACCAGCGTGCCGACGAGATAGATCAGCAGGAACAGCCGCTGCGGCGAGCCGCCGGCATATTCCACCGCGAGCGCGGCGAGATAGTCGAACAGGCCTTCGAGCCGGGCGAGCTCGGCAATCAGCATCATGCCGATCAGGAAGAGATAGACGTCGAGGCCCTTCTCGATGCCGACAAGCGCGTCCTGCCAGGACAGCAAGCCGAGCAGAACGAGGGCGCCGGCGCCGATGACCGCCCAGATCGCCTCGGGCAGGCGAAGCGGCCGGATGATGACGCCTGCGGTCGCAAGCGCAATGATGCTCCAGGCCCAGATGGCGTCAGACGGCACGCTTAGTCCTCGATGTGGATCTGATCATTCGGCAGCGATACCCGATGTCGGCATCGCTGTCTTCCCCCGCGGCGGCAAGGCGCCATGCCGCGTTTCGGGCAGGGCGAGGAAACAGATGACGGCGCCGATCGCCGCGACCGCACCGAGCGTGATGAAGGCCGCGCTGTAGCCCGCGCCGACCACGACGAAGCCGGCAAGCGCCGTCGACAGCGCAGCGCCGATGCTCTGGGCGGTGATGACCGCGCCCTGCGCCACGTTGAAGCGGCCGGTGTTGCGCATGAGGTCGGCGACGATGACCGGGAAGATCGCGCCGAAGATGCCGGCGCCGACGCCGTCGAGAAGCTGCACGCCGACCAGCCAGAATGGATTGTCCGAGAGCGTGTAGAGCGCGCCGCGGATCGGCAGGATCAGCAGCGCTGCGAGGAAGAAGCGCTTGTGCCCCCAGCTGTCGGCTCTCGCGCCGACCAGCATCGCGAATGGCACCATCACGATCTGCGCTGCGACGATGCAGGCCGACATCAGGCTCGTGCCCATGTTCCTGTCCTGCAGCGCGAGCTTCTGTCCGACCAGCGGCAGCATCGCCGCATTGGAAAGATGAAACAGCAGGACGCAGATCGCGAAGACGAGCAGGGGGCGGCAGGTCAGCAGCACGGCGAGGCCTGAGGGCTGCTCTTGCGGGCTGTCGCCATCGGCATCGTGCAGGCCGCGGGCCAGGTCGTGATCGATCGCCCTTTCGGGGATCGCGAGGATGCTGGCGAGGCTTGCGACCGCCATGGCACCGAGCAGATAGAAGACCACGGCCGGGCCAAACCAATAGGCGGACAGCCCGGCAAGTCCGGCGGCGACGGCATTGCCGGCGTGATTGAAGGTTTCGTTGCGGCCGATTCGCCCAGTGAAGGCAGCATGGCCGAAGATGCCGAGCGAGACGGCGGCGATCGCCGGCGGAAAGATCACGGCGGCGGCTTGCGCGATGCCTTGCGAGATCGCGACCGGCAGGAAGGTCGGAAACAGGGGAAGCGACAGCGAAGCCGACGTCACCATGATCGCCGCGACTGCCATCACCAGCCGTTTCGCGCGCGTCGCATCGACCAGCGCGCCCGCCGGCGTCTGCGCCACGATG